>Ga0209048_10004536_pt1 | contig 13274 bp, 7 predicted proteins | sample FrelakmetCRP12CR_FD_187146 | JGI IMG/M metagenome (GOLD analysis project Ga0209048, IMG submission 187146) | Freshwater lake sediment microbial communities from the University of Notre Dame, USA, for methane emissions studies - CRP12 CR (SPAdes)... | ecosystem: Environmental > Aquatic >... | reverse complement strand
GCCGCATTTCGTAGACGCCCTGGTAGACCAGCCTCCAGGTTCCCGAGAGCCGGGTCGCCCAGAGTGCGTCCGTGGTCGAGACCCACACCTCGGCTCCACTCGGCGTCCAGGCCAGTCCAGTCCCTCCCCCATGGGCTGCCAGGCTTGAGAGCGAGCGCACCTTGCCGTGCCGGTCGACCAGGACAACTTCCTGCGGCGCCGCGGGCTGCGAAGCAAGCAGGAACGCCACCGTGTCTCCATCTGGAGAAACGCGCGGGTTGCCAATCCATCCAGTCGTCTCGAAGCGGGGCGTTCCCAGCGGGTACTCGAGCTGGCGTCTGCCTCCGATGAAGCGCACCACCGCGAGTTCGCCCTGCGCGGACCAATCCGCGTATTCGATGTCCTCTGCAACCTCCCGGGCGGCTCCGCCGGCTCCTGAGGCGATGGCAAGCGTCCCCCGCTCGACAGCGTCCCCCAGCCGCGGGTGCAGCAGAACCGCGAGCTCTCCCTTGCCCGACACGGCAAGCAGGGTCGCGTCGCGCAGGCCCAACGGTTGCGCATCATTGCTTCCAGCCGGCCGCGTGAAGACCTCGAGCGGTTGCCCACTCCAGGCAGCACTGAAGACCACGCGCCCTTCGGGGTTGAAGCGGCCGGCCGAGAGCCGTCCCCAGCGGAAGGTCGCCATCTCGACCGCTGGCATGGGCGGCCGGCTCGCGCGGCCCACCAGGAACGTGCCGACGGCCAAACCGGCGACGCTGAGGACTCCGACGGCCGGCAACAGCCAGCGCGGCCACCGGGCAGGCACGGCCGGCAGGGCCCGCGTCACCACTGGCGTCACCGCGCCGGTGGGCGAGCGGAGAAGGTCCAGGTGGAAGGCCAGGTCCCGGGCCGAGTGGAAGCGGCGAGCAGGGTCCTTCTCCAGGCAGCGCTGGACCACCTGCGCCACCGGCGCTGGAATGCCGGCCGGCAGCGGCTCAGGGTCGCTGTGCAGGATGGCGTACCCGCTCTCCACCACCGACCCTGCCGGGAAAGCCCGTCTGGCGCAGAGCATCTCGTACAGCACGGCGCCAAGGCTGAAGAAGTCCGTCCGGGCGTCGACAGGGTCGCCTCGCACTTGCTCCGGCGACATGTAGCCCGGAGTCCCCAGCACCATGCCCGTTCCGGTGTGCGCCCCGGAGGGCGACACTGTCGCGTCCATGAGGCCGTGTGGCGTTGCCTCCCGGGCCGCTTCGACCAGCTTGGCGATGCCAAAGTCGATGACCTTGACGCGCCCATCGCGGGTGATGAAGACGTTTTCGGGCTTCAAGTCTCGGTGGACGATGCCTCGCTCATGGGCGGCTGCCAGACCATGCGCCATCTGCGCGGCCCAATCGAGCGCCAGGGGAACAGCAATCGCCCCCTTCGACAGGCGCTCGCGCAGGGCGTCCCCTTGCAGCAACTCCGTGACGAAATACGGCTTTCCGTCCTGAAGCCCCACGTCGTACAGGGCGACGACATTCGGATGATTGAGAGAGCCGGCGAGTTTGGCCTCGCGCTCGAAGCGCTCCAGAAGAGGTCCATCGGCACTCAGCGCCTCGGACATCACCTTGAGGGCCACCTCCCGACCGAGGCGCGTGTCCTTGGCCCGGTAGACTTCCGCCATGCCGCCCGCACCGAGCAGCGACACCACTTCATAAGGGCCCACGCGGCTGCCCGGCGTCAGACGCACGCGGCACAGCGTAGCCCACCTCGAGTCGCCGGCGTGGCGACTTCCGGCGCTTCCAGCAGCTTGCCGTTCATCTGCGCTTCAGCGTTGCCCATCCACCTGCTTGTCGAGGGCCTCGAGGGTCGCCGTCGATGCAGGCCGCTCCTTTTGAAGGCGCACCGCGACGGCTTCCGCGGTCGAGAAGGCACGGATGAAGTTCTCGCCCGCCAGCTTGCGCAGGCTCTCGTCCTTCCAGCCCCGCCGGATGAGTTCCGCGAAGAGGTACGGGTAGCGGCTGACGTCCTCGAGGCCCACCGGGCCGCCCGTGCCTGCGAAGTCGCAACCAATGCCGACATGGTCGATGCCGGCCACCTGGGCGACGTGCTCGATGTGGTCGGCGACCTGGGCCAGCGTGGCCTTGGGGGCCGGGCCCGCGTCGGCGGCCCGCTGGGCCTCCAGCTTGGTCATGTCTTCAATGCTAACCGCACCTTGCATCGCGCGCTCAATCGGCCGGTACCACTGTGCCAGCTCCTCCGACACGAAGGACGGGACGAAAGTCACCATCACGACCCCGCCATTCTTCGGCATGCGCCCCAGCACCTCATCGGGCACGTTTCGCGGGTGGTTCGTCAATGCTTTGCTGCTCGAATGGGAGAAGATGACTGGCGCTTCGGAGATGTCGAGGACCTGATTCATGACCGCCGGCGACACGTGGCTGATGTCAACCAGCATTCCCAGGCGGTTCATCTCGCGGACAACCTCGCGGCCAAACGGCGTCAACCCGCCGTGCTTCGCCTCGTCCGTGGCGGAGTCCGCCCAGTCGGTGTTGCGGCCATGCGTCAACGTCATGTAGCGAATGCCGAGCTGGTAGTAGCTGCGCAGCGTTCCCAGGCTGTTTTCCAGCGCGCGCCCGTTCTCCATCCCGAGGAAGGATGCGATTTTGCCCGCGCGCTGTGCCGCTTGAATGTCGGCGGCCCGGGTAGCAAAGACGAGCGCCTCCGGGTAGGCGGCAATCATGCGACGAGCGAGGTCAATCTGCTCGAGCTGCATGCGTGCGCTCCCCGTGTTGACCGACGGAATCCAGACGCTCCAGAACTGGGCAGACACGCCACCGGCCCGAAGCCGGGCCAAGTCGGTCTCGTGCGGACCGGGCTTGCGCAAGTCGTAGGCTTCGACACTGCCACGCGACTGGGCGTACTCGCGGATGAGCCACGGCGTGTCGTTGTGACCGTCGACCAGTGGCGTGCTCCGCAGCAGCTCGCGCGCGTGACGGAGGTCCGCCTCGTCGACGCTCGTGGCTTGCGGCGCAGGGCTCGCTCCTGAGGTCGCTACCGCGAGAAGCACGAGCCAGAAACACTGCATTTTAGCCTCGTTCGAAAGCAGAGGACACGCGGGTGGGCGAGCTCTGGGTGAATCCAGCGTACACGCTCCGGACGGGCGGCGCCGTCAGCAGAGTCCACCTGGACGCGTACTTCGGCACTCCGAAGACAGCAGGGGTTGCTCCCGCCTCCACCCCCTGTCCCCTCCGCATCATCGCCACACGTGTACAGGTCCGGGCTGCGACGCGTGATGAGAGTCATCGTCAGGGGGAGGCGCTGCGGAGGTTGCTGCGCCGCGTGAAACATCTGTGCCTGGGCCGACCACGGCGAGCGCCCTCGCAATGCAGACCACGGCCTCTGGCCTCTCCAAGGTTGAAAGCCGTGCCGACCCGAGGAGCTATTCAAGCTCCAACGGCCGGTAGTTCCCGCTGGCGTCCAGCACGGTGCCCCAGACCCGGTGGGACCCCTGGTGCTCGAGTGCGCCGAAGGACACCTGGGTGCCGAGGCCCACGTCGAGGTTCTGGATGGTCTCCAGGGCACGCACCAGGTTCTCCGTCGTGACGGTGCGACCCGAGCGACGCAGCCCTTCCAGCAGCAGGTTTCCGACCACGTAGCCCTCGAGCGACCCGAAATCAGGCCTCTCAGCCGGGGCATACCGCGCAAGCGCCTCCCGGTAGCGAAGGACCGCGCTGGCATGAGAGGTGGGAATCGGGACGACCTGCGTGACGATGATGCCGCCTGGGAAGCGCGGACCGAGAGGCAACAATTCCTCGGCCAGCGCCTGGCTGCCGACGAGCGAGGTGCTGGCGAAGACCATCTGCGGCCGCTGCGCCCACACGCGCTCGACGAAACGGGCTGCCGCGCGGTAGCTGGCCACCATCACCACGGCCCGGACACGGTCCCGACGCTCGAGCACCTGCGTCACGGCCTTGCTGACGTCGGTGGTGTTGCGTCGGTAGGTCACCCGGAGAACGGCTCGCACGTCCGGGTACCGCGCGAGCGCCTCGACGACACCGAGGTAGCCGGCGTCCCCGGAGCTGTCCTCCTGGGTGAATACGGCAATCTGCTCCGGCCGCAGGCGGCGCACTTCGACGAGATAGTGAATGATGGCGGCGGTCTCTTCCGCCGCACCGGCTCGGTAGTTGAACACCGTGCGGTCCGGCGGGTCCTTGCGCAGCGAGGACGCTCCACTCGACGGACCGAAGAGGAGCATCCGCCGCTCCAACGCGTACGCAAGTGCGGCCGCCGGCGTGCCAACGTTGCCGACGAAGCCAAAAACTTCCTTCTCTTCGACCAGCTGGCGCACTGCCTCCCGGGTCCGGTGGGCTTCATAGCCGTCGTCAACCGTCACCAGTCGCACGCTTCGGCCATGAATGCCGCCTTCTGCGTTGGCCGCGGCGAAGGCCGTCTCCAGCCCCAGTTTCATCTGTCGACCGAGTTCCTTCGACGGTCCACTCAACGGCGCCGCCATCCCGAACGTCACCTCGGTGTCCGTCACCCCAGCCGGAATCCGCCGGAGCGTGTTGGACGGCGAGGCCAGCGGGCGAACCGGCCCTGGCTCATCTCCAGTTTTGTCTCCCACCAACTGCCCGACCACGACGGCCAGCGCTCCGCCGACGACCAGTGCGCCGGCGAACGCCAGAAACCACCGTCCGAAGGGCCCGGGCAGAAACTCCCGCGACAGGCGCGGCAGGGGCTCCGTCAGGGGCCCCAGGGGCCCGCTGGGAATTTCGCGACGGGGTGGCACGACGGGGCGCGGACCCGGGACAGGCCCTCGCCGGACGGCGGCATCGCCTGGAGCGCCCAGGGGGAGCGGCGGCGTCGATGTCGTCGGCCGGGACTCGTGGATTGCTTGAGCGGAGGCCTTGCGCTCTGGCACCGGCGCCTCGGCGACGAGGAGGGCTCGCCACGGCTCATGGACCGTCCGGCGCTGACTCCGTGCGCCGAGTTCGACTTGAAATGCGCCCTCATTCAGCCGACGCATCGCGCTTCGGACGGCGTCCGCCCCTTCACATCCGTCGAAGCGGGCGTCCACGACGCGGCCCCCCTCGACGAAGAACTTGCCGATGGACTGCTCGCTGCCTCGGTCACCGGCGGTGACGGAGACGGCTGCCGTCTGCTTGCTCAAGCAGTAGAACTCAAGAAGGTCCGCGAACTGAACTTCCCGGAAATTGCCAGCGAGTGACACGGTTTGCGCAACTCCTCGGCCTTGTCGACGCCTCGCGAAGAGGCGTTCAGCCATCCAAAGCAGTTTAGGAGGGCAGCGAGGGCCGGCAAGTTTCTTGCCACAGGGTTGTAGCGACCCGCACCCACCGGTCCGGCCGACGCAGAAGGCGCCCTTTCCGGCTGGGCCGACTGCCCTTTCGCGCGGAGGCCTCGCTGCGCTGGGCTGAACAGGCCTGCCGGCGTCACGCCGGCGACGGCACGTCGGGTAGGCTTCGGATGAAGGGGGCCGTGTCGACGCCTCCCGCGTCCGGGAGTCAACATGGCAACCTCGAAATCGCACCCGTCCCGCAACAGCGCGGCAATTGCCCTGGCCACCGTGGCAACCACTGCGACGCTCCTCGTCCTGGACCTGACCTGGCTCGGCGTGGTCGCCCGCGGCATCTACGACACGTCGCTGGCCCCCCTGAAGCGCCCCGTGGTCTTCCTGCCAGCAGCAGGTCTCTTCTATGCCTTGTACGTGGCTGCGGTGGTTCGCTATGCCGTCCTCGGCGCGTCCAGCGCCGGGGCCGCGGCCCGCCGGGGCGCGGCGCTTGGCCTGGTCGCCTACGGCACCTACGAGTTGACGAATTGGGCCGTCTTGCGCGACTGGCCGCCGCTCCTGGTACCCATCGACATCGGCTGGGGCATCGCGCTCACAGCACTCGCAGCCGTGGTCGGCAAAGTCGTCTACGCGCGCCTGAGCACCGGTGTCACCCGGTGAAGTCAGACGCCCATCGGTCTCCGACACGGCCTGACGACTCGTTTCTCGCCGTCTGGGGTCGGCGGGCGATTTCCGTCCCCACCTATTTCGCGCTTGCGACGGCCATTCTCATCACCGCCCCACTGTGGCTCGTCGCCGCGGGGCTGACGGACGTCCTGACGGGCAAAGCCCGCCGGCTGCCGCGGGCGCGTGCGCTGGCCTTCTTCGCCCTCTACCTCGTCTGCGAGGTTCTCGGCGTCGTCTGTGCCGCCTGCCTTTGGCTGGCCACCTTCGGCGGCCGGTGGGGAGGCCGCCAGCGGTACGTTGCGCTGAACGCCGCCTTGCAGCGCCACTGGACGGCGGCCCTCTTCGGGGGTGCTCTCCATCTCTTCGCGATGCGGGTCCACGTGGAAGGGCAGGAACTCGCTCGAAGCGGGCCCCTGCTGCTCTTCGTGCGCCATTCCAGTACGGCCGACACGGTGCTGGCCGCGGCCCTCGTGGCCAATCCCAATCGGCTGCTGTTGCGCTACGTGCTCAAGCGAGAGCTGTTCTGGGACCCCTGCCTCGACATCGTCGGCCGCCGCCTCCCCAACGCATTCGTCGACCGCGCAAGTCCACGCAGTCGCGCTGAAGTTGAAGCCATCGCTCGGCTGGCCCAGGGCCTGGACGAGCGTTCGGCCGTTCTCATCTACCCCGAGGGCAGCCGCTTCAGCCCGGAGAAGCTCGCGGCCACTGTGGCGGCACTCCGGGACAAAGGCAAGCAGGAGCTGGCCGCCATTGCAGCCGGCTACCGAAGGGTGTTGCCGCCCAAGGTCGGCGGGCCGCTGGCTCTCATCGACGCGGCGCCAGGCGTCGACCTCGTCTTCGTCGAACACACCGGTTTCGAGGGCGCCGCGTCCTTCGCGACGTTCTGGAATGGCGCCCTGGTGGGGAAGACCATCCAGGTGCGACTTCGACGCATTCCCGCAGCGTCCATCCCCGGTGTGGCTCGCGACCGCTGGCTCTTCGAGCGATGGGCCGAGACGGATGCGTGGATTTCGGCCAGGGCTTCGCCCCTTGAGGGAGCAGCATGACGCCGGCACTTCTCACCCAGAATGCGCTGTGGGTTTGGGGCTTGATGACCGTGCTGTGGGTCGTCAGCCTCGTGCGGCACGACGTCAGTCTGGTCGACCCCTGGTGGTCGATGGCCTTTCTGCTCGTGACGGTGCGCACGGCTGCCGCGACTGGACTGACTCCGGCAAAGACGCTGCTCCTCGCCCTGTTGGCCCTCTGGGCCATCCGGCTGTGGTTGCACTTGCTGCTAAGAAGCCGTGGGAAGCCCGAGGACCCGCGGTACGCGGCCTTTCGGCGGCGCTTCGGCGCCGCGCGTTACTGGTGGGTCAGCTACTTTCAGGTGTTTCTGCTGCAGGGCTGTCTGGTCGTACTCATCTCGGCCCCGCTGCAGCTTGCCGCCGCTGCCAGCGCTCCCGACCCGATTGGCTTCACTCAACTCGCCGGCGCGCTCATCTTCACCGTCGGCTTCCTGCTGGAAGTGGTCGCGGATGCCCAGCTTCAACGCTTCCGGGCTGACCCCGCTTGCCGCGGCCGCGTCCTGGATACCGGGCTTTGGCGCTACAGCCGTCACCCCAACTACTTCGGGGAGGCGGTCCTCTGGTGGGGCTTCTGGCTCTGCGCCGTGCACCTCCCCTATGGAGGCATCAGCATTCTCGCGCCACTGCTGATGACGTACCTGCTGGTCAAGGTTTCAGGCGTGGCCATGCTGGATGCGCACCTTGCCAAAACGAAGCCGCAGTACGTCGACTACATTGGGAGGACGTCGGCCTTCTTTCCCCGCCCACCGCGGCCCTGAAAGTCCGTCGCCCTTGGCCAAGGTGCGCATTCCCAGGCGCCCTGGCGGTTGCCCCTCGCTCACCATTTGCCAGGACGTACGTCAATCCGAAGCAGCACCGGGTGGCGCTTGCACGCGCGGTGGCCGCCAAGCCCTGGTTCGGCCTTCAGCGGATTCCAACCTGGCCGCGCACGGACTCAATCAACTTGCGCGAGTCGTAGCCAACTCCCTGCTTGAAGACCAATTCCACGTTCTCGATGTCGGCGATGTTGGTGGATGGGTCGCCCTTCACCAGGACGAGGTCGGCCCGTTTTCCAGATGCCACGGTCCCAATCTCGGTCTCCTCTCCGAGGTAGCGAGCTCCGTTGAGAGTGGCGACCTGAATTGCCTCCACCGGTTTGAATCCCGCCTCGACCAGCAATTCGACCTCGCGCTGGTCCCCGAATCCCGGCAGGACGCCCCCGTTGCCCGTGGGGTCGGGGCCGGCCAGTAGCAGACCCCCTGCCCTGGCGAATGCCAGCTCGAAGTCCATCTCCCGGCGGAGGGCGAGCTCCGGCAGGCCGGGCCTTCCGCCTGCGTCGCTCAGAAGCGCTCGAGCCGTGAGGTAGCTTTCCCTCGCGCCAGGGGCCAGCGCCTCAAGGAAGCGCCTCTGCACGGGCGGGCGGCCGTTCACCAAGGCCTCGAAGACCGGCAGCGTCGAAGTGACGGCAACGTGGCGCGACAGCAGACTCGCCATGAGCGCCTGAACCGGAGCGCTGGTCATGTCGGCGCGCACCCAAGACTCCGTGATGGCCCGGCCGGGTGGGCACTGGTCCGGCTTCTTGTCTGTCACCAATTCGCTGTCGCTGTACACCGGCCCATGCTCGAAGTCGTCGATGCCAAGGGCGATGGCCTCCGGCCAGGTGACGGAGCACAGGTGGCCAGTCACCTTCAAGTGGTGGTGGTGGACCTGGTCGATGGCAGCGCTCAGGGCGGCCCGCGAGATGTTCTGGTACGCCTTGAACGAGGTCATGCCCTCTGCAGCCCAGTAGTCGACCAGCCGGCGGGCCTCCTCCGGTCCTGCCAGCTCGTGCATCTGTGCGAAACGCGTGCCCTTGCCTTCGAGGTAGGGCGCCGTGACGAGGACCCGCGGCCCCGGCATGAGTCCCGCGTCGATGCGGCGCTGCACCTTGAGGTCCGCGTAGGGTTCGAGGCTGCCCGTCGTCCGCAACGTCGTCACGCCCGCGGCGAGGTAGAGCCGGGGAGCTGTGTACGGAATTTCAGGGACGACGATGCCGGGCTGTACCACCTGTCCATCGGGCGGTCGCTGCAGCGCAGCGGAGGTCACGTAGTACAGGTGGTCATGCATTCCAACCAGGCCCGGCAGCACGGTGAAGCCTGGGTAGTCCAACGTCTGGGCGCCCTCCGGGACCTTCGTCGAATCGGCAGCACCCAGGCTGACAATCCGGCCGCCCACGACCACCACCGACTGGTCCTGCAATGCCGGCCTGCCCGTCCCATCAATGACACGCACGTGGCGCAGGACGAACGCTGGCGCGGAGACGGCGATGAAGGGAACCACTTCCGGCCCGGGCGTCTGGGCCAGCGCGACGGAGTTGGTGCCAAGTGTGAGCGCAAGAAGAAGCCATCGCATTCTGGATTTCCTTCTGCCTGGTGGCGGAGTCGCCCTTGCTGAGTGTCCAAGTCCAACTGCGCGGTGACTTATAGTCCAGCCCACACCACGCGCCACGGCCACCTAGCGCCGGGCACCCGACCGCGTCCCGAGCTCGGCCATCCATCGCCGGCGGGTGGGCGGTTCGGGAAGGCCCGCCAGCAGCCCACGGAGCGGGACGGCGTCCACCGGTTCCTCCTGTAGACCATCCGCCGCCAGCAGGCGATTGGCCGCCACCAGGCCGCTGGAAAAGGCTGCCTCAAGCAGCATCGCTGGAAATGGAAGGTTCACCCAGTCCCCCGCGCACACCAAGCCAGGCACCCCCGAACTGGTGACGGGGCGGTCCTTCCACATGCCCACGTGAAAGGCCGTGAAGTCCCGTCGCAGCTGAAGATGTTGGTGGCGGACGACACACTGGCGAAGCTCGGGCAGCAGGCGCCGGAGGTCCCTCACCAGCATCCCGGCGACGTTCGCTTCATCGACTCCGTCCGGGACGGCGTAGCAGTGCAGCTCCACGACGGAGCCGCCATGCTGCGTGACAAAGGCGGCCGATTCAGCCTCGATGCGGTCCGTGAGGGCAATCGCGTCAAGCAACTCTCCACGCTCGGTTACCACGAAGATGGGCAGCGACTGCCGAGCCGCAGAGTCGAGCCAGAGGCGAAGCACCGCATAGCGTTGGCCGGGCTGCAGGCGAAGCAGCCGCGGGTCCAGGCCCTGGAGTCCAGATGAATTCTCCAGAATGGCCCGCGTGCCGACCACGTCCGTTGCGAGGACCGCGGAGTCGAAGCGCTGGCCGTCCACGGTGAAGCCCCCAGCGTCTCGCGTGAGGGCAGTCACCGGGGTCCCGAGTTTCAAGGTGACTTTCAACTGGGCGAGGTGACTTCTGATGGGGGCGAGCAACGAGGCCTCGTAATCGCGGACCGGGTAGTCGTAAACCAGCCCGCCGTCATGGCCCAGGTAGTAGAAGTGGAAGCTCTTGACGAGTTCAGCCAGGGACAGCTTGTCCTCGTCCGCGAAAAAGGCCCGGGCGAAGGTGCTGAAGGCAAGCTTCAGCCGCGGCGGCAGCCGCGCCACGGCATCGAAGTCTGCGAAGGACATGCCATCCAGACGTTCCGGCGTCTGCCGCGGGTCGTACTCCAAAAAGACGCCCATCAGGTCCCGGGCCGGTGCGCGCAATACGTCCCGGAGCCGGTAGAGGCCGGCTTTCGCCATGGACAGCAGGTTCAGGACCGGCGTTCGGTCGAGCTTGCCAAAGGAAATCTCCTCCCCGCTCAGGAGAAGAATTCGGTAGTCGCTGATGGCCCGGAACGTAGCCCGAAGGCCAAGGGCGTCGAGGAAGCGATTGAGGTTGTAGTAGTGACGAAAGAAGGCGTGAAAGCCGTGGTTGATGGGCACCGGCAGACCCTGTGCCGGGTCCCAGGACCAGGCGCCTAGCTTCCCCCCCAGATGTGTTTCCGCTTCAAATAGCGTGACGGCGTACCCCCGGCTGGCCAGCGTCGCCGCGGCGGCAATGCCCGCGATGCCACCGCCGACGACGGCGACGGGCTTCGGCGCCTGGAGGGCCCGGGGTTTGGACGGGTCCACCTGGTTGGTGGTGTGCCGGGACGGGCCAAGCCGCCAGCGCACCAGCGCGCGCACGGCCGGGCGCCAGCCCAGCCACAGCAACGTCCCCGCCGACAAGGCCAAGAGCCAGCTCATCTGTCCGTCGATGGTCTGGCCGGGTCAGACGGGCCCCAAGCCATTCCGCCTCCGCCCATAGGCTTCGCTGGCCGCAACGGAAGCATCCCTAGTTCGCCGGTGCCGCGGGGCGTTTCGTGTCCTTCACCGGGCCCAGGTACTTGTCGAACCAGTCGAGCGTCTCCTTGATGAGCTGGGAGCGCGGCACGAGGTGCCCCGTGTCATAGACGACGTAGCGCTTCATTTCCTCCGGCGTTGCGAAGCCCCGAAACATGGGCTGCTGCGAGGCCTCCACCGGGAAGAAGTGGTCCAGTCGCCCGTTCAGCATCAGCACCGGAATTCGGATGTGCGGCAGGAAGTTGAAGGGGTCCACCTCTGGACGCATGGTGCGTCCTTCCAGACCTGCGACGTGCAGGACCGCGGCCTTCAACCGGGGCTCGACCGCGGGCAAGAGGCCACCGAGCTGTCCCCCCCAGCTCCACCCGTAGTAGCCCAGCTTCGAGACGTCCACGTCGTTGCGCGTCTCCAGGTAGTCCACCGTCCGCCCCAGGTCACGCGCCCACTGGATGACGTAGTCGCGGTAGGCCACGGAGTCATTGGGCTCGTCGTCAGCGAGTTCCGTGCGCCGGTCGAGCGTCCCTCGGTAAACCGGGTACACCAGCATCCGGCCACTGCGGATGAGGAAGTCCCAGTTGGAGAGGTCCTGGTCGATGCTGCTCGCGAAGATGACGTTGGAGCCGGGGAAGTAAATCACCGGCTGGTAGGGGGGCGTTCCTTTCCTGGGAGTGAAGATGTACGCCACCATCCGCTCCTTGCCGTAGGCAGCGTCGAAGCTGACTTTCTGCCGGACCCATTCGTCGTTGGTGTCGGTTTGCACGATGACGGGGTTGAGCGGCGTCTTGTCGTAGGCGTACATCCGAAGGAAGCCCTTGAACTCCGTGTCGTTGACCGGCGTCTCCTTGCCGTAGTCGCGGAAGGAGCGCTGAATCGGTCGCTGGGCGAGGTCCAGCCCCTCCGTGGTCTTGGAGTAGGTGACGAGGCGGAAGCCGTTGGTCGCAGAGCGGTCCCAGGGACTCTGCGCAGCGCTGTCGACGAAGGCGTACGGCGGGTCGTTCCACCCGCCGCCCAGAATGAAGCGACCACCGCCGGCGCCAATTTCCTCGTTGAAGCACCACTCGCGCACGTTCCCCGCCATGTCGAACGTGCCGAAGCGATTCATCCCGGTGTACTGCCCCACCCGCGCCGGTCCTCTGTTCGAGAAGTTACTGACCGGCGTCATCCAGCGCGCGGCTGGCGTGCCGGCGGCGCGAGACCAGTGGTACGTTGTCGGAAGCGAGCGGCCCTCGAATTCAGCGTAGGCCGCAGCCTCGTACCAGCTGACGCCGGACACCGGGTAATCCTCCTCGCCCTTGGGGTAACTGCTCAGCTCCCAAGTGCTCGGCCCCGGGCGCGACGTCTTGTCGGTGAAGTACGCCATGGCCTCTTCGAAGGTGAGTGGCTTGCCCTCCTTGACGAATGGGTGCTTCCAGAAGTCCTTGCGCTCGTAACCGCCTGCGTCGACAAAGCCCTTGTAGCGCCGGTTCGTCACCTCATACTTGTCGATGAGATAGTCGCTCAGCTTGAGGCCAATCGTGGCGTAGGGGGAGCTTGTCAGCGCTGGGACGTGAATCAGGTCGTCCGGCAGGGCGCCCACCCGGTCCAGCGGGAAAGGGTCTGCGCCGGCGACTGCCCAGAAGTTGGCTGTGGCGACGTAGGGCCGGTATCCGTCCAACTCGAAGCGCAACTCGTAATAGCCGTCACGCGGAAACCAGAGCTTCGTCAGGGGCGTCTTGCCAAGTTCGTGCCATGGCGCCTGGGTGGCACCGTATTCACGGAGCAGGACACGAGCGCCCGGTGGCGCCGTGTTGAGGTCGACTTGGTTGGCGAAGCTGCGCCACGCGGTGGCGAGCTCCGGGTCGCCCGGCCGGGCCGCGTTGGCCTTCATGGCGAGGAGATGTGCAGCCATCGGTTTGTCGGCGTCCACCAGCCGGTGCATCTCGGGGATGATTTCGTTCCGTAGCCACTTCTCGTCCTTGCGAGTCCCGAGCCAGCCCAAGGCCAAACCGGCGACGGCCAGCAAGGCCACCGCACCGCCTGCGTAGAGCGCGGGACGCCTCCACGCGGCCGCGGCCTTCGTCGGCGCGGGCGCCACCGGAGACGTTGAGCCGCCGGCCGGCGTGCTGACCGCCTCC
>Ga0209048_10004535_pt1 | contig 13275 bp, 13 predicted proteins | sample FrelakmetCRP12CR_FD_187146 | JGI IMG/M metagenome (GOLD analysis project Ga0209048, IMG submission 187146) | Freshwater lake sediment microbial communities from the University of Notre Dame, USA, for methane emissions studies - CRP12 CR (SPAdes)... | ecosystem: Environmental > Aquatic >... | reverse complement strand
TTGCCTCGTTCTAAAGACCCAAAGCGCTCAAAGACGCATGATCATCGGGTCGGCGCCCCAGAGGCCAACGGTATTTGCGCTCGGTTTCGGCGATCGGCAGATCATTGATGCTGGCGACCCGCAGCTGCATCAGGCCTTGTTCGTCAAATTGCCAATTCTCGTTGCCGTAACTGCGAAACCACTGGCCGCCCGCATCATGCCACTCATAGGCGAATCTCACGGCGATCCGATTCCCGGAGAAAGCCCACAGCTCCTTGATCAGTCGGTAGTCGAGCTCGCGCGACCATTTGCGGACGAGGAACGCCCCGATCGCATCGTGGCCCTGCAGGAATTCGACTCGATTGCGCCAGCGGCTGTCGGTCGTATAGGCGAGCACCACGCGCGCGGGATCGCGGGTATTCCACGCATCTTCGGCCATACGCACCTTTTGAGCGGCGGTATCCGCATTGAACGGCGGCAGCGGCGGTCGACTCATGAAACGGCTCGGGGGTTGGCAGGGTGTCTATAATACGACGGTTTACAATCGGGCTGGGAGTCGGAAATGCGCAGATCGGTGCCGACGGCAAATGCATGGGGCGACATCGTCGGCTATTCGCGGGCGGTGCGCGCCGCCGCACCCGATGCAGCCATCCTTCAATCAACGCGCAAGTTGGCGCGCATTCCACTCGCTGCGAATATTTTTCGAGGTAAGACCTCGGCCCCCTGGGCGCCAACCGGGCGGACCAAAGATGACGCCCAAAGCCTCCCGCCAGGAGCGCGCCGCCCATAGATCACCAAGCATCGCCGCCCATTCGTGAAATGCGATCCGTATCGGATTATACGTGTTGATGTTTCGCACGATGCCGTAGTGCGCCGGCTCCTCGTCCCGCTCCTCCGAAAAGGTGCCGAACAGCCGGTCCCAAATCATCAATACGCCGGCATAGTTACGGTCGAGGTAACCGGGATTCGATGCGTGGTGCACACGGTGATGCGAGGGCGTATTGAACAAGTATTCGAACCAAGGCGGCATTCGGCGCACGACTTCGGTATGAATCCAGAACTGATAGAACAAATTGAAGCCCTGCTGAGCCAGAATCATGGCGGGCGGGAACCCCAGGAACGCGAGCGGGATCCAGGGCGTCCAGGTGCCCACGACCACGCTGGTCCAGCTTTGGCGCACCGCAGTCGAAAGATTGTATTCCTGCGACGAGTGATGGTTGACGTGCGCCGCCCACCAAAAACGGCATTCGTGGCTGATGCGATGGAACCAGTAATAAGTGAAATCGTCCAAAAAGAAAATCGCAACCCACGCCCACGGGGATGCAGGCGAGATGTCGAACAGCCGCACGCGGTAGACGGCAGTCAATCCGGCATACACGACGCCCGCCATGCCCAAATTCATTACGATATTGCCGGCTTGCATGGCAAACGAGGCGAACGTGTCCTTGGCCCGATACCTGGCCTTGATCATTGCAAAGCCGCCAAGCGCCGCCTCGAGCGCAATCATGGCGAGCGAAATGGCGAGAAAAAGATCCGGCAGATTCAGCTTCCGGTGCATGGCGTTAAACGATCCTGCGTTCGGGAGGCGGATCGTAGAATATCGGGGCCGCTCTGTCGATTCGCAGCGGCCGCGCGGGCGGCGGACGATAGCGGCGCGATTGCATTGCGACTCGGCTAAGATCTGCACAATGAAGGCGGTCCTATTGAAAGGCCACGGCGGTTTCGATCAGCTCGAATACCGCGACGATGTGCCCTTACCCGTGCCGAGGGCGGGCGAGGTATTGATTCGCGTGCTGGCGGCCGGAGTGAACAACACCGACATCAACACCCGTACCGCATGGTATTCGCGCTCGGTCACCGAAGGCACGGCCGCTGGCGGCGCCGCGGGCTTTTCGGGTGCCAGAGCCGACGATTCCGGTTGGACCGGCGCCCCGCCCGTCTTCCCGAGAATACAGGGGGCCGATGCTTGCGGCAGAATCGTGGCGGTCGGCGACGGCGTCGATGCGGCGCGCATCGGCGAACGAGTGCTGATCGAGCCGGTCTTCAGGACGGCGCACGGCGGAATCGCGCGAATCATTTATTTCGGCTCCGAATGCGACGGCGCCTTCGCGCAATATGCCCGCGCGCCTGCGGTACACGCCCATTCGATGTCGAGCACGCTATCGGACGTCGAGCTGGCCGCCTTTCCATGCGCGTACTCCGCCGCCTTGAACATGCTCACGCGATTGAAGGTCGCCGCCGGCGAAACCGTACTCGTCACGGGCGCATCCGGCGGCGTAGGCTCCGCCGCCGTGCAACTCGCGAAGGCGCGAGGCGCTACCGTGCTCGCGCTCGCTGCCGGTGCCAAGGCCGCGGCGGTTGGTTCCTTGGGTGCCTCGCAAGTGTACCCTCGAGATACCGACCTGGTGGCTGCGCTCGGCCGCGAAACGGTCGATGCGGTGGTCGATGTGGTGGGCGGGGAAGAGTTTCCGGCCCTGCTCGAGGTCTTACGGCGCGGCGGACGCTACGCGGTTGCCGGCGCCATCGCCGGGCCGACCGTTCGGCTGGATTTGCGCACGCTATATCTGAAGGACCTGCGGTTTTACGGCTGTACCGTACTGGAGACGAGCGTTTTCCCCGACCTCGTGCGCCACATCGAAAGCGGCCAAATCAGGCCCATGGTTGCCAGCGTTCATCCGCTCAGCGCCATTGTCGAAGCCCAGCAAGAGTTTCTCGAAAAGCGGCACACGGGGAAAATCGTACTGATCCCCTAAGGAGCCTGTCTGGGCAAGCGGCACCTTCAATGACCGCTCAAGAAGCGCTCGACCAATGGGGCGACGAGATCCGGCTTTTCGATATGCAACATGTGTCCCGCGTCGGCGATGCGGATAATTTCGATTCCGCGGACCGCCACCCGTAGTCCATCATCCGAGCCATCGACCCCCAGGCGAGATAGGTATTCGGACTGCTCGCCGAGCAGCATCAGCATCGGCGCGCGGATCCCTCGCCAGCAGGCTTCGGCCTCGTCGCGCCGGTACAGAACGGGATTGACCCATCGATGACGGGCATCTCCCAACAAGTGGACACGGCCGTCGGCTTCGCGCCTTCCCCAGGCTTGCGCAACGAACATCGACTGCGCCTCGGTGAAGCGCGGGTAACGGGACCGGATGATGGCGGCCAATTGCTCGAATGACTCGTAGTTCTTGAGCGTCGGCGCGGTCTTGACCTGATCCAGCCACTTGCGCAGTTGCTCGGGCGCCCGGTCCGGCGGGGAACGCGGCAAGCCGAAGCCTTCGAGATTGACAACACAGCGCACGCGCTCCGGGCACAGGCCCGCATACAGGCTGGCAATATTGCCGCCCATGCTGTGCCCGACGATGCGCGCCGGCAAGCGCGGAGACAGCTGCTTCAGCAACGCGTCCAGATCGGCAAGGTAATCGGGAAACCAATAGCCCTCCCGAGCCCATTCGCTGCGCCCGAAGCCGCGCCAATCGAGCGCCACCAGGGGCCAATCCTCGCGGAATGCGTCCACCATGAACTGAAAAGTGTCGCCGGTGTCGGCCCAACCGTGCAGCAGGAACACAGGCGCCAGGGAATCCGAGGCCTGCGGTCCCCAGCGCGTCAGATGAAGATCGAGGCCCCGCACACGCAGGGTTTCATGCCGCGGCGACCGGAGCACGCGGTAGGGCTTCATGACCGAGCTCCTCAGGGTCTACCGCCCAAAAAGATCTTATAGGCCGGGTTGTCGGTTTCTTCCGTGAACGCGTACTGCAGTTCATTAAGATGCAGAAAGAAATCGGTCTGCGTTTCGGGCGGCACTTGAATGCCCGCAAGCACGCGCCCGTAATCCGATCCGTGGTTGCGGTAGTGAAAGAGACTGATATTCCAGCCGCTACCGATCGCTTGCAGAAACCTGAGCAGCGCGCCGGGTCGTTCCGGAAATTCGAAGCGGTACAGATGCTCGTCGGTGAGCCCGCGAGCATGGCCGCCCACCATGTAACGCACGTGCAATTTTGCCATCTCGTTGTCGGTCATATCGCGCACCGCAAAGCCGGCTTCGCCGATTTCCCTCATGAGCGCGGCACGCTCCGCATTGCCCTGAGTGAGCCCAAGCCCGACGAATACCTGTGCGGCCCGCCCGGCGGCGTATCGATAATTGAATTCCGTGACGCTGCGCTTTCCCAGCAGTTCGCAAAACCGCAGGAAGGATCCGGGCGCTTCGGGCATCTCGACCGCCAACAGCGCTTCGCGCTGCGCGCCCAAATCCGCTCGCTCGGCCACATGGCGCAATCGGTCGAAATTCATGTTCGCGCCGCCGTTGATCGCGATGAGCGTGCGCTCGGTGCAGCCTTCGCGCGCCACGTACTTCTTGATGCCCGCCACGGCAAGCGCCCCGGCCGGCTCGGCAATGGAGCGGGTGTCCTCGAAAATGTCCTGAATTGCGGCGCAGATCTGATCCGTCGTCACCAACAATATTTCATCTACATACTGCTTGGCGAGGCGGAAGGTTTCCTCGCCCACCCGCCGCACGGCCACGCCGTCGGCGAAGATTCCGACGCGATCCAGCGTCACGCGCTTGCCGGCACGCAGCGACTCGAACATTCCGGCCGCATCTTCGGGTTCGACACCGATGATCTTGATGCGCGGGTACAGCCATTTCGCGTATGCGGCGATGCCGCCGATCAATCCACCGCCGCCCACCGGCACGAAGATCGCGTCGATGTCGTCACCGTGCAATTGCCGCAGGATTTCCATGGCAATCGTACCCTGTCCGGCGATCACGTCCGGATCGTCGAACGGATGCACGAACACCAGGCCGCGCTCGCGCGCGATTTCCATGGCGCGCTCGTTCGCCTCATCGTAATCGTCGCCGTGCAGGACGATTTCTCCGCCCAAATCGGCGACCGCCCGCACTTTGATTTCGGGCGTCGTCAGGGGCATGACGATGACCGCGGGGATGCCGCGGGTGCGCGCGCCGAGCGCCACCCCTTGGGCATGATTGCCGGCGGAAGCACAAATCACGCCGCGCTGCGCGCTAATCGCCGAAAGCTGGGCGATCTTGTTGTAGGCGCCGCGTATTTTGAACGAAAACACCGGCTGCAGGTCTTCTCGCTTGAAGAACACGCGGTTTAGCAGGCGTCGCGATAGGCGTGGCGCAGACTCCAGCGAGGTCTCCACGGCCACGTCATACACTTTGGCTTTGAGGATTCTTTCTACGTAGTTTTCTTGCATAGGATGGTTGCGTTGCGTGCACCTACATTAGCTCAAGCGTCCGCCGGAGGGTACGTTTGCCTGAAACTGTGAGACGATCCACAGCCCCCGCGAGCCCCGGCGGCTCCGGCGGCGGTTTATTTGGGTAACATACGCATAATGCATAAATTGCAATGCTGGCTCCTCGGTTTGCTGCTGGTTTCGCCGGCGGTGTACCCGCTTTCGGGCAGTGTCGTTGCAAGCGACAACGTCAAAGCGCGCTTGATCAGCGAAGTCGACGCCATCGCTCCCGGCCAATCGATATGGGTCGCGCTCGAATTCAATATACGCGATGGCTGGCACACGTATTGGCGTAATCCGGGAGACTCGGGCCAGGCCACGGCGCTCCATTGGACGCTGCCCGCCGGGGTGACCGCCGGGGACATAGTCTGGACCGCGCCGCATCGCTTCGAAATCCCACCGCTGGTCAACTACGGCTATGCCAAACATGCGATGCACCTCGTTCAGATCACGGCGGCCCGCGACCTCAAGGCCGGTGCGCCGGTCGAGCTTGCTGCGCAGGCGAGCTGGCTGGTGTGCTCCGACGTATGCATCCCCGAGAGCGCGCAACTTCACCTGCGCCTGCCGGTGAACGCCGCGGGCGGCGCCATCGATCCCGCTGTCGCTCCCTTGTTCACAGCCGCCCGCACGGAGCTGCCGAGCGCGCAGCCGGCGGCGACCGGAGCGAGGATCGAGGGCGATCACCTGGTGCTCACGCTCGGCAAGGAATGGGGCGCCACGCTGACGCAAATCAAGGCATTGGCGTTCTATCCTTACGATGATTTCGGCATCGAGTACGCTGCGCCGCAGACGCTTAAGCAAGCGCGGGATTCGGTCGAACTCGTGTTGAAACTCGCCGATGGAGCGCCGCACGCGGCAGAGATTCGCGGCGTGTTGTCGGCAACCGTCCAGAACGGCGGCGGCACCGACATTGTTCCCATCGAGATCGCCGCAACGCTGACCGGAACCGGCGGCACTGCGGTCGGCGCGACGGCGGCCGCGGGTGCCGCCGCGGTGAGCAGCGCGACACCGGTAAGATCCCGATTGGCATCGGACGCTCCGACGCTGCCCGTCCTCGTGTTGTTGGCCGTTTTAGGCGGGCTGATTCTGAATTTGATGCCCTGCGTCTTCCCGGTGCTGTCGATCAAGGCCATCGGTTTAGTGGAACAGGCAAAGAAGCACCCCGCCGCGGTACGTGCCAAGGGGTTCATATTCGCGGCCGGAGTGCTCAGCTCGATGCTCACCCTTGCCGCCGTGCTGCTCGCGCTGCGCGCCGGAGGTGAACAGATCGGATGGGGCTTCCAACTCCAATCGCCGCTGTTCGTCACGCTGATGATCTATCTGCTGCTCGCGGTGGGCCTGAACCTTTCGGGCGTATTCGAGGTGGGCGGCGGACTCGCCGGCTTGGGAGACGGACTGACTCAAGGCGACAGTTATCGTGCATCGTTCTTCACCGGAGTACTGACCACGTTAGTCGCCACGCCCTGCACGGCGCCTTTCATGGCCGCTGCCATCGGCGCCGCACTTACTCAATCGCCGATCGTGGCGTTGCTCATTTTCGCGGCCTTAGGAGTAGGGCTGTCGCTGCCCTATTTGTTGTTGTCACTCGCTCCGTGGATGCGCCGCGCCCTGCCGAAACCCGGTGCCTGGATGGACACGCTGAAACAGGTATTTGCGTTTCCCATGTATGGTTCCGCGGCGTGGCTCCTGTGGGTGCTCGCACAGCAAACCTCGTCGATCGGCCTGGGCGCCGCTTTGGCCGGTGCGATTCTCGTGGGGCTGGCGGCATGGTCGTATCAAAAATCCAAGATGAGTTCGAGCGGCAGCCGAATGGCGGCGCTGATCACCGCCCTGGGGGCGGTCCTCCTCGCGGTCGCGCTACCGGTGCATTTTTCAGGAGTTGCGGCGGCGGCGCCCAATGGCGCCTCGCCGGCAGGCGCGCACGCGATCGACGCGTGGCAACCCTACGACGCGGCTCGGGTTGCCGAACTAAATGCGCAAGGCCGGCCGCTATTGCTCAATTTCACCGCGAGCTGGTGTTTGACCTGCCTGGTCAATGAGCGCAACGCCTTCGCCGACGACGCCGTGATGCGGACCTTTCGTGGCAAGGGTGTTACGCTGATGAAAGGCGATTGGACCAACCGCGACCCGGCCATCACCAAGGCGCTGGCCGACTTCGGGCGCGCCGGCGTGCCGCTTTACGTGGTGTATAACTCGCAGCCCGGTTCGACCGCGCCGGTCGTGCTGCCGCAATTGCTCACGCCCGGCATCGTGCAAAGCGTGTTCGCCAACTTGCCCGATCGGGATTCAAACTAGCGCTTGAATGGCGCATGCTCAAACACATGGCTTCCGATAACGCCGGCACCGTTTCGGTCATCGATTTTCGCCGCCACGGCATGGTGCTGCAATGGCATGTCTTGGGCGGCACCTGGAGCGCGCATGAAGTGCCGCCCTCGGTGGCTCATGGCGTCGCGCTGATTCGCGCGGCGCAGCCTAATATTTGCGTATATGCCCAGAACGGCCGATTGCGCCTGCAGATCGGTCCGGATCAATACACCCTGTCGGAAAACTCACCGCGCATCAAATGCACCCGCGGCTTGGCGACTTTCGGCTTTCGCAGACGCTTCACCGTCGAATCCAGCACCGGCGGCGTTCTGTTCAGCCATTCTTATTGGACCCCCCGTGCAGAGGATTTTTTCCGCTGGCTCACGAACAAAGCTCAAGACCCGGGTTGGCGGGCCGCAACCGAGCGGCAATGGTCGGAAGGCGTACCGGCGGCCCTGCTGCGCTCGAGCTGAACCGCAAAGGATCAGCGCGCCGGGCTGTCCGGCACTCGGCTGCGCGGCAACAGACCGGCAGCTTCCGCATCCGTCAGGTAACGCCACTCGCCCAGCCCCAAATCGCCCAGATGAATGTCGCGGATGCGCACCCGTTGCAGGCGTCGCACCCTGTAGCCCAGCGCCGAACACATGCGGCGGATCTGCCGATTCAGACCTTGGGTGAGAATCATGCGAAACACTTCCCTGTCGAGGCGGATCACCTTGCATGGCTTCGTGATTGCACCCGCTATCTTCACGCCGCTCGCCATCATGGAAAGCGCGAGATCCGTGACCGGACGATTGACGGTGACGATGTACTCTTTTTCGTGATTATTTTCGGAGCGCAGCAATTCATTGACGATATCGCCATTGTTGGTGAGCAGAATCAATCCTTCGGAATCCTTGTCCAATCGGCCTATGGGGAAAATCCTGTCGCTGTGGCCGACGAGGTCGATGACGTTGTCCTTGATATGCGGTTCGGTCGTGCAGGTAATTCCCACCGGCTTGTTGAGCGCAATGTAGATTTGCATCTTCTTGGCACCGATGAGCTCACCGTCCACGCGCACTTCATCGCCGCCGGTGACCCGTGTGCCGAGTACCGCGCGTACGCCGTTGCAGGTGACGCGTCCCGCTTCGATCCATTTGTCGGCTTCGCGCCGCGAGCAGCGGCCGGATTCGCTGATGTATTTATTCAGCCTCACGAGGCTCTCTGGATCTCATCCTCGAAGGAAGCTGCGGATATGTTTCGCCGGGGCGGCCGGAGTCGCGCCCAACAGCTCATCGGCACCTTCGAGGACGAGGGTCTCGTGCGTGGCGGCCGGCTCGCGATCCTTGGGAGGAACCGCTGCCAGCACCAATCGGCGAACCAGATCGGGTCGAGCGGCCGCAAGCTCGAGGGCAACCGCGGCTCCAAAACCAACCCCCAGCACGTCGATCCGGCGCAGGCGCAAATCCGTCGCGAGGTCCGATACGGCGCGCGCGGCATCGGCCGAGGCGAAGCTCGGCGCCGGATCGGATTCGCCGAATCCAGGCAAGTCGGGCGCATACACCGAGCGATCATGCGCCATCTCGGCCAATAGCCGATCGAAGCCGCGGCTCGAGCCTTCGCTTGGATGCAGGCAAAAGAGCGTTACCTGCTCATCGAATCCGCCGCTCGAGGGGAATGCGGTGCGCACGTGCAGCTGCCCAAATTGGCAGTCAAAATAAGTGCGGCGCGTCCGTATTGCCACCGGCGCAGCGGATGACTTGGAATGCTTTGCCACGGAGTCTCCGTTTTTTTCGCCCATTGCGGCCGCCAAGGATACTCGAACTCCCGCGGCAGCTCTCCAGCAGGGACCGAACCCTCCCCTTGTTGTGGCGTTTATGAAACATTAAATTTTATATTCGGCCAAAATTGGGCTGGCGCTGAGGACAACACCTCGCTAGAGTGTTGCAAGGACGCAATAAGATCGAGGGAAGTAAAGAGACCAATCATCGCAAGAGCGCGATCAAGAGGCGCCGCGACAGGCATGGGGACTTGAAAACCGGGGTTTGCCCGGTTTTTTTATGGCTGCGAACCGGGCGGCAGGCGATCCCAGACGCGGGAAGCCGTGAAACCACTTGAGCGCCCACCTTTGAAGCTCACCACTTCGATCAGCCTTTGGCCGTCGTCAGAGAGACTGAGGCGCAGTTCGAACGGCGGGTGATCGTCCTCGGGGTCGCCTGACTGCACGACCAGAGTCTTATCATCCCAGCCACAGATCGGTGGCGGCGCACTGCCGCGGCCGTGCGCGGAATCAGGGGCATGCGATGGGCTACCGGCGCCCGGCCGGCACATCCTACTCTTGCCGTTCGAAGTGAAGGTCACAACACCGCCGCTTTGATTGATTGCCACACTCTTGCCCGGCCAGCGCAGCCCCTCGTCCAAAGCGGCCACGGAGGGCATTGCCGGACCGATGGGGCCGCGGGCAACGGTCCCGCCGCCGTTACGGCTGCCGCGCCCGGAGGGGCCAGTCGTGCCGCCCGCGCCCACGCTGGCCGTTGCGGTGGCGAGCTGCGACTGCATGAGCCGCTGCGGATCGTCGCTGTCTGCCTCGTTGAGTTTCCATAGACCGCCGAGGTCCACCCCGGTGGAGGGCGTCGAGGCAAGCTTCTCGCTTGCGCACCCCGCCAAAACGATCGCCGACAGAATCAAAGCATTTCGCATCGTGCACCTTGAATTCAAGTCATATCGAGCGAAGCTTATAATGAACGCGGGCGTAAGCGCGCAATTGTTCCATCGGCATGCGGCCACGGGTTTCCCTGGAAGGGCCGCAACCGCCGTGCGGGGACTGGTCAAACGGACGAGCGTTTCCGGTGTGGCGCGGCAGCCAACGTGGTGGGGCCGCAAATCCAGACCCGGCCCTCCTGGGGCTGGAAGCATACGCGCAGTGATTCGGTTCTGCGTGTCGTCTGCGCCCCGCATGCGATTTTGGCATCCGCCAGATCCGCCTGAATCAGATCGACCAGCGAGGCGCTGGGTTCGACGATTTCGGTCGGCGGCAGCGCGTGAGCGAGAATGCGCGCCTGGATTTCGTCGCGCTTCGATGAGTTGCCGAGGACCGCGCGCTTGAAGCGATCCAGCACCATCAAGACGGAGCTTAGGGTGTTATCGGTCACGTCGCAGGGACGGCCGGTGCCGCCCATGAATTTCAAGTGCAAAAGCCCGCCGACCCCCCGCGCCTCGTCATGGAGGCACAGCGCCATGGCTCCATGCAATTCCGCGACCATGAGCATCGCTTCGGGCGAGACATGATAAGTGTCCGGCGCGACCAAAACTTCCGTGAGATCTTTTGTCACGCGGTTGCGACCCTATATTGACTTTAGAGATGCTGCGCGTAACCGCGAATTCACTCTGCCAAGCGAATCACGTTTTGCCAACTCAGGCGAGGCGGAATAGGGACGTACGTCGCGGTCGGACAGTAGGCCGCGGCCCAGCCGCAGCTTGCAGGCCGTTATGAGGTCATGCACGGCGGTTATTAGCCCGCCGGTTTCGCGGCAGTTAAAGTACCCGGCCATGTATCGATACGACGTCATCGACAAAGCGCTGGTCAACGAGCGCGTCGCGCAGTTTCGCGACCAAACGCGCCGTTTTCTCGCCGGCGAGCTCAGCGAGGATGAGTTCCGCCATCTACGGCTGCGCAACGGCCTGTATATTCAACGACATGCGCCAATGCTGCGGGTCGCGATACCCTACGGCCTCCTCTCCTCCGGGCAATTGCGCACCCTCGCGGCCATTGCGCGGCGTTACGACCGCGGCTACGGTCATTTCACCACACGGCAAAATATCCAGTACAACTGGCCAACGCTCGAGACGGTGCCGGATATTCTGGCGGAGCTCGCCGCGGTGGAGATGCACGCGATACAGACCAGCGGCAACTGCATTCGCAACACGACCTCGGACCACCTGGCCGGCGTGACGCCCGATGAACTCGAGGATCCGCGGCCCTATTGCGAAATCATCCGGCAGTGGTCGAGCTTTCACCCGGAATTCACTTACTTGCCGCGTAAATTCAAGATTGCGGTAACCGGATCGCCGAAAGATCGGGCCGCCTCGCTGATCCATGACGTCGGTGTGCACATCGTGCGCGGCCCCGGCGGGGAGCCCGGATTTGAAATTCTCGCCGGGGGAGGCTTGGGCCGCACTCCCGTGATCGGCCAAGTGGTGCGCGAATTCCTGCCGCGCGAGCATCTGCTGTCTTACTTGGAGGCCGTGTTGCGCATCTACAATCGCGAAGGCCGGCGCGACAACTTGACCAAGGCGCGCATCAAGATACTGGTGCGTTCCATGGGGATCGAGGAATTCCGAAGGCGAGTCGAGAGCGAGTGGGAATTGATCAAGGACTCGGGGCTGCGGGTCACCGAGGCGCAAGTCGAGCACATGCGCAGCTTCTTCAATCCCCCGGCATATCGCAGCCTGCCGGATTCCGATCCCGCAGCCGGCAGGGATACGGCGTTTCGCGCCTGGTATCGCTACAACACGAGCGAGCACAAAGCACCCGGCTACCGGGTTGTGTATGTGTCGCTGAAGAGCCCCGATGCCGCGCCGGGCGATGCCACCGATGCGCAAATGGAGTTGATCGCCGATCTGGCCGATCGCCATAGCTTCGGCGAGATTCGGGTTACGCACACGCAGAATCTGCTTTTTGCCGATGTCGAACAAGAACGGACCTTCGAGCTGTGGGAGGCGCTGCGCGAGGCCGGGCTCGCGACGCCGAATATCGGCACTCTGACGGATATGATCTGCTGCCCGGGTCTGGATTTTTGCAGCCTCGCAAACGCCGGTTCCATCGACGTGGCGAAGCTCATCAACGAACGTTTCGATGATTACGATTACGTCTATGACCTGGGCGAGCTCGACCTGAAGATGTCCGGCTGCATGAATGCCTGCGGACATCACCATGTGGGGAACATCGGTATTCTCGGCGTCGACAAAGGCGGCGCCGAGTGGTACCAGATCACCATCGGCGGGGCCGCCGGCGCTGACGCGTCGCTCGGCACCGTCATCGGTCCCTCCGTCGCCAAAGCCGACGTGCCGGAGACTCTCGCCCGACTATTGGACGTATACGTCGAACGGCGGCTCCCCGAGGAACGTTTTCTCGATACCGTGCGTCGCCTCGGGGTTCAGCTATTCAAGGATAGAGTGTATGCCGCGCCGGCTGCTGCGTGACGGCGAGGTCGTGATCGACGATTGGCGGACCTTGAGCGAGACCGCGGCCGATGACGATTCGGCGTTGATGCTGCCCGTCGATCAATGGCTGACCGATCGAGAGCGGTGGATCGAACGCCGCGGGCCCCTCGGAGTCATATTGGCGCCGCAGTACAAGGTGGAAATTCTGGCTCCCGACTTGGCGCGGTTCTCGCTGGTCGCCGTCGAGTTTCCCGGCCCCGGCGAGGGCCGCGGATACACACAAGGCCGTCTGCTGCGAGAGCGCTGGCTGTTCACCGGCGAACTGCGCGCCACCGGCGCCATTGGTCGCGACCACATATTCTTTCTCGCGCGCTGCGGCTTCAATAGCTTCGAACTGCCGGATCGCGAGATCGAAAGCGCGGCCGCCGCGTTTTCCACTTTCTCCGCCGCATATCAACCATCGAACGACGCGGGTCTCGGCGCCCCGCTGAGGCATCGCTGGGAGCCTGTCTGAGTATTCCACCCGGCCCCACAGGGTTGCGCCTGCAAGGCGCGTCTGCGGCGTTGCGAGGCTTGCGCGTAGTCGTGGCTACGCGCTGC
>Ga0209048_10004534_pt1 | contig 13275 bp, 12 predicted proteins | sample FrelakmetCRP12CR_FD_187146 | JGI IMG/M metagenome (GOLD analysis project Ga0209048, IMG submission 187146) | Freshwater lake sediment microbial communities from the University of Notre Dame, USA, for methane emissions studies - CRP12 CR (SPAdes)... | ecosystem: Environmental > Aquatic >... | reverse complement strand
GTGACACCATATTTTGGGGCCATTTCGTGGAGCGCTTTTTTGCCGGCATCACCAAAACCTGTCGAAACACTAAGAATACCCACCCTGGAAATACCGTGCTTCTTCATATAGGCATAGATGGACTCAGCAGCACTGAAATCGTACTGCGGTGTCTTGAATATCCAATATCGCTCATTAACCGGCTGTGTGATGCCGGCTCCTGCCGCACAGGAAATCAGAGGGGTTTCGGCATTGTTCATAATGGGAACCAGGGCCATCGATTCTCCCGTGGTTGAAGGACCGAGGATCGCAAGGACATTGTCGGAACCGAGAAGTTTTTTCGCGGCCAGCACAGCCTGCGTTTCGTCGCTCTTGGAGTCTTCGATAATGACTTCAATAGGATGACCGTTTATTCCACCGGTTTTGTTGATTTGGTCCTTCAGCAAAAGGACTGTATTTTTTTCCGGCTCTCCCAGGAAAGAGGCGGCTCCGGTCACAGACAAAACAGCGCCGATCTTATAAGGTTCCTTTGCCTGGCATATTGAGGTGATAAAAAAGACGCCTGTTAATACGAAAAGGAAAAGTGCTGTTCTACCCCTTTGTTTTGGGCCCATCGTGCCCTCCTTCATGAGCAGATTTGATGGAACAACTGCATAGAGACCCTGCCCCCATACAGCGGTTTTCATTATACAACATGACGCGCAATTGAGCAAAGCGGACTCCGCAAATAGCAGCGACCAAAGTCCGTCAGGCAACGAGCAATGCGGTTTATTGTAGTGAAGCCGCCGGGTATGATACAATTTCGGAATATTTTTGTGATATGCTTAAGGCCGGATATTGGTCCGCAGCCAGAGAACAAAAGACGGGGGATAAATGGCTATAACAAGCGTGCTTTTTGCCGGGGTTGGAGGGCAGGGGATCATACTGGCCAGCACTATCCTTGCCAAATGTGCCTTTCATCAGGGAATGATGGTAAAACAGAGCGAACTTCATGGCATGGCGCAGAGGGGCGGGAGCGTTATTAGCCACGTCCGTTTCGGGGAAGTAGTCTATTCGCCTTTAATACCTAAAGGCAGGGCGGATTTTCTCGTGGCCCTTGAGGAACTTGAAGGACTCCGGTATAATTTTTATTTAAAGAAGGGGGGCACCGTCATCCTCAATAAAAAGCAAGTGGTTCCTCCTACTGCGGACCCGCTGAAAAACCCCTATCCGGAAGATGTCATGCAAAGGCTTCAAGAGGGGGGCTTCCGGGTAATCACTATCGATGCGCTGGAGATCGCAAAAAGTCTCCAGAACCCCAAGGTTGAAAACGTCATAATTGTGGGGTCACTTTCTACCTGTATTCCATTTCCGCTCACGGCTTGGGAGAATGCGGTGAAAGAATCGGTCCCTCTGAAAACGGTTGAGATCAATATCGAAGCCTTCAAAAAAGGCCGCGAATTTACGGCGGCAAAATGAATACTCCTGAAAATAATATGACAATATCGTACTGGGAAAAACCGGAAGAGACGATCACGCGTGATGCTCTGCAGTCGTTTCAGCTTGAAAAACTCAGGGAGACTCTCCGCCATGTCCATGCGAATGTCCCTTTTTATCAGTCCCGCTGTGACGACGCAGATCTTGATCCCGAAAGCATGAGAAGCCTCGACGATATAAAAAGGCTTCCCTTTACGACAAGTGACGATCTGCAGCTGAATTATCCCTTCGGCCTCCTTGCGGTGCCCAAGGATGATGTCGTGCGGGTCCATACCTCGAGCGGCACGACGGGAAAGCCGAAGGCTCTCTTTTTCTCGAAGGGGGATATAGAGCGCTCGGCAAATCTTATCGCGCGCTGTCTTGTCATGACGGGAACCGGAAAAGGCGATACTCTTCAGAACATGATGACTTACGGACTGTTTACCGGCGCGCTGGTGATGCATTACGGCGCTGAAAGAGTAGGGGCGCTTGTTATTCCTGCCGGTCCCGGCAACACTGACCGCCAGATATCTCTTATGCGCGATTTCGAGACGACTGCCGTCCATATAACTCCCAGCTATGCGCTCTATCTCGCAAGCGTTCTGCAGAAAAAGGGAATCGACCCTGGAAAGGACTTAAATCTTCGGAGGGCGTATATGGGAGCTGAACCTTATTCGGAAGAGACCAGAAAAAAGATCGAATATCTATTCGGCATAGATGTTTATAATTCCTACGGGTTAACTGAAATGAACGGCCCCGGTGTGGCCTTCGAATGTCCGTATAAAAACGGTATGCATCTCTGGGAAGACCATTTTCTGGTTGAGATCATCGATCCGGAAACCGGGGAGGTCCTCGATGAGGGCCGGGAAGGCGAACTCGTCATCACTTCATTACGCCGCGATGCCATGCCTCTGATAAGATACCGGACAAGGGATATTACAAAAATCATGAGTGACACCTGTGCGTGCGGTCGGACCCACAGAAGGATTTCGCGTATCATGGGGAGGTCCGATGATATGTTTGTTGTCAAGGGGGTAAATATCTTCCCACAGCAGATCGAGCAGGTTCTGATGGGAATAAAAGGTGTCGCCCAGAATTACCAGATTGTGCTGGAGTCATTGGATCAGCTGACCATCAAGGTTGAGATATCAAAAGACCTCTTTGACGGGAACATTGATCACCTGCTGAAACTGCAGGCTTTGATAACCGCCAAGGTCAGGGCTGAAATATTAGTAAAGCCCTCAATCGAACTCCTCGAACCGGGAACACTGCCGGTGAGCGAAGGCAAGGCAAAGAGAGTAATAGACCTCAGAACGATGTAACACCTCCTTGCTCCTCCTCTTAAATTATGCAGAGGACGGGTGGGGTGAAAGGAGCCAGCTATGGATAAAGTAATGCAGGTTTCGGTCTTTTCGGAGAACAGGCCCGGCAGAATCGAAAAAATCACAAGGATATTTGCCGATGAAGGAATCAACATCCTGGCCATCTCGATCACAAGTACCAATGGTTTCGGCATTATCAAACTGCTTGTCGATAAATGCGATCGCGCTTACGATAGACTGAAAGAAAACGGTTTTACTGTAACACTGAACGAAGTCCTTGCCATCGAGATGAGGGACAGTCCCGGCGGACTCCATGAGGTATCTCAGATTCTGGCGAAGAATCAAATCAACATCGAGAACGCTTATGTCTATGTCGTTGAGTCCAGGGCCAGGGCGTTTCTGCTGATAGAGGTTAAAGACATAGACAAAGCGAAAGAAATCTTGTCCAAAGAAGACCTGAAGTTCTTCAGGTACGACGAATTCAAACGACGATAAAGGGGTGGAAGATGATCTGGAACAGACAGGCTGAGTGCATGCCGGATAAGGAGAGACAAAAACTCCAGCTCGCAAGACTGAAGGAAACGGTCCGCAGGGCCTATGAGAATATCCCATATTATAAAAAGCGCTTTGACGAGCTGAAACTGAAACCGTCCGATATAAAAACATTGGAGGACATTTCAAAGCTGCCGTTCACGACAAAGACCGATCTGAGAGAAGGATATCCTTTCGGAATGTTCGCCGTCCCGATGAAAGATATCGTCGAGGTCCACACCTCTTCAGGCACGACGGGGAAGCCCGTTGTTGCAGGATATACGCGTGGGGACATTGATACTTGGAGCGAAGTTGTAGCCAGGTGTCTTACCATGGCGGGGGCGACGAATGAGGACATAATACAAAACGGCTACGGATATGGCCTCTTTACCGGTGGTATGGGCATTCATTATGGGGCACATAAAATCGGGGCAACAGTGGTCCCGATTTCGGCGGGCAATACGAAACGACAGATCGATATCATGCAGGACTTCGGCACGACAGTCATTACCTGCACACCCTCGTACGCACTTTATCTTGCAGAGGCTGCTGGAGAGGATGGGGTGGACAGGAAGAAGATAAAGCTGAAGTCAGGTTGCTTCGGCGCTGAGGTCTGGACTGAAAAGATGCGGGAAGAGATTGAAGAGCGGTTCCGCATTCTGGCGTTGAATATTTACGGACTCACCGAGATCATCGGCCCTGGCGTTGCTCACGAATGCGATCAAAAAGCGGGTCTCCACATTTTTGAAGACCACTTTTTCCCCGAAATCGTATCTCCTGAAACACTCGAGCCTCTTCCGGACGGCGAACGCGGGGAATTAGTGTTCACAACTCTCACGCGAGAAGGCATGCCTATGATCCGGTTTCGCACAAGGGATATCACGACATTAAGAAAAGGACCCTGCAAATGCGGCAGGACCGTAGTGAGGATGGATCGCATAACCGGACGCAGCGATGACATGCTGAAGATAAGGGGTGTGCTGATCTTTCCTTCACAGATAGAAAAGGCACTGCTGGAGGTTAAAGGCATCGAGCCGCAGTATCAGATCATCGTTACCCGGCCCCGGCATCTCGATGAGCTTGAGGTGCAGGTTGAGATTTCCAAGAAGATGTTCTCTGACGAGGTTAGGCACATAGAGGAGTTCAGAAGAAAGATAGAGGCGCACATTGAAAAATCGGTCGGACTTAGGGTGAAGGTTACACTCGTGGAGCCGAAGAGCCTTCCGAGGAGCGAAGGAAAGGCCAAGAGAGTCTTCGACAAACGCCAACTTTAAAGGAGATAAAGATGAAACTGAAACAGATATCGATTTTTCTGGAAAATAGGAAGGGTCGGCTTTGGGAAGCCCTTGACGCACTCGCCCAGGCAAAGATAAATATCAGGGCACTTTCGATAGCCGACACCTCAGAGTTCGGTATTTTGCGGCTGATCGTTCCTGATCCCGATAAGGCAAAGAAAGTCCTGGATAAAGGCAATTTTACGGTCAAGGAGAACAATGTTGTCGCCGTGGAAGTCGCGGACAAGCCTGGTGGTCTGGCGGAAGTGCTCAAGGTGCTGAGTGACGCTGACATCAACGTGGAATATCTTTATGCCTTTGTCCAGAAGAGCGGCGAGAAGGCAGTCGTCGTCCTGCGAACAGAAAATACCGACGCGGGAATCAAGGCGTTGAAGGCAGGCGGAATCGCCATCCTCTCGGCTGACCAGCTTTACGCGTTATAGCAATTAAAGAAAGTCCCGGGCTGACTCAGCTCTTTTCTTTATCATGCTTACTATAAATGCGCTGTGAAGAGTGAGGGAAGACCAGGGTAGGCCCTTCGGAGTATTCCACTTCTTCTTTCAATAACTCGGCGAACCCGCGTTCTATTACGGGGAAAGTGTGTGAGTTCCACGCATCGCCAAAATGGTTGGAAAGAAGATTCAATGTTTTTGGGTCATCCGTCTCGATGATAAAAAAAACCTTCAGGGGAGAACTCCCTATGACTTCATAGCGTTTCATTGTCTTGCATCTCTTTAGAAATAACTTTTCTCTGGACTTCAGCCAAGTTGATCTTTCACGATAGATTTCTTTTCTGGTCACATGTTCTCTTGCATCAAAAATAGAAACGAACCACATTTTTGACCCCCATTCATTAGCTACAAGTTGACGAAGGAGTTCATACTTAAAACCGCCAGCGTGTCAATCCTCAGCTTTGCTGGGCATACAGAATCTCTTTAAATCGCCCGATTCTCACCGTTGCGGGAATCGAGGTGAATACAAAGTGACGGAATCTGTTGACGTATCCTAAATCATTACTATTTTATAACTATAACTAATTTTCGCCGATCCTTCAAGCGTAGCCTTAACCGAGCAATACTTATCCATCGAGAGATCGACCGCCTTTTTGACGGCGTCATCTGAGATATTCTTTCCTGTAACAATAAATTCAAGCTGTATCGACTTGTACTTCTGCGGATGCGATTCAGCCTTCTCACCACTGACGTTTACCGAGATATCGATCACTTCCTGACGCTTTTTCTTTAAAACCGAGACGACATCCATTCCTGAACAGCCCCCGATGCCGACAAGAAGCATTTCCATGGGAGTCATCCCCGTCCTGAGCGTTCCCGCTTCCGGGCTCGCATCCATTACGATCGCATGTCCCGATCCTGATTCACCCACGAACTGAAATCCTTCAACCCATTTCACTTTAGCTGTTAGCATTGTTGTCTCCTCTGCTCCGTATTAAATCAAAAAATTATAGAGGCTGGCTTGCCCTGCCCGATAATAAATCAGCAAACGGTTCCTTGTCTATGGGTTGGTCAACTGAAGTCTCTGAATACCAGTTGCCTTTCCCCTCTGTTCATCCACCTCGATGACCACAGCCGATAATATCGCCTTGCCCTCGGCAACATCAAATCTTCTCGGCATATGTGTAAGAAATCTGTCTATGACCTGATCTTTCTCAATTCCGATGACCCCCAGAAGCGGTCCTGTCATGCCGACATCAGTTATGTATGCGGTCCCTCCGGGAAGAATCCTTTCGTCGGCAGTCTGCACGTGGGTATGGGTGCCGATAACAGCACTCACCTGTCCATCCAGGTAGTAACCAAAAGCGAGTTTTTCAGAAGTGGCCTCGGCATGGAAGTCGACGATGATGATCTTTGCCGATTCATGGATATCCTCCAACGCCGCTTTGGCAGACCTGAAAGGGCAGTCGAAGATATTCATGAAAACCCTCCCCGAGACGTTCAGCACGGCAACAGGAATCTTCTTTCTTGATGTAAAGACGAGACTTCCTGAGCCCGGGACACCAGGCGGATAATTGAGCGGTCTCAGGACACGGTGCTCCTTTGCAAGATAGGGAAGGGCTTCTTTCTTGTCCCAAACATGGTTGCCGGTCGTGATAATGTCGATGCCGTAAAAAAAGAGTTCTGATGCGGTAGATTCGGTAATGCCAAAGCCGCCGGCAGCGTTCTCTCCATTGGCCACGATAAAATCTATTTTGTATCGGCTGACAAGATTGGGGAGGAGGGCCTTTACGGCCATCCTCCCCGGCTTCCCAACTATATCACCTATAAACAGGATTTTCATGAAAAAATGAGTGCGGATATCGATTTACCGGTCACTGGCAGCCCCTCCGATTATTTTGCATAATCGACATGGCGCGACTCTCTGATAACGGTCACCTTTATCTGACCGGGGTAGGTGAGCTCCGACTCAATCTTCTTTCCCAGGTCTCTGGCCATGATAGTGCACATCTCATCGTTTACGGCTTCCGGCTTCACGATGATGCGGATTTCTCTTCCCGCCTGAATGGCGTAACATTTTTCGACACCGGCAAAGGACATGGCCATCTCTTCGAGTTTTTCAAGGCGCTTGAGGTAAAGTTCGATACTTTCCCTTCTGACGCCCGGACGGGCCGCTGAAAGGGCATCACCGGCCGCTACAAGGGCTGATTCGACCCATTGTGCCTCCACATCGCCGTGGTGAGCGAGTATCGCGTTGATTACTGCCTCGGATTCACCATATTTCTTTGCGAGGAAGGCGCCGATTTCCTGGTGCGAGCCCTCCATCTCGTGATCCACGGCCTTGCCGATGTCATGAAGCAGCCCGCCGCGCTTGGCAAGCTTTGTATCAACTCCGAGCTCCCCGGCCATCATGCCAGCCAGGTAGGCGACTTCCTTTGAGTGCTGCAATACGTTTTGTCCGTAAGATGTTCTGTATTTTAGTCTTCCGATGATCCGTATAACATCCGGATGCACACCCGAAATGCCGAGTTCGAAGACTGCCTTTTCCCCCTCTTCTCTGATCGTGGCGTCGACCTCTTTTTTTACCTTTTCGACGACTTCCTCAATTCGGGCGGGATGTATTCTGCCGTCAGTCACCAGCCTTCCGAGGGAGAGTCGTGCAATCTCTCTTCTTACAGGATCATGGGCTGAAAGTGTGACCAACTCGGGGGTGTCGTCGACGATTATATCCACTCCGGTCGCCGCCTCAAAAGCGCGGATGTTGCGTCCCTCCCGGCCGATGATCCGTCCCTTCATTTCATCACCCGGAAGGCTTACGGCTGATACCGTAGCGTCTGCGACATAATCGGCGGCATACCGCTGTATAGCAAAACTGATGATTTCGTTCGCTTTTTTCTCAGCATTCTCTTTGGCCTCATCCTCAATTTTCTTGATCAGCTTTGCAGCCTCAAACCGGGACTCTTCCTCGACCCTTCTGAAAAGTTCCTGCTTTGCCTCTTCGCAACGCATTGCCGCAATCCGCTCGAGCACCTGGGTCTGTTCCTTGACAAGCAGTCCAATCTGGGTCTCCTTATCGGTTACGGCCTTCTCCCTCGTACCACAATCCCGCTCTTTTCGAGCTAGATCATTTTCTTTTCTTTCGAGTTGGTCAATCTTCTTTTCGAGAGATTCCTCTTTTTGTCTCAGTCTCTTGTCGAGGTGATTGAGTTCCTTAGTTCGTTCGCGTATTTCCCTTTCGGCCTCTGCCTTTGCCTGGTATACGGCATCCTTTACTGAAACGGCAGCATCCTTCCTAATAACCTCGGCTTCTCTTTTTGCCTCTTCAAGTTGGTGCTCACGCTCTTTTTCCAAAGAGTGTTGTTGTGCCTTGAACGTTTTCTTGTAATAGACAAAAAATGCGAGACCGCTCAGTGCTCCGGCAACGAAAGCGACCAGGATGTAAATAATGGTGTAGGGCATGGTTTGCTTCCTCCTCTATAGAATGAAAAAGAGGCATGGATAGATGACATTGCGGACAGGATAAACAACTTTCAGTGTCGCCATCAGATGGTGCCTCTCTTTTGCAGTGCGATCGTACATGCGTAAACGCAAGTCCTGCTGATGTTGAGATGCTTGATGCTGTTGGACAGTGAAAGAAGAAGCGCTAAAGGGAAAGGCGCTGGAAGCCTTTATGGAACGGGGCAAGGGCAGGACATACCGGTATTAACGTCGATTGTCCATAACACTTTGATCTCTCTCTATTTTCAACGCCTTTTATCAAGACCCCACTCCTGTATATCTTCCTTGTCTAAGTAGCTGTCCACTTCATCAATATCATTTCATCATCTATGATTAAAAATCCTCATGATATTCATGCTGATTTTATTAGCCCACCCTGCCGTGTAGTGAAAATTAGATCCCCGTTATTATAAGTGGGTACCGTGAGGGTACCTTAGGCTTTCTCCGCAGGGGAGACATGCACACCGAATACCCAACGTTGGCTCCCTAAAGATCTAACTTGCCGGGATCAACTTTTTCACTTAATCACGCACAGGGCAGGCAAGCTCTGTATAGTTAGTTATACCAAAAAAATGCCTTTCTAAGCAACTATAATATTGATCGCAAGCTGGTATGAGGCCCCGGGGGTTGCGAGAAAGCAGTATATGTGTATACTTATTCTGTAATAATTGTATCCGAGGGGGCCATGATGGAGATCAAGAAAATCCTTTTCCCGACCGATTTTACCGAGGGGGCGCTTGCGGCGTTGCCCTACGCTGCGGACCTGGCGAAATCCTTCAACGCAAAGCTCTATCTTCTTCACGTTATCTATGACATGAGCACTTCGACTGGTTTGCCTGTTGCTCAAGTGCCCCTCAATGCAATGTACGAAGAGATGCAAAAGGGCGCGGAAAAAGAACTCGAGAAAGTCGTCGCCGAGATGGGAGTGGAATTGAAGAATGTTGAAACGCATGTCATCAGGGGGGTGCCCTATGAGGAGATTCGTAAATTCGCCCGTGAAAACGCAGTGGATTTGATTGTTATGGGCACCCACGGCAGAAGCGGATTCGACAGGATAATCTTCGGCAGCACCGCCGAAAAAGTAGTGAGGAAAGCAGTGTGTGCAGTGTTGACGGTCAGAAGCCAGAAAGGCAAGTGATTCGGCATAAATAATAACTGAGAAAACCTGATATCAAAAGCCAACACTGAGGAGATCGCAGATTTGGCTTTTGTGCATCAGAGGACCACAGAGGGAGCCAGGCCGATGAGAAAAATCATGACTGCGCTGATGAAAAGTGCGGCAGCCAGGCCGAGCGATGGCATGATTCCCACAGTCTCGCCGAGGGGCTTCATATACATATTCATGATGATCCTGAGATAGAAATAAGCCGAGATGGCACTGAAGATTACCGCAATAACAACCAGCCATGTATATCCTGCATTGATTGCGGCCATGAATATGTAGAACTTGCCGACGAAGCCTGCCGTGGGAGGAATTCCCGTAAGAGAAAACATGAACACGAGCATCAGGGCGGCGGCAAAAGGATGACTCTTTGACAGCCCGTTATAGTCAGCTATGTTTTCGCCTTTTTCCAGCAGGATAACAATAGCAAAGGCCCCCATGTTCATGAAGGTGTACACAAGAAGATAAAGCATCATTGCGCTCATAGCCTCGTTAGTACCTGCTATGATCGCCAGAAGTATATAGCCGGCATGCGCGATGGAAGAATATGCGAGCATCCTCTTGATGTTCGTCTGGGCAATTGCAAGGATATTGCCAATAGCCATGGTTAATATTGCGATGATAATAAGGATTGTCGTCCAGTATGGTTCAAATACCGGGAAGGCAGTAAAAAAGACCCTTCCCAAAACTGCGAAGGCTGCAGCCTTCGCGGCGGTGGACATGAATGCGGTGATCGACGTCGGCGCGCCTTCATAAACATCGGGGGCCCACATGTGGAAAGGGACCGCCGAGATCTTGAATGAAAAAGCTACTATGATCAGCACCATGCTCAGCATAAGGGCTGGAGTCGCCTGTGTGGTTCTGATATAGTCCGCGACCAGGTAAATATCAGTGGTTGTCGTCAACCCGTATAAAATCGAAATGCCGTAAAGAAGAAGAGCCGTTGAAAAGGCGCCGAGCAGGAAATATTTCATAGCAGCCTCGGTGGATCGGGGATCCTGCTTTTTTATTCCGCAAAGTATGTAGAGGCTCAGCGACATAAGTTCAATGCCCAAGAAAACGATAATAAGGTCCCTGGCCGATGCCATGAGCATCATCCCCGTTGCCGAAAAGAGCAAAAGACTGTAATACTCACCGAAATCGGCATGTTCTGTTTGAAGATATCTCAAAGAAATCAGGATGGTCAGTATAAGGCTTATGAGAATGATTGCCTTAAAATAAACACTATAGGCATCGCTGATAAACATACCGCCGAAGGCTTCGCCGCGGAAGGAAGGCAGGAGGTAGATGGTGATAGCAGCGACGATGATGCCTATATATCCGAGAGGTCTCTTATTTTCGGCAATAAGCTCAATGAGCAGCAGAAGAGTCGCAGCCACTATCATGATGATCTCGGGGATAACTGGCGTCAGATCGGGATAGGGGATGTTCATTTTACCACCTCGATGATCTGCCAGGCGACATTGGCCTGGCCTGCGCTGTTGAGTCGGGCTAACAGATTCTGTACTGATACATCCATGAAACCCAGAAAAGTGTTAGGGTAGACACCTATCCAGAAGATTAGAATAATGAGGGGAAGAACCGTAAGGATTTCCCGCGTACCAATGTCCCGGAAGCCGTGACCGAGAAGTCCGGGGTTGATTTCGACGAAAAAGATATTCTGATAGAGCCAGAGCATATAAGCGGCCCCGATTATAACACCGGTGGCTGCGAATACGCCCAGGACTTTTGATGCAGTGAATCCGCCTAAAAGGATGAGAAACTCGCCGATAAAGCCATTTGTCCCGGGCAGTCCTATGGACGCCAGCGTAAAGATCATAAATAGCGCTGAATAAACCGGCAGCAGTGATGCAGCGCCGCCGTAATCGGCTATACGCCGCGTATGGGTCCGTTCATAAACTATACCGACGAGTAAGAATAAGCCGCCGGTTACTATTCCGTGGTTGATCATCTGCAGTATGCCACCCTGGACGCCCTGCGTATTCAGAGCGAATATGCCAAGTGTTACAAACCCCATATGGCTGACCGAGCTGTAGGCGATCAAACGCTTTAGGTCCGTTTGTCCCAGGCAAATGATGGCACCGTAGATGATTGCTATAACCGAAAGGACCATCATCGCCGGAGCGAGGGCCTTTGAAGCCTCCGGGAACATTGGTAAATTGAATCGCAGGAATCCGTAAGCGCCCATTTTAATAAGAATTCCTGCAAGGATGACGCTGCCCGCAGTCGGTGCTTCGGTATGCGCATCGGGCAGCCAGGTATGGACAGGAAACATCGGGACCTTTACCGCAAATGCAGAAAAAAAGGCCCAAAAAAGAATCATCTGCAGATGAAAGGGATAATCTGTTGACATCATTCGAAGCATGTCAAAGGATCTGTCCGTAGCGAAGTACAGCGCGATAATGCCGACGAGCATCACCACGCTTCCGACCAGGGTGAAAAGGAAAAACTTGATGGCTGCATAGACCCTGTTCGGCCCTCCCCAGACACCGACGATAAGATACATCGGGATAAGCATCGCCTCCCAGAAGATATAGAAAAGAAAGAGATCGAGGCTGCAAAAGACACCGATCATCGAACCCTCAATAATAAGCAGGGCGGCGTAGAACTCCTTTGTCCGGTCCTGGACACTTGTCCACGAGACCGTAACGCAAAGGATGGTGAGCAGGGCTGACAGAAGAACGAACAGCACGCTTATGCCATCGACTCCGATATAATACTCGGCCGACCATGCCGGGATCCATGAATAGCGTTCGATGAACTGCATCTTGGCGGTCGTTTTGTCAAAATTGGTATACAGCGGAAGGCTCAGTAAAAAGGTTGTGCAACTGACGATGAGCGCAGTCCACCTGATAAGCGCTTCATGCCGACGATTTGAAAGGATAATAAATGCAGATCCGACGATAGGCAGGAAAATGAGTGTTGAAAGCACAGGATAGTTAAGTGTCCGCGCTAATTCAGCCCCGGCAAAGATCAGCAGTGCGAGCATCGGAATCATGGCCGCAGTTCTCATGAGAGGATAATTCGATTTCGGCACTTCAGTTGCTGCGGGGTGGGTAGCATGCCCCATATTTAATAATTCCTCCTGTGATCGTTCAATTTCAAAACGTCTATCATATCACTTGTTGACCAGGATGAGGACCAGCGTCAGAAAAAAGACAAAGCCCAAGCCCATGCCGATAGCATAATGCTGCAGATTTCCGGTCTGGATTTTCCTCAGACTCTCACCAAAGACCGCAATCCACCTTGGGATGCCGTTTACGATGCCTTCGATAATCTTCCCGTCAGTGACCGCCACAAGGATATCGTTTGCCATCCACTTGACAGGTCGCACAATAATGAAATCATAGAGCTCATCGACATAATATTTATTCCAGAGGACCTTATAAATGCTCTTGAATCTGGATCCAAGGGATTTGGGCAGTTCCGGTTGCCACAGATAAAAGACCATCGATACTATGATACCGGTAAGGGCAACAGCTATCGATACGCCCATCACCATCAATTCCTCAGAATGTGTGCCGTGGACATGCGGGTGGCCGAGGACCGGTTCAAAAAAGTGGCCGATCCAGTTAGTCCCGCCAAGGACCGGGGATAATCCG
>Ga0209048_10004533_pt1 | contig 13280 bp, 11 predicted proteins | sample FrelakmetCRP12CR_FD_187146 | JGI IMG/M metagenome (GOLD analysis project Ga0209048, IMG submission 187146) | Freshwater lake sediment microbial communities from the University of Notre Dame, USA, for methane emissions studies - CRP12 CR (SPAdes)... | ecosystem: Environmental > Aquatic >... | reverse complement strand
GCAGCGCATGCTCGTCGAGGACATTGCCGCCAACCAGGCGATGGGCCAGCACGGAGCTGTACTGCTTCCGTCCAGCGGCGGAATTCTGACGCATTGCAACGCCGGCGCCCTGGCGACTTGCGGTTACGGCACTGCGCTGGGCGTAATCCGCGCTGCCGTGGACTCAGGCAAGCAACTGCACGTGTTCGCCGATGAAACTCGCCCGTTCCTGCAGGGCTCACGTCTGACAGCGTGGGAGTTGATGAAGGACGGGATTCCCACCACGGTGATCTCCGACAACATGGCGGGCTCGATCATGGCACAGGGCAAGATCGGCGCGGTGATCGTGGGCGCTGACCGCATCGCGGCCAACGGCGACGTAGCCAACAAGATCGGCACATACACCGTCGCGATACTGGCGAAGGAGCACGGCATCCCATTCTATGTTGCAGCTCCGTTCTCAACCGTGGATCTAAACACCGCAGACGGCAGTGGCATTCCCATCGAGCAACGCTCGTCAAGAGAAGTGACTCACATGGCCGGCAAACAGATGACGCCCGACGGCGTGCAGATCGAGAACCCCGCATTCGATGTCACGCCGCACAAATACGTCACTGCCATCATCACCGAGCGCGGCGTGGCACGCGAACCTTACACGAAATCATTGCAGGACCTGGCGGACCGCTAATAAGGCGCCTTCGCATTGCGGTCGCGCGCGATGGCGCGCTTGCTTTGTCCCTAATCTAGCGAAGGCCTGCTACTGCGGCCGGTTGGCGGGATTCAACTGCTCTTGCATTTGCTGCTGCTGCTGTTGCATCAGCTGCAATTCCTGCAAAAGCTGCTCCGGAGTCTTCGCTCCCTCCTGGAAACCTCCGTTGGGGCCGGCATTGTCCGGAGGTAGAAACTGGTTGCCTTCCGGCATGCGGCCCGGCGGCGTCGGCATGGGGCGGCGGAAGTTCGGTGCCATGGGCTGCGGTATCGGCTCCTGGACGGTTTCCGGTTCAACATAGTTCGCATCGTCCTGGGCTTCGTCTTCAGGAGCCTGCTGCAGGGGCTGTGGATTGTTGCCTTGCGCGGTGTTTACCGCTGCCGAGACGGCTTTCGGTGTGGTCAAGATCACTTTCTGCACGGCGCCCGGATCGCCCGGCACGCCCAGAATGATGTAGTTGAACCTGGAGCCGTTCAACAGACTGTTGATGACGTCGTGCGGCTGCCCGGGGCCCAATTGCGCGACGACGCGCTCATTGGAGGCGCTGGCCGGCATCTCCATGGATGCGCCCGTCTGGGCCTGCACGGACCGCAATACCTGCGACAGCGTCGAGTTCGGCGCATTGATGGAGAGTTGGCCATTGCGGTAGCTGACCTGCGGCGCCGTCGGGGGCATTTGCTCCAGGGTTGGCGGCGGAGGCGGCGTCTGCGGCGCTTCCGCTACAGGATTTGCTTTCTTCCGTGAGTGCTGCTTGCCAATCGTTCCTGCGGCGGAGGTCTTAACCGGGCTGGTTTGCGCGGTCGCGGGAAGCACTGCCAGACACAGGCCTGCCACCAGCAGCAACTCGAAAACAGATTTTCTTTTCAGGCGTACCATAATAGTTTGAACGGGCACAACGCGCCGTCTGGCCCTGTGCCCTGCGATCATTCTAAACCCCGTGGCCGTTCAGCCGTTGCTGTAGGTTCATGTTAAGGATGCTTTTTCCGCGCGGAAAGGTACGTAAACATCTGTCGGCTTGCGGATTCGCATCACAAGAACCGGCAACAGCCTGGCTTGCAGCTTAACGGTTGTAAGTAGCCCGCGACATCGTGCTCCGGTGTCACGTGGAAGGTTCGCCTGGAAAGACATGATTCGAGTCTGGCTCATTTCGCGCATCCATTGCCTGGGGCTGCTCGTCTTTATGCTCGCAACCGCGGCGATCGGACCGGCGCAAAGCTGCTTTAACGGACCTGAACTGGATGCTCCGACGCGAAGTGCGATTGAAGGAGCGGCACATCGCTATCTTGATATGTCGGCGAAAGGCGATGTCGCCGGACTCAAGGCCAACGCAATCGCGGCGATCGCTGGAGACTTCGGCAGTATCGAGAACGCTGTGGTCACCAATAAGCAGTTCCTGGCGGACGGCCCATCGACGATCACGGGCACGTACCTGCTGGACGCCTCGCAATCCAAAACTCCTCTGGCGCGAGCCGACTTCTACTGCGGCATCTATAACTCGCCGGACCGGGTCGGATTCTCCATCTCCAATTTGCCGCCCGGACGTTACGCTGCCGTAATTCAGAGTGTTAAGGGCAAGGACCCCGTGACGCTGACGCTCATCCTGCAGGACGTGGGCGGCGCGTGGAAGCTGGCGGGCTACTATCCGCGTCTGGATACCATCGGCGGCCACGATGGCCAGTGGTACCTGACCAGGGCGCGCGAGTACAAGTCCAAGGGACAGGCGCATAACGCCTGGTTTTACTATCTGACCGCGTGGAACTTGATGGCGCCGGTGAACTTCATGAGCACCATACCGCTCGACAAGCTGGCTGACGAGATGCAAACCGCCCGTCCCGGTGATCTGCCCAGCGCAGACGCTCCAATGAATTTGTCGGCCGGCGGGAAGACGTATCGCGTAACCGAAATGACAGCCGTCCCCGTGGAGAATAATCTCGACCTCCGGGTGAAGATCGAAACCCCCAACGCAGCAAACCCTGCGCTTGCCTTCCAGGACAATATGGCAGCTGGCAAGGCCATCGTCGCCAAATATCCCGAGGTGCGTGACGCCTTCAGCGCGGTCATTGTTCGGGCCGTGGACAATAACGGCCACGACTTCGGGTCCGTGCTGCCAATGAAAGATGTGAAGTAGCGCCTGCAACGGCGTACTAAACCGCGTCGCCCGCTTCAGCCTTCTTCACTTCGATTGCGGTGCTCAGCGCACGTTCGATCTTGCAATTTGTGGGCTTTTTGTCGAAGCGCAGGCCCATGAATACCGGCGCGCGCATTTTGACAATGCCGCTCTCGCCTTCGTGCGTCCACTCGGAGAACTTGATCTCCGCCACCAGTTCGGGTTTTACCCAGTGCATGGGGCGCGGGCTCTCGACCTTGCCGAAGAACGGACTCTTGCTGGCCTTGAGTTTCTCCAGCCGTTGCCACATCTCGTCGTGTGACAGTCCGGTAAAGCCGCTGCCGGCATGCCCTACGTGAATGAGTCGTCCCTTGTCGTCGTAGAGTCCGAGAACGAGCGAGCCGAAGTTTTCCCGCGCGCCGCGCGGGTCGGTGTAGCCGCCGATGACGCACTCCTGCCGGCGGACAATCTTGATCTTCAGCCACTCGCGGCTGCGCTTGGGAAGGTAACAACTGCTGCGCCGCTTCGCGATGATGCCCTCCAGCCCGTGCTGTGCGGCGGCCTCGAACAGCGCTTTGCCCTTACCGATGTAGTGATCGGAGTAGCGGATGAGCTCGTCGGTCACCAGCACGCTTTTCAGCAGGTCCTTGCGCTGCTCAAGGCCGGCATCCATCAGGTTATAGCCGTCCAGGTAGAGCAGATCGAACGCGTAAAACGCAATGGGAATATCGTGTCGTGTGCGAAGAATGCGGCGGCCACCTTTACCCACCCCAGTGCGCTGCTGCATCAAGCTAAAGGATGAACGGCCTTCGTCATCGAGGGCGACAATTTCTCCGTCCAGGATGGCCGTGCGACCCTTGACGTGCTCGGGTAGAACGCCTAACTCACGGTAGGCAGCGGTCATGTCGTTCTGATTGCGCGAGACCAGGCGCAGCTTGCCGTTGTCGATGAAGACCACGCCGCGGTAGCCGTCCCATTTGACCTCGTAAAGCCACTCGGGATCGTCGAAGGGCTGGTCCACGAGAGTAGCCAGCATCGGTTGGATGGCCTGCGGCAGCGGCGCTTTGCGGCCAAGGCGCGCGGCCTCGGAGGTCAGGCTGTCAGTTCTTTTCGGCGATGGGAGTTTTTTTTTACCGCGCCGGCGGCGCGCGTGGCAGGAGTCGTTTTGCTCGCTGTAGCTGGGGACTTTTTCGCGGCTTTGGCTTTTTTGGCGTCGGCCTTGGCGATCGAATCGGCCAGCCAGTCATTCTTAGTCGAGCGCCCCGTGGCGGAAACTTTGCGGCTGTTCAGCCACTCGGCCGACCCGGCGTCGCCCGCGATCTGCGCCATGGTTCGCCCGGTCTGCGCTGACCGGTCGTACTTGTCGATGTCGTAGCCTTCCACAACATAGGCGTCGCGGTGCTTGATCAGCAACCATTCATTGCCTTTGCTGCCGGGCCGTCGGGATTTGATATGCACCAGCGCAAAGTCGCCCTTCAGCTTGTTGCCGTCAAGGCGAAACTTCAAGTCGCCCTTCTGCAGCATGGCATGGGCATCGCCCTGCGGCTCCCATGTACCCACGTCCCACACCATGACTGTGCCCGCGCCATAGTTGCCCTCCGGAATCGTGCCCTCAAAGTCGAAGTAGGAAACCGGGTGGTCTTCCACCTGCATTGCCAGCCGCTTGTCGGCGGGATCGAGCGACGGTCCCTTGGGGACAGCCCAGGACTTAAGGACGCCGTCCATCTCCAGGCGAAAGTCGTAGTGCAGTCGCGTCGCCCGGTGTTTCTGCACCACGAAGCGGCGCTGCTCGCCTTTGCCGACTTTGGGCGGAGGTTCGGGGGTCTGCTTGAAGTCACGCTTGCGTTTGTATTCTTCGAGGGCCATCAGCATCCTTAGATGAACGTTTATAACAGGTACGCTGCAAGGATTTTTGGCGACTGGAACGCGGCGAGCAGCTGCGCGCGATTTGTTACAATGCAGCTATACCGCAGGTCGTGGGCGCTTAACTCAGCGGTAGAGTGCCATCTTCACACGGTGGAAGTCACAGGTTCGAATCCTGTAGCGCCCACCAGCTAACTCACAGCAGCAACGTTGGTTGGCCGACTCCGGTTTTTCCAGCCACCCGGAAGTCGTCACCGTTCGTCACCATTTGCGACAGCTTCTCTACCGCCTCCCGCTGATGGGCAGGAACCGGGATTGTGTAAATTCCAAGCGTGGTTGTGATCTGGCAGTGTCCCAACTGCGCTTGCGCATCCTTGGCCGAGCCCCCCGCCAATTGCAACAGCGTGGCGTGGGTACGCCGGGGAAGGTATGCCCCTTAACCAGGGCACTCCGATCAGTCTTCCAGCAGGCTTCGCAATGGAAATATCTTGTCGCGAAGGACTAGCCGTAGCCACCGCTTGGAGCGCGGGTTTTACGCTGGGGTCATTCATGGTTTTGCGGCGGATTTCCTTTCAGGCGATAAACCATACCTGTCTTGGTAGTGCCGAGAGACAGCCAATCCTGGACGTCCTGCTGCAGCGTGATGAAGAACTGCTCGCACAGTTTCTTCGGCTTCTCATGGAAATCCTTTCCCCGCTCGAACCTGACCTGGTAGGCGAACTCTCCCACCAGCGGCATGTGCTCACCGCGGGTGCGCCAGAGCGCTACGTCGCAGTTGGCCACGGCGCCCTTGCCGAAGTCGAGCTCTCCCAATTCGAGCAGTACCTCCTCCACAATGCCCTCGTTCACCAGGCTGACCTTCTCGTCGTCTGACTTTTTCAGGGCCGCCAGCGCCGGAAATACGTGGGCCAGCGTTCCGATGGAGTTCTTGTCCGCATCATGCATCTGGCTGAGGCCGAAGACGCAGTTGTGCGAATACAACAGGCGGTATCCGCCAATTTCTTCTTTCAGAGGCAGCTCTTCGGCCTTGAACTTGATGCGATACGTTCCCGCGATATTGGGACGCACGTCGAGAGCCGCGGCCTTCTGCTCATCCGGGTGCCTGAACTTGAAGACCATCTCTGGATCGCCTACCGGGAAGCCGTCAACATATGTTATGCGGCGGCGCAGGATGTAAGCATTGTTGTAGAGGCGGAAGTCGGGCGTGTCGAAGAAGGTGATTTCCCGAATGTCCGGCCTGCGCCCGGCCTTGGGATGGGCGACAAAGCCAACCCCGAGCTTCTTCGCGGCGCGTTGCACCAGCCTGCCGAATTCGCGGAAGCTCTCCACGGAGACGAAGCGGTCGGGTTTCAGGATGAGCTTGGCTTCCAGGTATTGAATGCGGTCTTGAGGATGGCCATCACTGTAGGTGGCTGACGCGCTTGCAGTAGCCGCTGCGCCGAGTCCGGTGGCGACATCGTTGTGGTGCATGTCGTGGTCCTTGTGTTTCTTGTCCTGGTCTTTTCCCATGGAATTCCTCCTGCGTTCGGGAGGACAAAATCTTCGATCCGGTTGCTTTCCACCGTGCGTGACGCAAAGCTGTCTGCGGGCACCGAACATCGCAGCCCGAGGATTTGCACCGCCGCAGTGTTACTTGCCTCTAGCTTCCGCTCCGCACCACAACCGCGCTGACCGCATCGAGCGCAAAACGCCGAGTGCTGCGAACATCATGTAGAACAGGTTATGGAAGCCTCCGTCTAGTGCCCGAGTAACCAGAAGACGACCGGAATGCCGAGAACAGCCAACAGAATGTTTATGAAAGTCACGGTCGAAGCCAATTCACCATCGCATTTGTAGCGAACCGCAAATACGGGTCCTAGTACCGCCGATGGCATGGCAGCAATCAGAACCAGAACCTGGCGTTCCAAGCCCCCCAAGTGATAAAGGACAGCTTGGCCGTAAGCCAGCAGCGGCTGCAAGCCCATTTGCAGGGCGGCTGAAATTGCCACGATAGGCAGGAGCCGTTTGAAAGATTCGACTTTGATTTGCATGCCCAAGATGAGACATGCCAGAGCCGCGAGTGTCCCGTTGATTATCTTGGCCGCCTCGATAACAGGCGCGACGAAAGGGGATTCGAGAGGTACGTGAAGCCGGGACACAGCAAAACCCAAAATCACGGCGATGAAGATGGGAGAGCGGAAGTACTGGAGCAGCGTACTGGGCGGAGAGCCCGCAGTCTTCGAGCCTTCGCCAAAATGCATGGCTACGAGAGGGCACAGGGTAAAAATGGGCAGGCCCACCGCCAATTCGCTGATCAGGATGGCTTCCGTCATGGCGCCAGGGTTGTGGGGAAACGTGTATTGAATTAAGGGATAGCCGAGGAGGGCGGAAGAACCGAAGGACGAGACGATCATCAGGGCCCCCGTCGTCGAACGGCTGAATCCCAGCAACTTCCCAACCATCCAAGCCGCGACAAGCGTGCAGCACCCGGTTATCAACATCGCCAGGACGGGAAGCAAGTGGCGGGCGGCGGGAGGATACCTGAGAAACTGGAAGAAGATCACCACGGGCAGAACTACCTCGGTCAGGAGCCTGGTAAACGTCGGCGTGTCGCTCCCTTTCAGGATCTCCTTCTTCTTGAGAAAAATGGTGAGGAGCACAACCAGTGCAAACGCGACCACCGTCTCGATGATGTGAATGTTCGCCTGTGTCATAGGTGTCCCCTACACCGAACCACGCCAGCGCAAGTGCCACGACCACGCTACAACTTACGCAGGTTCATCGATTCCCACCTCCAGTTACGGAAGCAAAAGCAAATTTCGCCACGAATGCGTTCTGCTGACCCTCAATCCCGGGCCACTTCTGAGCTGGATTCTTCAAAGGAAAATCGGAAGAAGAGGTAAGTCCGGTCAGGACCACGTTGCCGGCGGGATCGACGGCCAGTCCGTAGGTGCGGTCGGCACCGTTGCCGCCGAGGAACGTGGAATAGCCGAACCAGCCGCCGTTCGGGCTGATCTGCACGAATACCGCGTCGCCATCCCCTTGCGGAGCGGGGATCAACGCGTTGTTGGTGTAGGGAAAGTCCATAGGAGCCGTAACAGGAAATGGAAATGGTACGTATTCCACGCCCGGAGAACTGGCTTCCCCTCCGACGTATGCGCCACCTCTCGAATCCACGCCCACGCTGGTGCAGAACGAACCCCACTTCCCGTCCTTGTCTCCTCCTCCCAGGAAGGTGGAGTAAACCAGGGACGCCTTGCCTTCCAGGGACGGATCGATTTTCACCAGGTAGGCTTCGTCTCCGGATGTGCGCGGCTTGAGATAAGGCGCCTTGTTATAGATGCTGGGCACTCCCGGCCCGGTCATGGGGAAGTCGCGCGACTCCGTACGGCCTGTCGCCAGTAGGAGTCCTCCTGGACCGAGAGCCATGCCGTACAAATCATCCCGCGCCTCGCTTGAGTCTGCGCCGAGGTAGGTGGCGTAACGCGCTTCATACTCCGACGAGGGGTCACCGGGCTTGCTGGACCGGAACTGAGCCACAAAGCCGTTGCTGGTAAAGCCGGAGGGCGCCGGGTGGCTCCGATAGCCGTTGCTGGTGGTCGGAAAATCGAAGGAGTCCGTATAGCCGGCCGCGGTGATGAGATCTCCACCGGCGTTTACCGTAACGCTGTGCCCTTTCTCGTTGCCGTGGCCCCCTAGGAAGCTGCAGTAAATCAGCGAGTCCGCGCCGCTTCTGGCGGGATCAAGGATGCACAGAAAGGCGTCACTGGGACCGTTGAGATAGGGTTGCAAGGCATTGACGGTCACCGGGAACTTCTTCAGCGGTTCGGGAGGAACACTGGTCGTACCGGCGAGATAAACCAGGCCATGTCCATCGGCGGCAAGATTGTTGCCGTTGCTGTTGTCGTCGGTGAATCCTGATCCGTCATCTCCGCTTCCGCCTAGATATGTCGAGTACAGCAGATGGCCGGCCGCATCAAACACGGTCACGAAGTAGTCCGAGCCCCCATTGTTATGGTTCTGGAAGGCGTTCTTGGTCGGGAACGGTACCGATGCATCCGAACTGGTCACGCCGGAGACTGCAACTCCGGCGTCGTTAGGCAGAACCGCCACGCCAATGCCCATGGTCTGCTGGTTACCGCCCAGGTAGGTCAGCCAGAGCAGTCTGCCGGCGGAGTCGTACTTCGCCACGAATGCCGTCATCTCGCTGTGCGGCGCGGGCGCCGGTTGAAAGGCGTTCCGGACAGGAAGGTCGGAGGCCCGACTGGCCCCGGTTACATAGATGTTCCCTTTATTGTCGGTGGCAGCGTTCTGGGCGAAGGTACGAGCGTCGCTGCAACCGTCGCAGGGCTTGGTCCCTCCCAGGTAGGTGGAAAAGATCAGATATGGGTATGGTCTCCCCTGGGCCGCCGCCGATTCCTGCGGGCGTTCGGACGAATAACCGCTGGCGAGAGTTGCGGTGATCACCAAACACAGACCTACCACAGCATTGCAAACAATTCGGCGAATCATACAGGACTCCTCTCCGGGGTCATGGACCCAGCGCCGGCACCTGGGGCGATAGCGGCTTGCGCAACTTCAGGAGGAACTGTGATTGAAAGACTGGCTGCCAGCAAGTGCAGCAGAGGACCGTAAGGGGCTGACATGCGCTTCCTCCCCGATCTTCCGTTAGGATCAGAAAACGATGCAGCTCAGAATGCAGGATTTATGAAATTTCCTCGAGCCGCCAAAGATTCCCAGCAGCCTGCCGTAACTCCAACACGTTGCTGACTCGACACAGCGAGAAATGAACTGCACGGGCAGCATGGACTTGGTCGTGGCGCGTTGCAGGAGCGCGCGCCTCGGCTCTATGATCCCCATGCTCCGCTGAGACTTTCTCTCTTGCGACAGTTGTTTGTCAGTGACGCCCGCCACATGGCACAGTGACGAGCCAAAGCAAAGGTGAATCCCGCCGCCCTGCGGCGGCGAATAACTAACCAAGTCTATTGAGGAGAGGACAGGACGAACGAACAGTCAAACAGCGTGCCGGAAAACCTGCTCCCACAAGAGGTCGATCGTGACCGTTCCTCACCCGCGGATCATCATCATGGCCCGGAGAACAGTCTCCAACTAGAGGCCGGATACAATCGCGCAGACTGTACTTCCTCCAAGAATCTCTCCTTGCAGTCGGGCGGCGGACCATACAAGTGGGAGGTTTCGCCAGATCGGTACTGGGAAACGCCCATGTGGGAAGCGAAGTCGGAGCCGAAGGGCGCGGGATGTTCCGTTTTCCAGAAGCCGCCGCGCTGCTCCTCCTCGGTTGCCGCGCTCTGGAACGCCACGGCGCTAATACTCGTCACCAATTCGTCACCAAAATCAGGCTGTTTTATGGTGTTTTCACAGAGATGTAAAAGGGGGAAAGCAAGGCAAGCAAAAGATTTTAGGTTTACGACTTCAAAATTCACACGGGGGGAGTCACAGGTTCGAATCCTGTAGCGCCCACCAAGAACCAGTGGTTAGGGGATAGTGGCTAGATAGTGGCTAGTTGTCAGTTTCAAGCGACACTTCCTATCTATCTGCTGCCACTTACCTCTGCCGCTACCACTCCGCTCGAAGCGGTCACCCGCGCGTGAGCGGGTAGGCTTTCTCGCGCCACTCGCCAATGCCGCCATCCATCGATAGGACGTTGGTATAGCCCATGCGCTGCAAGTTGTCGGCAGCTAGCGCCGAGCGAAATCCGCCGCCGCAGTACAACACGATGGGAGCGTTCATGTCGGGAACGCGCTGCTCGATATCGCGTTCGATTACGCCCTTGCCGAGGTGAATCGCGTTCGGGAGGTGGTCCTTGTCCCATTCATTGTCTTCCCGCACGTCAACCAGCAGAAAGCTCTCGCCGCGATCGAGTTTCGCCTTAACGTCGTCGACCATGACTTCGCGGACGCGTTTCTTCGCGTCATTCACAAGGTTGAGAAATTGTTGGGAATGTTGGTGCGCCATGCGAACAGGATAGCGCGAAACTCCAGACGATGCACAGTTGCTGACGCCCGGCGCGACTACTCGAAGCTTCCCTGTTCCACCACGACGTTTTCGCGGACGACCAGCCGGCCGGCGGCCATCTCGCGCACGCGCGGCATCACGCGGTCAATGTGTTCTCCGAGGTCGACAAAGATGACGAGCACCGGCAGATTACGCGCTGCATCGACGAGGTGCGCCTGATGCACCTGGCCGCGGCCGAGAAAGCCCGCGACCGCATGAAAAGCGGCTGCACCCGCGACATTTTCCTCACGCAACATGCGCAAGAGCTCCAGATATAACGGCGCATGGTGCCAGCGATCAGCCTCATTCAGGTAGATCGAAACTTGCACAGCGGTGTTCATCGATAGCCTCATACACTCCGGACCAGCGCGGCTCCGCCTATCACCGCTGCCAGGCACAGAAGATTATTGAGAAGGATGTTAAGCGCGAATCCGCCCCACCGGCCCTGCTCCAGCAGTGCGAAACTTTCGAAAGCGAAGCTGGAGAACGTGGTGTAGGAACCGCAGAAGCCGATGGCGAACAGCAATTGATAGCGCGGATTAACGATGGCCCGCTCGACGGACCAGATCATGAACGCGCCCAGCAGAAAACTGCCGGAGACATTGATGAACAGCGTGCTATAGGGGAAAAGCGCAACCGAGGTTTTGGCTACGAACTGGGCAATCAGGTAACGCAGGTTGGCGCCAAGAACAGCACCCAGAGAAATCCATGCAAAAGCTCGCATCGAACACTCCTACCGCGGAATGGTAGGAGTCATCAGCCTGTAGGGCGGTTAAGGCGGACTCCATCGCCGTAGTTGCCAGTAAGACTACCACGGTCCGCCGCACAGACTGCGGTATTCTTGACCCATGCAGGTGCGGGTGCTCTACTTCGGCATGTTGAGGGACCTGACGGGCCGTGAGCGGGAAGTGGTGCAACTATCCGAAGGCGCTCGTTTGCACGATCTCTATGGGGAGTTGGAGAAGCGCTTTCCTAAGCTTCAAACGCTCCGCAACTCACTTGCCTTGGCAGTGAACCATGAGTATTGCGATACCGCGGTTGCCTTAAGGAACGACGATGAGGTGGCGTTGATCCCGCCGGTGAGTGGCGGTGCCGAACCCGACGACTCAACCGCGGAGGCCCCGCGGCCGCTCATCGGTCAGTATGCAAGTCTGGTCCGTGAGCCGATCAGCCGCGCGGCAGCCGTAGGCACCGTCAAGCGTCCGCAAGACGGCGCGATCGTGGCCTTCGATGGAATCGTGCGCAACAACTCAAACGGGCGTCCCACCCTGTACCTTGACTACACCGCATACGAGCCGATGGCGCTCCGCCGGATGGAAGAACTGGCGAGCCAGGCGCTGGCCGACTTTGCGATCCGCGATGTCCGCCTCATTCACCGGCTCGGCCGGTTACAGATTGGGGAAACCAGCGTCTATATTGCAGTTGCGTCGGCGCATCGCGCGCCAGCTTTCGAAGCTTGCCGCTGGCTGATCGATACTCTGAAGAAGACCGTGCCCATCTGGAAGAAAGAATATTTCGCCGACGGCGCGGTTTGGGCCGATGGCGAGCCGTTTCCGCCGGAGGTACCTGTCGCCGGCGGGAGCGCGTCAAAGTAGCTGAACTTGGGTTTACTCAATCGAATGCCCCTAACCTGGTGGAACCCGTACCGCGCCATCGCTAAGGTGTGCGCGCTGGCGTTGTTGTGTGGCTGCGGCGTCACGGTCGCGTCAGCGCAGAGCACCGTACCGCATCCGCCTGACTCTCCGAAACAAGCGGGCACCGTTCCCCATCCGCCGGAGCGGGATAAGGACCCAGCTACGTCCTCCGAAACCACCGAGCAGCCCGGCACCACGTTCAAAGTCAACGTTAAGCTGGTCAATGTGTTCACCACGGTCACCGACGCCGAGGGCCGTCCGGTGTCGTCGATCAAGCAGGAAGACTTCCAGGTGTTCGAGGACGATAAGCCGCAGAAAATTGCCGTATTTCATCGCGAATCGGAGCTGCCGCTGTCGATTGTCATCGCGGTTGACACCAGCCTCAGCACGCGCGGCGATCAGAAACTCGAACTGGAATCGGCGCGGCGCTTTGCGCATGCCATCCTGCGCCCGATCGACGGTATCTCCCTGTTCCAGTTCAGCGAGATCGTAGACCAGCTCACGCCCTTCACCGCCGACCTGAAGGTGATCGACCGGGCGATCAACCATGTTCATTCCGGCGCTGCCACCGCCCTTTACGACATGCTGTATCTGGGCTCCGACGCACTGCTCGATCGGCGCGGCCGCAAGGTCATGGTCGTTATCACGGATGGCGGCGACACGGTCAGCAAGACCAACTACCAGGAGGCGGTGCGCGAAGCCCAGCAGGCGGAAGTGATCCTCTACAGCATCATCATTGTCCCCATCGAGAGCAGCGCCGGGCGCGACACGGGCGGAGAACATGCGCTCATCCAGCTTTCGCGCGATACGGGCGGCAAGCATTTCTATGCCAGCGGCCTGGAACAACTGGACGCAGCCTTTCGCCAGATCAGCGATGAGCTCCGCACCCAATATCTGATCGCTTACTATCCCAGCGCTCGCCTGGCGGACTCCGACTATCGGCACATTGCGATCAAGGTCGATCCCGGCACCCAGGACTACGCGAATCCCGCTG
>Ga0209048_10004532_pt1 | contig 13281 bp, 11 predicted proteins | sample FrelakmetCRP12CR_FD_187146 | JGI IMG/M metagenome (GOLD analysis project Ga0209048, IMG submission 187146) | Freshwater lake sediment microbial communities from the University of Notre Dame, USA, for methane emissions studies - CRP12 CR (SPAdes)... | ecosystem: Environmental > Aquatic >... | reverse complement strand
CCCGCCCGGTGGACGGCGCCGGGGCGGCCTCCTGGGGCCGCCGCGCAGGGGAGGCCGCCCTTGGCTAAGGCTCTCGCGTGCGCCTGCGAGGACGTGACGCTCGACGAGGTGCGGCGCGCCTTCGCCAAGGGCTTCCGCGACCTCGAGTCGGTGAAGCGCTACACCGGCTTCGGAACCGGCCCGTGCCAGGGAAAGAGCTGCCTCGTCGCCGTCGTCCGCGAGCTCGTCCGGCTCGGCGCCACGCCCGCCGAGATCGCTCCCTTCACCAGCCGCCCACCCCTCCACCCGCTGCCCCTCGGTGCGCTCGCGGCCCTCGATCCGGGGGACCTCCCCCTCGACCCCGGCGTGCCGCTCCTGTCCGGGGTTGCGCCACCTCTGCCCTCCCCCGGCGGGCCGCTCCCCGCGCGCGCCGACGTGGTGGTGATCGGCGCCGGCATCATGGGTCTCGGGCTCGCCTACGAGCTCGGCCGCCGCGGCGTGAGCGACGTGCTCGTCCTGGAGCGCTCCTATCTGAATGCCGGCGCGTCGGGGAGGAACGGCGGGGGCGTTCGGGCGCAGTGGTCGACTCCCACCATGGTGCGGCTCGGCCTTCGCTCGCTCGCGATCTTCTCGCGGTTCGCGGGCGAGATGGGCGTGAACGTCTGGTTCCGCAGGGGGGGCTACCTCTTCCTCGCCCCGGACGACGGCCAGAGGAGGCGGCTGGAGAGGAACTGGGGGGTCCAGCGGAGCTTCGGGATGCGCACGCGCCTCCTCTCGCCGCTCGAGGCGGTCGCGATCGTGCCCGAGCTCGACCCAGCCCGCTTCGTGGCCGCGTCCTGGAACCCGGACGACGGCGTCGTCTTCCCCTGGCCCTTCCTGTGGGGCTACGCGGCCCGCGCGGAGGCCGCCGGGGCCCGCGTCCGCACCTTCTGCCCGGTCTCGGGCTTCGAGGTGGGAGGGGGGCGGATCCGGGCCGTCGTCACGCCGGCGGGCCGGGTCGAGTGCGACACGGTCGTGAACGCCAGCGGCGCCTGGAGCGCCGAGGTGGCGCGGCTCGCCGGGGTCGAGCTCCCGAACCGCCCCACCCGGCACGAGATCCTCGTCACCGAGCCCCTCAAGCCCTGGCTCGGCCCCCTCGTCTCCACGCTGGGGACGGGGCTCTACTTCTCGCAATCGCAGCGCGGGGAGATCGTCGGAGGCATGGGGGATCCCGCGGAACCCGCCGGCATCGGGAGCGGCTCCACGCTGCGCTTCCTGGCGCGCTTCGCCCGCGCGCTCACCGGCCTCGTCCCCGTCACCCGTCCGCTCAGGGTGATGCGACAGTGGGCCGGGATGTACGACGTGACCCCCGACAACAACCCGATCCTGGGCGCGGCCGGCCCGGCCAACTTCATCCAGCTCTCCGGCTTCGTGGGTCACGGCTTCATGATGGCGCCCGCGGTGGTCGAGCTCCTCGCCGACTGGATGACCGGCCGCGGGAAGGACGAGATCTTCGAGCGGTTCACCGTGGAGCGGTTCTCCCGGGGCGACGCGGTTCGCGAGGACTTCATCATCGGGTAGAGTGCATCCATGTCCCTCGGAAAGACCATCGCCTTCCTCGGCGCCGGAAACATGGCAGAAGCGCTCATCAAGGGGCTCTTGCGGGCCAACGTCGCCGTCCCGGGCGAGATCCTCTGTACCGACCGCCGGATGGACCGGCTCGCCGAGCTCACCGATCGCTACGGGGTCCGCTCGGGCACCGACAACCGCGCGGCGACGTCGGAAGCGGGCATCGTGGTGCTCTCGGTGAAGCCGCAGGTGATGAACAAGGTGCTCGGCGAGATCGCCCCGGCGCTCGACGCGAGCAAGCTCGTCATCTCCATCGCCGCCGGCGTCCCGCTCGCCGCCATCGAGCGGCGCGTCGGGCACGGCGTCCGCATCGTCCGCACGATGCCGAACACCCCGGCGCTCGTCGGGGCGGGAGCCACCGCCATCTCCCCCGGCGCCCACGCCATGGAGGACGACCTCCGCCAGGCGAGGGCGCTGTTCGACGCCGTCGGGAAGACGGTGGTGGTCGACGAGTCGCTGCTCGACGCCGTCACCGGGCTCTCCGGCTCCGGGCCGGCGTACATCTTCCTCATCATCGAGGCCCTCTCGGACGCAGGGGTGAAGGTCGGGCTCGACCGGCGCACCTCCCAGGACCTGGCCGCGCAGACGGTGCTCGGGTCGGCGAAGCTCCTCATCGAGACCGGGGAGCACCCGGGACGCCTCAAGGACCAGGTGACGAGCCCGGGCGGAACCGCCATCGCCGGGCTGCACACGCTCGAGGCCGGTGGCCTGCGGACGACGCTCATGAACGCCGTCGAGGCCGCCACGAAGAGGTCGCACGAGCTCGGGCGACGCTTCCTCGAGACGAAGGACGAGGACGAGTGACCCGGAACCGCTCCGGCCACCCGGAAGCGGTCACGAGGTCGTCTCGCAGGTGGCGTAGCCGCAGGAGCGGCAGGTGAGGCAGCCGCCGCTGCGCGACATCGATGCCCCGCACGCGGGGCACTCGCCGTTCAGTCCGCGCGTGAGCACCTGACCCTCGCGCGAGCCGTCGCGGTAGACGGTGATCCCCTTGCAGCCGAGCTCGTGGGCGAGCGCGAAGGCACGCTCCACCGCCTCCACCGGGGCGTCGCGCGGCAGGTTGATGGTCTTCGAGACCCCGTTGTCGACGTGCCGCTGGAAGGCGGCCTGCATCCTCACGTGGTCCTCGGCGGACACGTCGTGGGCGGTCGCGAAGAGCCTCTGGATGCCGGCCGGGACCTCGGGGACGCCGCGAGCCCGTCCGGCGCGCCGCACCGCGCGCAGCGCCTCCTCCCCCGCGGGTCCGCGAAGCATGGCGGCGAGGAGCGGGTGCTCCTCCGGCAGATCCACCCCCTCGAGGGCGTGCCGGACGTAGGCCACCGCGAAGAGAGGCTCGATCCCCGAGGAACAGCCGGCGATGACGGAGAGGGTTCCGGTCGGGGCGATGGTGGTGACGGTGGCGTTGCGGCGAGGGGGCTCGCCCCTCGCGGCGAGGGAGCTCGTCGGCCAGCCGGGGAACGGACCGCGCTCCTCGGCGAGGCGCTGGCTCTCCGCGTGCGCTTCCCGCTTCACGAAACCCATCAGCTCCCCGGCGAGCGAGAGCGCGCGAGGATCGTCGTAGGGGACGGCGAGCCGCAGGAGCAGGTCGGCCCACCCCATGACCCCGAGCCCGATCTTGCGGTTGCGCCGCGACACGTCGGCGATGGGAGGGAGCGGCCACTCGTTCACGTCGAGGACGTCGTCGAGGAACCGGACCCCGTCGCGCACGCAGGCCGACAGCCGCTCCCAGTCCACGGCACCCGCCCGCTCGAACCGCGCCAGGTTCACGGATCCCAGCGTGCAGGCCTCGAAGGGAAGCAGCGGCTGCTCGCCGCAGGGGTTCACCGCCTCGAAGGGTGCCAGGTCCGGCGTCGGGTTGTCCGCGTTCACGCGGTCGAGGAACAGGAGCCCCGGCTCCCCCGAGGTCCAGGCTGCAGTCGCCATGTGACGGAAGAGCTCGCGCGCGGGCACCTCGCGCACCGCCACGCCGTCCCCGGGCTCGCGGAGCGGGAAAGGCCGGTCCGCGGCCACCGCGGCCATGAACGCGTCGGTGACGGCCACCGAGATGTTGAAGTTCGCGAGCCCCGGCCCCTGCTTCGCATCCACGAACTCCTCGATGTCGGGGTGGTCCACGCGCAGCACCGCCATGTTCGCGCCGCGGCGAACCCCGCCCTGCTTGATGGTCTCCGTGGCGGCGTCGTAGACGCGGATGAACGACACCGGTCCGCTCGCGACGCCATGGGTGGTCCGGACCAGGTCCCCGCGCGGGCGCAGCCGGGAGAAGGAGAAGCCGGTGCCGCCGCCGGACTGGTGGATGAGAGCGGCCCACTTCAGCGCGTCGAAGATCGACCCCAGGTCGTCCTCCACCGGGAGAACGAAGCAGGCGGCGAGCTGGCCGTGGCCCCGGCCGGCGTTCATGAGCGTGGGGGAGTTCGGAAGGAACTCGAGCGAGGTCATCCGGGCCTCGAAGCGCTCCGCCCAGGTGGACCGCTCCGTCCCGCTCTCGGCCTCGGCGACGCCCAAGGCGACGCGGCGGAACATCCTCTCGGGCGTCTCGACGACCGCGCCGCGCTCGTCGCGAAGGAGGTACCGCCGCTCCAGCACTCGAAGCGCGTTCTGGCCGAGGGTCTCCATCGGGGAGAATGTAGCGCCGACCCGCCCTGCTCCGCACGCCCGGCCGGGTACCGGCGCCGAATGCTTCCGGCCGGGGCTCGCGTTGCGGTAGACGTGGGGGCATGCGCCGCGCCGCGCTGCTCTTCCTCCTCGGCCTCTCCTCGGCGGCCTGCTTTCCGCCCTCGGTGCTCTCGCCCGACGCGCGGGAGAGAGTGGCGCGCGCGACGGCGCGACAGCCGCGCTACCTGCGGGTGGCGGTGTACGCCGGGCCCTTCTTCGGCGATTCCTCCAAGGTGCTCCTCTCCGACAGGCCCGCGGTGGAGATCTCCGCCATGGAGGCCCCCGACGGCAAGCCCTTGCCGGTCCCTCCGCCCGATCGGATCCTCGCGCCCGGAACGGCTCTCTTCGTCGACTCGGTCCAGTTCCCCACCGGGAGCGCGCTGTGGCTCCGCCCCGTCTCGACGCCGCGCTTCCTGCCCTGGCTCGTCGGCCAGGCCGAAGGCGACGACCGCACCGCGGTCATCCTGCTCTCCGCGCAGCCGGCGAACGCCGAGGACGTGCTCGCCGAGGTGGGGCGCGTCCTGACGCCAGACGACCCCGCACCGGCTTTCCGGGCCCTCCCGGAAGGGCAGCGGTCGGCCATCCAGAGGAAGGAGCTCGTCGAGGGGATGTCACAGGAGGCCACCGCCATGGCCTGGGGATACCCCGACCGGATCGTGCTCGACAGCCAGGCGAGAACCGAGGAGTGGTCCTGGGCGTCCGGGCGGAGGCACGCCCTCTTCCAGGACGAGCGCCTGGTCCGCTTCGAGGTCAACCGGGCGGACGCGACGAAGGCGAGGGACTAGCGCCGCGGGCCGCCGCGGCGATCGCCTCGGCCGCGATCGCCCTTGCCACCCTGGTCGCGTCGCCCGTGCCCGCGATCCCCCCTCCCCGGGCCTCCCCTCCCCTCCTCGCGCTCACCCGGGGGCCGGGGCGTGACGCCGATGGCGACGCAGAAGACGGCCCCGGCGCGGAGCTGTGCGACGACGTCGCGCTCGGAACGCACCGGCTCCTTGAAGAGCGTGGCGGCGACACCGATCTGGTCGAGCGACTCCACCGCTCCCGACGCCCCCGTGCAGGGCAGGTTCATGTGATCGGCGGCCTCCATGGCGAGGTCGTTCGCCCCTCCCTTGCGCCGCGCGTTCAGCCCCTCTACGGCGGAGAGGTCGTCGAGCGTGAAGATGAAGTCGCCGCTCGGGCGATCGATGGTCTTGTCGTACGGGTGAGCTGCGACGGCGGCCCCTCCGAGTTCCCGCACCTTCCTGATCACGTCCCGCACCGGCCAGGGGGGAGTGCCGAAGATCTGGGGGAGCGCCGGGACCTTCTCGGGTTCCGGGAAGAAGCAGAGGTAGTGCCCCTTGTCGGTCGCGATCTCGACGCCGCAGAGGGCGAGGAACCCCTCGTCCCGCCCCGCCGCCCGGATCTCCTCGAGCCCGTCGAGCGTGTTCATGTCGGTGAAGGCGACCCCGTCGAGCCCTGCCTCCCGGGCGCGGCGGACGACGTCCCTCGGAACGAGGAGGCATCCCGGGGAGTGGCGGCTGTGGACGTGGAGATCGATGAGCATGGCGATTTCCGGGAGGTTTTCCTGCCGGCGCGGCTGGAATAGCACGCGGAGAGCACGTTGTTAAGCATCCAGATTTTTCCCGCGATCTCGACGATTTGTGCCTTCCCAACGTTTGACACTCCAAATTCTCTCAGGCACAATTTTCCCCTGAGTTTCGGGTCGCGCTAGGGGGTCAGCGGCGTGAGCGAGGAGCGCGCCATGCAATTCACCGGGGTGAAGGTGTTCTCGGCCACGAAGGCGAGGGAGCGCGAGGAACTCGGCGACAACGTCACCCGGTGGATCGCGTCGAACAGCGACCTAGAGATCGTCGACCGGGTCGTCTCCCAGTCGAGCGACAACGAGTTCCACTGCCTCACCATCGTCCTCTTCTACCGGCAGAAGGGCTAGGCGGCCGGGCGCACCTCGCGTCGCCGCGCCCGGACGGACCGGTCGGCGTGCTGCGCGTGCCGCCCGGCCGTGGTAGAGCACGCGAGCGATGAGGCTCAAGCAGCTGCCAGAGGACTTCTCCGTCTCCGAGTCGTACCGCTTCGACAAGGAGCCGCGCGGCGAGTGGTACGTCCACCTGATGGACAAGCAGAAGCTCTCCACCTTCGAGGCGGTGGAGCGGCTCTGCGTGGCCGGCAAGGTCCGTCCCGCCGACGTGAGCTACTGCGGATTGAAGGACAAGCAGGGGCGCACCACCCAGCTCGTGGCGGTCCGCGGCAAGGAGGTGGTGCTCCAGGACCCGGACCTCCGCCTGAAGCTGCTCGGCCGCAGCGCCTCGGCGCTCAGCGCCGCCAACACCACCTCCAACCGGTTCGCCGTCACGGTGCGCGACCTCTCCGAGGACGACGTGGCGCGCCTGCCCGGCTCGTTGGCCGAGGTCCGCCGCATCGGGGTCGTGAACTACTTCGACTCGCAGCGGTTCGGCTCGCTCAAGCACGGCCAGGGGTTCCTGGTGAAGGACCTGATGCGCGGCGACGCGGAGATGGCGCTCAAGAACTACCTGGCCCGCCCGAGCGAGCTCGACCGCAGCCCCGACGCCAAGGTGAAGGAGTTCTGGCGGGACCACTGGGGCGACTGGGAGCGCAAGAATCCCCACCAGGGCGCCGAGCGCTACTCGCCCGTTCTGCGCTGGCTCCGCAAGCACCCGACCGACTACCTCGGCGCCTTCCTCCGGACCGAGCCGCGCTGGCGGGCCCTGCAGGTCTTCGCCTACCAGAGCTGGCTGTGGAACGAGGGGGTGAAGCAGTACCTCCGCGACGTGGTGGGCGTCGCCCGCCTCCTCTCCATCCGCTACCAGGCGGGGACGCTTCTCTTCCCTCGCGAGCTCGACGTCGCGACGGCGCGGGAGCTCGAGCGCCGGACCTTCCCGCTTCTCGCGCCCTCCTCGGAGTTCACGGACCCGCGCATGCGCCGGGCGGCGCTCTCGGTCCTCGAGAGAGAGGGCCAGACGCTCTCGGACCTGAGGGTGAAGGACGCGCCCCAGATCCACTTCGACCACGAGGAGCGAGCCCTCCTCGTCTTCCCCGGGAAGCTGGTGGTGGGCGAGGCGCGGCCGGACGAGATGAACCGGGGCCGGCTGAAGGTGAACGTGGCCTTCACCCTCCCTCCGGGCGCCTACGCAACGCTGGTGGTGAAGCGGCTCTTCGCCTGGACCCTCGAGCCCAAGTCCAAGCAGAAGTCCCCCCCGCAGCCGCCGAAGCGGAAGGAGCCGACACCGCAGGAGGTGCGCGAGGAGCGGCGCCGGACGGGCTTCCTCTCCGCGAAGCGCGCGCGTCGCGAGGCCCGCCGCCAGGGTGCGAAGGCCCGGTAGCGGCGCGCCCGCGCCAGGGTGGACGCAACGGCCCGCAGGTCTCGCCCCCGCACGAGACTCCACGGCTGATTCGCCGTCGGCCAGCCCGTCCAGGGTGTCGGGGGCCAACCATCGGTTCCGTTGCCAGCCCGGCCCCGAGTGAGAGTATCGTCCGCACGCCCGGCCAGGAGGAGCCATGGTCGATCCGCGTTTCGCGCTCTTCTGCCTGCTTGCGGCTTCCCTTTGCGCCGCGTGTTCCGGTTCGCCGAACGGGAATGGCGCTCAGGCAGGCGGCGAGCTCATTCCCGCCTGCGCGTGGCCAGCGGTGGCCGACACGTTCGACGCCGTCTCGGGAACGGGCTGCTCCCCGAGGTCCATGCTTGAAATCTGCGAAGTCCCCGGCGGGTCTCTCGTACGCGCGGACGGCTCGATCGCGATTCCCGATGGCGGAGTCGTTTCGTGCAACGATCATTGTCCGGCGACGCAGTACGCGCTGAGCTGTTACGGCACCGGGCCCGACAAGATCCCGTCCCCGCCCTCACAGCTGGGCTGCAGCGTGATCCCGATCCCCACGCCGAGCACCGCGCTCTTCTACTGTTGTCGTTGCAGCCGGTAGGCACTCCCGCCCCGCGCGGCGGCGCAACCTCCAAGAACCCCTATCCCGGCAGGCGCAGCTTGATCCGGAACGTGTAGTTCACCTCGAGCGGCCTCCCGTTGAGCGTCGCCGGCGCGTAGCGCCGCCCCTCCAGGACCGCCACCACCGCGCGATCCATGAAGGGCAGGCCCCGGAGAACGCGGCACTCGTGCACGACCCCCTCGGCCGTGACGACGCAGCGCACGATCATGAGCCCCTCCACGCGGTGGTCGAGCGCCTCCGGCGTGTACTCGAGAATCGGACCCTCGAGCAGCCTGGGCGGCGTCATCTCCTCGCTGAAGTCGACCCTCGCAGGCGGCTCGGGGACGGCCCCGGCTGCCGCCCCGCCTTCCCCGCCCGGCGCGCCGCCGACGATCCCTTCTGGCGTGCCGCCGGGACCTTCGCTTCCGGCGCCCACCGCCGCGGGAGCGGGCGCAGGCGGCGGCACCTCGGCCGGTTCGGGCGGCGGGAGGTTCCCCGGAACGGCCTTGGGCTGGACCATCGCGGTGCTGACGGGCTTCTTCGCGCCCCTCGGCCGCTCGTCCGCGGCCCTCCGGGGCGCCGCCAGGCCGGGCGACGACGGCCCCGCGCGCGGAGCCCGGACGAGCCTGACCTCGACCACCGGGCCGGGCCTTCCACCCGCCCGCGGGCGGCCGGCGGCGAGGACGAGCGAGACGACGACGAGCACCTGAACGGCGGTCGAGCCGATGACGAAGGCGACCCGACGGATGAGCCGCGGGCGGCGCCCTGTCCTCGTGACCTCGCTGAACACGGGTGAGACTCCTCCGGTTTGCGGACGGCCCGGCGGCGCGGACGACGAGCGAGAAGTTCGTAGCACACTCCCAAGTATCATGCTACCAAGGATCCGTGCGCACCTTGACCACGCTCGCGTGCGTCGCCGCCGGAGTCCTCGCCCTCGCCGACGCGCGGGCGGAGGGCGCGGCCCCCGAAGAGGCCCCTCCACCTCCGGCGGAGGGCCCGAGCGCCACCTCCCCGGCCGCCGCGGGATCCGGGGACGAGGAGGCGGATTCTCCCGGCAAGGGCAAGTTCGGAGAGGAGATCGAGGTGGTGGGGCACTACCGCAACCAGGTCGGGACCTCGAACGCCGCCAGCGCCGGAAGCTACACGAGCGAGCTCATCGCCGACCGTCCCCTCCTGCGCCCGGGAGAGGTGGGGGAGCTCGTGCCGGGGCTCATCGTCACGCAGCACAGCGGGGCGGGAAAGGCCAACCAGTACTACCTGCGCGGCTTCAACCTCGACCACGGGACCGACTTCGCAACCACCCTCGAGGGCATCCCGGTGAACCTGCCCACGAACGCGCACGGCCAGGGCTACAGCGACCTGAACTTCCTCATCCCCGAGCTCGTCTCGCACGCGGACTACTGGAAGGGGCCGTACTACGCGTCGAAGGGGGACTTCTCCTCCGCGGGCGCCGAGGACATCTACTACGCGAGGGACCTCCCTCGAACCCTGCTCCTCGGCACGGTCGGGTCCTTCGACTACTACCGGGCCCTCGGCGCCGCCTCCCCCGACCTCGGCGGGGGCAAGCTCCTCCTCGCGCTCGAGGCACTGCACGAGAACGGGCCGTGGGAGGTTCCCGAGGACTACCGCAAGTTCAACGGCGTCCTGCGGTGGACGCGCCCCCTCGGGCCCGGGACCCTGACGCTCCTCGGCATGGGCTACTCCGGCGACTGGAACGCGACCGACCAGGTTCCCCTCCGCGCCATCGACGACGGACACATCGGCCGCTTCGGCTCGGTGAGCCCGTCCGACGGCGGGTCGGCGCGGCGCTACAGCCTCTCCGCCGGGTGGGAGGGCGAGGCCGCCGGAGGGCGGCTCCGCGCCTACCTCTACGCCGTGAACACCAGGCTCACGCTCTTCTCGAACTTCACCTACTACCTCGTGGACCAGGTGAACGGCGACCAGATGGAGCAGTCGGAGCAGCGCTGGTTCGAGGGAACGTCCGGCACCTTCACCTGGTCCGCCCCGGTCGCCGGGATGGATCTCTCCTGGGAGGCGGGCTGGGACGGGCGCGTCGACCAGATCGACCCGCTCGGCCTCTACCACACCGTTGCTCGCCAGCGGATCGGCACCTGGAGCCAGGACAACGTGCTCGAGGCGAACGGGTCGCTCTTCGGCCAGCTGGACGCCCGCGCGACGGCGTGGCTTCACCTGATCCTCGGGCTGCGCGGGACCTTGTACGGCTTCAACGTCCAGAGCAGCAACTCCCTCAACTCGGGGTCGAGCACCGCCTTCCTGCTCCTCCCCAAGGCGACCGTGGTCTTCGGCCCGTGGGCGAAGACCGAGTTCTTCGTCAACTTCGGCGAGGGGTACCATTCCAACGATGCCCGCGGCGTCACCGCCACCGTCGACGTGAAGACCGGCATGAAGATCCAGCCGGTGACTCCGCTCGTGAAGTCCGTGGGGTTCGAGCTGGGTGCCCGGACCGAGGTCGTCCCCCACGTCCAGACCTCGCTCGACTTCTGGCTCCTCGATCTCGGTTCCGAGCTCGTCTGGGACGCCGACAACGGCACGACCGCGCCCTCGGGCCCCACCCGCCGGGTCGGCGTCGAGTGGAGCACGCGCTACCAGCCGGTCGGCTGGCTCCTCTTCGACCTCGACGTCTGCTACTCGAGGGCCCGCTTCACCGATTACGAGCCGGCCGGGCAGTACGTGCCCGAGGCGATCGAGTGGGTGGTGGCGGCGGGGGCCTCCATCCACGACCTCGGCCCGTGGTCGGCGAGCCTCTTCGTGCGCTACTTCGGGCCCCGGGCGCTCACGCAGGACGGCGCGATCTGGTCCTCGGGGTCGACGATCGTGACCGGCCAGGTGTCCTACCAGCTCACCCGGAACGTGGCCCTCGCGCTCGAGGGCTTCAACCTCCTGAACGCGAAGGTCGACGACATCGCCTACTACTACAACTCGCGCCTGCCCTGGGAACCCCGGGAAACGCCCCCGGCGCAGGGGACGGCCGACTACCACATCCATCCCGCCGAACCGATCAGCTTCCGGGGCACCCTGACCGTCCGGCTCTGACGCCGCTCACGCGGCGACGGGCCCGGCCCGGTCTCGCGCCCCGGCGCGTCCTCGAACCCGTCCCCCCTTTAGCTGCGCGGACCGAGCCGGCGGGCGATCTCCTCGGCGAGGTCCTTGGCGGTCGAGGTCTGCGGGGCGAAGGACGCCCTCAGCCCGACCTCGTCGAGCGCCGCCGCCGTCGTGGGGCCGATGACCGCGAGGGCGCAGCGGGAAAGCAGCGGGGCGCGCGACCCGAGCCCGGCCACCACGCTCTTCACGGCCGACGGCGACGCGAAGGCGACCGCGTCGACCTCCCCGCGCTCGAGCAGGTCGCCGAGGGGAGCGATGGCCTCGGCGGGAGCCGCCACGGTCCGGTAGCAGGGGGCCGCGACCACCTCCGCGCCGGCGGCGCCGAGCCCGTCCACGAGCTCCGGCCGCCCCTCCGCCGCACGCGGGACGAGGACGCGCTTGCCCCGGGCCTGCTCTCCCAGCGCGGAAGCGAGCGCCGCGCCCCGGGCCTCGGCCGGGACGAGGTCGGGAGGCCGGAGCAACCTCGCGAGCCGCTCCGCCGTCCCCTGGCCGACCACTGCGAGCCGGACGGACGGCGAGGGCGGGGAGAGCCCGAGCTCGCGCAGGCGGCCGAGCGTCGCCTCGACGGCGTTCGCGCTCGCGAAGGCGATCCAGTCGAAGCTCTCGATCGCCCGCAGCGCCCCGTCGAGCTCTTCCCAGGACTCGGGCGGGGCGGTCGCGATGGACGGGATCCCGACGACCTCGGCGCCGAGCTCCCGCAGGCGCAGGGCGAGGGAGTCGTCGCCGCCCTTCCCGCGCGTCACCGCCACGCGGCGCCCGTCGAGCCGGGGCAGCAGAGCCATCTAGCGCTTCGGCGCGGTGAGCCCCGGACCGCGCTCGATCTCCGCCAGGATGGCGGCCGCGCCGCGGCCCAGGAGGTCCTCGGCGAGCGCCACGCCGATCTCGGAGGCCTGTCCGACCGGCCCGCTCCTCTCGCCGCGGACCACGCGGCTTCCGTCGAGGGACGAGACGAGCGCCCGGAGCGTCACGGTCCCGCCTCCCACGGTGGCGTGCGCGGCGAGCGGCACCTGGCACCCGCCCTCGAGCCGCCGCATGAGCCCGCGCTCCGCGTCCACCTGGTGGCGGGTGGCGACGTCGTCGAGAGGGGCGAGCCGCCGGAGCGTCTCGGCGTCCGACTCGCGCGCCTCGATGGCGAGCGCGCCCTGAGCGACCGCCGGGAGCATCTCGTCCAACGTGAAGACCTGCACCACCTTGTCGGCGAGCCCGAGGCGGCGCAGGCCGGCGTAGGCGAGGACCACCGCGTCGAACCCTTCCTCCACCTTCCGGAGCCGGGTCTGGACGTTGCCGCGGATGGTCTCGATGTGCAGGTCGGGGCGCGCCGCCTTGAGCTGTGCCGCCCTGCGCAGGCTGGCGGTGCCCACCCGCGCCCCATTCGGCAGCTGCTCGAGCCGCTTGCCCTTCGAGACGAGCGCGTCGCGAGGGTCCTCGCGGACGGGCGTCGCGGCGATGGTGAGCCCCGGGGCGAGGAGCGCCGGGAGGTCCTTCATGGAGTGGACGGCGACCTCGGCGTCGCCTCTGAGGAGCGCGTCCTCGATCTCCTTGACGAAGAGACCCTTGCCCCCGACCTCGGCGAGCGGCACGTCGAGGATCCTGTCCCCCTTGGTCATGAGCTCGAGGAGGCGGACGTCGAGACCGGGCTCGCGCTCCCTGAGGAGCCCGGCGACGTGGTTCGCCTGCCACTTGGCGAGGGCGCTGCGGCGCGTGGCGATTCGGACGGTCATCGATTGTGCTCCAGCGGCGTGGCGGGCCGGGGGTCTCCCTCGCCCGGGACCTGCTCCTTCGGGTCCACCTCCACCCCGAACAGCTCGGCGGCCGCGCCCGGCAGGTCGCTGTCGCCGGAGGCGGCGGCCTCCTTGAGGCGCGCGGTCGGGCCGTGGAGGAGCTTGTTCACGATGGCCTGGGCCATGGCCTCGACGCTCCTCCTGCCCTTTTCGTCGAGGCGCTCCCCGACGTGGGCGAGGGTGCGCTCGGCCTCGGCGCGCGCGA
>Ga0209048_10004531_pt1 | contig 13286 bp, 10 predicted proteins | sample FrelakmetCRP12CR_FD_187146 | JGI IMG/M metagenome (GOLD analysis project Ga0209048, IMG submission 187146) | Freshwater lake sediment microbial communities from the University of Notre Dame, USA, for methane emissions studies - CRP12 CR (SPAdes)... | ecosystem: Environmental > Aquatic >... | reverse complement strand
ATGATATATTCCAAATCGTTGAATTTCGGTTTCCAATTCAATTCACTCTTTAGCTTCGAACTGTCAGCAATTAGAACAGGAGGGTCACCCGGTCTTCTACTGGTCTCTTCTGTTTTAAAACGGATACCTGTCACTCTCTTAGCTGTTTCAACTACCTCTTTTACAGAATATCCATTCCCGTAACCGCAGTTAAAGATTTTACTTCCCGCATTCTTTATAAGGTATTCCAAGGCCAGTATATGTGCTTCGGCCAGATCATCGACATGGATATAATCTCTAATGCATGTTCCGTCGGGGGTCGGGTAATCTGTCCCAAAAATTGATAACTTATCGAATTCGCCCTTTGCCGTCTTTAAAACCCTCGTTATAAGATGGGTTGGTTCTTTGTAGGCCTGTCCTATTCTCCCCGTTGGGTCAGCCCCTGCGACATTGAAATATCTCAAAGAGATGTAACTAAAATTTTTGGCATCTGATAAATCTTTCAATATCTTCTCTACCACAGCTTTAGAGGCCCCATAGGGATTGATGGGATTGAAAGGCGCCTCCTCATTAACGGGAATCATTGAGGGCATTCCGTAAACCGCAGCGGTGGAGGAGAAAACAAAGTTCCTAATCCCCGTTGCAATCATGACATCTAAAAGATTTAAGGCATTTGCCGTATTGTTCTGATAATATTTTAGAGGTTCCCTGACAGATTCCTCCACCTGGATGAATGCTGCAAAATGCATCACTGCATCTGGTTTAAATTCTTTCATAATTGTTTTTAATAATTTCTTATCAGAGAGATCACCTCTAACCAAACTTCCATATAAAACTGCCCACTCATGTCCGCTGGAAAGATTGTCGTAAACAAGCATATCGTGGCCCTTTTCGCCCAGTGCTTTTACAACGTGACTTCCAATATATCCGGCGCCTCCGGTTACAAATATTTTCATAGATTCATTCCAAGGTTTTTAGAAACAAAATTAATGAGTCCCTTCAGTAACAAGTCCATTTTCAGCAAATTTTAAGGTCAAATGAATTGAGCTAATTTACTAAGTAGTTCAGTCATTATTTCTATTTCCTCTTGGGTGTTGTAAATATAAAATGAAACTCTGGCGCTTGGGCCTATTCCCAGCTTGTCGTGCAGGGGCTGGGCACAGTGGAAACCAGAGCGAATCATGATATTTTCCCTCAGACTAAGGACTTTTGCCACTGCATGGCACCCCATCCCATTGACGTTGAAACTGATGACAGATAATCTTTCTTTTCCATCCTTGCTTCCATAGATTTCCAAATTTTTAATTTTTCCCATTCTTTCAAGGGCCAGTTCCATAAGCGCCTTATCATGGGCTAAAACATTTTCCATCTGGATATTTTCGAGGTAGTCAATTGCACTGCCCAGAGCAATGGCGCCTTCTATATTTGGTGTACCGGCCTCGTAGCAAAGAGGGGGATCCTCAGGAATGTATCTGTCAATATGAACCTCTTTTATGGTGCTGCCCCCCAAAAGATAAGGTTCCATCCTCTCATATAAATCTTCTTTAATGTAGAGCACCCCTATTCCCGATGGGCCTAACATTTTATGACCGCTGAAAACCAAAAAATCGCAACCCAGTTCTTTCACATCGAGCTTCATATGGGGAACCGATTGTGCTCCATCTATTAAACATAAGGCCCCTCTTTTTTTGGTTTCCTCAATGATCATAGGGATTGGGTTGATGAGCCCGAGGACATTAGAAACATGGCCTACAGCAACGAGAAGTGTTGAACCATCCATCTTGCTTCTTAAATCGTCGATGTCAATTCTTCCTTCATTGTCAATATCTACATACTCGACCTTCCTCTCACGCCCCCAGGGAAGAAGATTTGAATGATGCTCCATCACAGTAGTCAATATTTTCCCTTCTCCTTTAAGGGAATGGCTTACCAGATTGATCGCCTCTGTCGTGTTTCTCACAAATATGATTTCTCTCTCGTCCGCATTAATGAATCGGGCAACTTTCCTTCGCGCTTCTTCATAGAGTTCAGAGGATTCCTGCGATAAGGTATGGACCCCTCGATGGATATTGGCACAATAATTTTCATAATAATTTGAGATCGTATGGATGACCTGTCTTGGTTTTTGAGTGGTCGCAGCATTGTCAAAGTAGAGGATGGGCTTATTTTTAATGAGCCTTTTTAAAAAAGGAAAGTCTTCACGAATTTTTGAGGTATCCAATGGTAATCTCGTCATTTTATTTCATATCTTCCCGAAACTTTTCGACTTTACAAACCTGAATTTCCCTCCATCTTCAGCTTTAATTGTTTTTACGGGATATAGCTTAACAAGAACATCAGTGGAGTAGAAATTTTTGAATTCCTGGACGATCCCCTCCTTATTGATATCTGCCCCATTATTGGGGACGCAGAGGAGATCAAAATTACCCTTTGATTTCTCAATGAGTTGAAAATTATCAACCTCTTTGAAACCATGAAAAAAATCAAATATCTGGTCGCTTGTAAAAAGCTCGCCTCTTGAATTGGAAAGAGTGTCCTCAACTCTTCCTTCTACCTGCAGCCTTATTGATTTTCTCCCGCACCCGTGATCCTCCAGAAAATATCTCCCTACATCCCCTACATCATATTTAATCCATGGCATAGCGACATTTTCTAAATCAGTGATGTAAAGTTTTCCAAGCTCACCCGGGGCAACAGGTTTTCCATCGCGGCAAATCTCGACATGATAAAGGTCCATGAAAAAATGGAGTCCCTCATGTTTTTCACAATCACAGGCAATAAATCCCATCTCACTGCAACCATAGGTGTCATTCACCTCGCAGTCGAAGGCTTTTCCAATGGTCTCCTTCATGATGGATGTCATGGATCCACCAAAAGGTTTGATCACTCCAACTTTTGGCGGAGGAAGGCTTTTTTTAATCAGATATTTTGCAAAGGTATAGAGATAAAGAGGCAGCCCTTCCAGGGTGTGTGGTCGATATTTTCTAATTGAATCGATGTAAGCCAAAATATCTTTTTCGGGGATATTGGTTCCTTCTGAACCAAAGGAAGGAAGGGTAATTCTTCGATAGATATTTTGTCTCTGTCTATAAAAATATTGATAGAAATGCTGGCCCAGGTCCTTGTAATTCCAATTCAAAAGAAGAGAAGCCATTTTTTTCGAAAATAATTTTTCTCCATTCCCACTATCATCAATCCCACAAATATTCGTACACATGTGAGGAGGAATCTCCATCCATTTCTTGCCAATGGTGTGGTTCCCTGCAAGTTTATGAGCTCGGAGCCCTGCCGCCCAGTTAATGTTTGCTTTTCTGAAATCGTGTATTCCCATGATCTGACGAGTTGTTCCAGAACTTGCCACATATTTCCATTGGGTTCTATCCATTCCCTGGGCGGTAATTCCCTCTGGGAAATTTAACATAATATCTTCTTTAGTGGTTGGAGGGATAGCAATAATATCTTCGTCATTTCGAATGTCATTCGGGATTAACCCAATTTCGTGAAACCTCTTTTTATAAAAAGGCACGGTTTCATAAGCATGATTCAATATTTTTTTAAGCTTTATAAATTGGTATTGTTTCAATTCATCAAGACTCCACCTCTCCACCCTCATCATTCTTTTATATTCATGCCAAATTTTAACATCTGTAAAATGGGCGATCGCAGGTAAAATAAATCTTTGTAACAATATTGAATACAGATCCATACCTTTTGGTAACTTCCTTTCTTTTCGCTATAATAAACGATATCCCATTTCCCGAAATTTGCGGACATCTTCTCTTGTGGGAAATGAAAAGTAGGACCCCTCCCCTGGTCTGTTCTCCTTATATTGAACCTTTCCATTTCGAATCATCTCTATCGCTTCTAACATGTAATGTGCACCCAGACGCTTTGTTCGCCTGATAAGGGCATCTAAAGATTCGCCAGGATTTATCAGGACTTGTCTCTGAAGAATAATCTCCCCTTCGTCTATTTTGGAGTTGATCTTGTGAATGGTGATACCCACAGATTTCTCCCCATGGTAAAGCTGCCAGAAATTAGGCATCATTCCACGGTATCTGGGAAGGGGCGCGTGATGGATATTGATACATCCAAGCCGTGGAAGCTCAATCAATTCTTGTTTGAAAATCGTGGGGGCTGCCACAGAAACAATCAGATCGAGATTCTGTCGACGCAGTTTATCCAAAAACTCCGGTTGATGGAGGCCATTTTGATAAAGAACCTCAATGTTTTGCGTTCTGCATAAATGATTAAGGTCAAACCATTCTGATTTTGGGTAAAATTGAATTAATTTGTTCAGACTCTTCGTTTTGATATACCGAAGGCCCATCCTTGAAAAATCAATCAACCCATAAAAAGCGTACATTTGTTTTACTAAGGCCCAAGTTGATTTCTTGCCCATCGGACTCTGGACTACTACTGCCCCGATTTCTTTAAGATCCGGGTAAATTCTGAAAAATTCGTCAAAGAAACATCGTACATAAAAAGGATCATCCTGGGTAATGAAAAGGAAGTTAAAGCTCATCTCCTCACTGTTTCCCATGTTACGGTTTTCTGTCCTCGAAGTGTTTTAAAAAAGGCAAGCAGTGAAGCTGTGTTCACCACACAAAAATACAAAGGAATTGCAAAGATGCGGAAACGCCATCCTAAGCTGTCGGCTATCAACCCGGCAAGAGCAGCAACGTAAAAGATTATCTGCCCAATGAACGTCACATTGTAAAACCAATGCCCTAAGAGATAAAAGTTTGAAACAAATACACCAATCAGGAAGAGTGGTATCAGCCATCTCAGTATTTTATGAGATATCAGTTGAAAGGCAACAAAAGGATACCGCATCGGATTTAGGAGCCTTCTCACGCTCAGGATCCCTTGCATCGCCCGATTGATGATTCGGATTCGCATGCTAAATTCCTCTGAGGGTTTCTCGCTTGTTACCTCATAAGCTATCGCCTCCGGCTCAAATATTACCCTGTATCCTTTTTCAATAATCTTCAAGGGTTCCACAAGGTCGCTAATAATGTCTGCACCCAGAGGAACATAAAGATCCCTCCGGACCGAATAAATACACCCACAACAGCCAGTTATTGTCCTTATTTTCGTCTGCATGCTTTTGATAAAATTCTCGTACTTCCAGAATAGAATCGTCCCGATCCCCACAGGGGCGCCCTTGGGGTTGCTATATTCGTATCGGCCGCTTACTGCACCCACGGACCGGTCATGGTAATTTCTTACTATCTTCCTTATTGCACCCTTTTCGTACTTTGTCGTCGCATCGGAAAAGATGGTGATATCTCCAGTTGCAACTCGAACTGCTTCATTTTGGGTTGCAGTCTTACCCACTCTCCCCTCCACACGTTTTAAAATAACTCCCCGGTCGCGGAACTCTTTCACAATTTCATCGGTGCGGTCTGTCGAGCCATCAGAGGCCACGATCACCTCCAGTTTATTATTCGGATAATCGAGTGCAAGCGTTTCCTCAAGTTTTCTCCGAATATTCCTTTCCTCGTTGTAGGCGGTGATGAGGAATGTTACCCTGGGTTCAATGTCTTTCCGGTTCAAGCTTCTCTTGAAGAAGAGTCCGAAAATCGGGATCAGCAGAGTGTAGCCTAAATAGGTGTAGAAGACTATAGCGACTAATATCCAGAAAATTAGTTTCCAAATAAAAATGCTATGAAATCCGTTCATAAGTTTTCTAAATCGGAATTATTCAACCTTCATTCCTGGCAATGAGTCGATTTAGGGCGCCTCCACGATTCTTCCCATTCACCATGGAAGCCTTGCCTTTCCTCATGGCCTTGCCAGGTTTTGGGCGGTATAAATTTGAGACTGTCTTTCCAGTCGAGGTGGGCAAGATTTTTGTAGTAGGGAAAGTTGGAATCGACTATAATTTCTTCTGGCTTGAAGTCGACCAACCTATATTTTCGTAGTCTGAAACACTCTCGAATAGACGGTATCTTATCAGGATCCATCCCCATGATCGATGCCGTCACATAATCGCTGGCCACTGGGTTGTAAGCTGCCACCAAACAGCCCGCATCCTTGGGTGCTCCTTCCATGGGACCTTCCCCTTCCATTGCCAATATCCCATCCAATAACGTAAAGTACCTTCAAAGGATTATCCGGGATGTTGTCGAAGAGGACGAAGTGGTAATCAACATCTACGGCCCAAGGATCATCCGGGGACCGTACCCGTTAAGAAGTTGGATTGCGCGGTCTATTATGAGCTCGCCAACTCTTTCCATTCGATGCGGCCCACCCATCCACGAGGTGGGCGGAAGGTGAGTCCAAGTTCTTGCGCCGTTTCCGATAGCGTTAAGTTGCGATTTCCGTACGACACCGCTAAATCCTCAGGGTGGCCTTGCACAAGCGGTCGGTTCATCTTCCGAAAGGCCTCCCGCACAAGCGGAATTTTGCGCCAATCGAAGCGCATCAACGCCGCATGAACAAGGTCTGCGTACGCAGAGTCCGAAGCGAAGGTCACTGCGCCGAGCGATACTGGTTCGGAGGCGAGCGGCCCGTTCGCCTCTCCAGCTACAATTCCGTCCGTTATCGAATAAATAGTGCGGAGCGGTGTGTTGGACAATGTTCCGTCTGGCCGGCCATAGAGCAACAATCGGTTGATGTCGAGAGCCATCCGCCAAACCGTATCGTTGCCATACCACTTACCCTCGATATCGCCGCCATGCACGGCATTCAGCATATCGGAGGCTTGCTTCCACAGAACATAAGAATTCCGGCCGATGCGACGATTCGCCTGGTCCAGGCAGTATTCTGACAGCCGCTTGAAGGGTTTGAATCCCGCATAGCAGTCGCCGCCCCACGCCGTTCCACCTACACGATGATGTGGCAGAAAGTTCTTATCTCCGTTGATCCCCACAAGGTTCTTGAGGGCCGCGGTCAGCCCGGCCTTGCCATGCGCCTTGAGCTTGGGCAGATTGATTAACAGATCAGCCTCAAATGGTTCCTTGCAAAGCAGATACTTGTGCTCACCTGGCCGCTGGACCTTCCCCATGTCGTCAGGGTTGTAACCTGTATTCCGGAAACGGCCGACTGGTGTCGAGATAGGCTCAAGCAAGCTGTCACCTCCGAGATCGAAAAGCACAAAGCGACTCGGATCGCGAATATCGCCCTTCGTGTCAAGTCTGCGGCCGCAATAGAATGCGATCAGGTTCCGAAGATCCAGAATCTCGAGATCAGCACCAGCGGCCGCTTCACGAAGCTTCGCCGTCCAGGATTCAGACGCCAGCACCGTGAAATCAGTACGCTGAATGGGTGCGTCAGCTATGATGATGCGGCGCGGCTTAGCCCGCGCCACTTCCCTGACGACCGCACTTATGAAGGACTGGTGGGTGACCATACAATCCATGGTGCTCCCGCTTAAATTGACATGAAGCACCCAATTCGGCTTAAGGAGAACCGACATGCCTACCTCGACAATGTCCCTAAGTGGAGCCTTTGGGTCCTTCCTACCCAAGCCTCCCGCAATAAGCGCCTCCCTTACCAGGGCTTCGACCAAAACGGATTGCTTGTAAACATCCAATCCCGGAGACTTCGCGATCGCAACTCCAACACGTGACCCTCTTAAGGTGGGAATTGACAAGTTGTTAATCCTTTCCGGCCAATATCCTGTCCGAGATTCGATTCACATCGTTCAAAAAATATACCACTTCTTCGATAGGTGGCAGTAGCACTAGGCAGGCACAGTAATCTAAGAGGTCATTGAAGAACTAAAATTCATCCTCCATGGCCATAAGCCAACCTTCGTTCGAACTGGGCCTACCTGTCCATTGCAGTGCTGGCCTGAAGCCTGAAGGCTTGGTGTAACCTCGCAACCCAGGTGCCCGCGGCGCGACACAATATCTTGTGGATAGGCTCAGGCGCTTCCGGGTGAGCTGGGCCCCAATTGCGACTAAAGAACTTTCCTTTCCCAGATTGACTAATGCAATAGCCTCTCGGGTCACCAGATAGTTTAACTCTCTTCTCAACACCACCATACCTGTTACGACAGGATTACATGATTCGCAGATCTATGAGTTCAATATTTCTACCCCGCCTTTTAAAGTAATCCACCAGGTCTTGATAACTATTTTGTCTTATTAATCTTTCCCATGAAGTGTTTTGAAGTGGAGCATCGCATATTGAAATATTTCTCTCCCCTCTCGAAGCATTCAATATATAATCAATAATAGGACGACGATTCATGCATGGGTTATCATAGCTTCTATGCTTTCTTTCCCCAATACATGCGCATCAAAAACTAAATTTGGCTTCAGAACAACCTTATCGCCCGGTCTTACAAGTTTTCCGAAAGGGTTCCAATCTACCGTCCCAAAATTATCACGGTCCATGCCGAGTCCACAAAGAGCTTCACGTACCAACCCGTAAATCTTATTTTCCTTATCTATTTCTTCTATATCAAGTTCCGGAAAATGCTCCCCCGGATTGAAAGGAGGCGCTGGATATGGGGTCCCATTTGATTTTAAGATAAATACTCTTTTCTCGTCCATTAGGTCAACTTCAAATCGTCAACTTCAGAAGTGAAGTGATGGTTAAGGTGAAGTTCTTTCTTGGTAAAGGTCAGGAGCTTTCAAGTTCAGTCCTCATTTTATTTCCGGCTGTTTTAAATCCGGCAGCTTTAAGGCATCCACAAGTTGACAATATTGAGGCCAGCAATGGCCTTCATGCCATTTCAGATCTTTATCCCAAAACCCAGGGCAATCATAAACCGCATAATCCACATAAGTATAACTTATTTCACATATTTCTAACTCTTTCTCTTCATTTATCAAAAAATCGTATGCCATCGATTGAAAATCAAGTTTATTTGATATATTAAAAGCGATTTTAATAGAATTATGATCAATTTGGTCTATATCATAATCAATATTTCCACTCCCGGAGGCTCGAAAATCATTTTTTCTATTAAATCTTCTAAAAGCAAATGCTCTTTCACCAATGATAGAGACACGTGTGTCAAATAAGTTATTCGGCAAAAACTTTTGGAACAAAACGTAGTTTTTGTCAATTTTCCAAAAAAGAGGTTCATACTCTCCCCGGATTCTTCTTAAAATGTCACCGCCCAAACGCCGCAACTTTCTGTAAGGGGTGGAATACCTTCGCTGAAGACTGCTTATATCACTTATACGCCCGGATTTTATACCTTTGCTGAACATTTTTGATATAAGCCGCTTTGCGTTTGACTTATTTCTTATTAGTATTACGTTATTTGATCCGGCGCCACCTTTGAGCTTAAAAACTACCGGCATCTGGGCCGATTCAAGCCATCTAAAAGCTTCATCCTTTTCCCAAAATATATAAGAATCAATAATTGGGAAGCCATGTTGTTTCAAAAGATAATATTGCTTTATTTTGTCATCATAGTGCCATGATGTTTCCCAATTTGGAAAACAAGGGATTTTCATTTCATATTCAATAATAGGAATGATTGCCTGGGCGATCTGCTTAGGTCCATCGTAATGCTCCCATTGATAGATGAAAAGATCAAGCTCGGAAACCTTTCCCCAAAAATCCTCTTTGCTGGCTTCCAACCAGATGCATTCAATTCCGTTGAAATTCAATATCTCTTCATATTTTTCGAGATATGCTTGATGTAACCCCCCCTGATGTTGTTTATATATCCCTACTCTCAAAGGTTTTGGCCTTCTCAAAAAGGACTAAAGTTTAATAATCCGGGCTTGTCAAACCTCTTGGAAGATATGCTTCAGAAGCTTTTAAACCTTACCTGGTGAATATCTTGACTGGAACCTGCCTGGGGTCTCTCTCTATGAGGAAACTATTATAAAGTTTGATTTCCTTTCTTACCATGTTCATAATCATCCACTGAGTTAATACTAAAACTTGCTACAATACCCATAAACAGCCAATAGATAGCCATCAGATTGTAGTAGAATTGTGTTTCGCCAGAAACACTTCCTACAAGATGCACTAAAACGCATGTGAAAAAGCCCAACCCAATCCCCTGACCGAGCTTGCTTGTGGAATGCCTGAATAATTGGTGAGATTTCCACAAAAGCATAAGGGTAAATATAATAAAAATCGTCATACCCACCAAACCTTCTTCGGCGAGAATCCTTAAGAACATGCTATGGGTTATCCATCCCTCTTTTTGGCGGAAATTATCGAAGCCAATTCCCAATAAAGGCTGCTCCTTGAAATAGTACATTGCCTTTTCCCAGAGTGGTTTTCTTCCTGTTAATTCTACAGTAACATCACCGACATCAACAGCGCTACCTGTCTGTTGCTCTTCAGAGATTGCTTCTTTATCTAAAAAAGTCATCTCAATTCGCTCAACAACAGAATTTGGTAAGACAAATCTGTAAAATAGAAGCAAGACAATAAGCAATAGAAGCAATTTTCTATCTTTTATAATGCCGAGGATAAAAATCCCTGCAATGGCGCACATGTATCCTGAGCGTGAGTACGAATACACGAGAGGATAAAAATTACATGCGCAGACGAATAATATAAAGTATTTGAGTTTCTTATCATCGATAAAATACGATATGCCAAGCAGCAAAAACGTATACATGGCATAGAATATACCCAATTCATTTGCCCCGAGAAAATAAAAAGGGCCGGATATCCTCATAGAATGCGTATAATGCCATGACTTATACCACCTGAAGGTAGTGTAAAAATTGAAATCCATAACCAGCAGACTAAGGCACACGCAAATTATTATCCACTTTACGAAATTTTCTTTGTTTATGTTGTTTACCCCAATAAAATATATCAACGGAAGAATCATGTAATTTTTCCAGGCCTTTAGCTTAATTAGATCTATTTCGGGGGAAAATTCCATGAAGGTATAGCCTCGGATCAGGCTTATTATACTCCCGAGGACGAGGAGTATGACGACCGTGTTGACAGGGGTACTCTTAAAAATTCTTCTACCCCCCTTCAAAGTCCCCCAAACCCACCCAAGAACAATCGAAATCAGAAGAAAATCTGCAAACTGGTTGCCACCCGGAAATTCAACAATTTTCTTCATGGCTGATATGATTGGGACAAGTGAGATGAAAAATAAAATTCCAATTTCCACCCTAAATAGGGTCATAAACATGACCGGAAAAGACATTATATAAACAATGAGAGGAGCGTAATGCGTCAGCATGTAATTGGGTCTCCGAAGTATTTTGTAATTGGGTATTTCACTATTCTATTTTCTTAAGAAACATGTATCTGGCAATTTCACAGGCGAAGATATACATGGGCGACGGAGGATTGATCCTTTTTAAGAAATAAGGATCAGATTGGAGAGAAACCGAACCCGGTTCGGTAGAAACCACGCTTGACATTCCTATTTCCTTGCAATACTTCTTCAATTCTTCATTAAAATCCTCCACTCTCCCGTTTGGAATGGCAAAGTGTCTAACTTTACTCCCAATTCGTGCTTCAATTTCAATCTTCGACTCGAAGATCTCGCGCTTTGCCTCAGAGAACTCCATTTTGCTTAGTGTGGAATGGCTAACGGTATGAGCTCCAAAGGATATGTTATTCTTACTCAATTCTATCACTTCGTTCCAGTTCAACATTTTTCTCTCAGCATTACCTCTGCGGACCTCATTTCTCCCCAAAATATTCGCCAATTTCTGCATCATTAGGATTTTTTTATGCTGTTCAAGTCCAACCATCTCTTCATAAAGTTTTGTAAGAGTTTCCATTTTACTCTGGTGAGTTGATATATCAAGGACTTTGTCGCCAAAGAGTTCTGGTAAAGAAAAAGATTTTAACTTTGTGGATAGCAATATATCTGCCAAATCATCTACCCACAAGGCATTTTTAGTGCCTATAAACCCTGTGGCCAGGTATACCATACCATGTAGATCAAGCTTCTTCAGTACAGGAAATGCAAGTTTATAGTTATTTAAATAACCATCATCTATGGTAACAACGATAGACGGTAAAGGAAAATTTTCTCTGCTGGTCAACCTTTTATCCAATTCATCCATACTGATAACGCTGTACCATCTTTTTATAAGGCGCATTTGCTTCTCAAACTCTCCGATATCTAAATGAGGAAGAAGATCACCATCCAATGAGCCTGAGGAAAACCGATGGTAGAATAGGATCACAGCACAATGGTTCTTCTTGAGTTTCGTTAGAGCGAAGATCAATAAATGCAATATACCTGAGTAATAGATTGCGAAGTACAATCCTTTTTTTAGGATCTGTTTAAGCTTTTCCTCTTCCATGCAAGATTTCTAAAAACTGCATCTCTTATATCTTTGTCTAAAACCAAAATTAGCACCGCATAAATGATGGCCCCTGCCGGGATTTTCGTAATAAGGTTATTGAGGGGGGATTTTCCATCCACCATATTTATTACCCAATACATCACGCTGCCTATTGCAAGGTATAAGAGAATACGGACATAGTCAATTCGAAACCTGAATTCTTTAAAAGCATAATAAGTGATTATAACAGTATAAAAAATATAAGAAATCAGTGTTGCTTGAGCTGCACCGAGAATCCCGAAACGGGGTATTAGAACAATATTTATCCCCACATTCAGGAAGCAACCACCAATCATGATTATAGTCATTAAATGGGTCTTCTTTCGAATAAACAAGCCGGAATTTAGAATGATAGAACAAGCGTATATTGATTGGCCAATGACTACATACGGTAAAACAGTGTAGGCTTCTATGTATTTGCTTGAGGCCAACACCATAAGCAGATCTCTACCTACAGCTATGAATCCAAAAACTACAGGAGAGATTATTAAAACGAAATACGTAAATAGCTTCGTAAAAAATTCCCTCGTTTCTTCCTCCCCTTTATTAACAAGTATATCCATATAGATAGGCGCCATTGCATAATTAATTGGATAAATAATCACTTCGGCAACATATGTCGCTAAGTTGTATCCAGCAGTATATAAACCGAGAGGTATTGATCCTAAGAATAATTGGACCATGTATCTATCAGCATAGTTGAGAACAAGATGGCCCAGCTCAGCCCAAACCAGCGGAAGACCAAATTTTATCGAATCTCCTAAAATTACTTTTGAGAAACTTTTGGCGCTTATTCTCCACTTTTTGCTGCAATAATAAATAAGAAAAGTAAGCAACATAATTCCTGATATGACCTGCCCAATATAAAAACCATATAGACCTTTTATGATGAAGAAAACTATGAAAATACTCAGTGAAAGTGATCCATATCGGTGTATGACTATTATTAAATTATACAGCTTTGTAATCTGTTCGGCTCTCAAAAAACTCATAAAAATATCAGTTGTACAACTAACAAAAATAAGGACTGAAGCCAAAAAAAGCAAACTG
>Ga0209048_10004530_pt1 | contig 13288 bp, 10 predicted proteins | sample FrelakmetCRP12CR_FD_187146 | JGI IMG/M metagenome (GOLD analysis project Ga0209048, IMG submission 187146) | Freshwater lake sediment microbial communities from the University of Notre Dame, USA, for methane emissions studies - CRP12 CR (SPAdes)... | ecosystem: Environmental > Aquatic >... | reverse complement strand
CGCCGTACGCCGGTTGCCCAGTTGCCCTACGGCTTGCAGAAGCGTCTGGAGCTTGGCCGCGCGCTCGCCATGGAGCCGGACCTGCTGTTGCTAGACGAGCCGATGGCCGGCATGAACCTCGAAGAGAAGGAGGACATGTCGCGCTTCGTGCTCGACGTCAACAACCACTTCGGCACCACGATTGCGCTGATTGAGCACGACATGGGCGTGGTGATGGATTTGTCCGACCGCGTGGTGGTGCTCGACCACGGCATCAAGATCGCCGACGGCACGCCCGACGAGGTGAAAAGCAATCAGTCTGTGATCGACGCCTATCTCGGCGTGGCGCATTAGCGGAGGGATGATGGATCTGCTTTACAAGATCTTCCTCGATCCCTTCCTGCAGATGGGCAGCGCACCCGATCTGCTGGTGCAGACCTTGTGGGAAGGGCTGGTCTCCGGCGTGCTCTACGCGCTGATCGCGCTCGGCTTCGTGCTGATCTTCAAGGCTTCCGGCGTGTTCAATTTCGCGCAAGGCATCATGGTGGTGTTCGCGGCACTCACGCTGGTTGGCCTGCATGCGATGCTGCGCCACTGGGGCGTGTCATCCGGCACCGTTGCTGCCTATCTCGCGCTCGCCCTCACTGTCGTCGTGATGTTCGGCCTGGCAATTGCGATCGAACGGGTTGTGTTGCGGCCCTTGGTAAATCAGCCGGACATTATTCTCTTCATGGCGACGTTCGGAATGACCTACTTTCTCATCGGATTGGGCGAGCTTGTGTTCGGTGGCGAGCCAAAGGTGATGATTGCAGACGATCTGCATCTTCCGCGCGGCGCCATCGATGTAAAAATGCTGGGCGGATTTGTCAGCTTTCAGAAGCTCGATATCGCCGCCGCGCTCATCGCATCGGTGATGGTTGCCGTGCTGGCAGTCTTTTTCCAGAAGACCCGGATCGGCCGCGCGCTGCGCGCCGTCGCCGACAGCCACAAGGCGGCGTTGTCGGTCGGCATTTCGCTCGAGCAGATATGGGTCGTGGTGTGGTTTGCTGCCGGAATCGTTGCGCTGGTCACCGGCATCATGTGGGGCGCACGCTCCGACGTATCGTTTGCCCTGGAGATCGTGGCGCTTAAGGCGTTGCCGGTGCTGATTCTCGGCGGCCTTACGTCGATTCCGGGCGCAATCGTCGGGGGAATTATCATCGGTGTTGGCGAAAAGCTCGGCGAGTTCTATTGGGGTCCGCTGATCGGCTCCGGCATCGAAAGCTGGCTCGCTTACGTCATCGCTCTCGTGTTCCTGATGTTCAGACCGCAGGGCCTGTTCGGCGAGCGCATCATCGAGCGGATTTGAGAACGCATGTTTTATCGCGAGACCGGCCAGTTCAAAACGACTTACCGGGCGGACCAGGCGGTATTCCCGATCCTGCAGGATCGTCTCGGGATCGCGATCATTCTCGCGCTCGCATTCGCCGGTGTTCCGCTGCTGGCGTCGGAATTCGCGATCAGTTCGTTCTTTATTCCTGTGCTGGTATTCTCGCTCGCTGCCATTGGGCTGAACCTGCTCACCGGCTACACCGGCCTGTTGTCGCTCGGCACCGGCGCTTTCATGGGGGTCGGCGCCTACGGCTGCTACAAGCTGGCGACTTGGTTTCCGGGCGTGAACATCCTGATTCTGATCCTGGCCTCCGGGTTCTTTTCCGCCGCGGTTGGCGTCGTGTTCGGTCTGCCGTCGTTGCGGATCAAGGGGTTCTATCTCGCAGTGGCCACGTTGGCGGCGCAGTTCTTCCTATCCTGGTGCTTCGTGCGCATTCCATGGCTGGTCAACTACAACATTTCGGGCGCGATCGAAGTGCCGACGCGAACGCTGTTCGGCATTGCGGTTACCGGCCCCAATGCGACGGCGACGACGCGTTATCTCGTGGCGTTGTCGATCGTCGTGTTGATGACATGGCTGGCATCGAATTTAGTCCGCGGCCGTTTCGGGCGCATGTGGATGGCGGTCCGCGACATGGACCTCGCGGCCGAGCTGATCGGGATCAGGCTCTATCGGACCAAGCTGTTGTCCTTTGCGGTGTCGTCCTATTTCTGCGGTGTGGCCGGCGCGATGATGGCGTTCCTTTGGTTCGGCTCTTCGGAAGCGGACACCTTCAACATCAACCAATCCTTCTTCATTCTTTTCATGGTCATCATCGGCGGGCTTGGCAGCCTGGTCGGATCGTTTTTTGGCGCGATCTTCATCTGGGGCACCCCGATCATGCTGAAAACGGTGCCGCGGCTGTTCGGGCTGTCGATCCACGCAGCGACGGTCGAGCATCTAACCTTCATGATTCTGGGCGCTTTGATCATTTTCTTCCTGATCGTCGAGCCGCACGGCCTGGCGCGGTTGTGGCAGATCGGGAAGCAGAAACTGAGGGTATGGCCTTTCCCGTATTGATTGGGCACACTTGACCTAATTCCGCACCGAGGATGATGCGGACCAAGAATTCCCCTGCCAAAGGGGTGTGCCGGCGCCCTCACAAGGGATTGTTGGTGGGAGCAAACAAAAGGGAGAAACGCGATGCACGTGAAACATCTCGCTCTCGGAGCCATCGTTGCTGCTGGCTTTGCCGCGACGGTCATGGCGACAAAAGCCGAAGCGCAAGACACAATTTATGTTCCGCTACTGACCTACCGTACCGGTCCGTTTGCCGGCTCGGGCACTCCGATCGCCAACGGCATGCACGACTATCTCTCGATGCTGAATGAACGCGACGGTGGCATCGGCGGCGTCAAGCTTGCCATCGAAGAATGCGAGACCGGTTACGATACCAAAAAGGGTCTCGAGTGCTACGAGCAGGTGAAGGCCAAGAATCCGGTCATCATGAATCCGTGGTCGACCGGCGTCACGCTGGGTCTAATCCCGAAAGCGTCGGTGGACAAGATTCCGATCTTGTCGATGGCTTACGGCCTGTCCGCTTCGGCGGTCGGCAATGAATTCCCCTGGGTGTTCAATCCACCGGCGACCTACTGGGACGGCCTGTCGATGATCTTCCGCTATATCGGCAGCAAGGAGGGCGGCCTCGACAAGCTCAAGGGCAAGACCATCGGCTACATCTTCTTCGACGGCGGCTACGGCCGCGAGCCGATCCCGCTGCTCGAACAGTTTGCCAAGGACTATGGCTTCGAGATCAAGCTCTATCCGGTGCCGGTGGCGGAGATGCAGAACCAATCGGGTCTGTGGCTCAACGTGCGCCGCGATCGCCCGGCTTGGATGATTATGTGGGGCTGGGGCGCGATGAATCCGACCGCCGTCAAGGAAGCCTCCAAGATCAGCTACCCGATGGACAAGTTCGTCGGCGTGTGGTGGTCGGGCGGCGAGGACGATGCGCGGCCGACCGGCGCCGATGCCAAGGGCTATATGACGCTCAACTTCAACGGCGTCGGCACCAACTATCCCGCGATCCAGGATATCCAGAAGCTCGTCGTGGATAAGGGCAAGAGCCAGGTGGACAAGGCGAAGTTCGCCGAGAACCTCTACAATCGTGGCGTCTACAACTCGGTGCTGATAGCCGAGGCAATCGGCAACGCGCAGAGGATCACCGGTAAGAAGGTGGTCACCGGCACGGACGTGCGGCGTGGCCTCGAGACGCTCAATATCACGGCGGCGCGCTGGAAGGAGATCGGCCTGCCTGAATTTGGCTCGCCGCTTACCGGCGTGTCCTGCACCGACCACAACGGCCATCAATCGGCCTATCTGCAGCAGTGGGACGGCGCCAAGTGGGTCAAGGTCTCCGATTGGATCGCACCCATGAAGGACAAGGTGCGCCCATTGCTTGAAGCGGCGGCAGCGGACTACGTGTCCAAGAACCAGCCGTGGCCGAAGCGCACCGAGCCTTGCGACAAGTCGTCGTAATTTGAAAATTCCTCTCCCCGCGCATGGTGCGGGGAGAGTTTTTTTGGAGCTCGCATGGCTGTCGCGCCGCAGGTGGAAAAGATGTCGTCCGCGCTTGCGGGCGCAATCCTTTCCGTCAACAACATCGAAGTCATCTACGATCACGTCATCCTGGTGCTCAAGGGCGTGTCGCTCGATGTGCCGAAAGGCGGGATCGTGGCGTTACTCGGCGCCAATGGCGCCGGCAAGACGACCACGCTGAAGGCGATCTCCAATCTGCTGCATGCCGAGCGCGGCGACGTCACCAAAGGCTCGATCATATTCGAAGGCGCCGAGGTACAGGACCTCTCGCCGAATGAACTCGTGCGCCGCGGCTGCATCCAAGTGATGGAGGGTCGCCATTGCTTCGGCCATCTCACCATCGATGAGAACCTGCTTACCGGCGCCTTCACCCGACGCGACGGCAAGGCGGCGATCAAGCGCGACATGGATCTGGTGTATTCTTATTTTCCCAAGCTGGCCGAGCGCAAAAGCTCGCTTGCCGGCTACACCTCCGGCGGCGAGCAGCAGATGTGCGCCATCGGCCGCGCACTGATGTCGCGCCCGAAGATGATCCTGCTCGACGAGCCGTCGATGGGGCTCGCGCCGCAGATCGTCGAGGAGATTTTCGTGATCGTTAAGGATCTCAACGACAAGGAAGGCGTCTCGTTTTTGCTCGCCGAGCAGAATACCTACATGGCGCTGCGGTTCGCGCGTTACGGCTACATTCTCGAGAACGGTCGCGTGGTGATGGATGGCGACGCCAAATCGCTGGCCGAAAATGAGGACGTGAAGGAGTTTTATCTCGGCATTTCCGAAGGCCGGCGCAAATCCTTCCGCGACGGCAAGCATTACCGCCGGCGCAAGCGCTGGCTGGCGTAATTTTGCCGATGGCTGATAAGCATTACGACGCCCTTGAAACCCGTGATCCGGCGCTACGCGAGCGCGAGCAGTTCGCAGCGCTGCCGGGGATCGTCGCACGCGCCATGACCGCGCCCGCCTGGGCGAAGCTTCTCGAGGGCGTCGATGCGAAGTCGGTCGCGTCGCGCTTAGGCTTGGCGAAGCTGCCGGTGCTGCGCAAGTCCGACGTTGCCGCTCTGCAAAAGGAACATCCGCCGTTCGGCGGTCTCAACATCACCGCGCCCGGCAAAGTGCGACGGCTGCTGATGTCGCCGGGCCCGATCTTCGAGCCGGAAGGCGAGGGTGCCGACTGGTGGGGCGCCGCGCGCGCTTGCTATGCCGCCGGCTTCCGTGCCGGCGACATCGTGCACAATTCCTTCGCCTATCACCTCACGCCCGGCGGGTTCATTCTCGAATCTGGTTGCCACGCGCTCGGCTGCGCGGTCATTCCCGGTGGCGTCGGTAATACCGAGCAGCAGCTCGAGGCGATCGCCCACTACAGACCGTCGGGCTATGTCGGCACGCCGGATTTCTTGAAGATCCTGCTCGACACCGCCGAGAAATCCGGCAAGAGCGCAGCATCGATTAAGCGCGGCCTGGTGTCCGGCGCAGCGCTGCCGGCGTCTTTGCGCGAGGAGCTGCGCGGGCGCGGCTTCGCCGTGCTGCAATGCTATGCGACTGCTGAACTAGGCGTGATCGCCTACGAAAGCGAGGCGCGCGAAGGCATGATTGTGAATGAAACCGTCATTGTCGAGATCGTACGGCCCGGCACCGGTGATCCGGTCGCGGAGGGCGAGGTTGGCGAGGTGGTGGTCACCTCGTTCAATCCCGATTATCCGATGATCCGGCTCGGCACCGGCGATCTTTCCGCGCTGATGCCGGGCACTTCGCCCTGCGGGCGCAGCAATGCGCGGATCAAGGGCTGGATGGGCCGCGCCGACCAGACCGCCAAGGTCAAGGGCATGTTCGTGCATCCCAAGCAGATCGCTGAGGTGGCCAGCCGTCATCCGCAGCTTTCTCGGCTGCGCCTTGTCGTCGGCCGCGAAGCTGAGCAGGACACCATGACGCTGATGGCGGAATGCGCTTTGCGCGATGCCGCGCTTGAGGCCAAGGTGGCCACGACCTTGCAGTCGGTCACCAAGCTCAAGGGCGCCGTCAGGCTGGTCGCGCCCGGCGTGCTTCCAAACGACGGCAAGGTGATCGCCGACGAGCGTAGCGCCAGCTAGCCGTTTCTCGGTACGCTATTGACCGCGCCGGCGGTTTGCTACTGATAGCAGCCATGAACCCGACTGACATCACACATCTGCCGCCGGGCCATCCGGCGATACCGCCGCGCCGCATCGGCGTGCTGCTGGTCAATCTCGGCACGCCCGACGCCACCGACTACTGGTCGATGCGGCGCTACCTGAAGGAATTTCTCTCCGACCGTCGCGTGATCGAGGAGAACCGCATCAAATGGTGGCTCGTGCTCAATCTTATAATCCTGACCGTGCGCCCCAGCCGCAAAGGCCGTGACTACGACAAGATCTGGAATCGCGAACGCAATGAATCCTTCCTCAAAACCATCACGCGCTCGCAGTGCGACAAACTTGCCGACACCTTCGCGAGCGATCCGCGTATTTTGGTCGATTGGGCGATGCGCTACGGCAATCCGTCAATCGCATCACGCCTCGAAGCGATGCAGGCCACTGGCTGCGACCGTATCCTGATCGCGCCGCTTTATCCGCAATATGCCGCTGCGACCACCGCCACGGTCTGTGACAAGGCATTTGAGGGGCTGGCAGGGATGCGCTGGCAGCCGGCGGTGCGCGTGGCGCCGGCCTATTTCGACGAGCCGGTTTACATCGATGCGCTCGCCGCTTCGCTCGAAGAGGGGTTGGCAAAGCTCACCTTCAAGCCGGAAGTGATTCTCGCCTCGTTTCACGGCATGCCGGAAGAATACCTGCACAAGGGCGACCCTTATCATTGCCAGTGCGCCAAAACGGCCCGTCTGCTGCGCGAGCGGCTCAAGCTCGACGCTAGCCAACTGACGATGACTTTCCAGTCGCGCTTCGGCCCCGCGGAGTGGCTCAAGCCCTACACCGACGCCACAGTGAAATCCCTGGCCGAGCGCGGCGTGAAGAACCTCGCCGTCATAACCCCCGGCTTCTCGTCAGACTGCCTGGAGACTCTGGAAGAGATCGCGATGGAGAATGCCGAGGTATTCAAGCATGCGGGCGGGCAGAACTTCGCGTTCATTCCCTGCCTTAACGACAGCCCTGGCGGCATGGCGGTGATCCGCGACGTGGCCCTGCGCGAGCTAAAAGGCTGGATCTGAGCTCCTGCCACGGGCACCGACGGCTATCAACCGGTCGTTAACCATAAAAGTCTTAACTCCGTTAACCAAAGCCCGCCGGCCGGCGGGCGGGCGCACCTCTCAATTGAGGTCTGCTCGCCTGTCGCGACGCCGTGGGTGGCGGCTCACGTCGTTGCTTTCGTTCCGGTTCGCGGGACGAGGAGGATCAGGACCGCAGTGCCGCGCCTTCTTCCACCACGCCCGGCCACGCCGCGCGGCGCGCGCCTGCTCGTTGCCGCCTGCGTGGTGCTCGGCAGCGTGGATGCGATGGCGCAGACGGCGACATCTGTTTTTCCCGATCCGCTGGCGCCAAAGCTCGCGACCGATCCGCGCAATCCGCCGCGCTTCCAGAAATTCAACCGGCCGGGGCTCGTGCAGTTGGGCCCCCCCGCGGCCTTCGCTCCTCCAGCTTCGGGCGCGGGTAATACTGGCTTCGATTCAACGAACAGCCGCAAAGTCAAAGGTAAGGCAAAGCCGAAATCACAGGCGAATGCACAGGCGGTCGCGCCCGGACTGGCGGCGCCGGCGAGCGTTTCGCCTTACCAGAAGCCGGCCAACACTGGCAACGGCGCCTACGCGGCCGCGCCGGGGGCCCCGCCGGTGGAGCTTGGCCCGATCCGCCGGCCGCCGAAGAAGCGCAAGGCATATAGCGAGCCCGACGATCCTTACGCGCCGCTCGGCATGCACGCCGGTGCCTTCACGCTCTATCCGGCGATCGAGCTGATCGGCGGCTACGACAGCAATCCCGGACACGTGGCTGGCGGCACAGGCGCATCGCTTTACACCGTCGCGCCGGAAGTGCAGGCCCAGTCGAACTGGTCGCGCCATGCGCTCAAAGCCGATCTGCGCGGCAGCTATACCGGCTACAGTCCCGACAGCACGCCGACGCTGAGCCGGCCTTACGTCAATGGTAAAGTCGATGGCCGTGTTGACGTTACCAAGGACACGCGCATCGACCTTGGCGGCCGTGTGCTGGTTTCAACCGACAATCCCGGTAGTCCAAATTTGCAGGCTGGGCTCGCCAAGCTTCCGATCTTCGTCACCGGCGGAGGCAGCGCTGGCCTCGGCAACCGATTTAACCGTTTCGATCTGTCGATCAAAGGCAATTTCGATCGAACCGTCTATCAAAACTCGACGCTGACCGACGGCAGCACCGCCAGTAATGATGACCGCAACTATGACCAGTACGGCGCCTTGCTGCGCGGCGGCTATGAGCTGTCGCCGGGGGTAACGCCGTTCGTTGAAGCCAGCGGGGACACGCGCCGGCACGATATCCAGCCCGATTCCTCCGGTTATTATCGAAATTCAAATGGCGTGACCGGCAAGGCCGGCTCGACATTCGAGCTCTCGCGCATTCTCACCGGCCGAATCGCGCTCGGCTATACACGGCGAACTTACGAGGACGTACGGTTGGAGCCGATCAGGGGCCTGATCGGCGACGCCTCGCTGGTGTGGACTGCCAGTGCGCTCACCACCGTGCAGCTCATCGGTACGTCGACTGTGGGCGAATCCACGGTGGTCGGCGTTTCCGGCGTGCTCTACCGTGACGTCGGCCTGCAGGTCGATCATTCCTTTCGGCGTTGGCTGATTGGCAGCGTGAAAATCGGCTTCGGGCTCGACGACTATGTCGGCATGTCGCGCGAGGATAAACGTTATCTGGCGGGCGTCGGTCTGACCTACAAGCTCAACCGCTCGGTCCAGCTCAAAGGCGAATTCCGCCAGAACTGGCTGCGCTCCAACGTCACTGGCAACGACTATAACGCGAGCATCTTCCTGCTCGGGCTTCGGTTCCAGGAGTAGATGTCACTATTTCGCGCCGAGCAGTCGGCGGAGTTCGCCGCGAAACTCCGGAGCGATATCGGAGCGCTCGAGTCCATAGGCGACATTGGCCGTGAGAAACCCGATCTTGGAGCCACAGTCGAAGCTGCGGCCTTCGAATTTAAGGCCGTAAAACGGCTGTGTGCGCGCGAGCGCCACCATGGCGTCGGTGAGCTGGATCTCGCCGCCGGTGCCGGCGGCCTGCTTTTCCAGAAGCTCGAAGATTTCCGGTTGCAGGATGTAGCGCCCGGTGATCGAGAGATTGGACGGCGCTTCGCTCGGCTTCGGTTTCTCGACCATTTTGGTGATCGAGAACGCCTTGCCCTTGCTGGCGCCCACGCCGACCACGCCATACATGTGCGCCCGCTCGGCTGGCACTTCCTCGACCGCGATGATATTGGCGTTGCCGTCGAGCCCGTTGGCGGCGTCGATCATCTGGGCGAGGCAGCCGCGCGGATGTTGCACCAGCACGTCGGGCAGCAGCAGCGCGAACGGCTCGTGGCCGACTAGCTCGCGCGCGCACCAGACCGCATGGCCGAGGCCGAGCGGCGACTGCTGACGCGTGAAGCTGGTGGTACCCGGCCCAGGCAGGTCCTGCGACAATAAGGCCAGGTCCGCCTTCTTGCCGCGCTCGACCAATGTGAGTTCCAGTTCGAACTGGCGGTCGAAATGGTCCTCGATCACGCTCTTGTTGCGACCGGTGACGAAGATGAAATGTTCGATGCCAGCCTGGCGTGCTTCATCCACCACGTGCTGGATGAGCGGCCGGTCCACCACCGGAAGCATTTCCTTCGGCATGGCCTTGGTTGCCGGCAGAAAGCGGGTTCCGAGGCCGGCGACGGGGAATATGGCTTTGCGGATGCGGGTCATGCGGGGATTGCAGTCGTTGCGGGGGGGCCGTGATGGCGTCAAACCGAGCAGAAAGCATGCTGGCGCCCACGGGTCCAGATGCGCTTGTATAAGAGTAGATTATTAACGTCCGCGAAACGATATCGCGGCACCAATAGGGATCTGGGGCGAAGACCAGGAGAGCGGACCGGCACGTCCATGCGAAAGACTGGGTCTTATCTCATCGCCGCCATCCTATTGGGGGCCGCAAATGGTGGCGCGGCAGCGCAGAATGCGCACGCCGACCGCTATTCCGGCCCCACTGGGACGACCCCCCCGGTCGCTACCGGCACGCCGGCGGGCGTGCAGGAATGGTCGGGCGAGTCTGGTGCCTCCGGCCATCCGCTGATGACTGCCGAGGCGATTCGCGCGGCGGCGGCGAATTTCCGTGGCTGCATCGAGCGTCTGTGGCCGACGGCGGCGCGCCGCGGCATTTCGCGTAGCGTCTTCCAGACGTACACGGCGCTACTTGCGCCGGACCTGCGGATCATGGATCTGCTAGACAACCAGCCCGAATTCACAAAATCGTTCTGGGACTATCTCGACGTCCTCGTGAATGATGCGCGCATAGCGAAGGGCCACGAGCTGCTGGAAAAATATCGCGCCACCTTCGATGCAGTGGAGAAGGCGTATGGCGTCGACCGCTACATCGTCGCCGCGATCTGGGGCGTTGAAACCAATTACGGATCCATCACCGGCGACCGGCCGGTGATTCGCTCCACCGCCACACTCGCCTGTGTCGGGCGCCGGCAGAATTATTTCCGCGAGGAATTTCTTTCGACGTTGGAGATTCTCCAGCGCGGCGACGTGCGGCCGGACCGGCTGGTCGGCTCATGGGCCGGCGCGTTTGGGCCGACCCAGTTCATGCCGACGGCGTTCAAGCGCTACGCCGTGGATTTTGACCGCGACGGCCGCCGCGACGTGGTCGACTCGGTGCCCGATATCATCGCGTCCACCGCCAACAACCTGAGGAAGGACGGCTGGGTTAGCGGGCAGACCTGGGGCTACGAAGTGGTGGTCCCAGCGACCTTCAATTTCATGCTCGCCGACCACGCCCAGATGATGACGATCCGCGACTGGGAGCGGCAAGGGCTCGCGCGCCCCGGCGGCAAGCCATTCCCGCGGCTCGAGGACCGCGCGTTCCTGCTGGTGCCGGGCGGCGTGCAGGGCCCCGGCTTTCTGATGCTGCCGAACTTCCTCGCCATCATGAAATACAATCCGGCTGAGGCTTATGCGCTGGCGATCGGCCATCTCGCCGACCGGCTGCGCGGAGCGGAGCCATTCGCGCAAGACTGGCCGCGTTATGAGCACGTGCTGTCGCGCACCGAGCGGCTGGAGCTGCAGCAGTTATTGGCGGGCCGCGGCTATGATATCGGCGAGCCAGACGGCCAGCTCGGCGCCAAAACTCGGGCAGCGATCCGTGATTTCCAGGCCAAGATCGGCCAGGTTCCCGACGGCTTTGCCTCCGCGGTCGTCCTCGACCGGCTACGTGCCCGCTGAAGGCTTGGCGCATAATCCCGAAAATGCCCATGCCGGACTTGTTCCGGGGTGGCAACCGGTTTTCGGAAAAGATAAAGATCGTGCGTCAGCAAGGTAACCACCCGGCGACCTTCGAGTTGACATTTTTTGCTGGCTATTGACCCATGCCGGGTGGCGAAGGCCGACTTGCGGCCGGCGTATGCCCCTATAGATTACAGTTTTGGGCGATCGGCATGTTGGGCAAGAACCGGATTTCACGATGGCTGATCGGGGCGGTCATTCTGGCCGCGGCCGAACTTGCCTGCGTGGCCGCGGTGGAACTTGCCCTCACGGCTCCGGCAAAGGCCCAGTTTTTTGGTGACGATCGCTATCCCGGCCGCCAGCGTCAGCAACGATCGGGCGGGTTCTTCGATAGCTTATTCGGGCCGCCCAGACAGCCGACTTACCAAAACGAGCCGTTCTCGCAGCCCAGTGATAATTCGCGCGCGCCGAGCCCGCGCAAATCGGATTCGAAAGCCGAGCCGGTCAAGACTTCGATCCTGGTGATGGGCGACGGCATGGCCGATTGGCTCGCCTATGGACTGGAAGATGCGTTTTCGGATACGCCCGAGATCGGCATCCTCCGCAAGAACAAGCTGCACTCCGGTCTGCTGCGCTATGAGTCGAAGGGCGATCTCGACTGGTGGCATGCCGCGCGCGACATCCTCGCGCAGGAAAAGGCCAACTACGTGGTCATGATGCTCGGCATCAGCGATCGCCAGAACATCCGCGAGCGGGACCTCGCCAAGGAGGCCGAAAAGAAAGAGGCCGATAAGAAGGAAGCCGATAAGAAGAAGGTCAAGGATCAGCAGGACAAGAGCGACGCCGACAAGAACGCGCAGAAAAAGGATAGCGTGCCGGACAAGGAAGCCAGCGATTCGGATCAGCCGTTGATCGTTGCGCCCGAGCCGCAGTCGGGAAAAACGGCAAACGGTATAATCGAGTTTCGTACCGATCAATGGGCGGAAGTTTATTCGCGGCGCATCGACGAGACGATCGCCGCGCTCAAGAGCAAAGGCGTGCCGGTGTTCTGGGTCGGCCTGCCGTCGATCCGCGGCACCCGCTCCACCGCCGAGATGGTCTACCTCAACGATCTCTATCGCGCGCGCGCCGAGCGCGCCGGTGCGATCTATATCGACGTGTGGGACGGCTTCGTGGACGAAGCCGGCAAGTATTCCAACTTCGGCCCGGACTATGAAGGCCAGCAGCGCCGGCTGCGTTCCAGCGACGGCGTGTATTTCACCAAATACGGCGCGCGCAAGCTCGCACACTATGTCGAGCGCGAATTGCGCCGCTACATAAACAATCGTGCGCTGCAAATCTCGCTGCCGTCTAGCCCGGTCGCGCCCGTGCCGGCCGACGGCAAATCGGTGGTGCGGCCATTGGCTGGACCGGTGGTGCCGCTGACGGTGACGCCAGGAAATTCCGAAGAGCTGCTCGGCGGCTCCGGCACCGGCTCGGCGCATGGCGACGCCATCGCGACCCGCGTGCTGGTGAAGGGTGAACCGGTGCTCGCTCCGCCAGGCCGCGCCGACGACTTCGCCTGGCCGCGCGGCGGCGACGCTAATGCCGCTCAGCCGGTGGCAGCGGCGCCAGCTGCCGACAAGGTGCCGGCCGAGCCGAAGAGCGGTACCGCCGGAAAGATAACGCAGCCTAAACTTCAGCACGAACCGGCGCACAATGCGTCGAGTCCGCCGCGGCGGATCTTGCGGTCCGGAGACCCGTTCGGCTGGCTGCGCTAGCGCGGACGATCCTGAAAAAGTCGGCCCTGGACTTGATCCGGGGTAGGACCTGGTTTTCGGAAAACATCATGCGCAAGAAAAAAGCGCTAGTCAGCGCGGCAGCGTCGTCGATCCCATCAGGAATTTGTCGACCGCATGGGCGCACTGGCGGCCTTCGCGGATCGCCCACACCACCAGCGACTGGCCGCGGCGCATGTCGCC
>Ga0209048_10004529_pt1 | contig 13289 bp, 7 predicted proteins | sample FrelakmetCRP12CR_FD_187146 | JGI IMG/M metagenome (GOLD analysis project Ga0209048, IMG submission 187146) | Freshwater lake sediment microbial communities from the University of Notre Dame, USA, for methane emissions studies - CRP12 CR (SPAdes)... | ecosystem: Environmental > Aquatic >... | reverse complement strand
CCATCCCGGATGCTCTACCCTCAGATGGATTCTTGGGGTCGGGTCGCACCCGCACGAGTCAAGGAAGACGAGACATACCGTGGTTTGCTGCATCCTGTTTGTACGCGATGCCTGCTCGAGCCGCTCTCGCCCTCCCCGCTGGCGCCGGGCTATTTCGGCCGGGCAATGGCCATCGAGCCGGGCTGACGTTCCCACCTCGGGTGACCTCCCTTCATCCCAGACTGCGACCGCCGGGAACGATCCGCGGCCGCCGGAAAATCTCCACAGGCCGGGGTTTCTCGCCCGCTTGCGAGACTGCTGGAACCGCAAGGCCGCTGGTCCGGGTCAAGGGGAGGAACCTGAGTGATGGGGGTCTCCAACGGTTACCTGATGATCTTCGCGCTGGCGATGATGGGCTGCGTGCTGGCCACGCCGCTGGTCACCCAGATCGCGAACTGGGTCGGCGCCATTGATCGGCCGGACCAGTTCCGGCGAATCCACACCGGGGCGATTCCCCGGCTCGGCGGTCTGGGCCTGGCTCTGGGCATCGCCGCGGGAACGGTGTTACCGCACCTTTCGGGATCGTCTCGATTCGTCAGCCTGCCGCTGCCGGATCTCCATCATGAGTGGGCGATCCTGAGCGCCGCGCTGATCATCCTGGTCGTGGGCTTCGTCGACGACACCCGATCGATCGGGCCGCGCATCAAGCTGCTGGGGCAGGCACTGGCCGTGCTAACGCTCTACCTGGGGGGCATCCGGATCCAGACCATCGATGTGCTCGGCCTGAACCTCGACCTGGGTCAGCCGAACCTCGAGTTCAGCCTGCTGGGGATGCCCGTGGACCTGGCGCTGCCCAGCCTGGTGGTGACGATGCTCTGGTTCCTGGGATGCATGAATGTCTGGAATCTGATCGACGGCATGGACGGCCTGGCCTCGGGGGTGGGCCTGCTGGTCAGCGGGACCTTGACCCTGGTGGCGATTCATAATGAGAACATCGGGGTGGCGATCCTGGCGGTGGCGCTGGCGGGCAGTCTGGCGGGGTTCTTGCTCTACAACTGGCACCCCGCCTGCATCTTCCTGGGAGACAGCGGGGCTCTTCTGATCGGTCTTTTGATCGGGGTGATTGGCGTCCAGGGTTCGATGAAGGGGCCCTCGGCGATCTCGATCCTGTTTCCGATCCTGGCGATGGGCCTGCCGATCTCGGACACGGCGATGGCGATCTTCCGCCGCTGGGTGCGCAATCTCCCCTTGAGCGCAGCGGACCGTCGGCACGTGCATCACTTGCTGATCGGCCTGGGCCTGAACCCACGTCAAGCTGCGCTCTTGCTCTACAGCTTTTCGGGCTTTCTCTGTGGAGCCGTTCTCCTGGGTGTGGCCTTGCGGAGCGAATTCCTGGCGCTGGTGCTGGGCATTTCCGGCTGCCTGGCATTCCTGGTGGTGGTGACCAGCCGGCGCGACGAGCTGACCAACCTGCGCGGGGACTTGCAGGCCCGGATGACCCGGGGCCGGCAGGAGCGCCAGGCGGCCAAGTTGACCTGGGAGGGCATCCAGCGGATCGAGCTGTGCGACACGGCCACGGCCGCCTTCGAGATCGTCGAGCGGACCGCCCAGCATCTTGGCTGCGACCTGCTCCAGGTCTCCTGCGGCAGGGCCGACTCGCCTCTGCGGCCGACCGCCAGGGGTGAAATCCAGAACCTGGCCGGCTCGGCGAGCGAGATGTCGGGACCGGGAGCCGTCTTTCGACTCTCCGGTGGCGAAGGACTTTGGATCACGATCCGGGTCGAGCTTGGCAGGGAGCCTGCTCTGGCGGCGGACATCGTGTTTCGCTACCTGGAGCGGCTCGGCCAGGCACTGGCCGGACGCCTGGAGTGGTTTCAGTCCATCGAGTCGAACACGTCGGAGTCGTGGATTCCGGCGGCAGAGACCAGCCAGGTCGAGCCGCCGATCGCGCTGTCCTCGCCCCCTCAAGGCGAGGTTCACGGGTTGACCGGCGTCATCTCGAAGGTCCTCGGGATGAGACTTCACGTGCAGCGACGGCACGGCGAAGTCTCTACCCCTCGGCTCCCGGTCGTGGAATCCGTGGCCGCTCCGACAGGCCTCGCCCGGCGATGAAACCTGGACTTGTTCCGGAGTCACCCATGGACGGAATCGTGCCGTTTCGAGATCAACCCGCCTCCTCGGCTCTGAGCCCGAGCGCAAGTGCGAGTCGCCACGCCCCGATGGCCGTCCCGGCATCCCTGTCGATCAACCCGGCGGCCGTGAAGACGCCGTCCGACTACCTGCGGGCCATGCGGCGGCGAATCTGGCTGATCCTGGCGGTGGCCGTGCCCATGGCCATCGCGACGTCGAGCTGGGCACTGCGACAGCCGCGGATCTACCAGGCCCGCGCCGAGATCACGATCGAGCCGCCCGAGTTCAATCCCGTCCTTTCGACCCTGGTGTCGCATGAGATCGGCCGGCATGATCCCATCACCCAGGAGCGATACGTCCCTAATCGGATCGCCCAGCTTCAGAGCAAGGGACTGGCCGAACTGGTGGTCAGCAACCCGACTGTCGCATCGGAGGTTGCCGCCTTCGACGACCCGGCACAGGAGCTGATCCTGGGCGGACTGCAGGTGCGCCAGGTCGGCAAGACCAACATGTACACTGTCATGCTCGAGGGCAGAGATCCCACGCGGACCAAGAAGCTGCTGGAGGCGTTGCTCGAGGAATTCAAGAAGCTGGCCCAGGCAGAGAGTCAGGACAGGACGGCAGACACCAAGGACTACGCCAACGACAGGCTGAAGGGACTCAGGAAGGAACTGACCGATCTCGACAAACTGATCTACGACCAGCTCAAGACCGTCCGCACCATCGGCCCGGGGGGAAAGAATATCTTCGAGGAGCAGTATATCAACCTTGGCAACACGCTCATGCACAAGCAAATGCGAGTCGGTGAGTTGAACCAGCAGTTGATGATCGCCAGGTCGTTCTCCAGGACCGATTTCAACTCTGGCCCGGGCCCGCGCGAGCAACGAATCGCCCTGCTCGAGGCCGAGAAGAAGAAGTGGGTCCGGGTCTTGAGGAAGGTCCAGCATGCCGCCAAGAACTTCGACAACGACCCGGCCGCCAGGGAGTATGCCGTGCGGCTGGACGAAATCATGGACGAGATCGACGAGCTGCGGTCGATCAAGACCCGGATGGCCGACAACCCCACCGAGATGATCCTCGACCAGTATCAGCGTGAGATCGAGGACGACAAGGCCCAGCACCAGGCGGTCCTGGCCCAGATGCAGGAATCGATGCCCGACCATCAGAAGTTCCTGTCGATGGTCGAGGATCGCAATCAGACCCGCCAGACGATCGCCGAGATGGAGCGGAATATCGCCTCCTTCGATATTCTGGCCAAATCGCAGAAGGACCCGGTAAGAATCCCTCCCAGCGTGGTCGAACCGACCGTGCCGATCAAGCCCAGCCGTGGGCTCTACATCGGCATGGGGCTGATGGCGAGCTTGGGCATGGGAATCGGTCTGGTTTTCCTGCTGGAGCACGTCGACCACTCGGTGAAGATTCCCGAACATGTGACCCAGGGGCTGACCCTGTCACTGCTGGGAGTCGTGCCCCGGATTCGTCGGACGTCGCTGACGCACCGCGGGGGCCATCTCTGGACGCCCAGTACTCCGGATTCGATCGAGGCCGACGCCTTCCGCAACATCCGGGCCAGCCTGCTGGGCATCGCCGATCGCCGCGGCCCCATCGTGACCCTGCTGGTGACGAGCCCCAAGGCCGGCGATGGCAAGAGCACGGCGGCCCTCAACCTGGCCGCCACCTGCGCGCGGGCGGGCGAACGGACCCTTCTCCTGGACGTTGACCTTCGCTGTCCCACGCTGGGCGATGTCTTCCCGGCGGAGCCTGAGAAAGAGGGCGCGACGAACGGCCTGGTCGACGTGCTTCAGGGCACTCTTCCGTGGCAGAAGACGCTCCGTCATACCGAGCTACGCAATCTTGACTTCATGCCCACGGGCGACCCGATGGACATCCCCATCGAGATCCTGGGCACCCTCGAGTTGCGGCAGTTGCTGACGGCCCTGTCGAGTCACTACGACCGGGTGATCCTGGATGGCCCGGCCGTCCTCGGGATGGCCGATTGCCGGATGCTGGGACGGATGGTCGACGCCTCGGTTCTGGTCGTCCGAGCTGGTGCACATCAACTCGTGACGCTGCAGCGCGCCAAGGCGATGCTGGAGCAATCGCACGTCCCCATCGCCGGAGTGGTCGTCAACAGCCTGAGCGAGGATGTTCAGAACTGGTCGAGCTACGGCTACGACGGAGCCCGTGCCGGAATCTCCGCGAGAAGCGCACGAGGTCTGCGTGCCGATGAGTCGCTGGCCGCGAATTCGCGGAACGACGTGCTGGAGCTGGCCGAATCTATGAACATATGAGAATATTAGTTACTTGAGCCGGAGTCATCAGCCCGTGAACTTGCGTCAGAAGATTGTGTTGTCGAGCGATCGTGTCATCTGCGCCCTGATCGTCGTGCTCGTTTTGGGCAGCGCACTGGGCTTCGGCGGGGCCGTGTGGTGGTTTCGTCCGGTCATGGCGGCAGCCACGTTTTTGCTGGTCGCGATCAAGCTCGCGGAGAGCCTCGCGGCAGGCAGGATGGCAATCCTGAAGAGCCCGCTCAGCCTGCTGGGGCTGCTCGCTCTGGGGCTGGGCGTGCTACAACTCGCCCCGCTGCCCGCGGGTCTGGCGAGCCGGCTCTCACCCGCGGCCCACGAGGCCTATTCCCTGGGAAACCTTCCGCGACTGGTCCACATGGACGATCCTGAGGCGAGCCTGCCCGAAGCGTCCCAGATCCGTTCGCCGGCAAGCCTGGACCGGTCGGCAACCCTCCGCTGGCTGGTCGAAGCAGCAGCCTGCCTGGGGATTTTCTGGTCCGTGTCTCATTTCACCGATCGCCTGGGGCGGCTGTACCTCGTCTGGGGACTTGTGGTCGCTGCGTTCCTGCTCAACGCGGCCCTGGGCATCGTGCAGATCACAAACCGGAGCGAAGGGCTTTACGGCATCTTCGTTCCCGGCAGCGGCCCCTCCTGGGCTCCTTCCCTGAATGACCTGCTGGAATCGCCGACCACGACCGCCCTGCGGAACCTGGCCGATCCTTCGATTCCCGGAGCCGATACGGGCGTGGCAACGTCGAGGGCCGTTCTCATCCCCACCGTTCCGTTCCTGTTCGGGACGATGATGGGAGGCTCGGGGGCATTTCTGGCCCTCGGGGCGCTCGCTCTGCCCCTGGCACTGGCGATTGTCTTGCACCTGCTCTCGCCACGCGGCAGCCGGGAGAGCCTTTCGGACAGGCTAGGGCATTCCAGCCAGGGAAGCCTTGTGCTTCTGCTCGTGGTGCTGATGCTGCTCGGCTCGTTTCTGATCGGTCTGGTCGCCGGTCCGTGGTATTGCTTGCCAGTCGTTCTGGGGCTGGCGACCGTCGGACTTCCGGCCCTGATCTTGCCAGGTGCTCGTTGGCCGGCCCTGTGCCTGGTGTTTCTCCTGCTTGCCGGCGTGGGCCTGGGTGTGGTGCTCGAGGGCTCCTGGCCGGTGCTGCTGGGCGGACAACCACCCGTTGGGCCTCCTGATCTGGACTCGGCTCGAGCACTCTGGTCCGAGAGCCTGGAAATGATCCGCGAGTTTCCCCTGGTGGGAGCTGGCCTGGGGAGTTTTGCCGTGATCCACCCGTATTTCAAGGATTGTGACATGTCCTCGACCACGGCCATGAGCAGACTTCTCCAGTGGGGGGTGGAGTCCGGGGCGGCCGGCCTGGGGATTCTCGCCCTGGGTGTGCTCTGGTGCCTGATCCGGCTTCCCAGCGTTCTCAAGCGGGTCGGTTTGTCCGACCGATCTCTCGCCCATGGCTTGATCGGAGCGGCCTTGAGCTTTAGTTTATTAGCCGCCGTCCACTGGACGATCGAACTGTCAGCCGTGGCCATCTCGGCCAGCGCCCTGGGTGGAACCTGGAATCGCTGGCTGGCCGGCGGCACGGACCTGTTTGTCGAACGTGGGTAAAGCAGCCCGTCCAGGGCGTGGCTCACGGAGGGGTCGATCCCACGATGCCGGAATCTATCTGTCTCCACATTCAGGATCGAGAATCGGGGCCGATTCGGGTCGTGGAGATTCCCTGGATCTCGGTCCGGATCGGCTCCGCGGCCTATTGCGAGGTTCGGCTGGCCGACCGTGAGCTGGCGGAGGAGGCTTGCCGACTGCAGCGGCGCGGGCGAACCTGGCAGCTTGTCCCTCTTGGCCCCCGGGGTTCGATCCTGGTCCAGGACCGGCCGATCGAGCGGCCTTGTCCATTACCCTTTGACGTTCCCTTCCGCGTCGGCACCATTTGTTTCACACTGCGGCAGAACCGTTCCGCGGAACCGGACTGGGAGATGTACCGCACGCGCTCGTCCGCGCAGCGCGAACGACCGAGTCCCACCAACACGTTGTCCTCATCTTTTCCCGCCCCTGAGGGCCGGACCGAATCCATCGAGCCTTCCCGGTCTCAGCGGGTCGAGGTCCACGAAACCAGGCCACCGTCCGCTCCCCTGATCGAGCCGTCCATCGAGCGAACCATGAGTCCCGTTCCGGTGAATCCCTGGGAGGCGCGGTGGAAGGCCGCGGGGGCCCGGCTTCCCAAGGCAGAGCCCGTGGTCTCTCCGTCTCGATCCCGGGGTTTTCCTCTTCATCCGCTCACACCGGCCACTGCACCGGGGTATCCGGTTCCTCCTTCGATACCACCAAGCTCGCGGCTCGACGCGGATCTTCCCATCAAACCTCTCACCCAGCCCACGGAGCCTCGCACCACGACGGCGAAGCTCGAGACGCTCACGAGACTCGATCGGCAACCAGCCTCATCGATTCGGACCCGGGATCAAGTCTCGCGAATCGATTGGCTGGACCGCGCGTGTCCGGAGATTCGCATCGAGCGGGCGGATGACGTGCCCGAGCAGCCACAGCCTGGGACGGCCATCGAGCCGGCCGTCGATACGGGGGTGGTGCAACTGGCCGAAACTGAGAATCCCGCTATCGACGCGATCCTCGGGGAAGCCGATTGCCATGCAAGTAGCCAGAACATCGAGCCGGCGACCCAGCCTCTATTTGTGCCTGTACGCGATGAACAATCACTCGATGATCTCTCCGCGGGGACTGAATACAACTTGCCCGAGGATTCTCGCCCTCTTGAGATGGTTGCGTTCGATCACCAAGGTCTCGTGATCCCGACCTCAAAATCGCCCCGAAACGAGCCCGCCGATGGCATGCAAGCCATGGAGGTTGCCTCGACCCCCATGATGGAAAAGCCTCGGCATTGTCCGCCGGCCTCTTCTCACAACCCGCCCACTTCCCCTGAAGAAGGGGTAGAGGCTGCGACCTGGATCCCCGACTCTGGGCACCGGTTCGTGGCCGACACATCGTGGACTGGAATAATCTCCTCAGTCGAGATCGGCTCTTCCCAGGTGACCGTGTCGACCTCCACGGAAGCCCACGCGCACCTGGAGGCTGGACAGTCCGATCCCGAGGCAAGGGCACCAATTCCGAAACTCCGGACCGCGACTCTTCTCGATCCGGGCACATCGGCGGCTGGAGGTCGCCGGAAAGCTTCAGAGGAGAAGGCCTGGCCCGGGAATTCCCGGCACAGGCCCGGGATCGAGCCGGAGATCCGAAGACCGAAAACGGGTTCGGACTTGCCCTCGGCAAAGGACATCCTCGCCGCAGTCTCGAGGCGGCCGTCACCTCTGCCTGCAAAGCCGTCAACCCGGATGAACGGGGATCAGGGCAAGCCGACTGAGCGGCAGGAGCCAGGCCAGTGGTTTCCCTCTTTCTGGCTGGTCTGGCCTCCTGCCGCGCTTCTGGTGATCGGAATGGGAATCGTGGGATCGCTGTTTTCCGTCCGATGGTCTGGCGATTCGTTCAACGCCTCGGTCGTGAGCCAGCGTCTACTTGCTCGTTCCGGGAATCAGGGCAGGGGAAAATCTCTGCCGGAGTCGGTGGCTCCCCCTGAATCCTCGTGGTGGCATACGACCCCGCTCCACCTGGCGGAATGGGGGGTCTACCTTGGGCGAACGAGAATGGCTGACGATCGGACCGAGGAGGCACGGGACTTGCTCGAATCGGCAGTCCGGATCTCACCCATCAACCCGATGGCCCGGCTGGCCCGGGCTCAGCTTGTATCGAGGTCGAGCGAATCAACCAGCAGAGCTCTGGACCTGGGCCTCAGTCGCGATGCCGCCAGCCTGGCCTGGAGCGCCCGATCGCTCCGCCTTGCTGGAAAAAAGGAAGCCGCGATTCGAGTCTACCGGCAGGCTCTGCGGATCGCCTGCCGCAATGACCTCACACCGGCTGCGGAGCCGATATTCAACGACGAACCCAGCGTTCGCCGCTATTTCTTGCCTGGTGAAACGACCACTCGGGCGATCGTCCGTGAATTGCTCACCGACGCCGATTGGACGTTTCAGGAATGGACCCAGGCCCTGCCCAGAGACACGGTCGCCGCCTTGGCGGCGGCCCGGCTTCTCCGCGAACAGGAGCGGCCGGAAGCCCAGGCACTGCTCAAGCAGATTCTCGAGCAAGAGCGTGACCATGAGATCTTGACCACAGGCGCGGAACGGGCCATCCAGACAGCTATGATCGCCGAAGCTCACGCCTTGCTGTCCCAGTGGAGAGAAGCCGAGCAGCTGTATCATCAAGCAATCGACCAGATCAATGATCTCACGATCAAGCGGTCCTGGTGGTTCAACCTGGCGAGTGTGGCGCTTCAGATCAACGATGAGGCGCAGCGAAAAGTCGCGCTCGAGGCGGCTCTCGAAGCCCCCACAAACGACGATATCAGCCGGCGAGCACTCGAGCTGCAGCGCGCTTCTGAACCTCTTGGCCGGCTCCGCTCAACCGGGACCAAGGCCAACTGAGATCAACCAAGGATAGGTATTCCCGAGCCGACCCGAAGGACGAACAGCCATGGCGGTGATCAACGAAGATGCCTGCCCTCCAACCGTAAGCCCGGTTCCCCTCCCGCGGCCGAGCACCACGCTCGAGGCCCTCCTTTCCCGGGCGGTCCGCGACCCGGCCCAGCGCGTGACAGTGATCGGTGGGCTCATCTGCCTGACCCTGTTCGGCATCCTCTTCCGGGACAATCTCTGGCATTTCTACTACGCCTGGACGACCGATGATAACTACAGCCATGGATTCCTTGTACCGTTGCTCAGCCTCTACTTCGCCAACCAAGTCGCCCACCGCGGGCCGGTGGAAATTCGATCCGGGATGATATTGGGGGGAATGATGCTGGGGCTCGCCCTGCTGGGACGGCTGATCACGATCCCCTTGCCGATTCCCTTCCTGGGAGACCTCGCACTGCTGGTCGGCCTGGCGGGAATGTTCACCCTGATTCTGGGAACCAAGGCACTCATAAGGTACTGGTTCGTGTTCTTCTTCCTCGTGTTCATGGTGCCTTTGCCCATTGCCATGTACTCGCGGATCGCCTCACCGCTGCAGTTGCTGGCCAGCCGCGTCGCATCGACGGTGATGAACGCGACCGGGGTTCCAGTCCTCTGCGAAGGGAACCGCATGACTCTGCCGGGCGGGGTACAAATGTTCGTGGCCGAAGCGTGCAGCGGCATGCGCCAGATGACCGGGTTTCTCGCCCTGACTGCGGCCGTGGCTTACCTGACAGCGCGACCAGGCTGGTACAGGACAGTCGTGGTCCTCGCGGCACTGCCAATTGCCCTGACCGCGAACGTGGCCCGGGTCGTATTGACAGGTTACATCATGCACTATGTCAATCCTGAGTATGCCTCGGGTACATATCACACCCTCGAGGGAATCTTGATGATGGGCTTCGGGCTCCTGCTCTTGAATTCCCTTTGCTCCCTGCTGAATCAGTTGTGCCCGGACCCACCAGACCAGGAGCCGGAAGATTGTCTGACGAACGCGCCTGCGACCTTGCCGCCGTCGTCCCGGCCGCTTCCAGGACGAGCCATATTGAGCGGGCCGGTTGGCTGGTCGAGCGGGGGAATGACGGAAAACCTGGTCCCTCTTCGCGCACCCAAGGATCGACCATGACACGAATACATCGCTGTGTGTTGTGCGCCGGGTTTCTGATGATGGGTCTGGCTGCGCAGGCCGGACTCGAGCGCCTCAACCAGACCGAGCGCCCTCCGTTACGGCGGAGCCTTGCATCGATTCCGCTGAAGTTGGGCGACTGGGTGGGCCAGGATGAGCCGGTTGCCCCGGCTATCGTCGAGCGGGCCCAGACCACCGACTACCTCAACCGGGTCTATGAGAGCCGCAATCAGCCGGGACTCCGGCTCACGCTCTGGATCAACTACTCGGCAAAGGGAACCAACCTACGGCACACTCCGGAGATTTGCCTCCCTTCCGGAGGTTGGACCAAGATCGAGTCGCAGACCAAGGTGCTCACCACAGTCGCGCCGGGCGGCCACCAAGTGCTGATCACGCGACTGGGTTACGGGCAAGGTGAACTGGTTAAGCAGGTGGGATTCTGGTATTACATTTTCGGTGAGGGCAAGCTGGAGAACTTCGTCCGTCAATTGCCCATCACCAGCCGGAGCAGTCACGGTCAAACCACTCGTGGTTCCTCGATGACCGTCGAGATCTTCTACCCGGGAGAGCACGACCCCGAAGGCGAAGCACTTCGGAACTTCGTCCAGTCGCTGCTGATCGCTCTTGAGCCTGTTCTACCCCACGCTCGCGCCGAGTATTACATTCCCTGAGAGAGCCACGCGAGATCACACATTCCGATTGCCGGGAATCGACTTCATGAAACGTGCACTGATCACCGGGATCACCGGACAAGACGGCTCCTACCTCGCGGAGTTTCTGCTCGGCAGATCCGAATACGAGGTTCATGGCCTGGTCCGACGGTCCAGCTCTCTTAACCGCCAGCGAATCGATCATCTGTTCAACTATGACTCAGGTGTTCGGGATCGCCTTCATCTTCATTACGCGGACCTGGCCGACGCCTCGAGTCTTTCCACCGTGATGGAGCAGGTGAAGCCTGACGAGGTTTATAACCTTGGTGCGCAGAGCCACGTCCGGGTGTCTTTCGACCAGCCGCTGTACACGGCGGATGTGGTGGGTCTGGGGACGTTGCGTTTGCTCGAGGCAGTGCGGCAACTCTGCCGGGCCAAGCCGGTGAAGTTCTACCAGGCGTCGAGTTCGGAGATGTACGGCTCGGCGGCTCCACCCCAAGGCCCGAGCACGCCGTTTCATCCCCGTAGCCCCTACGCTTGCGCCAAGCTCCATGCCCACTGGCAGACCATTAACTACAGGGAAGCCTACGGCCTGTTCGCCTGCTCGGGGATCCTCTTCAATCACGAGAGCCCTCGCCGGGGCGAGTCGTTCGTGACGCGGAAAGTCACGCTCGGTGCTTCCCGGGTCAAGGAAGGGCTACAAAGACGGCTGGTCATGGGCAACCTGGAAGCTCAGCGTGACTGGGGTTTCGCTGGAGATTATGTCCGTGCCATGTGGATGATGCTTCAGCAGGAGAAACCTGACGACTACGTTGTCGCCACCGGCGAGACTCATTCGGTGCGCGAACTCCTCGAGCTCGCCTTCTCCCTCGTGGACCTGGACTACCACGATTTCGTCGACTTCGATTCCAAGTACACCCGGCCCTCCGAAGTTGACGTTCTGCTCGGTGATGCCAGCAAGGCGCGGCAGGTCTTGGGCTGGACGCCCGAAGTCGACTTCCATGGCCTGATCAAGATGATGGTCGAGCATGACCTGGAACTGGCCCGACGCGAAAAACATGCCCAGTCGTTTCCGGGTCGCTGAGGAAGACGCCAGGGCGACGAGTGGATCAAGGAAGATCGAGGCCGAGATGGAAACAGGTCGAGACAGAGGATCGGTAGTGGTGGCTTGCCCGGATGCCCGGCCCCCCGCGTATCAGGCCGTGATCGGGCTTGGGCGGGCAGGCCTCCTCCAGCGGTTCCTGACAGCGTCGTATTACAATCCCGACGGGCCGTGGGCGAAGCTGGCCCGACGCCTGGCTCCGAACCGGCTCTCCCGGCTGGAGAGCGTCCTGCTGCGACGACACGAGGCCGAGATTCCAGCAGGCCGTGTTTCAGCCGTCCCCTGCGTTGACCTGTCGTTGCGGATCGAGGCGCGACTTGCGGGGCGATCGCCAACCTTCAAACGTATGATTGCGCAGGCCCGAACCACATGGTTCGATCGACGGTTGGCCCGCATGCTGGCTCGGCACCGTCCCGATGCTCTTCTGGTTTTCAGCGACGTCGGCTCGTGCGCGACGCTTCCTCTCTGCCGACGGTTGGGAATTCCGACCGTCCTGAGCATGGTCCACGGCGATGTTCGCGAGGAGGCCCTTGTGCTGGACCAAGAGGCCGCCCTCGCCCCGGAGTTCTTTTCGATCTATCTGGGTGACGGTGTCCTCGATCGCGCCGAGCTTGCCTGGCTGCACCGGCGGCGGCTGCGCGACGGCCGACGACAGGTTGATGTAGGACATCGCCGCGACGCCGTAGACGGAGAACACGGCCGCCAGGTACTGCGGAAGCGGGAGCCCTCCCCACCGCGCCTCCTGGCCGTAGCTGACGGAGAAGAAGACGAGCAGGATGGCGGGGAAGGCGACGGCGAAGAACATCGACAACGGGTCGCGCAGCAGCTTGGTCGTGGTAAATCGCGACTGTCCCCAGGCCAGCGACCACCAGGACCGGGGCGTCCCCGCGACAGGGGCGGAGAGCGACGCGACGGACGACGACGCGACGGACGGAGTCGAGGTTTCGGCGACCGTCGGGCCGACAACGATCTGCACGGCGCTGGAGTCGCCGACGTGGCCGCGCCGGCGTGCGGACCGGCCGGTCCGGGGCTCCCAGGTCAACATCCGCAGCGCCACCAGCCCCCCCACGACCCCCCAGGCGACCAGGACGCCGAGGTGGTCCCACGCCGGCCCGTTGTCGGCGAGGTTGGGGTTGAAAGTGTCCGCGACCGCGTTCACGAAGTGCTTGAGCGGGAAGAACCAGCCGACCCGGTCGAGCCATTGCGGCAGGGCCACCACGAAGACGTCGGAGATGAACGCGAGCAGGATGAGCCCACCGTTGGCGAGGGCCTGCGTCGCCCCCGGGGTGGGCGCGAGGGACACCACTGCGAGGCCCAGGGCGGCGAAGCACCCGACGCCGACGACGAAGGTGAGGAGGGTCGCGGGAAGCGTGTGCCACACGATCTGGACGCCGTAGAGCGCGACCCCCACCACGGTCACGAGCGCGAACGCGATCAGCGAGACCCAGACGGCGGCCGCCACGCGCCCGGCGAGGTGGATCCACGGCGGG
>Ga0209048_10004528_pt1 | contig 13289 bp, 11 predicted proteins | sample FrelakmetCRP12CR_FD_187146 | JGI IMG/M metagenome (GOLD analysis project Ga0209048, IMG submission 187146) | Freshwater lake sediment microbial communities from the University of Notre Dame, USA, for methane emissions studies - CRP12 CR (SPAdes)... | ecosystem: Environmental > Aquatic >... | reverse complement strand
TGCAGCGCCCATGCCGGCTTGCCGGCGAGGCGTTGCGCCCACGCGTCGACGGCGGCATCGAGCGCATCGTCCGGCACGACGCGGTTGAGCACGCCGTAGCGCTCCGCCGTGGGCGCATCGAAGCGGTCGCAGAGCAGAATCAGCTCCTTCGCCCGTGCCACGCCGACCTCGCGCGCCAGCCGCGGCGCCGCGCCCCACGCGAGCGGGATACCGAGGTCCACCTCGGGGATGTGGAAGAACGTACTGGCCGCCGCGATGCGCAGATCGCACGCCAGTACCAGCGCCAGGCCGCCGCCGATGGCGTAGCCGTGCAAGCGCGCGATCGTGATCGCCTCGACCCGCTCGATCGCTTCGAGGGCGCGCCGTCCCACTTGCGCTGTGTAACGACGTTCGCGGGCGCTGGCGCCAGAGCCGCGCGCGATGCGGGCCGGCGGATCTTTGCGATCGGCACCGGCACAAAACGCCGCGCCGCGTCCACCGAAGATGATGACTGATGCGTCGAAGCCCTGCTGCATCTCGGTGAAGGCGGTGGCAATCTCTTCCAGCGCGTGTGCGTTCAACGCGTTGCGCCGCTCCGGCCGGTTCAACCAGACGCGCGTGATGGGCCCGTCGTGTTCGATGGTGAGCGTGTCGTACGTCATCTCATCTCCTCTCGTGTCTCGCGCGCACTCTCAACGGCATCTCGAATGGTCATCTCGGTAAGCCGGCCGTCTCGGCGAAGCCCAGCATGAGGTTGAGGCTCTGGATGGCGACGCCCGCCGCACCCTTGCCGAGGTTGTCGAGGATCGCCATCAGCAAGACGTGCCCGGAGGGATGCGGCAACACGTGCAGGTCGATGCGGTTGGTGTCGTTGCAGGCTTGCGGATCGAAGCTGCGTTCGTGAACCTCCGGCACCTCGGCCAATGGAATCACGCGCACGAACGGCTCATCGCGGTAGCGCTCGTGCAGCACCTCCCACACATGCTTGCCACCGCGTCCAGGCTGTACGACAGCGGCGTGTAGCGGCACCTGGACCCGCATGCCGCAGCGGAACGGTCCGACCGCCGGTTCGAAGTACGGCTCACTCTGCAGTCCGCCGTAGCGCACCATTTCGGGGATGTGCTTGTGCACGCGATTGAGCGCGTACGGCGCCTCGTACACGAGTCCGCGGAGACCGCTGCTGGGATCTTCCCACTTGTCGATCAGCTGGCGTCCGCCACCGGAGTAGCCGGACAGCGCGTGGCAGGTGATGGGCGCCGTCGCTGCGACGACGCCCGCATCGATCAGCGGACGGAGCAACAGAATGAACGCCGAGGAGTAGCACCCAGGGTTGGCAACGCATTGCGCGTCTCGAATGGCCCCGCGCTGTCCGCTCTGAAGCTCTGGCAGACCGTACACCCAGCCAGCGGCAACGCGGTGTGCGGTGCTGGCGTCGATGATGCGGGTCCGACCTGCCGCTGCCCATTGCGCCGCCTCGCGCGCCGCGTCGTCCGGCAGGCACAACACCGCGAGGTCCGCAGCCACGATCCGCTCGCGGCGGGAGCTGGTGTCCTTACGCAAGTCCTCCGGCAACGTCAGTAACTCGACGTCGGTGCGCCGCGCCATCCAGTCGCGGATGCGCAGCCCGGTGGTCCCGATGTGTCCGTCGATGTAGACCCGCGGCCTCATTGCATGATGCTAGCGTGGAAGCGTGCCGAACCGGAAGAGGCGTACAACGGCTGTGGTTCCGCTCACGATTCGCTCGTCCTCGCATACCGTCTGCTCCGCGGTTGCGCCCTGCCGGCAGCGCGTCTCAACATGGCTCCTGCGACGGCAGGTCACGTCGGAGCGCCCCGGAACCTGACGGGTCTCCCGCTACGGCTCAAAAGACGATGAACTCAAACAGGATCACGGCATCGAGGTCGGTCTCGTCGATGACGCCGTCCGGATTGTAATCCGCTAACGGACACGCCGGATTGGGCGCCTGGCCCCAGATCATAACGACGGCAGTCATGTCGGCGGCTGTGACTTGGCCATCGCAGTTGGCATCGCCGGGCAAGCCTTCCACGAACGTCGGTGTGGGGCTCGGCGTCGGCGTCGCGGAGGGCGTGCGCGTCGGCGTAACGGTGCGTGAGGCGCTTGGCGTCGGGGTGGCGGTCGGCGACGGGGTCGGCGTCCGCGTCACGGTGGGTATCGGCGTGTTGCTCCGTGTGGGCGTGGAGGTAGCGGTCGGCGGCTGACTTCCAGTAGGCGTCAACGTCCGTGTCGGGCTTACGGTTGCGGTGGGCGTCACCGTCCGGGTGGCGCTCGGTGTCGGTGTCGGTGTGGTGGTCGGCGTCGCCGTCGGCGTGGGGGTACCCGTGCGGGTTGGAGTCGTGGTGAACGTCGAGGTCGGCGTCCGCGTCGGCGTGGGTTGGGGAGTCGGCGTCGTCGTAAATGTTGCGGTCGGCGTCGGCGAGGCGGTCCGAGTGGGCGTGAGGGTTTGGGTGTTGGTTATTGTCGGGGTCGCTGTGGCGGTTGGCGTTATCGTTGCCGTGGGGGTCACCGTCGGCGTCGGCGTCGGCGGTTCGATGCACGGTGTCGGTGCCGGAAGGTGACGGCAACCGAGGCGGTTGTCAGTGCATGAATCGGTCGTGCAGACCAGGCCGTCGTTGCAGTTGGGGTTCTCGAGGCGACAGAAGGTCGAGCAGCCGTCGCAGTTCTTCGTCGAACCCGTGGGCCCATCGTCGCAGGTCTCTGGAAACTCGACGGTGCTATTGCCGCACACCGGACACGGCATCAGACAATTGAGTTGGTTGGCGAGGGTACAGGTGGCACGCCCGGACAGCTGCTGCGCGGGCGTCACCACGTTTATCGCGACGGTGGGAACCTTGCGTGTCGGATACGCGAGGACATTGCTGCCGTCGGTGCAGTTGCCGCATTGCGCCGTACTGACCGTCTTGGCGGCATTGATCTTGCCGTTGATGGAGAGCTGTTCGCGGGAGGTGAGGTCGTTCTCGCCGCCCGTCGGTCCGCTGGCGTTGATGTTCGCGGTTGACGCCACCGCCAAGTCGCACGCGGTCAGGAAAGTACGTCCCCCTTTCGGCGGCTGTACCCCGCAGCCGCCGAGTTGCGCGGAAGGACACTGAGCATCGCTACTGACGTCTATTGTGTTGGTGATGGTGAACGTACCGGAGCCGCCTTCACCGGCCTGCGCATTCACGACGCCGCCCGCACTGCCAGGGGCGCGACCGCTCGCATTCAGCGGGCCATTGAGAGCGATGGCGGAGCCGGCGTCGAGATCGATCTCCCCGCCGCCAGCGCCGCCGCTCGCGTCGACCGTCCCGCTGCTCGCTATCGACAGGTTCGCCTGCATGGTCACCAACCCTCCCTGCCCGAGAGAGCCGGCGCAGCGCGCGTCGAGCGTGGTACCAACCTGGAAGGTGAGGTTGCCTTGGGCAAAGAGATCGATTTCGCCGCCGAGTCCGTCCGGTTGGTACCCATACGCAGTCACATTCGCCGCAACCGTCAGATCACCGTAATCAGCTTCGATGGAAATGGTACCTCCATCGCCGGCGCCACCAGCAATACTGGATGCCGCGCCTTGGAGGACAATGTTGCCGAGAATCTGCGCGCTGGTCCCGGCCGCAATGTTAATGATGCCACCGACGCCGCCATCACCTGTGCCGGCTGCGCGGATCGCGGGTTGCGAGGGCGGCTGTTGGACGATCAGTTGGTTGCCGGCGGTCAATGTCACCGAGCCGCCGTCGCTCCCGCTCGCGTCGAGCAGGTCGCCGATATCCACTTTTCCCGCGGCCTGGAATTCCAGATCGCCGCCGCCCGCTCCGCTGGCGCCGCCGGTGCATGAAATGATGTTGCCGGGCGGCGTGACGATGTCGCCGCCGGCGTGGATCGTAATACTGCCCCCACCGCCGCCGCTCGTTGACCCGTCTGCGTCGAGACGTCCGGCGATGGTCACGGTGCCGCCGGCAATAATCTCGATCGTGCCGGCTTGGTCGTTGCCTGAAACATCGATCCGGCCGCGTGCCGTTCCGGACTTCTGGATGTAGACATCACCCGTCGTTTGGATGCTGATTTGGCCGCCCGTCGTAGTTGCTGGAGCGGTTCCATTGCCGCGTCCGTCGATCTGCACGCCGGAGCTGGGGGCGAGCGTCACGCTGCCCGCTTTCAGGGTGACCATGCCCGAGTTGATATCCAAAGCGCCCGTACTCACCGTGACGGCGCGCGTGCCGAAGTCCAAAACGCAGGGGCTGGGGCCAACGACGTAGGCTTTGGTAATCGTGCATGCGCTGGTACTGTTGTTGGGGCAGTTCGCCGACCCTTCCTGGGCAATGATGCCGGCCGCAGTGCAGACGGTGGTCTGCGCGTCCGCACGGCCCACCACCAGGCTCGCCATGAGGACGCCCACGCAGGCGAGCGCTGTCGTACAACTGCGGCGCATAGCTATCTACAGGTCCGTTGCTCTCAACAAAGACCGCTACACTAAATCGACCGTACCTGACTGTCAAATAAATTCGGACACCAGTGCCTTGCCGCGTCGGTGCGTTTGGGGATATACGTCAAACGTTCGCCAACGCTCAAAGCAAAGGAGGTTGTCCCGCATGCCGCTCGTGGCAATCGTGACTGCGATGGCTCTGGTTCAATACTTCGTCTTGGGGCTGCAGGTAGGCCAGGCCCGTGGGAAGTTCGGCATCGAGGCCCCGGCAACCACCGGACATCCAATCTTCGAACGCCATTTCCGCGTGCATCAGAACACCATGGAGCAGCTCGTCCTGTTCCTGCCGGCACTGTGGCTGTTCGCTACCTACGTGAGCGCCCCGATCGCCGCTGCTCTCGGAGTTCTGTTCATCGTCGGTCGCTTCGTATACGCGCGCGGCTACGTTGCGGAACCCAAGAAGCGCGGACCCGGCATGGCGCTCAGCGCGCTGGCAACCATGGTCTTGCTCTTGGGCGGGCTCGTCGGCGCCCTCGTACAGCTTGTCCGTTAGCTACGACCGTCACTGTTTCGGCGTGGGGTCGCAGACCGACACCACCGGCACGTCACGCCGGTGCTTCCGCAACGCGCCACCCATGGGCGCCTGCGCCAGTCGTGTGCAGCATATGCGGTGTGGCAGGCGGCACCGGGATTGCTGGGCAGGGTGGCGTGATTCTCATCGACCATCTTAAAGGACGTATTGCCGAAGCACTCGAAGCGAAGTACCGCGCCAACCTCAGCGATTTTCTGCAGCGCTACGTGACACCAAAGTATTTCTGGTACGCGGCGTAACGCCGCCGCTCTACCGCCGGGTCGAGGCCCGACTGCGCGAGCGTGTACCGATGCGCGCCGTGCTTGTCCTTTGGGTTCACTTCTAGGAACCGCCGCATACGGCTCTCCGCCTGGGCCGTGAATTCCATGCCGAAGCGCGCGTAGATACGGCGCACCATGGCGATCTCGTCGGCGATGAACTCGGCGAACTGCATGTCGAACACTTGCTCGTCACGCAGCGCGCCGCTGGCGCGCACCTGCATGGTCTTCTCGAGGCCCTGCACCAGCACATGGGTCCACTCGGTACCGATGGCGAACGGATCGATGCGGTCGCTGACCATGCCGCGCAGCAACGCCACCAGGCTGGCGAGCGAGGCGATCACCTTCAGGGGATCGCGGTGCGTCTGCACGATGCGCGCATCGGGATAGACCGCGAGCAGGGCGTCGAGTGCCCACAGGTGTCCCGGTGACTTCAGCACCCAGCGCTCTGCCGGACAGCGCCACTGCAGATACTGCAGCCAGCGCCGATGCGACGCATACACCCAACGCATGTCCGCGGCGTCGAGCCAGCGCTGATAGCTCGGCACGTGGTGCGTCGTCGGATAGATCATCGTCGCGAACTCGTGCTGCGTGATGGCAACGCATTCCTGCGGCAGTTGGGCGCCCATGGGATGCATCGACTTGAAGCCGGGGACGAGCTTGTCGACACCGGAAAAGTGCTTTTCCACCTGCGCGATGCGCGGGTCGCTCTCGTAGGTCGCGCGCTCGGGCGGCGGCCACGGATGCATCACCTCCCAGGTCATCGGCACGCGGTTGGCGGGATCCTGCGCCAGCAACTCATGGAGGATCGTCGTGCCGGTACGCGGTAGACCGAGGATGAACAGCGGTCGGCGGACGGACGCCTCGGTGATCTCGGGATGCCGCTTCAGCGTGTCGACAAAGTGGAGGCGGTTCGCCAAGGTGCGCACCGTATCGCTGCGCGCGATGATCCGGCCGAGCAGCGTCAGTGCCGCCTCATTCTCGAATGAGGCAAGGAGAACCCGCAGTGGCGCGCGAAACCCCTCGTCTCCGAAGTCGGACAGCCCGGTGTGCTTGCTGGCGCGATCGAGCAACGACTGCTCGTCGAGACGAACCAGCGGGATTCCAGCGGCGCGGAGTGCGCCGCCAACGCCGTTCAGCAGCCGCAGAGCCGGTGGGCGATGTAAACGTCTGTCGCTCACACGCGCTCGATGATCGTCGTGATCCCCATGCCGCCGCCGATGCACAGCGTGACCAAGCCCGTCGTCTTGTCCTGGCGTTCGAGCTCGTCGAGGATCGTGCCGATCAGCATGCCGCCGGTGGCACCTAGCGGATGACCAAGGGCGATGGCGCCACCGTTGACGTTCACCATGTCGCGCGGGATGTCGAGTTCACGCATTACCTTGAGCGGCACGACGGCGAAGGCCTCGTTGATCTCGACGAGGTCAATGTCCCGCATCGTCATGCCCGCCTTCTTGAGCGCGCGCTGCGTGGCCGGCACCGGCGCGGTCAGCATGATCACCGGTTCGGCGCCGCAGGTGGCAGTGGTGATGACTTTGGCCCGCGGCTTCAGCCCATGCGCCTTCACGTAGCGCTCCGACGCCAGCAGCACCGCCGACGCACCGTCGACGATGCCGGAGGAATTGCCCGCGGTGTGCACATGGTTGAGAGCGGCCACGTCCGGGTAGCGCTTCTGCGCGCGCTCGTCGAGCGACAGGCCGTCGCTGCTGTCGGGCGGGACGAACTTTCCCATCGCGACGAATGATGGCGCGAGGCTGCCGAGGCCTTCCAGGGTGGTTTCCGGTCGCGGGAACTCATCGCGGTCGAGCAGCACCTTGCCCGACAGATCCCTCACCGGTACGAGACTCTTGTGGCGGCCCTGGGCCACGGCGCGCTGCGTGTTCTGTTGGCTCTCCCACGCGAAGCGGTCACACTCTTCGCGCGAGATGCCTTCGAGCGTTGCGATCAGGTCCGCCGAGATTCCCTGCGGCACAATCGGGTGCAGCTCGAGGAGATGGGCATTCTTGCCATCGAGGCCGCCACCGTCGGAGCCCATGGGGATGCGCGACATCGACTCGACGCCGCCGCCAACGACGAGATCCTGCATGCCGCTCGCGACACCCATGGCAGCAAAATTCACCGCCTGCAGGCCGGAGCCGCAGAAGCGGTTCAGCGACACGCCCGAAACCTCGTTCGGCCAACCGGCAGCCAGCGCGGCCATGCGGCCGATGCAGGCGCCCTGCTCGCCGACCTGCTGCACGCAACCGGCGACGACGTCTTCGACGTCGGCCGGATCGAAGGCGGTACGCCGCAGGCCGTTCAACGCCTGCGCCAGCAGCTCTTGCGGATGCACCCCGGCGAGTGCGCCGCTGGCTTTCCCTTTGCCACGCGGCGTACGAACAGCGTCGATGATGTAGGCGGTTCCCATGTGAATCTCCTCTTCGCGGTAGGTGGTGGGGGCTGACAGTAACGGTGCCCCCCGCATCGGGCAAGGGGTGGAGTGCCGCTTGGCTTGCCTGTCGGTGCCTATATAGTCGAGGTGTGAATGCTGCTTCCATCGTTTGGTTCCGGCACGACCTGCGCCTCGCCGACAATCCTGCTCTCGGTGCCGCGATGGACCGGCAGCAGCCGATCATTCCGGTATTCATCTGGGCGCCCGAGGAAGAAGGGAGGTGGCCATACGGCGCGGCGTCACGTTGGTGGCTGCATCAGTCGCTTGCTCACCTCGACGCCGCCCTGCGGGAGTATGGCGCGCGACTCATTATCCGTCGCGGTCCCAGCCTCGCGGCGTTGCGCCAGTTGGTGCGCGACACGAGTGCAGCCGCGGTGTTGTGGAACCGATGCTACGAGCCCGCCGCGGTCACGCGTGACACGACAGTTGAGACGTCGCTGCGTACCGATGGACTGACCGCTCAGACCTTTGATGCCGCTCTCCTGTTCGAGCCGTGGACGATCCGCAGCAAGGCTGACAAGCCGTTCCAGGTGTTCACGCCGTTCTGGAAGGCCTGCCTCAGCGCACCGGCACCCGTTGCACCGCAGCGCGCACCGCAGACGATTCCGGCACCGACTCGCTGGCCGCAGACGGTGTCGCTCAGCGATCTTGAACTCGAACCGAAGATCGACTGGGCATCCGGTATGCGCGCCGCGTGGAGCCCAGGCGAGCGTGGCGCTGCGGCACAGCTGGAGCGCTTCCTCAACGACGCGCTGGCACGCTACCCCGACGAGCGCGATCGCCCCGACCGCAGCGCCAGCTCGCGGCTCTCACCGCATTTGCACTTCGGCGAGATCAGCCCGCGTCAGGTTTGGCATGCGGTGCACGCACACGCCGCGTTCGACCGCACTCCGGGCGTCTCCGGCGGCGCAGAGGTCTATCTGCGTGAAATCGGCTGGCGCGAGTTCGCGCATCACCTGCTTTTCCACTTTCCGCACACCACCGACGCGCCGTTGCGTCGCCAGTTTGCGCGCTTCCCCTGGCAGAAAGACGCGGCCGCGCTGCGCGCCTGGCAGCACGGACGCACCGGCTACCCGATCGTCGATGCCGGCATGCGCGAGCTGTGGACGACCGGCTGGATGCACAACCGTGTCCGCATGATCGTCGCCTCGTTCCTCGTCAAAGACCTCCTGCTGCCGTGGCAGGATGGGGCGCGCTGGTTCTGGGATACGTTGGTCGACGCCGACCTTGCCAACAACACGCTCGGCTGGCAGTGGACGGCAGGCTGCGGCGCGGATGCGGCGCCGTACTTCCGAATCTTCAACCCAGTCACGCAAGCCCGGAAGTTCGATCCGCAGGGCGACTACGTGCGCCGCTGGGTCCCCGAGTTGATACGGCTGCCGACCGCGTTCATCCATCAACCATGGGCTGCGCCGCCGGCAGTGTTGCGGGACGCTGACGTCCAGTTGGGCCGCACCTATCCGCCACCGATAATTGACCACGGCATTGCTCGCCAGCACGCCCTGGCCGCGCTCGCGACGATCAAGCGGCCGCCGGCGTAGACGGCCACTTCCGCATCTTCCGCATTGCCACCTCTTCCTCACAGGCTGTTTTGGAATAGAATCCCGAGTGCATGGGTGCACGAGGCAGACAATGAGCGAGGTCTTCGTGCGGCGGACGCGCATCGGCGCATCGGCCGAGGAGGTCTTCCGTTGGCATGCCCGACCGGGCGCGTTGGAACGACTGACGCCGCCCTTCTCCCCCGTCGAGGTGGTGGAACGCGCGGGGGGCATCGCAGATGGGGCGCGCGTCGTGCTGAAGATCCCGGTGGGGCCGACTCACGTCCGATGGGTGGCGGAGCATCGGGACTACATCGAGGGACGCCAGTTTCGGGATGTGCAGGTCGAGGGTCCGTTCGCCCGCTGGGAGCACACGCATCGGTTCGAGCCGGACGGGCGGCAAGCGAGCTTTCTCGAGGACCGCATCGACTATGCGCTGCCGCTTGGCGCCGCGGGGGCACTCGTCGGTGGCCCGTTCGTGCGCAGCATGTTGGATCGCATGTTCACGTATCGACATCGCACGACCGTTGAGGACATCGCGGCGCACTCGGCCTACTCCCGGGCTCCACTCCATATCGCCGTCAGTGGCTCGACCGGGCTCGTCGGCTCCGCGCTCATTCCGTTTCTAACCACCGGCGGCCATCGCGTCACGCGTTTAGTCCGTTCGACCCCCGTGCATTCGGAGGACGAAGTCCGCTGGGATCCGGCCGCCGGAACCATCGACGCGGCGCGGCTGGAAGGTGTCGGCGCCGTCGTGCACCTCGCCGGGGAGAACATCGCGGCCGGGCGTTGGACCGAGGCGACGAAGGCGCGCATCAAAGACAGCCGCACTCGCGGCACGCGGCTCCTCTGCGAGTCGGTGGCCCGGCTGCAGCGCCCGCCGAAGGTGTTGGTGTGCGCATCAGCGATTGGATACTACGGGGACCGCGGCGCCAGCGTGGTGGACGAAGACAGTTCGTCCGGTGCTGGATTCCTCGCCGAGGTCTGCCGTGAATGGGAAGCAGCCACGGCCGCGGCGCGCGCCAGTGGCATCCGCGTGGTGCAGGTGCGCCTCGGCGTGGTACTCACCGCCGCCGGTGGCGCGCTGGCCAAGCTGCTGCTGCCGTTCCAGCTCGGCGCCGGTGGCCGCCTCGGCAGCGGCGAACAGTACATGAGCTGGGTGTCGCTCGATGACGTCATAGGCGCGATCCTGCATGCGCTCAGAACCGATACGCTCCAGGGTGCGATGAACGCCGTCGCACCGCATCCGGTCACCAATCAGGAGTTCACGAAGACCTTGGGGCGGGTGTTGAAGCGCCCGACGCTCTTTCCCGTTCCCGCGATGGCCGCGCGTCTGGCATTCGGCGAGATGGCGGATGAGATGCTGCTCGCCAGCACGCGGGTGGCCCCGACGCGTCTCGCGTCGACGCACTACGCCTTCCGACACCCCGATATCGAATCCGCACTGCGACACACGCTGGGCAAGTCCACGGGTGGGCGGACCGCGCCATGAAACATGCTGGACCGGAGCGTTGAACAGGCTGGCGGACTTCCTCGAGCAGATCCGCCGGCACGCGGGTCTACCAGAACCGAAGCGCGGCGCGCCCACACGCTGGTTGGTCGGAGACCTGCCTCGCTAGTTGTTCAGTACGCCGCGCACCGTGGCGATGATCTGGTCGCCCCATGACGGCTTGGTGAGGTATGCATCGGCGCCGAGTCGGCGCACGAACGCGGCGGTCTCGTCTTCGTTGCGGCCGCTGAGCACGACGACTTTGGGCACCGGCACCGCCGCGTCGCCGGCCGTTGCGTTGGCACGCAGTCGGCGCATGACCTCCCAGCCATTCATGCCGGGCATCTGCAGATCAAGCAGCAGCACATCAATGCGGGCCTTCGAAAGGAGGTCGGGCACCTCGCAGCCATCGTGCGCCGTCATGACGTAGAAGCCGCCCCGCTTGAGGGTGCGTGCCACGAATGTTAGGAATTTCTTGTCGTCGTCGACAATCAAAACTGTTGGGCGAATTGGAGTAACCATCAGGCGTCCGTTCTCAGATAGCAGCGCGGAGCGTAGCACCGAACCCGGCGCGCCCCAAGAGGGCAGGCGCTGCAGGAAACCACTGTCGCACATGCAACCACCCTTCTCGTTCGCCGGCGAGGCGCTCACCACGGGCGACATCGCCAGCCTGCGCGATCTTGGGCACGTCTTGTGGCCGGTCCGGCGCGCCATTGCGCAGGAGTGGTCGCGCCGCCTCATCGAGGCCCAGCCCGACCACTTTCCTCCGAACAGTCCCGCGGCGTCACGCCTGACCGAGGTGAACGAAGGGTTCCTGTCGCTTGTCCTACAGCAGATCGAGGCAGGCGAGCTGCAGGGACTCTACGATCTGTACTATCGGAACACCCGCCAGTTCATCGAGGCCGACTTGCAGCGGGCGCCCGCCCGGCGCATCTCTTTGAGCAACCTGTACACCTCGGCGCGCGTCAGTCTCGTGGTGATCGGCGAGTACCTCGACGCCGACTATCCGCGCCGTATGCTGGCGTACACGAAGCTCACCACCCAACTGATGATGCTGGTGGGGCAGGCGTACAGTGACGCGCGCGAAGAGTACCTGCAGAAGGCGTTCGAGCAGGTCAACACGGTGTCGCACGAGCTGCGGGCGCCGTTGTCGAACCTGTTCGGCTATCTCGAAATGCTGCGTGCCGGCGACTTCGGTCCGGTGTCGGCCGAGCAGGCACGGGTGTTGAGCGAGCTCATCCACGAAACCGACGACGTCCTCTGGCTGTTGACCAGTACGCTCGACCTCTCGCGACTGGACACCGGCCGAGTGGCAGTACGTGTCGAAGAGTTCGTGCTGCCGAGCGTCTTGACTGAGGTGGTGAACAACACGCCGCACGTTGGTGTGCGCGTCACCGTCTCCACGCCGGCGGACTTGCCAGCATTGCACACCGACCGTGTGAAGGTGAAGCAGATCATCAGTAACCTGCTGCGCAACGCGGTGCGCTACGGCGGCGGCAGCCCGGTAGAGGTCAGTGCCACCCAGCCGAGCCCGGACAGGGTTGAAGTGCGCGTGCGTGACCACGGCCCGGGCATCCCGCCCGACGACCTGCGCGTGATTTTCGACTTCTTCCAGCGCGGCCACAGCACCGGACCCGAACGTGACGGCTACGGCATCGGCCTGCACGTCGTACGCCGTCTGGTGCGCATGCTCGATGGCAGCATCACCGTCGAGAGCACGCCGGGTGCCGGTTCGTGCTTCAATATCATGATTCCGCTCGTTCACGTGATTCGTGACTCATGACTCGTGATTCGTCACTGGTGACTGGAGGACAATGGCGACGGCATCCAAGGCAGCAAAGACCTTCTCCTTGCATTGGGGTAGCGGGATCATCGAGGAAGAGGTGCAGGTCGTCACGCCGTATCATCGGCCAACCGTTCAACTGCTCAAGTTTATCGAGGGTGAGGCGGCCGGCACCTACGAGATCCGCTTCTGCCATTACGATCATCACGGCCGCTTCCAACGCTCGCCGCTGATCATTGATGAAAAGGACCTCGGGCCACTGAAGAAGGCGCTTGCCGAAGCGCCGAAGCTGCGCAAACTGCTGGCGCGGCTGGTGGGCTGATGACCGCGCCGGTGCTCTACATGGTCCGCGCCTGGGTATCGCCGAACGGCGGCGAGCGCTACCTGCGCTGGCTCGAAGATAAACACATGGCCGAGGTCATCAAGGAACCCGGCTTCCTGTGGGCCCGCAAGTGCCGCCTCGAACAGACGGACGACAAGGGCTGGCAGGGTTATCTGCTGATCTACGGCCTGGCGTCGCGCAGCGCCCTCGACACGTACTTGCAGAGCCCATCGCGTCAACGCTTCTGGAAGGAGTTAGCGCCACTCAACGACGTGCACTACGCCGAGCGCTTCTACGGCGCCGTCGACTTCGAGTTGGACAAAACGTGAGCGGAGCGCGAGCGGTGCACTGTGCTGATACTGGTCACGGATCACTCGATAACTCGCCAGTTGACCCGCGTGCCGCTTCGGAATACGCAGATCGTCGACCGAGCATCGAGTAGTCAACGCAACGCACGGAGGACGCAATGGTCAAGGGCGCAGTG
>Ga0209048_10004527_pt1 | contig 13289 bp, 15 predicted proteins | sample FrelakmetCRP12CR_FD_187146 | JGI IMG/M metagenome (GOLD analysis project Ga0209048, IMG submission 187146) | Freshwater lake sediment microbial communities from the University of Notre Dame, USA, for methane emissions studies - CRP12 CR (SPAdes)... | ecosystem: Environmental > Aquatic >... | reverse complement strand
CTGGTACCCGACGTTACGATTGTTCCGCCAACCCCGTTGGGGCGACTGGAAGGCCGTGTTTGAGGCCGTTGCCATTGCGCTTCGCAAAATATCTGCGGAGCGCCCTGGTGGTTGTCATTCGGCCTGAATGGGCCGCGCCTCGCGGACGAGAATGTCCGCCAGGTTGACCGGTTTGCCTTTGACGGTCACGGACAGCGTCGGCCAGTCGGTGGCCGGAGTCACCGTTTCGAATCCGGCGTCGCTCACCAGCAGCGTGTCGCCCGCCTGTGCAGATCCGACGGTCGGATGCCAGTGGACTGCCATCCTGGGCAAAAGCACGAACCCCGACGTCGGGACGAGTTGCACTTCACTCGGGGAATAGCCGACGACGTCGGCCTGGTCGGATGCTTGCCATTCATCGCCGATTCCCTGCTTTTCGTAAATCCGGTGGACCTTCTGCCAGACGGTGGAGAGCGGCAACCCGGCCTGTGAAAAAAAAGTTCCCGTGGCTTCCAGCATTCCGGCCTGCTGAAAGGCGACGAGCAGACCGTCGGGCGGACTCCCAAACACCACCGACCGCGTCACTCCGCAATACAGCCCCCAGCGGCTGACGGTCGCCGAAAGGAAGCACCACTGCCTGAGCGGCTGGTCGCCGAAGTTCCAATGCCGATAGGTCATTCCCCGGCCGTCGGCCACGGCGCGCAGCCGCACCGGGAGGACCTCGTGGCGAATCAGGCGGTTGGCGAGCTGTCCGGCGATGTCGGCCTCGGTTTGACCGGGTTCGATGTGTCGTGCGGTGGCCTCGACGGCGTGCGCGGCAATCGCCCCCAGTTTCCGCAGCCGCTCGCATTCGAGCGCTGTGAGCGGCAGGCGGAGCGCCGCGACGTCAGCCGACTCGTCGGCTGTTGCCGTTTGCGGACTATCGCAGGCGACGTTTCTCCCACGGCAGAGATCGTCGAGCAGCGCATTGCGTCCTTCATGCCAGGGACGCTCTTTCAGTTGAAAACCCAGTCCGCCAAGCTGCTTCTCGAAAATCTGGCTCGAATCGACGTTGTTGGAAACCACAACCCGCGCGTCAGGAGTAATGAACAGTGCCGCGGCTGGTTCGGCTCCCGCAGGAAGTCGTCGTCGGCGCCGAGGCTCAGGTAGTCCGCCAGCACGCACAGCGTGAGCGCGACCGTCTCGCCGCCCAGCAGAGTGGCGTTCAGCGTGGCCGGAACCCCATGGCGCAGGAAGCCCGGGATGTTGCCTGCCAGGAGTTCACCGCGGATCGCGCTGTCGCGTTCGCGCTCGCTCATGCCGACGACGGCAGCGACGAATTCGCTGGCACTGTGCGCCTGCGCAGATCGCTGCGGAATGCCGCGCGCCGAGGCCGCGCAGAGTGAAGCCGGGGTCCGGGCAGAAGCCCCCGCTGCGAGCAGCAGCGCGGCGATCCCGAGCAGGATGTTGCGACGCACGGTGTCGATCGGCATGAGGCGGTGGGTCTGTGAGCAGCGACGAAGCTGCCCCTTATACACAAGCTCGCGCCAATGGCTCCGGGCAATCCCGACGCGGGGGCTGCGGCAATCGAGATGGAGCGAGGCATCCTGGCGGTTCGCGGCCGGAGCAATTCATCCACGTATGCGGCCTTACCGCGTCGCCGCATCGACGTCGCGCGCCAGCGCTCGCAAGCCCTCGGAGATCTCGACGCGATAGGGCTGCGTCGTCGTTTCCAGCGAGCGCAGGTCTTGCGGCAGCGCCCGCAACTGCGCCGCGCAGTGGACTCGCGCGTCCTCCAGCGTGGGTGTGCCGCCGACGCGACGGCCGGCGAGAAGACATGGCTGGAGCAGGGCCTCGGCCGGACAAGGTTCGGACGCGAGCTGAACACGATCGCGTGACAGACGACCGTCCGCGTCGCGATGCCGGCAGACCTGCTTGACACCCGGCCAGGTGGCCTTGCCCTCGGAGCGCTTGCGGCGCGCGGTGCCGGCGTAGGCTTGCAGCTTGTAGACCGCGTCCAGCGCCGGCGCGTCGCTCGAGGTGTCGAGTGCCGTGCCGACGCCGAAACCGGCGATCGGTGTGCCCTCGGACAGCAACTGCTCGACGCGCCATTCGTCGAGATTGCCACTGGCGAAGATCGCGACCGATTGCAGCCCGGCCTGGTCGAGCAGCGAACGAACCGCCCTGGCGTGGGCGGCGAGGTCGCCGCTGTCGATCCGTACGCCGCCAATGGCGATCCCCTCGCGGGCGAGTTGCGGCGCGAGCACGACGAGCTTCGCCACGGCTGCCTCGGTGTCGTAGGTGTCGACGAGCAGGGTCGGACGCTGCGGACGCGCCCTCGCGAAGGCAGCGAAGGCGTCGCTCTCGCTGCGATGCGCCTGCACGAAGGAATGCGCCATCGTGCCGAACAGCGGGATGCCGAACTGCCGCCCGGCCTCGGTCGTGGCCGTGCCGGCAAATCCGGCGAGGTAGGCAGCGCGTGCCGCGAACAGCGCCGCCTCGGCACCGTGTGCGCGCCGCATGCCGAAGTCGACCAGCAACCTGTCCGGCGCCGCGAGCACGACGCGCGCCGCCTTCGAGGCGATCAGTGTCTGGAAATGCACGAGGTTGAGCAAACGGCTCTCGACGAACTGCGCTTGCGGCAGCGGCGCCGTGACGCGCAGGATCGGCTCGTCGGCGAAGAAGACGCTGCCTTCGGCCATGGCGTGCACGTCGCCTGTGAAGCGCAAGCTCCCGAGATGGTCGAGCAGCCGCCGCGAGAAGCCACCCTGCTTCTCCAGCCAGGCGATGTCGGCGTCGGCGAAACTCAGCGCTTCCAGGAACTGCAGCGCCTGCTCGAGTCCGGCAGCGACGAGAAAGTTTCGACCGGGCGGCAGCCTTCGGACGAACAGCTCGAAGGTCGCCGGCGCGTCCATGCCCTCCTCCAGATAGGCCTGGAGCATGGTCAGTTGGTAGAAGTCGGTCAGCAGCGCGCTCATCAGTCTGCCTTTGCCATCCTGCGCGAGCGATCCCCTATCCCTTGATGCAGACCAGCGGTTCCAGACGGGCGACCTTGCGCGACAGCCCGGCGGTTTCGGCGGCATCGACCACCGCAGTCACATCCTTGTAGGCGCCCGGCGCCTCTTCGGCAATGCCTCGTGACGACGGGCTGCGGACGAGGATGCCTCGGCTGGCCAAGTCGTCCTGCACCGCGCGGCCGGTCCATGTCTTCATGGCCTGGTGGCGGCTCATCGCCCGCCCGGCGCCGTGGCAGGCCGAAGAGAACGCCAGGGATTCCGACCCGCTCGTGCCTGCGAGCACGTATGAGCCGGTTCCCATCGAGCCGCCGATCAACACCGGCTGGCCCGCGGCGCGCAGCGCCTCCGGCAGTTCGGGATGCCCCGGTCCGAACGCGCGCGTCGCGCCCTTGCGATGGACGTGCAGGCTGCGCAGCCGGCCATCGACGCAGTGCTCCTCGACCTTGCAGGTGTTGTGCGAGACGTCGTACAGAAGCGACAAGCGTGCCGCCGGCAGCAGGTCGGCGAACACCTGCCGCACCAGGTGGGTCAGGATCTGCCGGTTCGCGAGCGCACAGTTGATCGCCGCACGCATCGCGCCGAGGTACTCCTGACCGAGATCGGAGCGGATCGGCGCGCAGGCGAGTTCGCGGTCTGGCAGTGTCAGCCCGTGGCGCGGCGCCTCCTCGACCATGCGGCGCAGGAACTCGGTGCCGATCTGGTGCCCCAGGCCGCGCGAGCCGCAATGGATCATCACGACGATGTCGCCCAGCGCCAGCCCGTAGCTGCCGGCGGTGGCCTCGTCGAAGATCCTGGTCACTTCCTGCACCTCGAGGTAGTGGTTGCCGCTGCCCAGGGTTCCCATCTCGTCGCGCTGGCGCTTCCTGGCCTGCTCCGACACGAAACCCGGCTTGGCGTGCAGCATCTGCCCGCGCTCCTCGATGCGATCGAGGTCCGCCTCGCTGCCCCAGCCGCAGGCGACGGCCCATTTGGCGCCGCCAGTCAGCATCGTGTGCATCTGTCCGGCGTTCAGCCGGATCGCGCCGGTGCTTCCCAGGCCGGCCGGCACGTGGGCGAACAGAGCCTCGGCAAGCCGCTGCTGCACACCCAGGATGTGCTCTCGACGCAGTCCGGTGTGCAGACACCGCACGCCGCACGAGACGTCGAAGCCGACCCCTCCTGCAGACACCACGCCGCCGGCATCGGCGTCGAACGCCGCCACCCCGCCGATCGGAAAGCCATAACCCCAGTGCGCGTCGGGCATGACATGGGACGCGCCGACGATGCCCGGCAGGGCGGCCACGTTGACGGCCTGCTCGAGCGCCTTGTCGTCCATCTCGCGCAGCAGCGACCCGCTGGCGTAGATCCTGACCGGCACACGCATCGCCCCGGTCGCGCCCAGTTCCCATCGGCAGGGACCAACTTCCTTCAGTTGCTGCATGTCCATCACACGTCCACCACGGTTTGTGCCGTCCACAGGCCGTCGGCTTCCTGCCCCACGCGCAGCGCGGTGAAGGTCGCCCCCTTGACCTCGACGGCAGGCCGATGCCGGGCCACCGAGAGGGTTTCTCCCTCCGCGGTGGCGTGCAGCCGCGGCCCGTCGATCGCGACCCGGAAGCGGCTGAACAGCATGTGCCGCACGGCCATTTCGTAGATCAAGGCGTTGAGCCAGCCAACCAGCAGTTGTTCGTCGTCGACCGCCTCGCAGGCGATTTCGACGCCGTCGCGTGGCTCGACGCTGGCGGGGTCGGCAATCACCGCCGTCAATGCCAGCGCCGCCTGCTCGAAAGCCCTCGCCTTGGTCGCACCCCGACCGCGCACGCCGATGTCGGCGCCGTGTTCGAAATGTTCCCAACGATCGTTCATCGACACAGTTCAGTCCAGGGCCGGCGAAACCCCTTTCTGCGCTTCGACACCGGCAGGCGGATTGAGAATGCGCAAAGCCTCGCGAAATGCCGCCTGTTGCCTGCACCCGGGACCGCAGGGCGCTGCCATGCAGGGCGTCCGTGTCGATTGCGCGGCGTCAAGCAGCCGGTCGGCAAATGCGCCTAGGCTGGCGCAGGTTGCACAAGACGCAGGAGGGGTGTGGCATGACCGATATTGTTCTCGACCCGGCGTTGTGGGAGTCGGTCGAAGCGGGTGCAGAGGCCTTTATTGAGGAATGGTGCGTCGCGGAAGGCGATCACGTGCATGCTGGTCAAGGGCTTGCCCGCGCGAACCTCGTGCACACGCTGGTGGAGGTGCCGACCATGCACGCCGGCGTGATCGAGGAGATCGTCGTTGCGGTGGGCGAGAAGTTCGCGCGAGGGGCGGTGCTCGCGCGCCTGGTCGCGACCTGACCGGGATCCGAATGAACATCGCGCACGGCTCGGCCCCCAGCGCGCCGGAACCCTCCCTCGACGCGAAGTTGCGCTTTCTGCAAACGCCCTCCTCGCATCCGGGCCTGGAGGCGCCTCTCGGCTGGCTGGAGACCCACATGTCGTGGCTGTTCTTCGCCGGAGATCGGGTGCTCAAGCTGAAGAAGCCGGTGCGCTTTCCGTACCTCGATTTCTCGACGCTGCGCGCGCGCGAGTTCTACTGCCGCGAGGAGCTGCGCCTGAACTCGCGCCTGGCGCCGGGCGTCTATCTGGGCTTGATGGCGCTGCAGGCCAGCGAGACCGGCCTGGCACTCGTGCCCGAGAGCCGCCTGCCTGCCGCCGGCCGGACGGTCGACTGGCTGGTGCTGATGCGTCGCCTGGCGCCGGAACGCATGCTTTCGCACCTGGTCGCCGAAGCGCGCGTCGACCCGCGAGACATCGACGCGCTGGTCGACGTGCTGGCCGCGTTCTACCGCAGCGCGCCGACGGTCGGTGTCACCGCGCAGGAGTACGTCGCCCGCTTCCAGCGCGAGCAGGCCGCGAACAGCGAGGTGCTGTTGCGGCCGCAGTTCACGCTGTGCCACGCTGCCGCCGCGCTCGACCGTTTCGACGCAGCGCTCACGGAGCGGGCCGATCTGCTGCGCGACCGCGCTGAACGCGGCCGCGTGCTCGACGGCCACGGCGACCTGCGCCCCGAGCACGTCTGCCTGCTCGCGCCGCCGGTGGTCATCGACTGCCTGGAGTTCAACACGCAGTTGCGCCAAGTCGACCCGTTCGACGAGATCGCGTTCCTCGCCCTCGAGTGCGACATCGGGGGTGCGCCCTGGATTGGTCCGCGACTTGCCGCGGGCCTCACTGCCGCGCTGGGCGAGATGCCGCCGCCGGCGTTGATGCACCTCTACACCGCTCATCGCGCGCTATTGCGCGCCCGCCTGACGATGGCTCACCTGCTCGACCCGCAACCGAGAACGCCGCAGAAGTGGCCGCCGCTCGCCCAGCGCTACGTCGAACGGGCCCTCGTCGCCCTCGATTCGCTAGGGCCTGCGATCAGCGCGACCATGAATCGCGGCACTCCCTGATCGCCTGCGCGAACAGCGGGACGGCCGAGACGACACGAAGCTTGCGGACCACCGGCCCCGCGGCGGGCAGTCGAAACGGCGGCACGCTGTCGGTCACGAACACCTGGCTCACGGACGCATCGGCCAGCACCTCCGCCGCCGATCCCGTGAAGAGCCCGTGCGCCGCGCAGGCGACGACCTCTCGCGCGCCGGCACGGCGCAAGGCCTGGGCCGCGCGCTTCATGGTCTCGCCGCTGGCGATCAGGTCGTCGAGCAGCAGCACCGTCATCCCGCCGACGTCGCCTGCCACCAGGTTGGCGCTGCTGACGAGTCCGGCACTGCGCCGCTTGTCGACCATCGCGAAGCCGACCGGACGGGCGAGACGCTCCTCCAGCGATTCGCGCCACAACTGCGAACGCTTGACGCCGCCGGGATCGGGTGACGCGACGGCCAGCGGGCCGTCGCCGGCGAGTTCGGCCACGGCGCCATCGAAGGCACGATGCGCCTCCAGGTGCAAGGTCGTGCAGCGAAACGCGTTCTGGAACGCCGCCACGTTGTGCGCTTCGAGCACGATGATCTGCGCCAGGCCGACCGCCTCGAACAGCTGGGCCACGTAGCGCAGCGTGACCGGATCGAAGGGCTTGGTGCGGCGATCCTTGCGGGCATAGGCGAGGTAGGGCACCAACGCCGTGACGCGCGCCGCCCCATGCTCGCGCAAGGTGGCCACGAATGCCAGCAAGCGAAACAGCTTGTCGTGCGGACTGTCACGTGGGCCGCCGTGCAGGCTGCAGATCACGTAGGCATCGGCGCCACGCGGGTCGACCAAGGGCCGTAGCTTGTGTTCTCCGTCTTCGAAGCCGCGATCCTCGTGCGGGCTCAGCGACTCGTCGAGTTCGGCGGCGAGCGCGGAGGCGACGGTGCATTGCGGGTCGAGCGAGAACAACTGCATCATTCACCCCTTCGCAGGTCGATGCCCGAGCTGTCACTCGTCTTCGAGATGCGGCGGACACGGCCCTTCCGCCGGCTCGCCGGTCTCGGGATCGATCCAGTCCGACATGCCGATCTCCGCCTCGACCTCCTGCACCGTCTCGGCAGGTTCGGGCGCGCCCGCGTCGTCGCCATCGCGGTAGGCTTGTGCCAGTTCCAGCGTCTCGAAGGGTCCGAACTCCTGCCTGCCGTCGGGCGCGATCCAGTGGTAACCGTCCGGGCGCGCCACGATTTCGCCGGAATCAGAGTCCTCGGCAATCAGCTCGGGCGGAACGGGCTGCAACTTCTTCGCTGGATGATTGCCGGTCTTGCGCTTCACGGGCTTTCCCGTGGATCGTGTGCCGCTCGCGTGTCGATCGTTCATGGCCGTGCCACCGATTCGTGTTTGCGCCCGCTGCGCAACGCATTGACCACCAGATCGAGCTCCTGCGCGACGAGTTCGAGCAGATCGTCGACTGCCACCAGCCCGACCAGCGCGCCCCGGGCGTCGACAACCGGGACACGCCGCACGCCCTTGCGGCGCATGCAACCCAGCAGATCGACGATCGAGTCGTCCTCGCGCGCCGTCACCACGTCCACGCTCATCGCCTCGCCGACGCTCACGATGCCCGGGTCGACGACCTTGGCAACGATCGCCGTGACGATGTCGCGATCGGTCAGCATGCCGACGACGATGCGCCCTTCGGAGGTCTCGTCGACCACCACCACCGACCCCACATGCTGCTCGCGCATCATCCGGGCCGCCTCGTCGACCGTCATGTTGCGGTACGCGAACGTGACGTTTCGCGTGCAGATGTCGCCTGCGTTCATTCGTTGCGTCATGATGGTTCTCCTGGTTCCGAGCTTGCTTCACGCGGATGCTGCTTCACGAGCCCGCGCCGCAGCCTGACAGCATCCTCGAGCTGCCGCCGCATGTCGTCCACCGCGTCGCGCAGCGCGACATGGACGTCCTCGTTCTCGACCCGGTTCACCACCAGCTCGCGACCGGGAATCGTCAGCGTGATGCGCACGCCGAACGGCCGGCCCTGGTGGCGATGCTTCTGCAGCAGGTCGATCACCACCCGGCACGACATGATGTCGCTGCTGAACCGCTCGAGGTGGTGCAGCTTCTCCCGCGCTGCCGCCTCGAGCGCCTCGGATCGGGTCATGCCTTCGAAAGAAATCTGAAGAGGTAACTTCATTGCCAGCTCCATGTCATTTGCAGTATGCGATCGGGGCGACCTGCCGTGTCGGGGGCTCCGCTCAGGCGATCGCCTTGCCCCACCCCGCCGTTCCCATCGCCGGAATGCGCAGCACCACGGGGGCCGGCGGGGGGGCCGCCGCGGCCTCGTCCACTTCGCGTTGCATGCCGCTGCGGATCACCTTGGCGAGCCCGTCGAGCTGGCTGGCCAGCACGTCGATCAGATCGTCGAGCGAGACGACGCCGACCAGCTGCTGATCGGCGTTGGTCACGAGCAGGCGACGCACACCGGTTTCCTGCATCGCGGCGATCGCGTCCGTCAGATCGTCGTTCTCGGACACGCTGACGACCTCGCGGCTCGCCAGCTCGCCGATCCTGACCGCGGTGCCGTCGAGTTCGCGCGCGAGCACGTCCATGACGAGATCGCGATCGGTGACGATGCCACCCACACGCAACCCCTCGGGCGCCTCCGACGTCACCACGAGCGCACCGACGTGATGCTCGCGCATCAGACGCGCGGCCTGAGCCAGCGTGCCGCCACTGTCGATCCTCACGATACGGCGCGTGCAGACGGAACCGACGTTCATGTGAACCTCCTTGACTAGAAAACGAATCGATCCAAGCTCGAACTGATTGGAATCTGCGCGGCGCGATGGCCCGTTGAGCGCAGTCAACGCTGCGTCGCATGGCGGTTGCCCGGCATGAACGAATTCCTTGACCTCGCTCACGTCGCCAGCCGATACGGGCCCTAGCATCGAAGCCGACATTCGAGGGCTCGCACCATGACCGTTCGCTCGTTGACTCCGTCCGAAATGGCGGTGCACTGCACCGCTGCAACGCTCGACCTCGATGCAGCCGGCACCCGTGCGGACGAGCCCGCGAGCCCCGAGATCGTCGGGCAGGAGCGCGCACGCGCCGCCGTCGAGTTCGCCGTGGCAATGCGGCATCGCGGCTACCACCTGTTCGTGACAGGCCCGCCCGGTTCCGGCAAGCGAAGCCTGGCCCGCCGCGCGATCGATGCGCACGTGGCGCTCGACGGCATCCGCCGCTACGACTGGGTCTACGTCAACAACTTCGAGCGACCGCACCAGCCGATCGCGCTGCAACTGGCGGCCGGGCGCGGCGCGAAGTTGCGCGCCGACATGCGCGCGCTGGTCGACGAGTTGCGGACCACGATTCCCGCCGCGTTCGAGTCGGAGGAGTACGCAGCGGAACTCGAGCGGCTGAACACCGACTTCAAGGAGCGCACCGAAGGCGGTCTGATCGAAGTGGGCGACGAGGCGCAGCGCCGCGGCCTGGTGATGATCCGCACGCCGGTCGGTTTCACCTTCGCGCCGCAGAAGGGCGCCGAGGTCATGTCGCCGCAGGATTTCGAGGCTCTGTCGCAGGAAGAACGCACCCGTCTGCAGCAGGCCATGAACGAGTTGCAGGAGCAGCTGGTGCGCGCGCTGCGGGCCTCGATGCGGCTGCGCAAGGAACACGCGGACCGGTTGCGCACGCTCAACCGCGCGACGACGAAGCTCGCTGTCGACCATGTCGTCGACGAGACCAAGCTGCGTTACGCCGACGTACCGACGGTGGGCGCCCACCTGGAAGCGGTGCGCACCGCGGTGATCGAGAACGCCGAGGCCTTTCGCGTCCGCGACGACGGCGATACCGCGGGGCAGCAAGGCGAGCTCGCGCGCTATGAGGTCAACCTGGTCGTCGATGCCGGCGGCAGCGATGGCGCGACGATCGTCGAGGCCGACCTGCCCACGGTGCAGAACCTCGTGGGGCGGATCGACCACATTGCGCACTTCGGCATGCTCGTGACCGACTTCCGCCACATCAAGGCCGGGCTGCTGCACCGTGCCAATGGCGGCTACCTGCTGATCGACGCGATCAAGCTGCTGACGCAGCCCTTCGCCTGGAGCGCGCTGAAGCGCGCGCTGCTGCGCAGAGAGATTCGCATCGAGTCCCTGGCCGAGATGTTCAGCATGGTCTCGACGATCCAGCTCGAGCCGCAGCCGATTCCGCTTGACATCAAGGTCGTGCTCGTCGGCGAGCGCGAGATATGCCAGTTGCTGCAGACTCACGACCCCGAGTTCGACGAGCTCTTTCGTGTCGTCGCCGATCTTGGCGACGATCTGCCGCGTGGGCCCGACACGCAGCGCGCGCTCGCGCAAACGCTGGCATCGCAGGCGCGCGCCAGAGGGCTGCTTCCGACGTGCGCGCAGGCGCTGGCGCGAGTGATCGACCACGGTGCGCGACGCAGCGGCGACGCAACCAGGCTGACCGCCAGCGTGCGCCACCTGCTCGACGTGTTGCACGAAGCCGACCATCTGGCCCGCGGCGCGCAACGCGATCAGATCGCGGAGGAAGACATTGCTGCGGCCATCGGCGCACGTCGCGAGCGGGCCCGGCGCATCGACGAGCGGCTGCGCGACGCGATGCTGCGCGACATCCTGGCGATCTCCACCGCGGGCGAGCATGTCGGCCAGGTCAACGGTCTGGCGGCCTACCAGGTCGGCGACGAGATCTTCGGCGTGCCGGCGCGCATCACCGCGACCACGCGGCTCGGCGACGGGCAGGTCATCGACATCCAGCGCGAGACGCAACTCGGCGGGCCCGTGCACGCGAAAGGCGTGCTGATCCTGTCGTCGTTCCTCGCCGCGCGCTACTCGCGCTTCCAGCCGCACTCGATCATCGGCAGCCTGGTGTTCGAGCAGACCTATGGACTGGTCGAGGGCGACAGCGCCTCGCTGGCCGAACTGATTGCGCTGCTGACATCGATCGGCGACGTGCCCGTCCGGCAGAGTCTGGCGATGACCGGTTCGGTCGATCAGTTCGGCAACGTCCAGGCCATCGGCGCGGTCAACGAGAAGGTCGAAGGCTTCTTCGACCTGTGCGTGGCTCGCGGGCTCGATGGCACGCACGGCGTCGTGATCCCCGAGAGCAATGTCGCGCAACTGATGCTGCGCGCGGACGTGATCGCGGCAGTGGCCAATGGCCGTTTTGCGCTGCATGCGGTGGGCACGGTGGACGACGCCCTCGAGGTGCTGACTGGTCTGGCCGCCGGCGATGCCGGCGTGCCGAGCGACGCCACGGTGAACGGCCGCATCGCCAAGCGGCTGCGCGAGTACACGACGATCCGCCGCGGTGAGCCGCGCTTCATGCATCGGCGGGGGCCGCGCGGGATCCGCATCGTCTCCGACAAGGGTGTGACATGAGCGAAGCCGATGCGGTGCCGTCGCAGGTGCTCGCGGTGCTCGACGATGCTGCCGCGGGCGCCGCAGCGCTGGAGCTGTCCTCGACGCTGGCGCATGCGCTTCGACGCGCGCTGTCGGTGGTCTATGTCGAGAGCGCGCGTTCGCTCGTCGCGGCCGCGTTGCCCTTTACCCAGGTGCTGTCGCATGCCGGGTCGGGTTGGGTTCCATTGCTTCCGGCCGATGTCGAACAGGGCTTTCGCGCGCACGCGGCTCGCTTGCGGCAGCTCGCCGAGCGGATCGCGCTGCGCGATGCGGTGAGTTGGTCGCTGCGGGTCGTTCGCGGCAGCCTGCCGGGCGCGGCGATCGACTTGTACGCCGAATCAGACCTGCTGCTGTTGGCAACCGCCCCGCCGCCGCGCCTCCCCGGCGAGGGTCGCACGCGCCGACCCAGGCGCCAGCCGGTGGTCACCGTCGTCACCGAGGGCAGCGAAGCCGGCCAGCGCGCCCTGGTTGTCGCGACCCGGCTCGCGCAGGCGCTGGCCGCGGTGCTCGAGACCGCCCGCGTCGAACCGGCTTCGGATCCGACCCGGCAGGCCGCAACGCTCTCCGCGCTGTCGAGATCGGACGTGCTCGTGCTGCCGCGGGCGCATGTCGATCCGATCACGCTCGCGATGCTGCGTTGCCCGGTCCTGCTCGTTGGCTGACGCGTCGGCCGCCGACCTCGCGCTCATACGAACGCGGCGAGCTTCCCCGGGTTACGGCCCCGCCCGCGGTCGGGCTTGACGCAGGTCAGTTGCGGTAGTCGCGAGACGTGACTGAATCGAAGCCTCGGGCGCACGCCCGTCGCTGCTGGAGGGTCCATGGACAAGAAGGCCGGCTTCAATATCGCCTATCTGCTGTTTGCGCTGCTGGCCATCATGGTGCTGCGCGAGGTGTGGACGCAGGCGCAATCAGTCGAAACGGTTCCGTACAGCACTTTCGAGCAGTACCTGCGCGAAGGCAAGATCGATGAAGTCGCCGTCAGCGAGCGCCTGATCACCGGGCGCCTGAAATCACCGGACACCGGCGGCAAGACCAGCGTCGTCGCGCCGCTCGTCGACCCGGCGATGGCCGAGCGCCTGTCGCACTTCAACGTGACCTACACCCGAACCTTCGAGCCGACCTGGCTGCGCGAGATCATGTCATGGGTAGCGCCGGCGCTGATCTTCTTCGGGATCTGGTTCTTCCTCGCGCGCAAGCTGGCGTCTGGCATCGGCGCGGGCGGGCTGATCGGCATCGGCAAGAGCAAGGCCAAGGTCTACATGGAGAAGCAGACCGGCGTCACCTTCGACGACGTGGCGGGCGTCGACGAAGCCAAGGCCGAGTTGCAGGAGATCGTCGAATTCCTGAAGAATCCCAAGGAACATGGCCGCCTCGGCGCCCGTATCCCCAAAGGGGTGCTGCTGATGGGACCTACCGGCACCGGGAAGACGCTGCTCGCGCGCGCCGTCGCCGGCGAGGCCGGGGTGGCGTTCTTCTCGATCAGCGGCTCCGAGTTCATCGAGATGTTCGTCGGCGTCGGCGCG
>Ga0209048_10004526_pt1 | contig 13290 bp, 12 predicted proteins | sample FrelakmetCRP12CR_FD_187146 | JGI IMG/M metagenome (GOLD analysis project Ga0209048, IMG submission 187146) | Freshwater lake sediment microbial communities from the University of Notre Dame, USA, for methane emissions studies - CRP12 CR (SPAdes)... | ecosystem: Environmental > Aquatic >... | reverse complement strand
CTCCTCTCCATTCAATACCCCAAAAAGACGTGCCTTCCCCTGTCAGGACTGAAACCGATTGTTGGGCCAGAGCTTGCCTGAAAACCTCGCCCACATCCCCTTTACTACCAACATTTAAAGGGTCAGTGCTGTAGGTAAGGACCTCATCGGGATCATAGATATTGACACTTTCCACCGAGAGACCGTGAATCGTGTTGCGCACGACTCTATCCAGTCGCTCGTACTGGCTTTGGCGGCTCAGCCGAATTTCACCCTCGACCATCATGGTCGGCCAGGCAAATTGCAGGAACACCTGATGATTGAGGTTGGTTGCGACAAGTAAAGCGTACTGCTCACTCTTATGGAAGAGAATCGCCCTTGCCCGGCGTGAGATGAAGCCGGAAAGGAAAAGCGTGCAGACCAAAATAACCATCAGACTGGTTAGGGAAAGATACTTAACCAAACGAAAGGGTTTGATCCCTTCAATAGTCTTCCTGGTGGGCTTTAGCGATTTCATGGGCAATACACGAGTAGTTAAGAGTCAGTGGTTTTCGGCTTCCCGGCCTCTGCCAGCTTCTGACGATGTTCCAGAAGCATCTGTCGTCGGTCTCCTTCCCAGCCGCGTGGAGTTGGGTCGTAGAAAACGGTCCCAGCCAAGGGCTCGGGAAAGTAGTGCTCGGGGACCCAAGCGTCATCAGCGTCATGAGGATAACGATAGTCCTTGCCATAACCAAGTTTTTTCATCAGCGGCGTGGGGGCATTGCGAATGTGCATGGGAACGAGTGCCGCGCCTGTTTTTTTTGCCAGATCCGAGGCTTTGCCGAAGGCTGAGTAAAGTGCATTGCTTTTGGGCGCCAAAGCGAGATACACAACGGTTTGGGCCAGAGCAAGATCGCCTTCGGGGCTCCCCAGCAGTTGATACGACTGCAACGCGGCGATGGCTTCAACCACTGCCATGGGATCGGCCAGGCCGATATCTTCCGACGCCATTCGCACGAGCCGCCGGGCTACATAAAGAGGGTCCTCTCCAGCATCCAGCATGCGCGCCAACCAGTACAATCCAGCATCTGGATCGCTGCCGCGAATGCTCTTATGCAAAGCAGAAATGAGATTGAAATGTTCTTCTCCCTCCTTGTCGTAATGGACAGCCTTGCGCTGGAGTGCCTCCTGCATGGTCCCGTAATCGACCACCCGCACCCCGTCCGGTCCGGCAGGCGTCGTCAAAACCGCCATCTCGAGGGCATTCAGGACGATCCGTGCATCTCCTCCCGACGCCGCAAAGAGGTATTCCTCCGCCTCTTCCGTAAGCCGGGCCGGGTGTTTTCCCAGCCCATCCCTTTCATCCGCCAGCGCGCGTGCGACGATAATCCTCAGTTCCTCTGTCCCCAGCGGTTCCAGCACGAGCACCTGGGCCCTGGAAAGCAGCGGCCGAATGACTTCAAAGGACGGATTTTCAGTGGTGGCGCCCAACAGCAGCACGCTTCCCCGTTCCACGTGGGGCAAGAGGGTGTCCTGTTGTGCCTTGTTCAAGCGATGGATTTCATCCATGAACAGCCACGTGCGTCTTTTTTCTCTCGCCCAAACCGCTTGAGCCTCCTCCACGGCCGATCGGATTTCACGGGTCCCGGCCATGACCGCAGACATAGCAATGAGATGGGTCTGGGTTTGGTGGGCAACAATTCGGGCCAGCGTCGTTTTTCCCGAACCGGGAGGACCCCACAGGATAAAAGATTGCAGCCTCTGATTGCGCAGTACACGATCCAGGATTTTGCCGGGAGCCAGCAAATGGGCCTGTCCGACAAATTCTTCGATAAGAGTCGGCCGCATCCTTTCCGCCAGTGGCGCCTGGCCTTTCAAGGCTTCCTCTGAGCGTTTCTGAAAGGGACTGAGTTGCTGCATCAGCTTCCTCTATTCACCGAGATAGGCCCTGCGCACGCGCTCGTCCTGGAGCAACTGCTGCCCCGAACCTTTAAGGATAACCCTTCCCGTCTCAAGAACATAGCCATAATCAGCCACATTCAGGGCAGCCATGGCATTCTGTTCCACCAACAGAATAGTGGCCCCCTGTTCGTTGATGGCTTGAATCGTCCTAAACACTTCCTCGACAACCAGCGGCGCCAACCCAAGAGAAGGCTCATCGAGGAGCACCAGCTTCGGGTGGCTCATCAGAGCCCTTCCAAGGGCAACCATCTGCTGCTCTCCGCCGCTGAGAGTCCCCGCCAACTGTTTTCGCCGCTCCCGAAGGCGCGGAAACAGGGAATAAACCCACTCCAGTTGCACCAGAAATTCCTTGGGGCGTTGATGGTAGGCCCCGAGCTCCAGATTTTCCAGCACCGTCAAATTGCGAAATACATGACGTCCCTCGGGACTCACCCCAATACCCCGACGAATGATTTCATGGGTGGTCATTTTTGTCAGTTCTTCATCACCAAACCGGATGGTGCCCGAACGCGGCTTTGCAAGGCCGACAATGGATCGAAGGGTAGTGCTCTTGCCGGCGCCATTGGCCCCGATAAGAGTGACGATCTGACCGACCTCAACCTTGAGGTCTACACCCTTGAGTGCGTGAATACCCCCGTAATAGACGTGGAGATTATTCACCTCAAGCATGCTTCTTATCCCCCAGGTACGCCTTGATCACGTCAGGGTTACTCTGAATTTCCGCCGGTGTTCCTTCGGCGATAGTGATCCCGTAATCCAGCACTTTGATCCGTTCGCACACGCGCATCACAAACTTCATGTCGTGTTCGATGAGGAATATGGTAAGCGCGTATTTCCGGCGCAACTCCTGAAGCAATTGCGCCAGTTCCATGGTTTCCTGCGGATTCATCCCCGCCGCCGGTTCATCGAGGAGGAGTAGACTGGGTCTGGTGGCGAGTGCCCTGGCGATCTCCAGCCTTCTCTGCTGTCCATAGGGAAGTGAGCCGGCCTTTTCCGAAGCCAGGTGCGATAGACCCAAATCCTGAAGATACTCCATAGACTCCTCCCGGATTCTGGCCTCTTCCTGCCGATATCTGGGAAATCCCAGCATTGCTTCCCAGAAATACGCCCGAATATCATAATGGAACGAAACCAGAACGTTCTCCAAAACGGTCATATCAGTGAACAGGCGAATATTCTGAAAAGTTCTGGCAATGCCCATTGAGGCGATTTGCTGTGCTGGCAAACGGGTAGTGTTCCGCCCTCGCCAAACCACCAGCCCGGAAGTTGGCGTAAGGATCCCGGTAATCGTATTGAAAACCGTTGTCTTTCCGGCGCCATTTGGCCCGATAAGTCCGACCAACTCGCCCGGTTCCATGGTAATCGAAAAGCTATTCACAGCGGTGAGGCCACCGAACTGCATGCTCAGATCTTCCAACCGGAAGAAGGCCGTCATGAGCTTACGCGCCTTTCCCTATAGCTCTTAGCTGTTGGCTCTTGGTTCTTGGAATTGTTGTTATTCGTGTGTCTTCGTCTCACTTCGTGTGACTTCGTGGAAAAGCTTCTCATTGCCTTGAACCTCTCGCCAGCCAGTTCCAGTTGAGCTCATTCCTCCCCACGACGCCGCGGCGGGCGAAGATGATAACGATCATCAGGATAAGACTGAAGACCACCATACGCATTCCGGGGATGCCGGGAATCGTGAAAACTCCAAGATCCATCGGCCGTTCGACAATTCTCAGCGCCTCCCCGCCCCAGGCAAAGAGCGCGGCGCCAATAACGGCTCCCGTAGTGCTCCCCAAACCTCCGACTACGATCATGATGAGCAGGTTGAAAGTCAAAAAAAAGGTAAACAAAGTGGGGGAAATGGTGGTGATCAAATGAGCCAGCAAGCCCCCTGCAACCCCGGAAAAAAAAGCGCTGACCAAAAACCCCAGCAGCAGATGTCGATAGGGATCTACACCCATGGCACGGGCCGCCGTTTCGTCTTCACGAAGGGCTTTCATTGCGCGTCCCCAGCTGCTGTTGATCAATCTCGCCACGAGAATGACGGTAATAGCGGCTACTCCCCAGGTCCACCAAATATTGGTGTGAGGGGCCAGGCCTTTGAGGCCGAGGGGCCCGTTGGTTAGACTCTGGAGGGCATTGCAGAACACTCGCACCACTTCGCCAAATCCCAGAGTCACTATGGCCAGATAGTCGCCTCGGACCCGGAAGACCGGGAAGCTTATGAGGTAAGCAAAGACCGTTGCCAGGATACCGGCAGCCAGAAGCGACGCCAGGAAAGGAACCTGCACCACGCTCAAAGGCCAAATAAGCGGCTCGATGATGAAATTAAGCTGCTTTTCCGCGGGGCTCATGGTGAGCAGGGCTGACGTGTAAGCCCCTATGGCAATAAAGGCATTAGGGCCCAGGTGCAATACACCACAGAAGCCGTTCACAAGATTATAGCTTACAGCTAGGGTGATGAATATACCCATGTTGTTCAGAATGCGAATTTGGTATTCGGTGCCATAGCTATTGAAAAGAAAAAGCACAACAAACAAGACGATGAGGGCGGCCAGATTCAGCCAGAAATTCCGCTTTGCGCTGTTCATATGTTTTCCCTAATTGGTGATCGGCTCGCCCATGATCCCGGTTGGTCTGAATAACAGCACCAGGATCAAGATAACAAAGGCGAAAGCATCCCGGTACTGGGCCAAACCCGGCACCAAAGCGACGATCAGAACTTCTCCAAGCCCCAGAAGAAAGCCCCCGATCACAGCCCCGATGATGTTTCCTATTCCGCCCATCACGGCAGCGACAAAGGCCTTGATGCCAGGGAAAATACCCATAAAAGGATTGACCTGAGGATACTTCATGGCCCACATGATGCCACCGGCCGCGGCGAGCATCGATCCCAGAAGGAAGGTGACGGCAATGACCCGGTCCAGGTTGATACCCATCAGTCTCGTGGTCTCGAAATCCTTTGATGCCGCCCGCATGGCTTTACCGATTTTGGTTTTGAACACGATGTAGAGCAGCCCGAAAAGAAGGATGAGCGTGATCACCGGCGTGTAAATGGTGAGCACCTGAACATGTAACCCCCAGAACATGATGACTTTGTCGAAAAGTGGCGGCCTGGGGAAAGCTTTGGGCACCCCTCCGATGATCACCACAGCCAGGTTTTCCAAAAGGAAAGAAGCCCCGATGGCGGAGATCAGGAGCGAGATGCGAGGGGCATTGCGCAGTGGTTTGTAGGCGGACCGATCGAGGAGAATGCCCATCAGCCCCGTCGCAACGATGGCCAGAGGAAAACTAACATACCAGGGAAGCGCAAAAAACATGATTGAATAGATCGCCACGTAAGCGGCAAACATGAGCAAATCGCCATGAGCGAAGTTGATCAGTCGGAGGATGCCATAGACCATGGTGTAACCAATGGCCACAAGACCATACAAACTGCCCAGAGAAATCCCGTTGATCAGCTGTTGAAAAAAAATTGTCAGATCCACACATACACCTCGATCTAAGAGAGTGTCCCAAAAGTCTCTACAATGTCATTTCGAACGGAGAGCAGCGAAGTGAGAAATTCTTCAAATCCGTCATGAGTGGCTAAACAGATTTCTCCCCTCAGGGTCGAAATGACAGTTTTCAGACACGCTCTGATACTTATCATGTCGAAAAACCAGCTTCCGCCATAACAAGGCTAAACGGATGTTATCATAAAAGTTTAGCTCGTACTTTCAATGACTAAAATGGACAAACGCAGTCCTGGCTGAAAAAAAGAAACAGGAAAGCGTACTGCTTTCCTGTTTCCGGGGTTAGACCTTGTGGGGTGAGTTGGACGCGTCTTTTTGCGCCGTAACCCACCGTAGGCTTGTGTTGGGTTTCGCTTTGCTCAACCCACAACCTACAGTTTAGCAATCTACATCTTGTGCCTTGCTCTTCCGCATCATCCGAACTAAGGATTGACCGTGGTAACGTAGACGAACTTGCCTCCCTCCACTTTGTTTATGACCATGCTCTTAACCGGGTTGCCCTCTTCTCCCATAGTAATAGTGCCGGAAATCCCCTGGAAATTCTTGGTATCGGCAAGAGCTTCGCGGATCTTTGTGCCGTCGGTTGAACCGGCACGCTTGATAGCGTCGACAAGCACGAAGTAAGCATCGGCTCCAAGGGCATCGAAGGCGCCTGCTTCTTTCTTAAACTTCTCTTCATAACGCTTGATGTATTCTTTGGCTCTCTCTGTAGTTCCTGCTTGCTTATGAAAATGGCCGGTGAAGTACATGTTTTCAACTGCAGCTCCACCAACCTTTATCAACGTCTCGTCTTGAGCGCCGTCACCGGTCAGAATAGGCAGTTTGATTCCCAGGTCGCGAGCCTGCTTCGCTAACAGAGCGTCTTCCGTGTAATAGTTGGGCGCATAGATGATATCGGGTTTGCTGGCCTGCACTGCGGAGAGTTGTGCGGAGAAGTCCTGGTCTCCTGTCTGGATGTAGGTTTTGGAGACGATCTTCCCACCCAGTTTCTCGAACTCTTTTTCAAAGTAATTGGCCAGGCCGACGCAATAATCCTGAGCCTGGTCGATGATCACAGCGGCAGTTTGGGCCTTGAGTTCGTTGCGGGCAAAACGGGCGGCTACCTGACCCTGGAAGGGATCAATAAAACAGGCACGGAAAGCGAACTTCTTCCCCTGGGTAACGAGGGGGTTGGTTGCAGTGGGGCTTACCGACGGAATTTTGGCCGCTTCGGAAATCGGGTTTCCCGCCATACTGTTGCCGCTGATGGCCTCTCCCAGGATACCAACCACCTTCTCCTTTTCCACCAGAAGCGACACGGCATTTGCCGCTTCGATCTTGTCGCTCTTGGTATCGACCAGGACCACGTCGATCTTTTTGCCCAGAACTGTCGGCTCCATGTCCTTGGCAATTTGAATCCCGGACCACTCCATGTCACCATAGGCGGCGACACCTCCTGTCATGGGTAAAAAGGCTCCGATCTTGATCGTGTCTTGAGCACTGCTGAAACCGGGAATTCCCAATAGAAAAACACCCACCAAAGCCGCTACGGCAATAAGACTATTCTTTCTCATTGTTCTCCTCCTTTGATGTGACTGTTTGGACTTCAGCATAACCAGGCATACCGTCAGCACACTTCAATCCATTACAGGTAAGTATTCTCTACTCCAGGGTAATTTCCCTGTCAACAGAAAGGTGCCGGAAGGTGTTGCTTCGTGTGACTTCGTGGATCGACTTGAGCCTTTGCGGCTATCGCTGCAGAATGGAGATTACATTGCAGACCGTCGGTGATTTTGTTATACCGAGCGGGCAGGTCTTATCAGGATAAACAGGAAGAGATTTGGGATGGCAACTGCATTTATCACCGGCGCTACCGGGTTTATAGGTGGTCACGTGGCTGGTCACCTTCTTGAAAAGGGGTGGAACGTTCGTGCACTCAGACGCTCCGGTTCGCTTCCGCCACATATGGAAAAGCTCGATGTCGAATGGCGCCAGGGAGACATTCGGAATGTCGACCAGGTGCGCTCCGCAATGGCCGGTTGTGAGGTCGTCTTGCACGTCGCCGCCGATTACCGTCTCTGGGCGCGAAATCCCAAGGAAATCTATGAGACGAATGTAACCGGGACGGTCAACGTTTTGCGAGCGGCGCTTCTGAATCGTGCTGAGCGGGTGGTTTATACCAGCAGCGTCGGGGCTCTGGGTTTGAGAGCTGATGGCGCCCCCGCTAATGAAACAACTCCGGTCAACATCAAGGACATGGTCGGACATTACAAGAAATCAAAATTCCTGGCGGAGCGCGAAGCGGAACACTTCCTGGCTCAAGGGTTGCCGGTGGTGATGGTTCACCCCAGCACTCCGGTGGGCCCCGGGGACCACAAGCCTACGCCGACAGGCAAAATCATTGTGGATTTCCTGAATGGCCGCATGCCCGCTTTTCTGGATACGGGCTTGAATTTGATCCACGTCAGCGATGTCGCCGAAGGTCACCTGCTGGCCCTGGAACGCGGCCGCATTGGAGAGAAGTATATTCTGGGGAATCAGGACCTTACCCTCTCCGCGATCTTTGCGCTTTTGGAAAAGGTTTCGGGAGTTCCTGCGCCTCGCTTTCGCCTGCCTTATCGACCGATTCTATTTCTTGGCTATTTTTTCCAGACCGTCTCAAGGATCACTGGCAGGGAACCGCTCATCCCCTACGAAGGCGTGAAGATGGCCCGGCGGTTCATGTTTTTTGATGCGAGCAAAGCCGTACGCGAATTGGGACTTCCCCAAACGCCGGTGGAGCTTGCTCTGGCGGAAGCCGTCACGTGGTTTCGCGACTACGGTTATGTCACACTTAATCGGAAAAACTGAGGGTGGAATGCGCTTTCCCATTAGTCTTTATGTGTCTATGACCTGGTATCTGTTTCAGAAAAGTATGCGGAAGGAAAAGCGGTTCCCTCTCGTGCTGATGCTCGAACCCACTCATCGCTGCAATCTGACCTGTGCGGGCTGCGGCCGCATTCGCGAGTATCGGGACACGATCTTGGAGGAGATGACCCTGGAAGCATGCCTTAAGGCGGTCGATGAGGCGGATGCACCGGTAGTGACGATTACCGGCGGTGAGCCCCTGCTTTACTCATCTGCTACTGAGCTTGTTGACTCAGTGCTCGCGCGGGGCAGGCATATCTATTTTTGCACCAACGGCCTGCTCCTTGAGGAATTATTGGACCGATTCCGTCCAGACTCTCATTTTACCTGGAACATTCATTTCGACGGCTCCGAGACCGTGCATGACCGAATCATCGGTCGCCCGGGAGGGTTCAGAAAAGCCTTCGCCGGATTGCTGGCAGCCAAGGATAAGGGTTTCAGGGTAAGCACCAATACCACGGTTTACCGGGAAACAGATCTTGCAGACCTGGAGGAGCTTTTCACTCAGTTGACCGCTGCCGGCGTGGACGGCATTCTGGTGGCCCCGGGATTCAGCTACGAAGACGTGACCGGTGATGTCTTTCTGACACGTCACGAGATCATGCACAAATTCGAAGAAATTCGCCGGTGGGGGCGGCGTTTTCCCCTGATCAGCAATCCCATCTACCTGGATTTCGTGGCAGGAGAGCATGCGCTGCAATGCACGCCATGGGGCAATCCCACCAGGAACCCTCAAGGCTGGAAATCCCCGTGCTACCTCATCACCGACACTCACTACCCGACCTACCGGGAGCTCATGGAACAGACGGATTGGAACCACTATGTTTCCGGTGAAGATCCCCGTTGCGCCCAGTGCATGGTCCACTGCGGCTTTGAGCCGACGGTGGTCCTGCAGATGAATGGCAAAGATTTGCTGCGGATGGTCAAGTGGAATCTTTATGTTTGATTTCTGCCGACTCCTTCTGGGAACGATTGTTCTTCGCCCGTACGTCTTTGCCTTCCTGACCGTCTACCTTGCCGCTGCCGCAACCCATGTCGGTTGGCGAAGGGCCCTGCTGTTCCTTCCCGTTGGATACAGCGTGGCCTGGCTTTCCGAGTTTTCCTCCATTCATTGGGGATTTCCATACGGGGACTACTTCTATATCCCCGGCACCTTGGGTCGGGAGCTGTGGGTGTTCGGAGTGCCTTTTATGGACTCCCTGTCATATGTTTTTCTGTCATACTGCAGCTATTCCATGGCGCTCTTCATCCTCAGTCCGGTGCTTTTCCGCAAAAACCAGGTCATCGTCCTCGAAACCCGCCGCCTGAGGCGGTCTCCGCAGACGCTTATCCTGGGAGCCTTTCTTCTTGTTTTACTGGACATCATCATCGATCCGGTAGCACTCCAGGGTGATCGCTGGTTTCTGGGGCAGATCTACGGATACCGGGAACCGGGTTTGTACTTCGGCATACCGATGAGCAACTTCACAGGCTGGCTGCTGGTGGGGTTGGCAATGATCGGGGTGCTCCAGGTTCTCGACACCTTCTCCTCTCTGGAGCCAAAGAAAGCATCAATTCTAGCCAGGGTGCCGGGGGCAAGGCTGCTGGGTCCCCTGCTCTACCTCTGTATTTTGTTGTTCAACCTTGCCGTCACGTTTTGGATCGGGGAATACTTTCTGGGGGTGGTGGGCTGCACGATCCTCTTTTTCCCGAGCCTGCTGATCTTGTTTTTCAGTCTCTATAAGCGGGCAAACCTGAGTCCAACGCACATTGCAGAACACTGCCGGGATTTTCCCCTTGCTGAAGTCACCTGCCCTACCCTACCCAACAAGATATAGGCGGTTTTCCTGTATTAGGCTGCGAAGTTCTGCTGAAGGGAGATCGAGAAGGCTGGCGAGGCCTCTTCCCAGGTTCCTTGCGGCTTTCATGGAACGCTTCCAGGAGAGGTAATAGCTTCTGAGGAGCCGGGGGCTTCTGAGGACCGATGCGAGAACCAACGGGACCTTCACTTGCCCTCGGGCATCACTGATCGCTGCCAGATCAAAATCAATTTCATCCAGAAAACCATCGCTGATAGCGCGAAAAGAGAGGAAGGGGATGTTCTTCTCATAACAGTACCACCCCACAAAATAGTTTTCCATATCCATTATGGTGGCGCTGTTTTCATACCCTTTGCTGAGTTCTTGTTTTGGCACCGGCTGATTTACGGTGACGATCTGCGTTCTTCGAATCCCCTGCTCGTCACAGAATTCAACCAGCCTTTCCGGTAGTTCCAGGCCGATCCTCGGTCCGATCTCACGATGAGATCGCAAATCGAGTGAAGCAAAGATTTCACCTATACATGCGTCGCCCACGGCCAGCTCCTGCGTGAGGCTTCCGGCAAAACCTGCAGCGATTACCAGGTCCGGATGCGTCCTCACGAGCAGCCATTTCAGAGCCTCAAGCATCCGGTCCCGGCCCATCCCGCTCTCTACTAACACCAGTTCTTTAGAAGGGTCCTGGCGAACAAAGCTCTTGAAAGGCTCTAGAGTCGCAAACCGCCACGAACCCATGAGTCGTTTCAGGCAGGTATATTCCTGGGGCAGCGCAAAAAGGAGCACAATACGGATCATGTCTTGAAGGTGTCTCTTTCTGTGCTGAGGATTGAGCCAAGCAACTGGGGAAAGTCCGTGAAGATGCCGTTTACCCCCTTTTGAATCAACGATCGCATACGCGCTTCGTCATTTACGACCCAGACGAGAACAGCTTTACCCCGTTCACGCAATAAGCGGATATCCGCTGCTCTGAGGGCAAAGATCCGCGGATGATAAGAATCAGCTTTCAGATTCTCCAATAACCTGAGAGGGTTCCAATGAGGACCATCGACGAGGACTCCGGTTGGCAGTGCAGGATTGATCGCTTTTACCCGCTCAAGGTACCTGTGGTTAAAGGATGAGATAAGGACGCGATCAGTCATCTCGCTATTTTCGATCGACTCCACCACCTTCTTGACTATCTCGTGATGGCCAGGAGTATCATGGAGGTCCTTGATTTCAATGTTGACATACCAGTTGTGATCCAGGGTGAACTGTAAAGCCTCGCCAAGGGTGGGCGCTCGCTCGCCTCCATAATTCTCCAATTCCTTGTCAGATACCATCCCGGCGGCAATTTGGGCGAAGGGGTCCGTCTCCTTAAACCAGGAGCCAAAATCCAAAGACCGGATCTCCTCGAGCGAGAATTCATGCACCCACCACGGCTGGCGCGACGGGAAAACTCTTGCCGCATTTGAGGTGCGATTCAGGTTCTTGTCGTGAATGACCATCGGTTCCCCATCCGCCGTCATCACCACGTCCAATTCCCACAAATCCGCACCTGCTTGCACAGCCTTGAGCGCAGCAGACAGGGTATTCTCCGGGGCGAGGGAGCGCGCTCCGCGGTGGGCAATGTTTAGCGTCCGGCCTTGTGCAATTTGAGAGAGTAGGGAATTCATGGACCTTTGCGCAAGTTTGTAGTCCTTTTGCATCTCCTTCTCTCATCTATGTTCGTTACGTTTAAGAATCTTCGTGTCTGATAAGTCATATCTCACCGCAGAGGTCGCAGAGAATAGGTTTTGCAAAATCTCTGTGGTCTCAGAGAACTCTGTGGTTAAGAAGTTGGATGTTAAACCTTGTCAACCCAATAGTTCCCGCATCTGCTCAAAGATCTTCAGCATATCGTTCTTATATTGCTCAGGGAGCAGAGGAAGGCGCTTCCCGGACAAGTAAACCATCTCGGCCCGTCCTTCCGCCAGTTTCTTCCCGTGGGCATCAAGCAGAGTTCCCCTTGCTGAACAACCTTTCGGAGCAAAATCGGTGTCGATTTCGCCAACGGCTGTAAGAGGTGAATTCACTTCGACCGGCCGCAAATAGTGAATTTGGATGCTGCGGGTGACGAAGAAAACGCGTTTAAAAGCAATGACAGTCCAGCCCATTATTTCATCGAGGACAGTGGAAATGATCCCCCCGTGCGCAAGGTTTTCCCAACCCACGTGGTGCTCGCTTAAAGTAATGTCCGAACGGACTGTCTTACCGAGGCTGTAGAAAGACATTCCAAGCCCCAGCGGATTGATCGTACCGCAGGCAAAACAACGGTAGCCTTCGGATTTCGGTAGCTCTTTTCTCTCTCCCTTGATCACCATCGAAAACAACCTCTCCGTCTTGGTTTCTATTTAAGGTTTCGGGACGGAGTCTAGCACAAGGGTGATGAAGGAGGCAAAACTCTTGTCGATCTTTTCTCCGCAACGATTCGGGGACCCGATCTGGGGCCTTGCTGGATTTGATTCTGAGTGACTTTTAGACGATGTTCGTGTAGAGAGGCATAATTCAATCGAACAGGGATTTACATTTACTTTCAACGAAGGCCACAAAGAGACATGAAGGTCTACGAAGTACCTGTAATTTTGTTTTCTCAGTGTTTATTTGTGTGACTTCGTGGATTAACTTGATTCCTTTGAAAACGATGCGCCGGCACCAGCAAGTACGGTTGAGGAGGAGCGAATGATTCGGAGTGTGATCGCAGGAATTGGAAGCTATGTACCACCGAGGGTTGTGACCAATGATGACTTATCCAAGCTGATGACCACAAGTGATGAGTGGATCCGAACTCGCAGCGGCATCGAAGAACGCCGTTTTGCCGACGAGGGAGTGTACTGTTCAGACCTGGCGCTCGAAGCTACCAGGAACGCTTTGGCCGATGCCCACATCGAGCCCTCCGATCTGGATTTCATCATTTTTGCCACATTAAGCCCCGATCATCATTTCCCCGGCACAGGATGTTTCCTTCAGGCGAAGCTTGGCGTTCCTTCCATTGGTTGCCTCGACGTACGCAATCAATGCACCGGTTTTCTATATGGTTTAGCAGTGGGTGACGCTTTTATCCGTACCGGCATGTATCGCCACGTTCTGGTGGTGGGATCTGAAATTCATTCCAGTGCCCTTGATTTTTCAGATGATGGTCGAGATGTCGCCGTGCTCTTCGGGGACGGGGC
>Ga0209048_10004525_pt1 | contig 13290 bp, 14 predicted proteins | sample FrelakmetCRP12CR_FD_187146 | JGI IMG/M metagenome (GOLD analysis project Ga0209048, IMG submission 187146) | Freshwater lake sediment microbial communities from the University of Notre Dame, USA, for methane emissions studies - CRP12 CR (SPAdes)... | ecosystem: Environmental > Aquatic >... | reverse complement strand
TCGACCGCAAGTCCGTCGAGCGAAGCAGCGTTCGCTTGCATGATTGCAGAGGCTGCGAAAACCAGCGTGGCGGCGATCAGTCGAAGGCAATGCGGCATTTCCAAACTCCAATATATCAGATCGCTACTCTAGCGGCGCCCTTGAAGCTCCGCATAGACGTCGCCCGAGTTCGCCGCGTGCGGCAAATTGCTGAGATGGTCTGCGATCTCCTCGACCGAGAGCCAGCGATCGAACGTCAAAATCTGGCTCTCGCCGAGCGCGAAGTTGTAGCGGTAACCGCCAAGCAAGGACAGCCGGTCGAGACAAGCCATCGTCACATCGCGCGCGATCGTCGTGAATTCGAAGGAGAGCGCCCGAACGGGCTCAGAAAGCCCGCGTAGCGCGGCGTCCTCGAAGCCTTCGACGTCGATCTTGATGAAGGCGGGCACGCCATAGCGCGCAATCATCGCATCGAGCGTCACGACGTCCACGTCGATCCGCGCATCCCAGCTCTGGCCCTCCCAACCTCTCGCATCGCGCGCGTCATGCAAAAACGCATCCGAGATGGTCGAAACGGTTGGATTTGCCGTGTTGACGTGAAGTGCCAGCGTCTCTGCCCGGGAGCCTGCGGCCCGCGCAACGATCTCGACCAGAGGATCGCTGCCATGAATGTGTCTGAGCGCACTGACGAGCGGCGGCTGCGGCTCGACCGCGATGACGCGAGCACCGAGCCGGCGGAACGACGACACCCGATCGCCGACATGGGCGCCGATGTCGAAGACGAGATCACCCGGCTCCACGAATTGCCGGTAAAGCGCATCCATCGCCGCTTTGGGCGCATCCGGCCCGTGATAGAGCCTGAGCGAGCGAAACACGCCTTGGAGCGCACGCGATGCCATGATCTCACAATCCATCGCCCGATTGTACGGCATGGACCTCGGGTGATGTCGCGAAGTCTTCCGGTATCCCGGCGATGCCGTGCCGGCGCAAAAAGTGGCCGACGGCCGGCTTCGCCGTCAAAACCGTGAATGGGACCGCGAGCACGAAGCCGGCTGTCAGCGGCAGGCTCCATAAGAGAGTCTGGGGCGAGATCACCGCTAACGACCCGCAGACATAAGTCCCGAATAGAAGCTGCGGCCAGAGTGCAGATATCGCAGTGCTCCATGACACGCCGTCGCCGTCGCGCCGCTGACCGCTCCACGTGATCGACTTGCCGAACAGAAGTCCGATCATGAAAATTGATGTCCGGATTGTCGACACCGCGCCGAGAAGGAACGAAAACACGATCTCGATGACCGTACTCGCCGCAAAACGCAGCGATCCGCCAAAGCGCGCGACCTCGCCCGGCGTCAGAACCACATCGATGACGCCTGCAAGCTTCGGGGCGAGATACATCAGTAAAAGCACCAGATAGAATGCCTTGGCGGAACCAACAGGGAAGCCCGCAAAGCTCAGTGCGTCGGCGGCCGCAAACGGCAGCAGCGCGATCAGCAGCGTCCAGGCCGGGACGCCGACGAACATCAGAATGGCCCAAATGAGCTGGAACCGGCTCACGGGTTGCAAGCCTGGAAGACCGATGAGCTTCAGATACTGCATATTGCCTTGGCACCAGCGGACATCGCGGCGGATGAATTCGAGCGCATCCGGCGGGTTGTCCTCATAGGAACCCGCTTCGACCGGCATCACGCGCACCTCGAAACCGGCGCGCCGCATCAGAGCCGCCTCGACCTGATCGTGAGAGAGGACATCGCCGCCGAGCGGCGGTTTGCCGGAAAGCACCGGCAGCGCGCACTCATCGGCGAAGGGCATTATGCGAACGAGCGCGTTATGCCCCCAGAACGGCCCGCAATCGCCGACCCACCACGCCTGCCCCATCGTGTAGGTGCGCATGCCGAGCCGCATCCCGAATTGGAATATGCGGGCGAATGCCGATGACGAGGGCGTGCCGACGACGAGTGACTGCAAAATGCCGAGCTTCGGGTAGCGCTGCATGATACGCACGAGGTCGACGATCGCGCTGCCGGTCATCAGGCTGTCAGCGTCGAGCGGCAACATCAGCTCGAACCCGTCGCCCCAGCGCCGGCAGAAGTCGCGCACGTTGCCGGCCTTGAATCCCGAATTGTCTTCTCTGCGGCGATAGACGATGCGCGTGCGGTCCGGGTCTTTCGCCTGCCAGGCAGCGATCGCCGCCTCCTCGCGCTGTGCAACGTCGTCGTGATCGGTATCGCTCAGCACGAAATATGAAAAGCGCGCGCCTTCGCCCGTCAGGTCGAGACTGGCTTTCACCGTGTTGAGACGCAGCAAGGCTCGGGCCGGATCCTCGTTGCGCAGCGTCATCAAGACGGCGGTGTTAACCGTGAGCGGAGTCGCTATCTCGGCTAGAAACGGGGCGACGTCGCGCAAAATCCGACCGCGGCCATGGAGCTGCCAAAGTCCGATCGCCGCGTTCCAGAAGCCCAGCACCGTCCACGGGGTGCCAAGCGTCACGCATACCAGGAGGACACTATCGAGCCATGTCCGGCCACCGGCTGCCAGGATCGAGGCCGCCCACACGAGCAGAAGGCTCCAAGTGGCAAAATTCAACGCCAATACGACCAGCCGCCGCCCGTTAAGCGTGGCGATTGCTTGTAAGCCCGCTGGTGTCGTAAGGCATGGGGCCCCAACTGCTAATTCTGGCATGGCTTGGCGCTCGAAATCGACCGTCATGACGGATTCAGTCTTTCGCAATGAGTGAGCAGCGCAGCACCCTCGATCAGGGCACCCGGCTCGTACGCCGGAGCCAAGGCCAGATCGTGGTCGCGCGCGCGCTCTGGTACGTCAAGCCCGGCCAGGCCGAGTTCCGAACCGAGCGCCTGGCGCCGGTCGCACCTGGCCAAGCGCGAGTGGCGACCGAGTATTCAGCGATCAGCCGTGGCACCGAACGCCTCGTCGCCCTCGGCGAAATTCCGAAAGACGAATGGCAACGGATGCGTGCGCCGCTGCAGGCCGGAGATTTTCCTTTTCCGGTCAAGTACGGCTACTCGGCTGTCGGTTTCGTGACGGCCGGGCCTGAGACGCTGATCGGCCGGCGCGTCTTTGCGTTGCACCCACACCAGGATCACTTCCAGGTCGCCGATGCGCACGTTGTGCCCATTCCCGACCATATCCCGTCCCGGCGGGCAACCCTTGCGGCCAACATGGAAACCGCTCTTAACGCCCACTGGGATGCGGGCACCGCGCCGGGCGACCGCGTCCTCGTCGTCGGCGCCGGCATCGTCGGTCTGCTCGTCGCCTATCTCGCGCGACGCATCGCTGGAACCGACGTGACGGTCACCGACATCGACCCGGCTCGGGCCCGATATGCCGAAGCGCTCGGCGTAAAATTTGCCAGTCCCAGCGAAGCGCCGCCCGAGAACCGCATCGTCTTTCACACCAGCGCGACGGGTGCCGGTCTCGAAGCGGCCATCGATGCCTGCGCCTTCGAAGCGAGCATCATTGAGCTCAGCTGGTACGGGACAAATCCCGTTACAGTAAAGCTCGGCGGTGCATTCCACAGTCGCCGGCTGAAAATCATCTGCTCTCAGGTCGGACACGTGGCCCCTCTCATGCGCAACCAATTCAAGCACCGGCAACGGCTCGAGCGCGCGATCGCGCTGCTCGACGACCCGGCTCTCGATCACCTGGTCTCGGAAGCGATTGCGTTCGACGACTTGGCCGGTGCGCTGCCGCGTATCTGGTCCTCCGCCGCACTGCCCCCCATCGTCTCCTATGGACCTCAGTCACCGAAATAAGCCCATGTTCTCAGTCGAAGTCCGCGACCGCATCATGATCGCCCACTCGCTGCCCGATCCCTTCTTCGGACCGGCGCAGAACATGCATGGCGCCACGTTCGTGGTCGACGTCGCCTTCTTTCGAGACGAACTGACCGCACAGAACGTCGTTGTCGATATCGGCGCCGCGCTCGAAGTTCTCTGTAAAACGCTAAAGCCTCTGGCCTACCAAAACCTCGACGCTTTACCTCAATTCAAGGACACCCTCTCTACGACCGAATTTCTTTGCAAGTATGTGTTCGACCGAATGGTTGAAGCCGCTGCCTCCGGCGCACTCGGACCAGACGGCAGAACGCTCGCGCGCATTCGCGTCACATTGTCTGAAACCGATCTCGCGCGCGCCAGCTACGAGGGACCTGTCGGTGGCTGATGCCGTCTTTGCCATTCCAGGGGACTTGAAGAGCCCGACCGGCGGTTACACGTACGACCGCCGCGTCATGGAGCTTTTGCCCGCCTTCGGTGTGCCCGTATCCGTGCTGACGTTACCCGCCTCGTTTCCCAATCCTACCGCCGAAGACCTTGCCGAGACGAACCGGCTCCTGAATAAGAAACCGCAAGATGCCATACTCGTAGTAGACGGACTGGCGTTCGGAGCGTTTTCAGAAACTATCCTCGACGCGATCGAGGGCCGCGTCATCGCTCTGGTGCACCATCCGCTGTTTCTGGAGACCGGTCTTCCTCACGCACGCAAGGTCGAATTGAAAGCAAGTGAAGAAAGGGCTCTGCGGCGGGCCAATCATATCGTGGTGACAAGCCGGGCGACGAAGCGCATCGCTACCGAGACAATGGGACTTCCCGCAATCAAGGTGACGGTCGCGGAGCCCGGCACGGACCCCGCCCAGCGCGCGACCGGGACCGGCGCACCTCTGCAGATCCTGTCGGTTGGCGCGGTGCTGCCGCGCAAGGGTTATGATCTTCTCGTCGAGGCCTTGGCGCCGCTGAAGGATATCGACTGGCGCTTGACGATAGCCGGCGCGCTCGATCGCCATGCGCAGGCAGTCGAGACGCTGCAGAACGTCGTCCAGAAATACGGCCTCGAAGATCGGGTGACGCTCGCCGGGAAGGTCGTCCCGGCGACGCTCGACCGCTATTATGAAAGTACCGACCTCTTCGTCTCGGCGTCTCTCTTCGAAGGTTACGGAATGGTCCTTGCAGAAGCGATGGCGCGCGGTCTGCCGATGGTGCTTGCCGCGGGCGGAGCGGCTGCCGAAACCGCAGGCGAAGCCGCCGCACTCCACGTTGAAGCCGGCAACGTCGCGGAACTGACGACGGCGCTGCGCCGGGCACTGACCGACAAGAAACTGCGCGACCGCCTCGCGGACGCAGCATGGGAGGCCGGGCGCACGCTGCCGACCTGGCACGAAACCGCCCGGCGCATCGCAGCCGTCATCCTCGGCCTGCGCCCATGACCCGCTTCTCGCCCGAGTGGTTGGATTTGCGCGAAGTGGCCGACCGGCGCGCCCGCAATGGCGAGATCGCAAACGCGGTCGCCGCGCGCTTTGCACTGCGCGATGAACTCCACATCCTCGATTTGGGCTCAGGGACGGCGTCCAATCTGCGCGCGACGGCGCCGCTGTTGCCGAAACGGCAGTTCTGGACGCTCGTCGACCGCGATCCGGATCTGTGGGAGGCGGCGAAGTCTAAGCTCAGCCGTTGGGCCGATACGACGACGCGCGACGGCGAGATCTTGCATCTCAAAAAAGATGCGCTCGATATTACCGTGACGTTCGCGAACGCCGACCTCGCGCAGTCCACGCCTGCCCTCCTGCAGGATGCTCCGCATCTCGTGACCGCTTCGGCGTTCTTCGATCTCGCGTCGGAAGGCTACATTCGGGCGCTCGCCAAATCCGTCGTGATGAGCGGCGCCGCATTCTATGCGGCTCTGACCTACAACGGACTGCAGCGCTGGACACCGCACCGGCCGGCAGACAATCAGATGATCGCGGCGTTTCATCGTCACCAGATGCAGGACAAGGGGCTGGGTCCAGCGTCCGGGCCGCTTGCTGCTGCCCACCTCGGCGAACAGTTTCGCCTCAATGGCTACCTCGTGCTCGAGGGGGAAAGTCCCTGGCAGCTCGAGCGCACCGACCGCATGCTGATCGACGAACTCGTCCGCGGCCATGCCGTCGCGGTGACCGAAACGGGCTCGGTCGACGCAAAGACGATCGTCGACTGGGTCAATGTCTCGCGCTCAGCGGCTCTTGTCGGGCATACGGACACGTTTGCCGTGCCGGCCTAATGCGGTCGGGCTGTCGCCGGAATCAAACGACCTTTTTCGGTAGCATGCGCTCGACGACGCGATCCTTGCGGACGTACTTATGATAGATGGCCGCAACGATATGAAGCGCGACAAAGACGAGGATCAGGATGGCGCCAGTTTCGTGCCATTCGAATACCTGCTTCGATAGATCATCATTTTTTTCCGTGATGGCCGGCAGGTGAACGCCGAAGACGTCGAGAAAACCCCCATAGGAAATTGCCGTATAGCCGATGATCGGAACGGCAATCAGCAGCGCATAGAGCGACCAATGGACGAGATGGCTGACGCCGGTTAGCGCAGCAGGCACCGAGGGGTCCGGACGCGGCGCGCCCTGGGTCAATCGATAGATCAGGCGCAGGACGACGAGTAGCAAGATCGTTAGCCCGATCACCTTGTGCGAGCTGTAGAGAACCTCGGTGAGGGCGTCCCAAAGGCCCTTCACCGTCTCGCCCTTTTCGTTGACGTTCTCCATGTCGTTGCCGCGATACGCCATGTAAAAGCCAAGCGGCAGCTGAATGAAAATCAAAAGCGCAACCAGCCAGTGAACTCCCCTTGCTGCCGGCGTGTACGTCGGAAGATCGTAGGATGGATCTTGGGCCATGACGCTTAGCCTCGCCGTTGCTGCCTCAGGTTACAATCGAATAGCACGTCGCCGCCGTCAAGAATATGAACCCGCGTCTCGGGCCTTAGCGCCTCGTCCAGGCCGCCAATCGGCGCCAGCGACAGACCCTGAATGCCCGATCCCAGGATGACCGGCGCGACCAGAAGGTGGATGCGGTCCACCATACGTGCGTCGATGAAATGCGATACGGTCTTGGCGCCGCCTTCGATCAATATCTTCTTGAGGCCCTGGCGAAACAGCGCATCCGCGATCGCGGCCGGCGCCAAGTCAACTCCCGACGACGTGACGACCAGCGGCTCAGCACCACGCGGCACCGGCCCTTCCTTGCCCCTGACCACGAAACAGCGTGCCCCATCGGAAGCAAGGCAGCGCGCCGAGGCTTCAAGGCGCCCGTTCGGATCGATGATGACGCGGGCCGGCTGGCGCCCGGCAACCCTTCTGACGGTCAGCAACGGATCGTCCGCAGTGATCGTGCCGACGCCCACGACAACCGCATCGACGTGGGCTCTGAGCCGGTGCAGATGGTCGAGCGCACTTGGTCCGTTGATCCAGCGCGAAGCCCCGCTCGCCGTCGCAATGCGACCGTCGAGAGACTGTCCGAGTTGCGCGACGACAAATGGCCGATCCGGACAAGCGCTGACGATCGGTTCAAAAATATTGTCCTGAACCAATGCCAGCCGTGCCAGACGCAGATCGCGTGTCTGAGCGGGAATTGAGATGTCCGGTTTCCTTGATGTCATATAGAGTTACGATGGTATAGTGCTGCAAGCTGAACGGCGGCTGAATTCGTATCGGTCGGTGAATGGGGGCTCCTGACAATCGGTCGGAAGGTCGCGAGGGCCAACTCGGGGGCAATCGCGTGATTTGTACTGCACAATTTTGTTCTGCTCCGATTTTCCGCCGCCTTGGCCACCTTACCACTAAGTCTTGCTCCTCAAGCCATCCATGACCCCTGAGCCTTTGAATCTCATCCAGATCTACAGTCGTGCGCTCGGCCTGCTTGCGCCCGAAAAAATTCTCGCCATCGGCCTTGGTCTTGCCGGCGTCGTCATCGCCGCGACGCAGCTCGCAGAGCCCGTTCTCTTCGGCCGCGTCGTCGACGCGCTCGGCAAAGGCGAGAGCGCTTTCGGCTACATTGGCCTGTGGGCGCTGCTCGGACTTTTTGGCATTGTCGCCGGCGTCATTGTCGGGATCAATGCCGATCGCTTAGCGCATCGCCAGAAGCTCGCCCACCTTGCAAGCGTGTTCGAAAAGGCGATCGCACTGCCGCAAAGCTCGCACGCGGCACGTGGGTCGGGTGCCACCATTCGCACCATTCTTTCGGGCACGAGCGCGCTGTTCTGGCTCTGGCTTGGCGCCATGCGCGATCAACTCGCCGCCCTCTTCGGCATCATCCTGCTCATCCCGACGGCCATCAGCATGGACCCGCGCATGGCGACAATCCTTCTCGCGCTCGCCGCCGCGTACACCTTGATGAACGTCGCCGTGATGCGCCGAACCGCTTCCGGGCAGGCTGCCGTCGAGAGCCACGAGTCGGCGCTCTCCAGTCGTGTCGTCGACGTCATCGGCAACGTGATGGTCGTGCAAAGCTATGCCCGGCTTCAGACCGAGGCCGACGCTCTGCGGGCCATAGCGCGCGATCTCTTGACCGCACAGTACCCGGTTCTGACGTGGTGGGGCATCTTGACCGTCATGCAGCGCTCGGCGGCGACGTTGACGATGGTCGCGATCTTTATCGCCGGCGCCATATTTGTCGGACGCGGCGAACTTTCGGTCGGCCAGATCGTCAGTTTCGTTGCTTTCGCCACGCTGCTGATTGGCCGACTCGATCAGCTTTCGGGATTCGTCGTGCGTGTGCATCAGCAGGCGCCGTCTCTCACCGCGCTGTTTGCATTGATGGATGAAGACGTTGCTGTGGGAGAAAAGCCGGGCGCCAAACCGCTGGACAGGGTCGCAGGCGCTGTCACCTTCGAAAACGTTTCCTTCCGCTACGACAGCGGCCCGCAGGGCATCACCGGCGTTTCCTTCGCGGCAAAAGCCGGCGAAACCTTTGCCCTCGTCGGACCGACAGGGTCCGGCAAATCAACAACGATCGCGCTTCTGCAGCGGTTCCTGACGCCGAAATCGGGACGTATCACGATCGACGGCCGCGACATCGCCGACATCACGCTGCTGTCGCTCCGCCGCGCCGTCGCCGTCGTCTTTCAGGATGCCGGGCTCTTCAACCGGTCGATCGGCGAAAATATCCGCATCGGCAAGCCCGACGCGACCGACGCCGAAGTCGAGCGCGCGGCGCGGCTCGCGGAAGCCCACGACTTCATCACGAGGAAGCCCGGCGGCTATGGCTTCATGATCGGTGAGCGCGGCGCTTCGCTGTCGGGCGGCGAGCGCCAACGCATCGCCATCGCCCGCGCGATCCTCAAGGATGCGCCGATCCTGATCCTCGATGAGGCGACAAGCGCGCTTGACTCGGAAACCGAAGCCAAGATCAAGCGCGCGCTCGACACGCTACGTACGGGCCGGACGACATTCGTGATTGCGCACCGTTTGTCGACCGTCGCCGATGCCGATCAGATCCTCGTTCTCGACCACGGCAGCATCGTCGAGCGCGGGCGCTTCGTCGCGCTTGCGGAGGGAAGCGGTCTCTTCGCCCGTCTCGTCGCCGAGGGCGGCTTCACGGTGCCGAAGACAACGGAGACTGCTCCCGATGGAACTCCTAGAAAGAGTGACCGTTCATAAATCGATCTAGCCCTTTCACCTAACCCCTCCCCGTCAAGGGGAGGGGAATAGAGCGGAGGTCCAGAATTCCATATTTAGATTGCAGGTTGATCGAAAAGGCATTTGCCGTCCTTCCCCTCGCGGGAGGGGTCGGGGGTGGGGGGTTAGAGCGCGTGAATCGCTCGTTACCAAGAAACTTCCCCCTCATCCGGCCTTCGGCCACCTTCTCCCCGAAGGGAGAAGGAACTCGACTCAGATCTTGTGCGCCATGCGTGCGCGTTTGGTTTCGAGATAACGCTTGTTGAACTTATTGGGCACAACGACGATCGGCAGGCGCTCGACGACACGAATGCCGTGCGCCTTCAACGCCTGCTCCTTCGCCGGGTTGTTCGACAGAAGCTTGATCTCCGGCATGTCGAGATCGCGCAACACGCGCGCCGTCAGCGCATAGTCGCGGCTATCGATCGGCGCGCCCACCTCGATGTTGGCTTCGACCGTGTCCAATCCCTGATCCTGAAGTGCGTAGGCCTGGATCTTCTTGAAGAGGCCGATGCCGCGGCCCTCGTGATACGGCGCGTAGACGATGGCGCCGAACGGCACCTCAGTGATGATCTTCAGCGCCGCCTGGAGTTGCTGGTAGCAGTCGCAACGCAGCGAATGAAAAATATCGCCCGTCACGCAGCCCGAGTGCACACGCACGACCGGCGTGGGCACGGAACCGTTCATCGCATTCTTGTCGCGATGCACGAGCGCCAGCACCTGCTCCTCGTCCGTCTCGCCCTGATAGGCATGGGCTTCGAGCATCAGCTCGCGCCCCTGATAATCGATAGGAAGAATGGTTTCGACCGACCAGTCGGCTGGCAGCTTCACGGAGGTCAGGGCACCCGACTTCATAGTTTCATTAGCTCCGGGGTTCTCAACAGGCATATGCCCCATTCGCAGCGGGAACGCAAAGAGTAGCAACCACGATACGGCCCACGCAGGAAATTGTATGCAGCCCCAATAGATGGGCACACTTCGACCTGAAGATTAGGACGTCAGGATGACGCGGGCGAGCCACCCGCGGCCGAGGCGAGCTTGGAGAAGCCTCCGTTATCGCAATCTTATGTCAATCTGGTCAATTCGATCTTCGGACAGCGGTCCATCACCACCGTGAAACCGCTGGCCCGCGCCTCAGCGGCGACTTTTTCGTTGATGACGCCGAGCTGCATCCAGATGACGCTCGCTGCGAGATTATCCTTAACCGCGATCGCGTCACGCACGACTTGCAGCGCCGCCTCGGGAGCGCGGAATATATCAATGACGTCGACGGGCGCCGGCACGCTTGCAAGACCGGCGTAAACCTCCTGGCTGTGAATCGTCTTTCCCGCGATGCCGGGATTGACCGGTCGCACGACGTAGCCCCGATCGATCAGAAATCGCATCACGCCGAAGCTGGGGCGCTCCGGCTTGGCGCTCGCCCCGACCACCGCGAAGGTTTTGACGCGCTTCAGGATCGCGCGAATGTCGTCGTCGCTCAGTCCGTCGACGGTCATGTCGCGGGCGCCGGAAGCGTTACGCGGCCATTCGCGTCGAGCGGCATGAAAGGATTGTAGGCGACTTCCCACAGGTGGCCATCCGGGTCGGCGAAATATCCGGTATACCCGCCCCAAAAGGCTTTCTGACCGGGCTTCAACGGTTTCGCACCGGCGGCAACCGCTTCGCGTAGAACCCGATCGACGTCGGCTTCCGAATTGACATTGTGAGCCAGAGATATGCCCGAGAACCCCGGCACGCCCGCGGGCACAGAGGCGTCCTCAGCGAGTGCCTCGCGGCCAAAGATGGAGAGAACGACGCCGCCAGCGTTGAAAAACGCGACCGCCTCTTGGCTCGCAGATGATGCCTTGAAGCCCAGCGCCTCGTAGAATTTACGCGACACGCCGACATCGGCGACACCAAGGGTAACCATTGAAAGCCGTGGCTCCAATTCAAAGATCCTTCCAATCGGGCCTGCGCTTATCGAGGAAAGCGCAAATCCCTTCTTCGGCATCGGCCATCATCATGTTCTGCACCATGACCTCGCTGGCGAAGCCATAAGCCTCTTCGAGCGTCTGTTCGGCTTGACGGTAAAAGGCCTGCTTGCCAATGGCGACCGTCACTTTCGATTTCGACGCTATCGCACGCGCCATGCCGAGCGCCTCGCTCATCACTTTGGGGCCCGCCACCACGCGGTTGACGAGGCCGTAGGCCAGTGCGTCCGCCGCCGACAGCGCCTCGCCGAGAAGCAACATCTCCATTGCCCGTTTACGCGAAACATTGCGCGACAGCGCGACCATCGGCGTCGAGCAGAAAAGACCGATATTGACCCCGGGCGTCGCGAAATCAGCCGTATCGGAGGCGACCGCCAGGTCGCACGTCGCGACAAGCTGGCAGCCGGCGGCCGTCGCCCGTCCCTGAACAGCTGCGATAATCGGCTTTGGAGAAGCAACAAGGGCGAGCATCAGAGCCGAGCACGCCTGCATCGTCTCGCGAAAGAAGGCCTGGCCGCCGTCGGGGTCGGAACGGTGCGAGGTCAGCTCCTTGAGATCGTGGCCCGATGAGAAGACACTCCCTGAGGCCGCGACGATGATGGCAGCGACCATGCGATCCTGACTGAGCCGCTCGATGAGTGCGTGAAAGTCCTTGATCAGCGCCCGCGACAAGGCGTTACGCGCCTGCGGCCGGTTGAGCGTCAGGACCGCGATGCCCGGCTCGACCGCGTCGAGAAGAACGAGTGGCGTGTCGCTTCGCGAGCCGTCCTGCATGCAAGAGCCTCTTGGTGCCGCGCAGGCTTGGCGCGCGGCTACTGCAGCGCTTTCTCGATCTCGGCGCGGTGCGCTTTCACGATGTCGACGTTTTCCTTGAATTGCAGCTGCGGCGTTGTGTTGATCGCCTCTGTCAATTCGTCAATGAGCTGCTTCTTGTCAGCGTCGGGAACGCTGGCATCCTTCTGGACGTCGTCGCGCTCTTTGCGCAGCGCATCGACGGGATCAACAAAATTACCGCTCGCCGTATCGAGACCGGCCATGACGATCGAGATGTTGGCTGCAACGTCGTCAAGCTCGGCGAAATTGCTGAAGCCGTGCTTCATTGCAATGCCCTCGAGCTCGGCCTGCAGCGCCGGGTCGGGTTTCTCGCCGGCGGCCTGAATCTTGGACGCGATCGAGGCGAGGTCGGACTGTGCGGAAATGAAGTGCGTCACCTGATCTTCGGTGAGCTTGATCTGCTTGACGTCCTGCTGCGCGGGAGCCGCCGGCGGCGGCGTACCTTGCTGTGCCGGAGGCGTCGCCGGCGGCGTGCCTTGCTGTGGTGGCGTCGCTTGCTGCGCCGTCACCGCTGAGAGCCCCAACCAAAGTCCAACCAGAACCAAGCCAAGTCGCTGCGCGGCCCGGGCCAAAGAAACCAGCATCGAATTCCTCCACATTGAACCGCTCCCGGCCGCGAGCCGGGCAGTTGTTTCAGGGACCTGACACTTCGACTGAGACCAGAATAAGAAAGCCCGAGCGGCGGCAGATGTCTTGCGGCTTGGCCAGAAAATCACGATTTGCGCTCCGATGCACGGGGCGTTCGATTGGCCAAGATCGCAACCACAGCGTCGCCGGCCATATGGCGGTAGCATATTACCGTCTGAAGGTATCTGGTTACCTCTACTTATAATCCATTGAATATGCGTGTTTTTTCGATATGCTACTTTTGAACTTGCTATGTGATGTGACTTTCAGTATCCACGCCGCATTCCAGGATGCAGCATCCGATTGCCCCTAGTCATCAGCCGTCGCTGCCGATCCTTTCCGCCAAGGAGCCTCAAGACCAATGTCTACCTATGTCGCCAAGCCGGCCACGGTGGAGAAGAAGTGGATCCTCATCGATGCCGAAGGCCTCGT
>Ga0209048_10004524_pt1 | contig 13291 bp, 7 predicted proteins | sample FrelakmetCRP12CR_FD_187146 | JGI IMG/M metagenome (GOLD analysis project Ga0209048, IMG submission 187146) | Freshwater lake sediment microbial communities from the University of Notre Dame, USA, for methane emissions studies - CRP12 CR (SPAdes)... | ecosystem: Environmental > Aquatic >... | reverse complement strand
CCCAGCCACACCGCGGCCCCGGGAAGCGCCGCGGCGCGCCTTTCGCCCAGGCGCAGCTCGCTCCCGGTGAAGGTGGCCGTCCAGGCGCTGCCGGCGCCGTCGAAGACCTCCACGCCGGCCCCGGGCTCCAGGCGGAGCACGTCGGACAGGTAGTGCAGGGAGGCGGGGTCGGGACGGGCCGACGCTCCCTCGATCCGCTCGGGGGGAACGAGGACCCTCCGGCGCGTCACCCCGCCTCCGGACGCCGGAAGCGGAGCAGCAACCACTCCCCACGCCGCTCCCCGCGCAGCGGCAGGAGCCCCTCCGCCAGGAAGGGAAGGCGGACCTCCTCCTCCTGGGGCACGAGGATCCCGGCCAGGACCAGCTCGCCGCCGGGCGCGGTCTTCCCCTTGAGCGAGGGCGCCAGCTCCACGAGGACGTTCGCGAGGATGTTCGCGACCACCAGGTCGAAGGCGCCCGGGATCGCCCCGGGCGGCTCCCCGGTCAGCTCCAGGACCGCGCCGTTCCGCGCGGCGTTCTCCCCCGCCACCGCCACCGCCACCGGGTCGTTGTCGTTGGCGGCGACCCGCCCGGCACCCAGCTTGCGGGCCGCGATGGCCAGCAGCCCGGAGCCGGTGCCCACGTCGAGCACGGAGGCCCCGGGGCGGCGGGCCAGGAAGTCGTCGATGGCGGCGAGGCAGAGGGAGGTGGTGGCATGTGTGCCGGTCCCGAAGGCCATGCCGGGGTCGAGCACGACCTCGGCGGAGCCGGCCGGCGGCACCGCGTCGACCCACGACGGCCGGAGGAAGATCCGACCCACCGTGATGGGCCCGAGCCCCTTCTTCCACTCCTCGCCCCAGTCCCGGTCCGGGATCTCGGCCATCTCGGCGGGGACGTCGAGGTCCGCCGCCGCCTGCCGCGCGGCCTGGCGGTCCTCGAAGAAGGCCACGAGCAGCACCCGCCCGCTCTCGGGCTGCCGCGCGCCCGGCATGGGGGCCAGCCCGGCCTCCCGCTCCTCGACTCCCGCGGCGCCCCGCTCGAAGAGCAGCGCCGTGCAGGCGTCGGCGCGGTCGGCGGGAAGCTCGGCGGTGAGCGACCAGGTGGTCATCGAGCGGCAACCTAGCATAGCATTCCCGCCCGTGCCGCCCCGCCCATTCGGGATCTACGTTCACTATCCGTGGTGCAGCTTCCGCTGTCCGTACTGCGATTTCGCCGTGACCACGGAACCTCGGCTGCCCGGCGCCCGCTACGCGGCGGCGGTGGTGGAGGAGATGCGGCGGCGCGCCCCGGCCTTCGCGGGGCGGCGCTGCGCGACGCTCTTCGTGGGCGGCGGCACGCCCTCGCTGTGGGAACCGGACGCCATCGGAAGGGTGGTGGAGGAGGCGCGGGCGCTCGGGCTCCCCCGCGACGCCGAGGTGACCCTGGAGGCCAACCCGGAGTCGGCCGACGCGCGCCGGGCTGCGGCCTGGCGCGACGCGGGGGTGACCCGGCTGTCGATCGGGGTGCAGTCCTTCGACGCCGCCGTCCTGCACAAGCTGGGGCGGCGCCACGGGCCGGCCGAGGCCGATCGGGCCATCCGGGAGGTGGCCGGGGTGATCCCCAACGTCTCCGTGGACCTGATCTACGGAGGGCGGCGAGCCTCGGTCGAGTCGGCGCGGACCGACGCGCAGCGGCTCGTTTCACTACCCGTGACACACGTCTCGGCCTATGCCCTCACCCTCGACCCGGACGTGCTGGCCGAGGAGGTCCCCTTCTCCCGGCTGGCGCGGGAGGGAAAGCTCTCCTTCCCGGGCGACGACGAGGTGCTGGCCGAGGGGCGTGCCATCGCCGGGGTGCTCGAGGCGGCCGGCCTGCGCCGCTACGAGATCTCCAGCTTCGCCCGGCCCGGCTTCGAGTCGCGACACAACCTGCTCTACTGGCGGTCGGAGGACTACCTGGGCGCCGGCGCCGGAGCGGTGGGCTGCGTTCGCACGGCCACCGGCGCGGTGCGCTGGACCAACCACAGGGAGTACCGGCCGTGGCTCGCGGCGGTGGAGGGGGGAACGCTCCCGTCGGCGTCGGAGGAGGTCCTCCGGCCGGCGGAGCTCCGCAACGAACGGGTGATGCTGGCGCTCCGGACCGCACAGGGGCTCGACGCCTCCCTGCTCTCCCCGGCCCAGCAGCGCGAGGTGGCGGGGCTCCTTCGGTCCGGGCTGGCGGTGATCCGGGGGGACCGGCTCGCGCTCACGCCGGCGGGCATGGAGCTGCACAGCGCGGTGGCCGAGCGGCTCTTCGAGTCCCCGGGCGGCTGATCGGCAGGGACGCCTTCAGGGGGCCGCGCCCAGGTCGAGCGGCAGCCCCTGGGCCTCGTCCACGGCCGCGGCGAAGCGGGCGAATTCCGGGTAGGCGTCGACCGGAACCCGGGCGCGGCGCAGCTCGAGCCGGTCCTCGCGAACGAGCGTCCCGGAAAGGACCCTCTCCTCCCGCACGAAGCTCCCCTGCGGCGCGGTGGCCCCGACCGCCGGGTTGGCGAGCGGCGTCGCGCCCGGCGGCGGCGTCACCTCGATGCGCAGCGTCACGGTCTGGTCGGCGCCGAGGAGCAGCGGGCTCTCGCGCGCCGCCAGCGGGGCGAAGCGCGCCGCCAGGCGGGCCGGGTACGGGATGGCGTCCACGGCGATCCGGCCGCCCGACGGCCGGGCCAGCCCGGAGACGCGGGCGCGGTAGCGGATGACGAGCGGCTCCCCCACCCTTCGCTCTCCCTCGAAGCGGACATCTTTCACTTCTAGTGAACGGAAGCTGCGGGAGAGCGCCTGCTCCAGGGCGCGGCGGCGTCCGGTCTCGTCGAGCTGCTCGAGCGCCACCTTGGCGCCGGCGCCCTCGAAGCCGGCGTAGGTCTCGGTTCCCTCGATGGTGGCGTCCCCGCCTGGATCCACCTGGATGCGGAGCAGGACGTCGCTCCGGTCGACCCCGGCGGCAGCCGGGGTCCGCTCCCGGCGCAGCGACTCGCCCGGGCGCGGAAGCACCAGCGCCTCGGCGTCGCGGGCTCCGGGGGGCAGCTCCCCGAAGGGCGCCCAGCGAACCGACGGGTCGAGCCAGAGGACCTCTCCGCCCGCCTCGGCCCGGATGGCCGCGACGGGGTAGAGCTCGAGGCGCGGGAAGCGCCAGGGCTGCGGGTCGACGTAGAAGGGGCGGATGAGCGCCACTCGCGCCGGGACGCCCAGGGCGTCGAGCAGCGCCAGCAGCACCAGCGTCCGGTTGCCGCGTCCGCGGGAGAGGACGTGGCTGGCCTGGTCGGTGAGCGGCCCGTTCCCCTCGACCTGGTTCATCACCGCCTCGTAGGCGGCGCGGACGAGCGCCCCCCCGGTCCGCGGCGGTGCGTCCGGCGGTGTCCGGAGCGCCCGGGCCACGGACTCGATCTCGGCGCTGGGGCGGATGCGCTCCAGGACGGCGTCGGCGGCGACGAGCGCCGCCCCGTCGATCCCGTCTCCCCACCCGGCCTGGATCATCGGCACGTACTCGGCGATGCCCGGGGCGCTCGGCTCCCCGACGAGCGCCGAGACCCGGCGGGCCTCGGCGCGCATCACGTCCCGATCGCCCTGGCGCACCACCTCCGGAGGCGCCATGTGCTTCACGTCGAGATGCAGGGCCCCGGCGGGCGCGGCCACGGCGTAGGTCGATCGGTAGAAGGGCATCTCCTCGCCCCGGAAGAAGAACGGGTCGGACACCCAGCCCGGGACCGCGGGCCCGCGTGCGGGGTGGGCGCGCAACCACTCGACCTCCAGGTAGTCCCCGGGCTCGAGCCCGGCCGCGGACAGGGTTCGCTTGTCTCCTCCGTGCTGCTCGGGCTCGAGAACGCGCCCGTCCCGCTTGCGGGTCCTGAGCTGGAGCAGGGCCGCGCCACCCGGCACCTCGACCTCCCCCCACTTCTCCACCCCACGCGCGTCGTGGACGTGGATGACCTGATGGGTCCGCTCGGTGGTGGAGCCGTCGGCGTGGGCCTCCACGGCCGCGGCGTCGAGCACCAGCGAGGCCGGCGTGGTGACCGGCACCGCCGCGGCCTCGTAGTCGCGGATGGTGGCCGGCCCGTCGTCGGCGAGGTCGGCGAGGACCTCGCGGCCGTCCTCGAGCGCCAGCCCGCGCCGGAGCAGGAGGTCTGCGCCGTCGAGGGCGAGCGCCCGTTCGCGCGCCGCGCGGGCGGCGCTCCGCTGGCCGGAGAGCTCGAGCAGCTCCGCCAGCCGGCGCTGGATGCGGGCGTCGCTCGGCCAGGTCCGGGAGAGCTCCTCCACCTCGAGGACGGCGGCGGCCGGGTTGCCCTGGGCCACGAGGATCCGTGCCAGGGCCAGGCGCGCGTCGATGCGGGACGGCGCCGAGCGAACCACCTCGCTCCAGGTCCCGGCGGCCGAGGCGAGGTCGCCGCGGGCGCGCCGGTGATCGGCGAGCCTCTCGCGCCCTCCGGGGCAGCGACCGACCGCCTCGGCGGCCTCGTCCTCGAGCGCCACGGCGTCCCGGCGGGAGGCCATCTCGAAGAGCATCCCCGCCGCGGCGCAGTTCCCGGCGCGGGAGGCCTCGAGCACGATGCCCTCCGCGGCCTCCGGGAAGCTCCGCGCCGCCAGCAGCCGCGCCCGCGCCAGGCGCGCGCGCGGCCGGGCCGCCGCCTTCTCCGGCATCCCGGACAGGAGGGCCTCGGCGTCGTCGAGCCGCCCGCCGGCCATGGCCACCTCGACCAGCACGAGGCGGGTCGCCGCGTCGCCCGGGTCCATCCGGGAGGCCTCGCGCCAGTCGGCCTCGGCTCGCGCACGAGCGGTCCGCTCCGCCTGCGTGGCGTCCCCGGACACCGCCTCTCCGCGAGCCGCGCGGACGACGGCTGCGCCCGGCGCGAGCGCCACCGCCTCGTCGAGGAGCGCCACCGCCGCCTGGCGGTCGTTGTCGAGGCGGTCCCGCGCGGAGACGAGGCGGGCCAGCGCCGCGCCGCCCTCGGGCTGGAGGGTGTCGCTGAGCGACCGTGCCGACAGGATCGGCGTGGGGGGGCGCCCCTCGATCACCGCGGGGCCCGGGCCGGCGGCCGGCTCCCACTCGACGTCGGCCGGCGCCCCGTCCTCGCGGGCCAGCGCCACCGCCAGGGTCGGGCGCGCGCCGCCCCTCGTGAGCTTCACGAGGACGCGATGGGCTCCGGCTCCGAGATCGACCGGCACGACCTGCACCGCCGAGGGCCACCCGGACCAGGCGAGACGCTCGGCCCTGGGCACCCCATCGAGGAAGAGCCGGGCCGATGCGCTGGTGCCGAGCGCGAGCAGGTAGCGCCCGCCGCGGGCCAGCCGGAGATCCGCTGCGAGATACCAGACGTCGCCCGGGGCGGTCTCTCCGTCGAGCGAGGCGACTCCCTCCGGCGTCGGCAGGGTCCGGGAGAGGAGCGGGGCCAGTCCCGGCCGGTCCCATCGCGGAAGCCAGGGCCCTGCCTCCGGAGCGAACGGTCGGGTCATGTCGAGGGCGTGCAGCGCGCCGAAGGGGCCGGCGATCGACCAGGCGGTGGCCACGCCGTTCTCCCCTCGCAGGCGCGCCGACTCGGTGAAGGCGCCGCGCGCCTCTGCGACGACGGCCCTCACCGCCCGGGCCCTGTATGCGCCCAGCCCGGCGAGCCGGCCGGAGTCGAGCGCGGATCCGACCGCGCCATCGGCCCGGTCGGCGAGGAGGGAAGAGGTGAGCGCCACGTCGCCGAGCCGCCGGAGCGCGACGAGGGCGAGCGGGTGGCGCGGCGCGGCGGAGACGATGGCGAGCAGCGCCGCCACCTCGGCCTCCTCGTCCAGCGAGCGCTCGGCGAGCATGGCCTGGCCCAGGAGCGGCCAGGGGTCGGTGGGGGCCCGGGCGGCGTCGGCCCGGAAGCGGACCTCGGCCGCGGCCGGGTCGCCTCGCCCGAGCCAGTCGTCGAAGCCGGAGGGGCCGGAGGAGCCGGGGGCGGGCGCGGCCAGGGCGTGGGCCGTCGCGAGCAGCAGGAGGAGCCCCGCGCCACGTCGAATGGCCGTCACGGCGCCCTCCCGGCGGCGTGCACCAGCCGGACGGTGCGCAGGAGCGCCCGGTCGAGCCCGGAGAGGAACTCCCGGAAGGCCGGGTAGTCGGCGGCGGCGATGCGCCGCGCGGAGATCCGGAGATCGCCCTCGGCCACGAGGGCTCCCCCCTCCTCCCGCATGGAGACCGACCAGGCGCCGAAGGGGCCGTCCCGCCGTTCCGGGGCCGGCAGCGGCGCGGGCGACATCCCGGACGGGAGCGTGTAACGAAGCGTGAACTGGTTGTCGAAGGGATGGGGCAGGACGAGGTCGTGCTTCCGGGTGGCGAGCGGCGCGTACGACTCCATCCAGTTCTGTCCCAGGCCGAACGGGGTGAGCTGCAGGCCGCCGTTCTCGGGCCTCGCCAGCCGCGGCACGGCGAGCCGGAAGCTCACGCGAACGTCGTCCTCGATCCGCGAGAGGTCGCCCGTCTCCACCTTCTCGGCCTTGAGGCCGGGAAAGGTGCGGGCGAAGCTCCGCTCCAGGGCGGCGAGCCGGCCGCTCTCCGACTGCAGGGCGCGCCGGAAGTCGGGGGCCTGCGCCCCGGTGACCTGGGTGCTTCCGTCCACCACCGCCGAGCCGTCGGCGGCGAGCGCGATCCGGTAGTCGGAGCGCACCCGGTCGTCCCCCGGTGTCGCCTCGGGCAGCGTCCGGAAGGTGGGCGGGGCTCCGGGGTTCACCACCAGCACGGTGGCGCCGCGGTCCTCGGCGGGAAGCTCCCGGGACCCGGAGCCGGTGGCCGTCCCGTCGAGCCAGAGGTCGAACTCCGGCACGTAGAGGATGGCGTGGTTGAAGACGGCCAGCGACGCGGGCGCCGGGGGCAGGTTGCCGAGCCGGTGCATGCGGAGCAGCACCAGCCGCGAGTCGATCCCGGCCGGCTCGAGCAGCGCGAGCATCAGGCTCGCCTTGTCCTTGCAGTCGCCGAAGCGGCGGGTGAGCACCTGCTCCACCTGGTAGGGCTTGTAGCCGTGGATGCCGAACTCGAGCCCCACGTAGCGGGTGCTGGTCACCACCTGGTCGTAGACGGCGCGCACGATCTCGAGCCGGATCTCCTTCTCCGGGCGCCCGGCGTTCTCCGGGCGGGCCCGCACCTCGGAGACGATCCGGGCCGACTCGGCGCGGATCCCCGGGCCGGGGCGCAGCTGCTCCCGCACCAGTCCCTCGTAGAACCGGGCCACCTCGTCCCAGCTCCCGTAGGTGGAGACGTGGACGTAGGGGGTGGACTCGGCCATGCCGGGCATGCCGGGCTCGGGCTGCAGGCGCGGCAGGTCGGTGGCGGTCCAGCGGTACTCGCGGACGCCGCCGGGCAGGTCCTTCACGGAGCGTGACACGTCGGGGAGCCTCGGGTCGCTGGCGTGGAGGGTGCGGGAGGCCGGGGCCAGCAGCACGTAGTCCATCCGCTCCCTGCGGATCGGGTCGGCGAAGGGGGTGACCTCGCCGAAGTAGTCGGAGAGCAGGTTCTCGCCGGCCACGTCATCCACCCGCCAGGCCAGCTCGAGCACGTCGCCGGGGGCGAGCGACGGCAGCACGACCTGCCGGACCCGGGTGTCGTAGTAGAGCCGGTACCAGGGCTCGCTCGCGCTCCGGTCGGCCTCCTGGTGCGTCTCCACCACCGTGCCGTCCGGCTTCCAGACCCGGGCCCGCTCCACCCGCACGTCCTGGCGCCCGGGCACGTAGCCGATGGGGTGGGCGCGGAAGCCCTCCGTTCCGCGAGGCGTGTACACCCTGGCCACGGTCTGGAAGTAGGTCGACGAGAGGCCGGACGGGTAGACGCGGGTCACCTTGGTCTCGGAGAGGATCGCGACGTCCTCGTCGCCCCGGCGCGCCGGCGTGGCCCGGGCGAGCGCCGCGGCGTCGACCAGGTAGGGGGCCTCGAAGCGCTCCCGCTGGGGCTCGAGCTGGCGGACGAGCTCCTTCAGCTGCGGGCTCTGGGGCCGGAGCTCGAGCGCCTCCTGCAGCTCGGCGAGCGCCTCGCCCCGGCGCCCCTCCCGCAGGAGTTGCCGCCCGCGACGCTCGTGCACCTCCGGCTCGTCGGGCGAGAGGCGCGCGGCGGCCTGGAAGTCGGCCTCGGCCGGCTCGGGACGTCCGTTGGCGGCGAGCAGGTCGGCGCGCCGCAACCGGAGGAAGGGGTCCCCGGGCGCGAGCCGGATGGCGTCGCCGAGGAGCTCGAGTGCGCCGTCGACGTCCCCGCGCTCGAGAAGGAGGGTGGCGAGCGCGCTGCGGGCCTGCACGTCGTCGTACCGAAGCGACAGGACCCTGCGGTACCAGCGCATGGCGTCCTCGGCCCGGTCGAGCCGCCGCGAGGCCCGGGCCGCTCCCTCGGCCGTACCGGGCAGACCGGGCATCTCCTCGGCCAGCCGGAGAAGCTCGACCTGCGCGCGAGACGGATAGCCCACCAGCTCCCACGCCTGCGCGAGCGCGCCGCGGGCCGCCGCCCACCGGGGCCAGTCGGCGACGATCGGCTCCATCCGGCGCACCGCCTCCTGGGCGCGCCCGTGGCGGATCTCCTCCTCGGCGAGCGCCAGCCGTGCCACCGGGTTGGCCGGGTCGGCCCGGAGTGCCGCCTCGAGACGCTCCCGGCGGCGGTCGGGATCCTGGTCCTCCAGCCGGGCCGCCAGGAGCTGGGCCGCCGCGTCGCCGGGCAGGAGGTCCGCGGCGCGGCGGGCTTCCCGGGCCGGCGCGTGGTCCCCCGCGTCCTCGGAGAGCTTCTCGCCGAGGGCGGTCGCGAGGTCCATGCGGGCCTTGCCCTCGGCCGCCCCGCGAGATCGGGCCGCCCGTCGCGAGAGCGTCGTCACCAGCGACTCCACGCGGGCCGGGCTCGGCGCCGGGCCGGCGGAGAGAGGCGGCGCGGGCGGCAAGGGCGCCGGCCTCGCGGCGATGGGCTCGCCGGCCAGGTCGGTGAGGCGCACCGCCAGCGCCATCTCCCCCTGGTCCTGCGCGAGCTTCACGAGGATCCGGTTCGGGCCCTTGCGCAGCGTGACCTCGACGACCGCCTGGTCGAGCCGGGCCGGGTGGTAGGCGGACTCGGCGAGCACCTGCGTCCCATTCACCCAGAGGCGAAAGGCGCCGCTGGCGCCGACCCAGAGCCGGGCCCGCTGCTGGCGGGCCAGCTCGGGGACGGCCAGCGCGAAGACCACCGCCTCCCGCTGCGGACGCACCGCCGTACCGATGGCGAGGATGCCGCGGAACTCCAGCTCGGGCGGCAGGGGGCGCCAGCCCACCTCGCGCGCCTTGCCGGGAAAGCGGGCGCCGAGGTCGAGCGCGACCTCGGGCGGGAACTCGCGCTCGAGGCCTCTCCGCCCCTCGTTGTCGAAGGGCCCGGCGACCCACCAGCCCCGGAGGAACCCGAGCCGCTCCCGCTCCGCCTCGGCCCGGCTCGGATTGCCGCGCGACTCCTCGACGGACGCGAGAAACCAGCGCGCCAGCGCCCGGACCTCGAGGTGCGACCTGGGATCGTCGGCGGCGGCGCGGTAGGCCGCGGCCGGACGCGACAGGTCGGAGAGCGCGGGCTCGAGCTCGCGGATGCGGACGAGCGGGGCGATGGCGCGCGGCTCGGCGCGGCCCTGGCGCAGCTCTGCGGCGGCGACCTCGAAGGCCGCGGCGGCGGGGTCGCCAGTCGCCGGCACGGCGAGCGCCGGCGCGGCGGAGGGCGTCCCGGCGGCGAGGAGCGCCAGGGGGAGGAGAAGGGAGGTGAGCGGCACGCCCGGAGTCTACCCCCGGAACGTCGCCGGAATTCCGCGGATCGGCCCGATCACCCGGCCCGGGCCAGCGCCACCACGGTGATGCGCCGGGCACCGGCCTCCCGGAGCGCCCGGGAGGCGGCCTCGGCGGTGGCGCCGGTGGTCACGACGTCGTCCACGAGCACCAGGTCGAGCCCGGTCACGGCCCTCGAGGCGGCGAAGGCGCCCTCGACGTTGCGGGCCCGCGAGCCCCGGTCGCGACCCACCTGCGGCGGGGTCTCGCGGACCCGGCGCATCGCGCCGCGAAGGAGCCGGAGCCCCGCGGCGCGGGAGAACGCGCCGGCGAGGAGCATGGCCTGGTCGTAGCCCCGCTCGATCCGGCGGCGCCGGCCGAGCGGCACCCAGACCACGCGGGCGCCCCGGGGGACCTCGACCCGCCCGGCCAGCCAGCGCCCCAGCGGGACGGCGGCCTCGGCGCGGTCGCCGTACTTGAGGGCGTGGATGGCGTCGGCGATGGGGCCGCCGAAGAGCGCGCCGGCCCGCACGTCGTCGGGATTCCCCGGCACCGGGTCGATGGCCCCTTCGCAGATGGCGCAGAACGGGGAGGCCGGGAGCGGCGCGTCCCCGCAGGCCGGGCAACGGGGCGGAAAGGCGAGGTCGAGAAGCGCGCCGCCCAAGGCCTGGATCGCCCCCGCCATCCTATTTCACCAAAAGTCCTAGCCCCTTCATCTCCCTGGGCTGGGGAAGCCCGATGACCTGGAGCGCGGTGGGAGCCACGTCGGCGAGCACCCCGTCCTTTCGCAGCCTGGCGCCGCGAAGGTCGGGGTCGGCCAGGATGAAGGGCACGGGCCCCAGCGTGTGCGCGGTGTGCGGCTCGCCGGTCACCGGATCGGTCATCATCTCGCAGTTGCCGTGGTCGGCCGTGACCATCATGGCCATCCCGACCTCCTTCGCCGCCGTCCAGAGCCGGCCGATGCACTCGTCGACCACCTTCACGGCCTTCACGGCGGCGTCGAGCTTGCCGGTGTGCCCGACCATGTCGGGGTTGGCGAAGTTGACCAGGATGAAGCCGTAGCGCCGGGTCCGGATCGCCTCGACCACCTTGTCGGTGACCTCGCGGGCGCTCATCTCCGGCTTCTCGTCGTAGGTCTTCACGTCGCGCGGGCTGGGAACGAGGATGCGGTCCTCGCCCGGGAAGACCGTCTCCCGCCCGCCGTTGAAGAAGAAGGTGACGTGGGCGTACTTCTCGGTCTCGGCGCAGCGCAGCTGCGCGAGGCCCGCCCGGGCCACGATCTCCGGGAAGATCTCGGTCGGCTGCTCGGGCGGGAAGGCGGCCGGCAGGTCGAAGGTCTCGTCGTACTGGGCCATTCCGGCGAAGGCGGAGAGGCGGGGGCGCGAGGAGGCGTCGAAGTCCTTGAACCCGGGCTGCATGAAGGCGCGCGTGATCTCGCGGGCCCGGTCGGCGCGGAAGTTGAAGAAGACGAGCGCGTCCCCGTCCTTCAGCCGGGCCACCGGCTCCCCTCCCCCGTTCACGACCACGGTGGGCTTCACGAACTCGTCGGTCTCCCCGCGCGCGTAGGCCTGCTCGACGGCATTCACCCCCGAGGTGGCCCTGCATCCTTCCGCGCGGACCATGGCGTCGAAGGCCTCCTTGACCCGGTCCCAGCGCCTGTCGCGGTCCATGGCGAAGAACCGCCCCATGACGGTGGCCACCTTTCCGTAGCCCCTGTCCTTCATGCGCCTCTCGAGCGACTGGACGTAGCCGAGCCCGCTCCTGGGCGGCGTGTCGCGCCCGTCGAGGAAGGCGTGCACGTAGGCCTTCCCGACCCCTTCGCGCCGCGCCAGCTCGAGGAGCGCGTGCAGGTGCTCCTCGTGGCTGTGGACACCGCCGTCGGAGACCAGCCCCATGAGGTGGACCGCGCCGCCGGCCGCCTTGGCCTTGCGCATCGCCGCGAGCAGCTCCGGGATCTGGAAGAACGAGCCGTCCTCGATGGACCGGTTGATGCGCACCAGGTCCTGGAAGACGATCCGCCCGGCACCGAGGTTGGTGTGCCCCACCTCGGAGTTGCCCATCTGCCCCTCGGGGAGTCCGACGGCGAGACCGGAGGTCCGCAGCGCGGTCGACGGGTAGTCGCGCACGAGCGCGTCCATGTGGGGGGTGCCGGCGATGGCGATGGCGTTCGCTTCCCGCTCGGCGCGGATGCCCCACCCGTCGAGGACGACCAGCAGGACGGGCTTCAGCTTGGGCAAGTGGACCTCTCTCGGCGCGGCGGGCGCGCCCGGTATGGAGGAGGAAGCCTAGGCGACGCCCCTCGGGTTCTCAAGTGAAGCATCCCCCGACCATGCCAGGGCCGGGCCAGCCCGGGGGCGAGGGCCAATTTCACTTGTGGTACGGCTCTCCGCGCAGGATGGTGAAGGCCCGGTAGACCTGCTCGAGGAGCACGAGCCGCGCCAGGCGGTGGGCCAGCGTGAGGCGGGAGAGGCAGAGCGACTCGGCGGAGCGGGCCCGGATGGCCTCGCCGTGGCCGTCGGAACCACCGATGACGAGCGTCACGTCCTTCGCACCCTCGATCCAGGCGCCCACCCGGCGGGCGAACTCGAGGCTGGTGGTCTCCTTGCCCCGCTCGTCGAGGAGCACCACCCGCTCGCCTTCGGCGATCCGGTCGAGCAGCGACCTGGCCTCCTCGTCCCTGGCCCGGGGTGTCCCGGCCGCGCGCCGCGCCTCCGGCACCTCCTCGACCGCGAACTTCACGTACCGGCCGATGCGCTTCGCGTACTCCTCGACGGCCGGGGCGTAGAGGCCGGAGCGGTCCCGGCCGACGGAGAGGAGGCGCAAGCGCACCGCGGGAGTCTACCGCGCCGCCGGCTGCCCCGATGGGGCGGACCCTGGAGAGGGGTGTCTTGCCCGGCGTGCCGGGAAACGACACCTGCCCCAAAAGGGAGACTGTTCGGTCCGGGGTTTCTGGCGCCTGGATCTATCTGCACCACAGGGGGTGAACCATGAATCGAATCCTGCGCGTCCTGGCCGTCGTGTCCCTTTCCCTGTCCGCCTGCGGGTCGGAGCCTCCCGCCACCGATGTCGCGGCGGTGGCTGCCCTGTCACCGCCGGCCGCCTCGACCGCGTGCAAGGCACCGGGCGACGAGCCCAGCGGGCCGAAGCTGGAGGTGATGACCCGCAACCTCTACCTGGGGGCGGACATCTTCGCCGTCACCCAGGTTCCCGTGGAGCAGATCGTCCAGGCCACGACCGAGTTCTGGGTGAAGGTCCAGATGACCGACTTCCCGGCCCGCGCAAAGGTCATCGCCGACGAGATCTTCTGGGCGCGCCCCGAGGTCCTCGGCCTCCAGGAGGTGACCACCTATCGATCGGGTGACCCGCTCGTCTGCGCATCACTGGCCTCTCCCGACGCCCCGGTGGCCGAGCACGTCGAGCTCGACTTCCTCGCCATCCTCCAGAAGGAGCTGCACCGGCGCGGCCTCCACTACGAGGTCGCGGCGCGGGTCACCTCCACCGACGTGGAGCTCTGCGTCGCCGACCCGAAGGACCCCACCAACCAGCTCAAGTTCCGCGACCTCCGCTACACCGACCACGAGGTGCTCCTCGTCCGCAAG
>Ga0209048_10004523_pt1 | contig 13292 bp, 12 predicted proteins | sample FrelakmetCRP12CR_FD_187146 | JGI IMG/M metagenome (GOLD analysis project Ga0209048, IMG submission 187146) | Freshwater lake sediment microbial communities from the University of Notre Dame, USA, for methane emissions studies - CRP12 CR (SPAdes)... | ecosystem: Environmental > Aquatic >... | reverse complement strand
CCGGCCAGTCCACCCAGACCGGCGCGGGCTCCGCCTCAGGCTCGGCCTCATCCACTGCGACCCCCCGGATCGCCCCGAACCCGGTCGCGACGAACGCCATTGTCTCGCGGTCGCTGACGAGCGTCCTGCGCGACGGCCTTGTCGTCCGCTACTCTGTCAACGAGCAGGTCACCGGCCGCTTCGAGGTGCTGCTCAACCGCTCGCTAGCTCGCCACCTGGGAGTCAGCGGCACTCCCGCGAGCGGCCTGCCCGCCGGTTCGCCTCAGTCCCTCGTGATCGGCAAAGCCATTCTCGTCACGACCAGGGCGGGACGCAACACGGTCAGGATCCTCTTCTCAAAGCGCACGGCCGCGCGCCTGCGGGGACAGAAGAAGGTGTCGCTGACGCTCAGAATGGTCGTGCGCAACGCGTCGTTCCCCACCCCGGTCAGCATGACCGTGCTCAGCGCCGTCACGCTGAAGCGCTGACTGCGCCCGCAGGCGCCCTGACCGTGCTCGCCGCGCGAGCTCCCGGCGGTCAGTCCGGGGAGCCCTTTCCGCGCTTCCGGCGCGCCTTCTCGCGAAACACGAAGTACCACAGGGCGCCCAGCAGCAGATAGCCGGAGACGATCGACACCACCGAGATCACGGCGACGGCGGTGTTGTTGGAGCTCACCGATTCCCCGTCGAGCGCGACCGGGAGAAGGAGGCCAAGCGCAAGGCTCATGTCGCCAACCGGCGTTGCCCTACAGCCCGGGCCAGTGGCGTGCCACGAAGCCGCTGTTGTCCACCGGGCTCACGAGCCAGCGCGAGGCGTACACGCCGCTGCGACCGGCCGTGTCATAGAGGATGCCGTCCACGTACATGTAGGTGTGACCGGCGTTCGCGTAAACGGTGATGTACTTCCCCGGTCCCGCCGCGCCCCAGCTCTCCAGTTCGCCCGAGGTCTCCGGCGCCGACAGCAGGCCGCCGGCCGCCAGCGCGTAGCTCACCGATCCCGAGCAGTCGTAGGCATTGTCCACGAAGGAGGCGTGGCCGCCGCCGAACACGTATGGGAAATCGGCGATCGCGTTCGCGCCCGCGACGACCTTCTGAATGACTTCCGGGACGCCCGCCGGGATCGGGATCGTCCCATTGCCTCCTACCGACTCGCCTCCGGCGACCGGCGTCAGCCGCCGCTGCTGAGCCTGGCGGGCCTGGCTTTCGACGGCGTGCATCTGCGCCAGCTCGCGGCGCACTTCGGCATCTGAGGGCGCCCCCGCGGCGATCACCTCCGCGCCCGCCTTCGCGGGAGTCGTCGCGGCCTTGTGGTGCACCGAGGCGGGCGCCGGGAAGCTCTTGGATTCCTGTGGGTCGGCCACCTCGGCGACGTTCACGCGACCCGCGTTCGCGACCCGCGCGCCGGGCGCTGCCGGCGCTGCCGCGGAGCGCGGGCCCCCTGCCGGGGAGCCTGTACCGGTTGCCGGGGAGCCTGTGCCGGTTGCCGGGGAGCCTGTGCCGGGAGTCCCGTGGGCATATGTGCCGGAATGGGCGGTGCCGCCGCCCAGGATCAGCACGGCGGTGAGCGCGACTAGCCCTGCGGCCAGCAGCGTGCCGGCAAGCCAGAAGCGCGAGATTCCGGTGCGCGAGCGCCTCGGGCTGGGGTTGTCGATCACGCCGGCCACTCGTTAGAGGCTAGCGGGCGTGCCGTCGTCACAGCCCCGCTTTGACCGGCCGTCGGGGCAGGCCGCCGGGCCGCTCAGCTAACCTTGACCCGAATGCCCGACGAGGCCACCACCGTGGCGGCTCCACCCACGGACATCGCGGCGCCCCTGCGGACCGGCCCCTCTCCCGCCTCGGGATCAGCACAGGACGGCGCCGCAAACATCCGGGAAGCCGCGAAGATCGTTCCCGCGAACGCGCGGAAACCGCCGCAGATCAGCGCGGCGAACGCCGGTGGATCCGCGGAGAACCGGCCGCACATGCGTTTCCTGCATGGCCTGCGCCGGCCGGCCAACTGGCTGCAGCTGGTCCGCTTCGGCGTCGTCGGATTCATCGGCTTCGCGGTGAACCTCGCCGTGTACGCCGTCTGCGTGCGTGCCCTCGGGATCGACTACCACGTGGCAGCGGTGGCGGCGTGGGTGGTCGCGGTGCTGAACAACTTCATCCTGAACAGGCACTGGACGTTTGACGCCGGCGACGGTCGAGCGAGCTTTCAGGCCGTCCGCTTCGTCGTGGTCAGCCTGGTGGCGTTCGGGTTCAGCCTGATTCTTCTCACACTGTTCGTAGAGGCGGCCGGGGTGCCAAAGGTCCCGGCGCAGGCGCTGGCCGTTGCGGCGTCAATGCCGTTGAACTTCCTGGGCAACAAGCTGTGGAGCTTTCGGGCTGAGGGTGGGCGCGTCCCCCCCGCCAGGCTCTGAGCGGCGCCGCTCGGGCGCTCGGCGGGCGCTCGGCGGGTACCTATACTTGGCCCTTCCCCCTCCCGGAGGATTCTTGTGCAGGAGATGGTCATCTACGGCGTCAGCTTCGACATGGTTGGCAAGCAGCCGATCGTGCTCCTGAAGACGGTCGACGGCAACAAGTTCCTGCCGATCTGGATCGGCCACCCCGAGGCGGCCTCGATCCTGATGAAGCTCCAGGGCGCCGGGACCCCGCGCCCGATGACCCACGATCTCGTGTGCGACATCCTCGGCGAGCTCGACGTCAAGTGCACGCAGGTGTCGGTCACCGAACTGCGCGAGAACACCTTCTTCGCCTCGATCACCCTGAGCGTGGCCGGCCGCGAGCTCGAGATCGACTCCCGCCCGAGCGACGCGATCGCGCTCGCCGTGCGCTCCGGCGCTCCGATCTATGCGGCCGAGGAGGTCATCTCGGAGTCGGCGATCGAGTTCGAGCACGACGTCGAGGAGTCTGAGGACGTCGTCGAGAAGTTCAAGGAGTTCCTCGACGAGGTCTCCCCCGAGGACTTCGCCGCCGGGGACTCATAGCCCGACCTCACGCGGGCCGCGTCCATGCGCTGCCCAGAATCCGGCTGACCAGATCATCGAAGCCGATCCCTGCCGCGTCGGCCGCCTGGGGGAGCAGGCTCGTCTCGGTCAACCCGGGAGACACGTTCGTCTCCAGCACCCACAGCGCTCCGGTCTGCTCCTCGAGCATCAGATCCACCCGGGCCACGCCGTGGCAGCCGAGCAGCTCATAGACGGCGAGCGCCAGCTGCTGTGCCCGGGCGGTCGTCTCGGCTCCGAGCTCGGCGGGGCAGACGAAGGTGGTCATGCCGATCTCGTAACGGGACTCGTAGTCGTAGAAGTCCTCCTCCCGCGGGACCGCCTCTACGACCGGCAGGGCAACGGGATCTCCGGCGGCTCCGCCGGGCGACTGTGATCCCGGCTCGCCGTCCAGCACCGACACGGCGAGGTCGCGCCCCTTGATGTAGCGCTCGATCAGGATCTTGCGGTCATAAGAGAACGCGCCGACGAGCGCGCCGGGGAGCTCCTCGCCGGCGCGCGCGAACTTCACGCCCAGAGCCGAGCCCTGACTGGCGGGCTTGACCACCAGCGGGAAACCGAGCTTGGCTTCGACCGCGCCGAGGCTGGCCGCGGCGCCCAGCTCCTTGATCGAACGCTCCCGCAGGAAGGCGAACTCGGGCGTCGGAACGCCGGCCTCGCGCATCAGATGCTTTGCGAGGACCTTGTCGGTGCAGCACACGCAGGCCGCCGGACCCGATCCGGTGTACGGGACCCCGATCGCCTCGAGTAGACCCTGCACCGTCCCATCCTCCCCGTCGCGCCCGTGCAGGGCGATGAAGGCCACGTCCGGCTCGACCGCCTGCAGTTGCTCGACGAACGATGGCCCGACGTCGACCGGCAGCACCTCGTGCCCGAGTCGCCCCAGCGCGTCCTGCGCCTGGGCACCCGAGCGCAGGGACACCTTGCGCTCGAGCGAGCGCCCGCCCTTGAGCACGGCGACCCTTTTCGCGGCGCTCATCGATCCCGGCGCTGGCGGGCCGACCCATCCGCCTCGCGGCGAGGCAGCTCGACGACGTCGGCCAAGCCCGTCTCGCCGTCGCCGGGGAGATCCTGCTCTGAGTCGCCCTGCGACGCCGTGACGTCCTGCGATGGCGAGAGGATCTTCGAGGAGGAGCCGGTCAGCGAGCCGAGCAGCCCGACCTGCTCGCGCACGGCCCTTCCGATCCGCCGCACTCCCTCGCGGATGTCGTCGTCCGGGACCCCGGCGAAGTTCAGGCGCATCGAGGAGGAGCCGCTTCGCCCGTCCATGTACGCCGCGCGCCCCGGCACGAACGCCACCCCCTCGTTTTTCCGCGCCAGCGCAAGCAGGTCCGTCGTGTCGATCCGCTCGTCGAGCGTCGCCCAGATGAACAGCCCGCCCTGGGGCCTCGTCCAGCTTGCCTCCTCGCCGAAGTGCTGTTCGAGCTCGGCGAGCATCAGATCCCGTCGACGGCGATAGAGGCTCTTGAGCCGCTCCACATACTCACGCCAGGCGGCACGGCCCTGGGCGTCGCGCTCCTTGAAGTAGGCGGCGACGAACAGCTGGGTCACCGAGGAGGAGCACAGGTCGGCGCCCTGCTTGCCGAGGTTGAGCTTCTCGAGCACCGGTCTCGGGGCAACGGCCCAGCCGAGGCGCAACCCCGGCGAGAGGATCTTCGAGAAGGTGCCCAGGTAGATCACGAGGTCCGAAGCGCCCCCCCGCCCGACCGCCTCGGCGTCCAGCGAGTAGAGCGTCGGCAGCGGCTCGCCCTCGTAGCGCAGTAGGCCGTAGGGATTGTCCTCGAGCACGAGCAGCTCGCGCTCGCGCGCCACCTCGACCAACCGTCTCCGGCGCGCCAGCGACATGGTCACGCCGCCCGGGTTCTGGAAGTTGGGGATCGTGTAGATGAACTTCGGCCTTCTTCCCTGCGCCTGCAGACGGTCGAGCGTGCCCTCGAGCGCGTCGATCGGCAGCCCGTCGGCGTCCATCTCGATCTGCGCCACCTCCGCCTGGTAGGCCCCGAACGTGGGCACGGCGCCGGGGTAGGTCGGCGCCTCGGCGACGATCACGTCTCCGGGGTCGATCAACGCCTTGCAGACCAGGTCGATCACCTGCTGGCCGCCGGTGGTCACGATGACCTCGCCGGGGTCGACCAACGTACCCTCCTCTGCCATGACCTCGACGATGCACTCCACCATGGCCGCCATGCCTTCGGTCGGCCCATACTGCAACGCCCGGGCGGTCGACTCGGCGGCCACCTTGGCCATCAGCCTGGCGTAGAGCTCCGGGGCGAACGTGGTGGTGTCCGGCAGCCCGCCCGCCAGCGAGATCACGTCGGGGCGCTCGGTGAGTGCCATCATCTCCCGCATCGCCGAGCTTTTCATGCCGTGAGTGCGTGCCGCGAACAGCGCCTCGTAGCGCGCCAGCTCGTGCGCGGTGGCTCGGGCCCCTCGCCCGTCGCCCGCCCCTTTGATCGGTCGCTCCATCGCTGTCGCCTCTATTCGCCCCCGCGCCTTGCCGTTCCTGGCTGCGCCGCCGACTTCTCGCCGGACCCGTCGTCTATCGTCCTGACCTGTCGCAGATCGGCCAGCACCCGCACGGTAGCGCACAGCTGCCCGCCCCCCGCATGAACGGCACCTTCTTCTACATAGGCCTGGGCGCCGGCCTCGCGGCCGCCTGCGGGCTGCGGCCCTTCCTGCCGTTGCTGCTCGCCGGTGCCCTCGGCTCCGCCCATGCGCTGGGAGTGAGCTTCGCGCACGCCCCCTACCGCTTCCTGGCTTCCGGCTGGTGGCTCGTCGCGGTCACGCTCGCGCTCGTCCTCGCATACGCGGCTCAGCTGCTGCTGGGCCTCACGCCGACGCTCGACTCCGGCCCTGAGCGCACGCGGCCGAATCCACTCTCCATCGCGATCAGCGTGCTCGGATACGCAGCCGGCGCGCTGCTGTTCGCCGGCACCCTCGCCGCACACCGTGACGCGTCCTGGCCTGGCCTGCTCGGCGGGCTGGCGGCCGTCGCGCTCGCCACCAACGCCGCCGGTCCGGTGATCACCCGCGCCCGCGCCCGCCTGCCCGATCGTGCCGCCCGGGAGGCGCTCATCGTCTACCTCGACGCGGCCTCGCTGGTGCTCGCGGCGCTGGTCGCGCTGCTTCACCCGCTCGGCTTCCTCGCGCTTGGCCTCTTCGCCTGGTTTCTGCTGCGCACGCGCTCGCGCGCGGACGCGAAGTACCAAGGGCTGCGCATTCTGCGCCGCTGATCAGAACGTGAGCCCGACCCCTTCCAAGCTCGTCCTGTGCGTGATCGATGCGATGTCGCCCACCATGCTCGAGCGGGCCGTCGCCTCGGGCGTGGCGCCCGTGCTTGAGGTGCTGATCGACCGCGGGCAATACGTCCCCGCATGTGCCGCGGCGTTCCCCTCCGTGACGCCCGTGTGCGCGGCATCGATCGCCACCGGGGTCGCCCAGGACGACCACCACATCCCCGCAATGAACTGGTTCGACCGCGAGGAGGACCGTTACGTCGAGTACGGCTCCAGCTTCCGCGCTGCCCAACGTTTCGGCATCGCCCGCCAGCTCACCGACACCGTCTACAACATGAACCGTGCGCACCTCTCCGCGGCAACGCCCACCCTGTTCGAGACGCTCGACGATGCGGAGGTGCGCACGGCCGGCACGACCTATCTCATCTACCGCGGGCGCTATCGGCACGAGCCCCAGCGCGACACGGCTCTCACGCGCTTCGCATCCACGCTGATACGCCATCCGGTGATGGGCCCGCGCGAGCTGTTCTACGCCGACATCTTCGCGAGCCGCCGAACGGGATGCCGCTCGGGACTGGGCATGCCCGGGCTGCGCGACCGCCACTCGGGCTGCGTGTCCGCCCATCTGGTCGAGCACGACCTGTTCGACTTCCTTCTGCTCTCCCTCCCGGACAACGACTGGTACTCCCACAAGCATGGGCCCGACGCGCAGATTCGGTCGCTCGCCGCGGCCGACCTTCAGCTGGCCCGTGTGATGGACGCGGCCGGAGGCGTCGAGGAGTTCCTCAAGGACCATGCTGTGATCGCGATGGCCGACCATTCTCAGGCGCCGGTGGTCGCGTCGATCGCGCTGCAGGACGCCCTTGCCGATCTTGGAGTCCTCGGCCCTGCCCGCCAGTCGTCGGGCTCGTCCGGCGAGGAGCCGCGGATCGCGGTCTGTCCCTCCCAGCGCGCCGCCATGGTCTACTCCCTGCACGAGAGCGAGCGCGACGCGATGCGCGCATCGGTCGCCGCGCTCGCTCTCGGCATCGAGGGCGTGGAGCTCGTGATGTGGCTTGAGCGAGACGCGCATGACGCTCCTCGCGAAGGGGTCATCTCCAGCATCGCTCGCGGCGAGCTGCGCTTCAGCCCGGGCGGCGAGCTCGCCGACCCGCGCGGCGGGGCCTGGAGCGTCGAGGGAGCGCTTGAGGCCCTCGACGCGACAGTTCAGGACGGACGCCTGCTCACGCCCGCCTACCCCGATGCGCTCGCCCGCGTCTGGTCGGCGCTGACCTGCCCGACCTCCGGGGAGGTCCTGCTGTCCGCGTCCCCGGGCTATGAGTTCATCGACTGGGGACGTCAGGCGCACGTCGGCGGCGGAAGCCACGGCTCGCTCCACGCATCGGACTCGCTCGGCGCGCTCATCCTCTGCGGGGTTGCATCTCCCCCGCGGGAGCCCGCACAGTGGGCGATCCGCGACGTCGCTCCCCTGGTGTTGAGCCACTTCGGGCTGGGCCCGGGCTAGAGCCGATCACACGTGGCCAGGCTCGCGGTGATAGGTCGACTCACGGCTCTGATCGCCTGCGCCGCGGTATCCGTCGCCCCGTCCGCCGCCGTCGCCAGCACGGGCGCGAACACCGCTGCGGGAACCGCCGCGAACCTGGACGCCGTCTCCGGAGCCCTGCGTCCCTCCCCGCTGCTCGCCGGCGCGGGCACGGGCCCTGCCTCGTCCGGGCGCTCCACCAACTCCGAGACGCCCATCCCGGTGCCGGCCTCGAACGTGCCGCCCGCGGGCCACCGGCTCTCCGCGAACAGGGTGCTGTCGATCGCAAGCGCTCTTTCAGAGATGCGCGCGACCAGGGCGAGATACCCCGGCTCCTACGCCGGCGCCTATCTCAAGCTGCCGTACCACTGGCAGGTGAGCTACTTCTCGCGCGACGGCAAGAAGGAGATCGGCCAGGTGATCATCGATGACGCCTCCGCCCGGGTGCTCGAACAGTGGACGGGCTTCCAGGTCGCATGGACGATGGCGCGCGGCTACCCCGGGGCATTCGGCAGGCACGTGAACGCCCTCTACGTGTGGCTGCCCCTTTGCGTGCTGTTCCTGCTTCCGTTCGTCAACTTCCGGCGCCCCTTCTCCATGCTGCACCTCGATCTGCTCGTGCTCCTCGCGTTCTCGGTCTCGCTCGCGTTCTTCAATCACGGGCGCATCTACGCATCGGTTCCGCTGGCCTACCCCCCGCTCGTCTACCTGCTGGCGCGGATGCTCGCGCTCACGCGCCGCGCGTGCGGTTCGGCCGGCCTCGGACCGTTGCGCCTACTCGTTCCCACGCCGTGGCTCGCGCTCGCCGTGGTGTTCCTGATCGGGTTTCGCATCGCGCTGAACGTGACGGACTCGAACGTGATCGACGTCGGGTACGCGGGGGTGATCGGCGCCAAGAAGATCGTGCGGGACGGGGCTCTCTACGGCACCTATCCCACGGACAACGAACACGGCAACACATACGGCCCGTTCAACTACGAGGCCTATGTCCCTTTCGTGCAGACCCTCGGGTGGAGCGGCACCTGGGACGATCTTCCCGCCGCCCACGCCGCCTCGATCGTGTTCGATCTGCTCGCGGTCGCGCTGCTCTTCCTGCTCGGCCGCCGTGTGCGCGGACCGACCCTCGGGGTTGCCCTCGCCTATGCCTGGGTCTCCTACCCGTTCACGCTGCTCGCCCTGGACAGCAACTCCAACGACACGCTCGTCGCCGTGCCCCTGATCGCGGCGCTGCTCTTTGCGGGGTCGGCGCCGGCGCGCGGCGTCTTCGCCGCGCTCGCCGGCCTCACGAAGTTCGCCCCGCTGGCGCTTGCGCCACTGTTGGCGACCCACGGGGTGCGCGACCTCGCACCGCCTCGCCGGGCGCGCTCGCTCGCGCTCTTCGTGGGGGCGTTCCTCGCGACCGCCGCGCTGGTGTCGATACCCGCCGTGAGCCACGATTCGCTGCACACTATCTACGAGCGGACGCTCGCCTACCAGGCCAACCGCGGGTCGCCGTTCTCGGTGTGGGGGCTCTACGGCGGGCTCGGCGGGCTGCAGCTGGCGGTGCAGATCTGCGCGATCGCGCTCGCTCTGCTGCTGGCGGTCCTTCCGCGCCGCGCGGATGTGGTCGGGTTGGCGGCCGCATGCTCCGCGGTGTTGATCGCGATGCAGCTGGGGATCGACCACTGGTTCTACCTATACATCCCGTGGTTCTTCCCGCTGGCGATCTTCGCGCTGCTCGGGCGCTTCAGCGATCCCGGCTCACACCGGGACGCGGCATCAACACCTGCTCGATCGAGTCGGCGCGCAGTGGCTGCGAGCAGCGGATGAGCGCTCCCATGAGCCACGGGTCCTCGTCAGAGGTTTCGAAGCGGATCGGCATCTGCGTCAACAGCGCCTCGATGGCCTGCTCGCGCTTGACGCCGATCACGCCTCCGCGCGGGCCGGTCATGCCGACGTCGGTGATGTAGGCCGTCCCGCCGGGCAGCACGCGGGCATCCGCGGTGGGCACATGCGTGTGGGTGCCGAGCACGGCGGTCACCCGGCCGTCGAGGTGCCAGCCCATCCCGACCTTCTCGGACGTCGCCTCGGCGTGCATGTCCACCAGGACGTGGTCCACGCGGCCGAGCTCCGAGAGCGCCACCTCGATCTCCACGAACGCCGATCGACCGGCTCGCAGGTAGAGGTTGCCGCTCAGGTTCACCACGCCCAGGCGCACGCCGGCGCGCTCGACCACGCAGGTGCCGTGACCGGGCTGGCTGCGCAGGAAGTTGGCGGGGCGGACGATCCTCGGCTGGGCGTCCAGGTAGGGGTAGATCTCGCGGCGGTGATAGGTGTGGTTGCCGAGCGTGATCGCGTCGACGCCGGCGGCCAGCAACTCGTCTGCGACCTTCGGCGTGATCCCGAGCCCGCCGGCGACGTTCTCCCCGTTGACGACGATGAACGTCGGGTCGTAACGCTCGCGCAGGACCGGCAGGCTGTCGAGCAGCGTGCGCCGCCCGATGCCACCGACGAGATCCCCCACGAACAGGATGCTCACCTGACCGGCCTTTGCCGAGCCTGCATCGGGGGAGGGGTCCGCCGCCGGCCGCCCCACGGCGGCCGCCTCGTGCTCAGCCATACTCTGCCGATGGATCAGGGAAAGTGACAGACCTCTTCGAGAGCGCCCCCGCACCGGTTGCCCCGGTCGAGCAGGAGCCCGATCCGGAGCGTCCGGCCCCACCGCAAACCCCCCCACGGGTGGTCGTCCCGCGGTGGGTCCAGCTGGTCCTGCTCCCGCTCGCGCTGCTCGCGCTGTGGGCGCTCGCGCGCGCGGCCGGGAAAGTGCTCTTGATCTTCATCATCGCGGGGCTCATCGCCTTGATCCTCAATCCGGCCGTCGGCTTCCTCCAGCGGTCGCGCCTTCCCCGCGGGCTGGCGGTGCTCTCCGTCTACCTCGCATTCTTCCTGACGTTGTCCGGCATCGGCTTCCTGCTGGCTAACCCTATCTCCCAGCAGGTGCGCACGTTCACGCACAACCTGCCGCATATCGTCCAGGAAGCCAACGAGAAGATCGCCACCTTCCAGGGCGAATTGAACCAGCAGGGCATCCATCTCCACCTGGTCAAGCCGGGCAAAACCGCGCTCCAGAGCATCCAGGAAAAAGTCGCCAAAAGCGCGAGCAAATTCGCATCCTTCGGTGGTGCCCTGCTGACCGAAGTCGCAAACGCGATCTTCGACCTCGTTCTCGTGTTCGTGCTGTCCGTCTACATGCTGCTCTACGGCAGGCAGATCGGCGCGCTCGCGCGCCGGCTGATGCCCGACGGTGACGGCACGCGCGCGGACGACTATCCGTTGATCGTGCAGCGGGCGGTGTCCCGCTACGTCGGCGGCCAACTCCTGTTCAGCACGCTCATGGGCGTCTCGGCCGGGCTCTCGCTTTACATCTTCGGCGTGATCGGGATCTTCCCCGACGGACGCAAGTACGCCTTGGCGTTCGGGATGTTCTACGGGGTGATGGAGCTCATCCCGTACATCGGCCCGATCCTCGGGGCCGTGCCGGCGGTACTGGTCGCGCTGTTCACCGATCCGATCACCGCGCTGTGGGTCGCACTGCTGTTCGTCGGCCTGCAGCAGCTCGAGGGCCACGTCGTCGCGCCGCAGGTCTTCGGGCACACGCTGCGGATCAATCCGCTGCTGGTGATCTTCGCGCTGCTGTTCGGCCTCGAGGTGTACGGGGTCATCGGAGCGCTCGTCGCCCTGCCGATCCTCGCGGTCCTGCGCGAGACCGCCGTCTACCTCAACCGTCACCTGGCCTTCGAGCGGTGGGACGACGCGCGGCGCGGTCTTCTGTGAGCGCCGTCCTGTCGGTCAGCGGGGTGGCCAAGCGCTACGGGGAGCTGCAGGCGCTGCGGGACATCAGCTTCGAGGCGCGGTCCGGCGAACTCGTCGCCGTGGTGGGGCCGAACGGGGCGGGCAAGACCACGCTCCTGTCAATCATCGCGGGAGCCCAGCAGCCGAGCGCGGGCAGCGTCACCACCACCGTGGTCGTCTCCGCGGGCCGCAGCGAGGTCGGCTGGGCGCCCCAGCAGCCGGCGCTCTACTCGAAGCTGTCGGTCACCGAGAACCTGAAGCTGTTCGCGCGGCTCGAGAAGGTCGCCGACCCGGACCGGGCCGTCGAGCGGATGCTCGAGCAGACCGGCCTGAGCGAACGCGCCGACGAGCGGCTCGACCGTCTCTCGGGCGGCAACCGCCAGCGGGTCAACCTCGCGATCGGGTTGATCGCCGACCCGCCGGTGCTCGCCCTGGATGAGCCCTCGGCCTCGCTCGACCCCGCGCAACGGGGCCGCCTCTGGGAGTTCATCGACGGTCTGGCGAAAGCAGGCACCACGGTCGTGTTCTCGACGCACAACGTCGTCGAGGCCCAGCGGTACGCCGACCGGGCGATCGTGCTGGATCAGGGAGAGCTGGTGTTCGATGACGCTCCCGCGGCGCTCATGCGGGCGGTCGGGCAGGACGACGCCGGAGACTTCGAGCGGGCGCTCGTGAGCTTCCTGGCCGAGCGGGCGCAGACGTGAGGCTACCTCGCCGGGACAGGCCTGTGAGGTTCCTGGCAGGGCGGACGTGCCGCTCGGTGCCCCCGGCCAGGGCGCGGTCGCCGCGATGAGGTGGCTGCTCGGCAAGGATCTGCTGATTCTGCGGCGCTCGCGTCTGCTTGTGGCGCTGTTGATCCTCTACCCGGTCGTGATCGCTCTGCTGATCGGGCTTGCGATCTCGCGGAGTCCGTCGCGTCCGCGGGTGGCGATCGTCGACGAGACTCCTCCGGGAGTGACCGTCAGGGTGGGGAGCGAGCGCGTGGCGGTGAGCCAGTACGCCGATCAGGTGTTCAGCCAGGTCCAGCCGGTTCGCGTGGCCACACGCGCGCAGGCCATCGAAAAGGTGAAGGCCGGCGAGGTGCTCGCCGCCGTGGTGATCCCCCCTGACATCGCCACCAAGGTCTCCTCCGGCACGAACCAGGCGCGGGTGGAAGTCATATACAACGGGGACGCCCTCGAGCAGTCGCTCGTGCAGTCGACTATCGACTCGGCGCTGGCTCAGGCGAATCTGGGGTTCTCCGAACAGATTCAACAGGCGGCCGCGAAGGCGATCGAAACACTGATCGAAGGTGGCAACGCGGGCGTGCTCGGCGCGCCGGAAAACCTGATCGGGTTGAGCCAGATCCCGCCCGTTCTCCACCGGATCGTTGCCCGCCAGCCGCCCGGAGCCGACCGCCAGGCGCTCGAACGAATAGAGGGCTTCGCCAACTTCGCGAATCAGAACCTCGGCGTGAGCAAGAGCGTCCTGTCGACGATCAGCCAGCCGATCCAGGTGCGAAGGACGCTGCTGCACGGCAGGCGCACCCCCCTGAGCACGTTCGCCGTCGTGGTGGCCGTGAGCGTGTCGCTGATGTTCATCTCCGTACTGCTCGCCGCGGGCGGCGTCGCGCTGGAGCGCGAAGAGGGCGCGTTCGCGCGTCTCGTGCGCGGGCTCGTCTCGCGCGAGGGGCTGCTGGCCGAGAAGGCGTCGCTTGCCGCCGCCTGCGCGTTCGCCGTCGCGTTCGCCATGCTCGCCGGCG
>Ga0209048_10004522_pt1 | contig 13294 bp, 12 predicted proteins | sample FrelakmetCRP12CR_FD_187146 | JGI IMG/M metagenome (GOLD analysis project Ga0209048, IMG submission 187146) | Freshwater lake sediment microbial communities from the University of Notre Dame, USA, for methane emissions studies - CRP12 CR (SPAdes)... | ecosystem: Environmental > Aquatic >... | reverse complement strand
AGGGTAATATGGTCTGATTAATGAAACCCCGTGTCCCTGAAGAGACGGGGTTTTGTGTTCTGGGGAAGATATTGTTTCTTGTGCACCATTAGGGAAAAGATGGAGGCGAATATGAATAAGACCTTTGTACGAAAAGGGCGGGAAAAAGGGATCATATCGATCGAAAGTAGGATTTTCAGGGGTGTTGTCGCTATCTTTTTGGTTGCAATCGCCCTTAACCTTCTGTTTCCCGTCGTTGCCGTTGCAGCTTGCTCAGCCCCGACGGATGAAACGTGTCCGCTTCGGATCAGCAACCAGGTCGTGTTCGATCGTTGCTTCGGCGCTCCTCCTATCGGACCGGGTGCCGGCAAGAAGACCGACGTCGGGGAGCAGATCTGCAACATTCTGAGAAACATGAACGGCATAGCGCATCAGTTGGGCGTCGGTGCCCAGTCCTTTCAAAACAATGCCCAAAGAGACCTCGAGTCATTCACCGAGGTCACGTTCAACAATGCGGTGGACCGGAAGGCTTTAGAAAAGTTTGATGTGACGAACGGGATACTGAGACGGATCGATGCAGATCTTGAGGCATATAAGAATGACAAGTTTTGCGGCAGCAAGGCAGCAATGGATGGGGTGAAAAAATCATTCGAAGCGGAAACACAGAATCTCCGCATCCTCGGCGAGGGAATAACCAGCACCGCCGAAGCAGCAACCGCCATGCTGCCTGTTGCAACTGAAACCGGAAATATCGTCAAGGAGATGGAAAACCTCCGCACCATGTCGTACAATCGCGGCGGTAACGCCATCAATTCTTACAATCAACTCAACACAGCCGCGATGACTTTGCAAAATGTGGGAAACGGACTTAGAATCCCTGACTTGACCGGTATTATCAATTCCGGCAGCGCCGCGGTGATGGACAATCTTCCCTTTATAACTGATTGCGCGGAATGCGCCGGCGCTCTCGGTGTAGCCGCTGCTAATATTGTAGGACTCGCGGCCCAGCCATCTGTAGCCATGACAACGTGCCTGCCAACAGCGGGGACGGGATGTATTATCGCGGCCGCCGGCGCGGGCATGAATGCATATAGCGCGATCATGTTTATCGCCCTTGCCGACCCCTTCTGTCGGAGTGCGGCCGCAAAGGTTGACGATATGGATATAACCACCGAGAAGATCCATCTTTACTTTGAGAACGTGGCAAAAATCATCGATCAGGTCGACAAGACAGACCAGGGCATAGAGAACGTCAGGCAGAAGCTGGATCAATTATATCGCGAGCTTGGCAATCAGGCAAAACCATCTGTAGACAAGATTAATACCATTCTTAATAATGCACACAATGCTCTCGAGAATGGGAAAGATATTCTTCGGACGAAAGTTGTTCCCAAAATAAATCGATATGCGGGGAATCGTTTCCAGCAGATGATAGACCAGGCAAAACAACTCCTCCATTGTTGCGAGAATATGGATCGTCTTTCCCGGTCGCTCACAAAGGACGTGTTAGATGCCGCCACAGACATGCAGCAAGCCAAAGGAAAGATCGTCGATGCGGGTAAAATTATCGATAACATCGTTCGTCAAGGACAGACTGCTGCGAAGGCAGGAGCGACTTTTGCTTTAAAGGAGTGGCAAGCCTGTGATTCTCAAGAAGCAACCCTACATAGTGACATCTGGGGCGTTCAACGAGGGAAAGTTGATGCCGGAAAAACGGCAGGACATCTTGCATACCTGGCTGCAAATCCCTCTAAGATTTTAACACTTGGAACACGTGTTGCCCAGTTGAAAACCCGTGAGGCAAATATACCCGTCAAAGCAGTTGAGGAAGGGAAAAAAGCCTTCCTCAATCTTGCTCAGTCAAAAGCGAACTCGGGCAAACTGTTTGATGAAGCCGAAGTATTGGCTTCCAATGCGGCTAAGAGCATCGCCAAATCCCAAGCAAAGCAACAGGCTAAGGACCAAGCGGCAAAACAGAAAAGTGCCTCTTCATCACCCAGCACGGTGAAGGCAGTAAAAGTGGCTCCCATGCCTGCTCTGAATGTGGAAGCACTCAAACCATCGCGAACTGCGAGGTAACGGGAAGGGAAGGCCGGTTCAGAGGTCCGGGGCCGTTACGTCGAGCCCTCCCGGGCATCCTGCGATCCGGCCTCAATTCCATCGTGCTGCATGATTAAGATGGTTGTATTCTCAGTGCAAGCGTATCGGTTTACAATCTTGAGCTCAATTCTGTTAGTCGCCCGATAAAAAAAATAGTAATCTCAATGCTACTAAGATAATTGCCGGTAATCATGTTTTTCCCAGCAGCTCTTTAACGCGGCAATGACATTTTCATCAAGTTTCGTTCCAGCTTCCTTATCAAGTATCTTGAAGGCTTCTTCGGGGGAAAGGGCATCACGGTAGTGTCGCTTCGCCGTGAGCGCCTCGAAGACATCGGCCACGGCCAGTATCTTGGCCATAAATGGTATCTTATTATCAGTCAGACCTTCGCTGTATCCCGATCCATCAAGGCGCTCATGATGGGAGGATGCAACGAGAGGCACCTTTTTATATTTCCTTACAAAAGACATCTTATTCAAGATGGACCTCGTGTTTAGAATATGTTGCTTGATATGGTCGAATTCCTCCTCGGTCAATTTGCCGGGTTTTTTTAAGATGCGGTCATCTATGCCAAGTTTTCCATAATCATGAAGCAGAGCGGCAACATTGAGGATGTCGATATCTTCCTCTCCAAAACCGAGCTCCCGGCCTATGGCAATGGAATACTCAGCCACCTTCTTAGAATGCCCCGCTGTCAATGGATCCTTGGCGTCAATGGATGCCGCCAGTACCGCTAGGATACTTTGGAACTGGCGGTTCTGTTCATCAAAGAGAAGGACGTTCTCTATGAACATCGCCACGTGCGAAGAGAGTGACTTTAATATATCCTTATCGTGGTCGGAAAAGACACCGTTGATCTTATTTAACGCCTCGATCACCCCCATGATCTCGCCGGCCTGGTTTCTCAGAGGGACGCACAACAGAGAATGAGTCCGGTATCCCGTTCTTTCATCGATGCTTTTATCGAAGCGGGGATCGGCATAAGCGTCAGGAATGTTGATATCCACGCCGGTCACAAGGACCAGTCCTGCAATACCCAGCTTCAGGCTTAATGATATGTCTCCCCCTTCGATCTTATCCGCCATGATGGAGCGCAACTCCCCTTTTTCCTTGTCAATAAGAAAAAGAGTGCTGCGTTCGGCCTGTATTGCATCGCGGAGATGCTTCACAAATGCTCTTGCTCTTTCCCTTTCACCACCGTCCGTCATATCCATGGGCGTGAGTATCGCTGCCGTCCTCTGTGCCGCCTCTTCATCCTCCTTAATGAAAACACCGGTCTTCTTATTGAGTAATTCCAACGCCCCCATGACCTCATTATTTTTATCGAAAAACGGAACACAAAGAATGCTCTCCGATCGGTACCCCGTAATCTCGTCAATCGTGACGTTGAAATACGGCGCATCGTAGGAATAGGCGACGTTGACTAATTGCCGCGTCAATACGGAACGTCCTGCAAGGCCCATCTTCATCTCAATAATGATCTTCTCCATTCCCATGCCTTCGGCAAACTTTGTCCATAGATAGCGGTTGTCGAAATCCAGGAGAAACAAGGTGGTTCGCTCAGCATTGAGAAACTTGGAAATTTCAGTCAATATCAGTGACAGCAGCTTGTCGATGTTCCGCTCAGACTGGAGCGTATTGCTGATCTCATAGATCTTCTTAAAATGCTCGTTTTCTGTGGTCAGTTCCTGTATCTTTCTCTTCAGTTCCTCAATCTCCCTCTTAGATTTGTCTGTCATTATTGCCTCACTTAATGATCAGATCCCAAATTGAGCACTTCTTCCTATACAAGTTTCTAATTCAACCCATCTATACAACATTTGATCAGGTAACGATCACATATAGCCTTGTCTATACAAGGTCATTGACGATCAAAAAAACATGCGGCGATTAACCGCCGGAGAATAATCATTCCTTCTTGTAAAGGGGAGACATATTTCTCAAGAAGGCCACGCTTTTCCTGAGGGCCTCGAAAGCCTTGTCGATATCTTCCACCGTAATGTCAATGCCATAGGAAAATACTAGCGTCCCCTGGGCTGTAGCGTGATCGGTACCGGTTGCAATTAAAACATGGGATGTTCTGAGAGAGCCCGAGGCACATGCGGAACGGGTGGAGATGCTTACTCCTTCCTCGTCGAGCATCATCATCATAGACTCACCTTCGATGTAGCTCACGGAGAAGGACACAAGACCCGGCAAACTCTTTTCAGGGTGCCCGTTGACAACTATCTCATCAATAGTCCCCAAGCGGTCCATGATAGTCTTTTTCAATTTTAGCAGGTGCTCTGTTCGCTGAGGCATTTCAGCGCGGGCAAGTTCCGCCGCTTTACCCATGCCGACGATACCAAGCATATTAGGGGTCCCCGCCCTCCGGTTACTCTCTTGCACTCCTCCGTCTATAAGTGGCAATATCTTTACTTTCTGACTTATATAGAGAGCCCCGATGCCCGGTGGTCCGTAGAACTGATTTGCGGCGATGCTCATAAGATCAACACCCATCTCGTTAACATTTATGGGTATGTTGCCACAGGACACCACTGCATCTGTGTGAAAAATTACTCCTCTGGCCTTGGCAATCTTCCCTATTTCAGCGATTGGCTCGATCGTACCGATCTCGTTGTTCGCGTGCATGATTGAAATAAGGATCGTGTCATCTCTGATCGCCTTTTCCACATCTGAGGGGTCTACCATGCCGTACTTGTCTACGGAGACTGATGTCACATTGTAACCCATTTGGGAGAGCATCCTGAGAGGTCTTGCAACTGATTGATGTTCAATATTAGACGTGATAATGTGCTTCCCCTTTTTGGCCTTTGCAAAGGCCACACCTTTTATGGCGTGATTATTTGATTCTGTTCCGCATGAGGTGAATACGATCTCCTGCGGCTCTGAATTGATGAGTTGGGCAACCTTGACGCGTGCATCTTCCAGGATCTCCGTGGCCGCATCCCCGATGCTGTGCTGGCTCACGGGATTCCCAAAACCGTCTTTCTTTATATAATCGATGATAGCCTCTTTAACTTGAGGATGAAGCGGATTACCGGAAATATGATCTAAATAGATTACCTTCATTTTTTCTTTGCTCCCTTCGTGGTGGCGGAATCAGCGATGCTCTGTAACGTGGGCTTTCCACAACGCGTGCATAGTGGAGTAGGCTCCGGCAATCCGGTTTCACAGTAAGGGCAGTAACACTTCCCTTTTCTTTTACCTATGTGTTCTACTTTTTCGGTATCTTTTGCCTCCCTGCCTTTACCCTCTTTGCGTGCATAGTAATCCGTAATGGCTTTATGCAGAGCATCCGCTCCCAGGTTTGAACAGTGGAGTTTGTTCTTCGGGAGGCCGCCAAGGCTTTCTGCGACAGTCATATTGGTAATCTTCATGGCTTCTTCCAATTTTTTTCCTTTCGCCATTTCAGTCACCATGCTTGAAACGGCGATAGCTGCCCCGCAGCCGAATGTATTGAATTTTATGTCGTCAATGCGGTCATCCTTGACTTTGATAGTAATAGTCATCATGTCGCCGCATATTGGGTTTCCTACTTCACCCGTGCCATCAGGGTTTTCAATCTTACCAACATTCCGAGGACTCTTAAAATGGTCCATTACGACGTCTGAATATTGCATGACTACCTCCTTTGACTAAACTTAATGATGAAAAAATATATCTATAAGGATGATCAGTCAAGGTATTTCTACTCAATCTTGACAGCTGTATTGTAATGTCATGGGGAGTTATCCTATTTGTTATAGAAATTTGCATGCAAGTCGTGATAGTCATAAATTCATTTGTTACATAGCCTACAGAAAATCCTATATTTGAAGCGTTAGACACGAATCAGGAGATGCTTATGAAACGATACTGTTATACGTCCCTTTCCATGCTGATGGCTTTATTCTTGTCCGGCTGCATTCAAGACACCATTATCATTCATGTGAAGCCGGACGGCAGCGGAACCATCGAGGAGACTTCACTTATATCCAACAGCATGCTCGATCTGATGGAATCCATTGCAGGCAACGTAGCAGGAGCCGGTAGAGGGGAGGGCGTTCAAGACAATAAAGATTCTACCAAAGGCAGCTCTAAAAAAGAGGAGAAACAGATCCGCGATGATGTCATTGCAAAGATGTTAAAGGGTGCAGAAAAGCGGGCTGACACTTTTGGCGACGCCATCACGTTCATATCGGCCAAGTCGGTCAAGACGGATACTGCCAGTGGTTACAGTGCCGTTTATGCCTTTCAGGATATCAGCCAGGTGAGGGTGAACCAGAATCCCGGCGCCAGGATTGACGCACAGAAAGGTCAAGAGAATGGTTCGCCAAGGGAGGAGTATCTTCTGTTCAAGTTCACCAAAGGTTCTCCGGCGAAGCTTGTCGTTACGCTTCCGTCAGAAAAAGATACGGGAGGCGATAAGTCAAGTGCCCCGGATAGGGACAAAGCTGTCGAAGATAGATCAAATAAGGAAGCATCCGCCAATGCGCCGGAAATGATGAAAGAACTGTTTCAGGATATGAAGCTCCTAATTTCACTTCAGTTCGAAGGAACTATCTTGAAGACTAATGCTACATACAGGAATGGATCAACGGTCACTCTCATTGAGATGGATTTTGGCAAAATCATAGGCAATGCCACGCTGTTCAAGCAACTGCTTGCATTTAACCCACAGTCTATAGGAGAAACTAAGGCATCGTTCAAGAGTGTCGAAGGCTTGAAGTTCGAAACAAACAATCCTGTTACTGTGGAGTTTAAATAGTTCTTGATGTACAATTCGTGATGCAAGGGTAATTTATAGAATAGCTTGCAAGAGAACCGCAGAAATATATGGAAGCGCCGGACATAGGAGATGGTGCTATTGAGGGTGGGAGAAGGGCAGGGGAGCTGACGAATCAGACGAAGTAGCCGAATGAATGTAATATTTTGATATTTTGATTTGGCATGTGGTAGAATCTTCCGCAGTAACTTTTCATCTGCAACCGATAGAAAAATATCTTTTCGTTCATCAAAGGGTCGATCAGGGGACAGAACCATGGCCAGAGAAAAACCCGGAAGAGATCATTCGAATCAGCCAAGAAGTTTTCGACGCACCATTTTGCTTTATTCTGTTGTCATATTGCTTTTCAATGGCATAGTTTTTTTGCTGATGTATCTTTTCTCCCAGACAAGTTCTCTTGAACGTGTCGATTTCACTCCTGAAAATGACATTGTTTTGACTGAGTCAAAGACGTTCTGGAAAGGTGTCTGGTTCAATAGAGATAGACTCTTTATTCTTCGAAACGAGTTCATGATAGAGAAGAATCCCTTCATCGGGGAAACAAAGACTTACCACATTCCCTACGGGAAGGTAAGAAACGTAACTTTTGAGGAAGGTCTCGATATATACGGGATCAAGATCGACGGAATGAGTTTTTATGTTAAGAGCAGGTATCGCTATGATACGATAAAGTCATCTATTATCTTTAAGTCTAAGAAACAGTTCAAAACGGAAGAAACAAAAACTTTGCTGAGCGTATTCTCCCATTGAAGGAAAGAGGACCAAAGGGAATTCCTACTTCTTCAGCTTGGTGAATTTCGAACCCTGTATCATGGCGCCGGCCATCAATCCTTTCTGACCGAAGACGAACCCAAGGATAGGCTGTTTGAATTTTGTCGTATCTATGGAACCCTCGGCGCCATATTCCATTATCGTTACCGTGCCATCGACACCGGCCTGCCAGTTGTCGCTGTTACGGAATTTTTTCAGGACCGTTTCGTCCATGAAGAGGAGGATGATGTCCTTTCTCTGAGCCCCTATCTGATAGCCCAGAGAGGCGGCTGTTATGTTGTAATAATCTTCGGTTTTTCCGCCAATTCGGAGCGCGCCTTCACCATACTCACCGCCGATAATTAAACCTGCCTGAATGATGTTGGGTATGACAAGAACACCCTTGGCTGCTTTGAGAAATACATTCGCGCCTTTGACCTCTTGGGTAAACCGTTCAAGAGCCACGTCAACACTAACATTGATCTCCTTCGCTGTGGCAGCGAAAGCTTTGTGGAGAGGCAGGCTTACGATAAGCACGAGCATAAATATGGCTAAAGTCATTTTACCGGTCAATTTTATCTTCATTTCTATTCCTCCCGTTTTTGAGAAAGCGGCAAAGCCGAAGCATTAATATTCTCTGGCAAAAATCATATTATTCTTAGGGATGTTCCGCAATCCACGAAAAAACTGATTTATTCATTCAAAATATCTTAAATCATGGCGGGGGTCAATATGACTTTTTCGGACATCACAAAGCCATTTATCCAGAAAGGCGTAGTTTGTAAAGGTGAGGAAGTGGCATGAAAGATTAGTGTTTAGGGATAAATGCTGGATAGGACAGCATAAAATATTCTTAAGTGTTCTTGTGAAATAATAGGGAAAATGATATTAATAACAATATGTATCCTTAGGGGAAGAGAATCGGCGCGTAACAAATGGCAACAGAACTGACATACGTAGTCATTACGCCATACAGTCTCATGAAGTCACGTACCGGAAATATAATTGCGCGACTCATGTCATTCTCGGGCTGTGATCTGGTCGGCGTCAGGATGATACGGCCATCGGATGAGTTTGTCGATGAGTATATGCGGCGGGTGAAAAGTCTGGGCATCGAACCTAAAATAGAGCATGCGCTGGTCGATTATATCGATCAGAATCTACGTCATGAGAATATACTCGGTCAGACTAACCGATGCCTGTTTCTCCTGTTTGAGGGGGAGAATGCGGTGGAACGCGTCTACGACGTAGTCGGAAAGCTCACTACGGAAGCGGAATCAGAAGCCAGGCGAGGGACGATCCGCGGCACTTACTGTGACTTCATAACAAATCCTGATGGAACGATGAGGTATTTCGAACCAGCTGTCCTTGTGCCCACGAATCCTCAATATGCAAGAACGAATTTAGAGCTTTTTGCAGAACTTGGATTCAACGATTCCGGTATTTACGAGGAAGCTGCGGAGGGAGAAACTACCCTGGTCATCTTGAAACCGGACAATTTTTTTAAACATTCGGTCCGGACGGGAAATATGATCGACATGTTTTCGAAAACTGGCCTGAGGATAGTTGGGGCAAGAGTAATCCGGATGAGTGCCGCGCAAGGCGAAGCATTCTATGGTTTCCTGCGAGGCACGTTCAAACGAAAGCTGAAGAAGCAGGTGGCTGAAAGAATCAAAGAAAGAATTTCCGGACTCTTCGGGTTTGATATTACAGATGAAGAATACAATGCCATGGCGGCGGTAATCAACGAGACAAATGCCGAGTATGAATTCAAACAGATCGTGCAATATTTGACAGGAATTGACCCGAACAGCGTAGCACCCGAAGACCGTGAGAAGCCTGGCATAAACCCATCGCTGGCACTTCTTTATCGTGGATATAGCGCTGTAGGGAAAATCCGCAGCAGATTAGGCGAATCTGACCCCGCAAAAGCAGCGGCAGGCACAATTCGTTCGGACTTCGGGCAAAGCGTCCTGCAGAACGCAGCGCACGCATCGGATTCTGTCCAACGAGCTATTCATGAAAGAAAGATCATCGGCCTTTACGATAATGCCGGTGATGATTGCGCGAAAATAATCACGAACTGGCTGAAAGAGGGCTAGATAATATTTTAGACTTTGCGTCATTGAGAGGATTTGTTTTTTACTTGATAGTGAGAGCTTCGTAGAGGAGGAACAAAATGAGTAATCGGTCGAGAGAGGATGCCAAGCGCTGGGTGGAGAAAGCCGTTGCCTTCTATAAGACATCTGGTAAGAGGATAGCTTTGGCTGAATATACGAATCCCAGCGGACAGTTCGTCCAGGACGAAATGTATATATACGCATTGAACACCAGGGGGACCATGCTTGCACACGGAGTCAATGAGAGATTCGTGGGAGAGGATTTCAGTGAACTCAAGGACGCAGACGGAAAAAGCTTTGTCCGGGAGATCCTCGATATAGCAAATAGCGAAGGTAGCGGCTGGGTGACGTACAAATGGTATAACCCGGTGACCAAAGAAGTATGGCCCAAGACAGCCTATTTCAGAAAAGTGGATGACCTTATCATTTGCAGCGGCGTCTACGGGGAATAGATTACAAATAGGTCCAGATATTTCTCTATGCAAAGGGGAAAGTCACAAAGACTTTCCTAATCTTCATTATCAACTTACCTGTTCTGGGTCGAGATCATCGCCGGGGTCGATTTGTCGGGCATCTTAGCCGTGATATTCTGATAGAAGGCCCGAATCTTTTCCATATCGGTTTCGATATTTCCCGTCGGCATAAGTGTCGGCCCGAAACCTCCCTCTTTCCGCACATAATCTATGAAGCCCATCGCAAGAGGGACGTTAGCGCCCATGGCGATGTAATAGAATCCAGTCTTCCAATGGTTGGCCCTCTTGCGTGTTCCCTCGGGAGCAACCACCATAACTATTCTTTCATGTTCTTTGATGGTCTGGATCGTCTGCGAGACCACATCGCCGGATTTTGAGCGATTCACGGGAATGCCCCCCAGCCATTTAAAGAAAGTGCCGAAAGGCCATTTAAAAATGGGTTCTTTCCCCAGCCAATACATCTTGACCTTGAATGCCAGGATTATGGCCAGACCCACAGGGAAATCCCAGTTTGAGGTATGAGGGGCGGCGATCATGACAAATTTCGGGGCATCCGGCACCACGCCTGCTCTGCGCCATCCGAAGATTTTCAGAACAATTATGGCAAGCACCTGTAGCACATTCCGTAAGATGGGGATGTCGAAGATAGTATAGCGCATGAGCCCTTTGTTTTATTGTTTTATCGGCGGTCTTAATAACCACGTAGGAGCATTTCAGTCAAGGACATTGTTAATATCAGCCTCCATGCGACCTTCGAGGTCAGGGCTTTCGGGGCGATGCGTGAGGACATCTCAGGTCGCGGATGGCTGCACTGTTTATGACAATGCGTTCTTGATATCCTTGACGAAAGACGATGCGATTTGGATGAGGTCGCTTTCGCCTCCCTTTTCCCCAATGAGACGTACAAGAGCGCTTCCGACAACGACGCCATCTGCGCAGGAAGCGATGTCCGCGGCCTGAGCGGGAGTTGAGATACCGAAACCGATGACGAGGGGTAGGGCGCTTTTTCCCCGGATGCGCGCTACATCAAATTTAATATCTTGAATAAGAGGCTGTGCCGTTCCCGTTACTCCCGTGATGGAGATATAATAGAGAAATCCCGTCGCACTATGTGCAATTTGTTGGATGCGGCGATCGGTGGTTGTGGGTGCGATAAGAGAAATGAAATCGAGATCCGCCATGTCCGTATGCTGCCGCAGCTCGTGCGATTCCTCCGGCGGCAGATCAACGACAAGGATGCCGTCAATACCGACTTGCCTTGCCCTTGCAGCGAATCGTTCATTGCCGTAAGAAAAAATCGGATTATAGTAGCCGAAAAGGACAATGGGAATATCACTGAGTTCTCGCAAGGATTCTATCATATCAAGGATACCCGAGAGATTCACTCCCCCACGGAGAGCCCTCTGCGAGGCAGCCTGAATGACGGGGCCATCCGCCGTCGGGTCAGAAAAGGGAACGCCAATCTCGATGACATCGACACCCGTTTCTTCGAGAGCGAGTATGAGAGCGCGGGTCGTTTGCAGGTCTGGATCTCCGGCCGTGAGATATACAACCAATGCCTTCTTCTTTTTTTGTTTGAGTTCTCGGAATTTCCGTTCGATTCTTCCTGTCATAAGAGCATCTCCACATGTTTTTCCCGTTTGAAAAAGGGGATTTGCATGGTTCATTTGATCTCCATCATTTGCGATATTATCTCCGCATCCTTATCTCCCCTGCCTGAGAGATTGACGATGATGATCTTATTCTTAGTGAGTGTAGGAGCGAGTTTAAAAGCGTAGGCCAAGGCGTGAGCGCTCTCCATGGCGGGGATGATACCTTCCAATTTGGAGACAAGCATAAAGGCCGCTATTGCCTCATCGTCGTCAATGCTGACGTAGGTTGCCCTTCCTGTATCTCGGAAATAACCGTGTTCAGGGCCGACACCAGGATAGTCGAGTCCGGCTGCTATGGAATAGGCATCCTGAATCTGACCGTTTCCATCCTGAAGGAGGTAGGTCTTGTTGCCATGAAGGATGCCGACACTTCCGGCGGATATGCTTGCTGCATGGTGCCCTGTTGCAATGCCCTTTCCCGCTGCCTCCACGCCTACCATCTCAACGTGTGTTGCGTCCTTGAAGGGATAGAAAAGTCCCATGGCGTTGCTGCCGCCGCCGATACAGGCAATAAGGATATCGGGAAGGCGTCCTTCCTTTCTCATGATCTGCCTTTTTGTCTCTTTACCGATTACGCTCTGAAATTCCCGGACCATCATGGGGTAGGGATGAGGACCTGCTGTTGTACCGATCACATAAAAAGTGTCTCTTACTCTCGATACCCAGTGCCGCATTGCTTCATTCATGGCCTCCTTGAGGGTCGCCGTTCCCGATGATACAGGTACGATCTCGGCTCCCAGTATTTTCATGCGAAATACATTGGGGGCTTGCCGTCTGATATCTTCCTCTCCCATGAAGATCATGCATTCCATGCCGAAAAGGGAGGCCACCGTTGCTGTGGCTACACCATGCTGACCTGCCCCTGTCTCCGCAATTACCCTTTTTTTACCCATCCGTCTGGCAAGAAGTCCCTGACCGAGGGTATTGTTTATCTTGTGCGAGCCCGTATGATTAAGATCTTCGCGCTTGAGGTAAATCCTTGCCCCATTTAGTTCTTCCGTGAGACGTTTCGCATAATAAAGGGGGGTTTCCCTGCCTGCATATTCACTAAGGTGATAGGCGAATTCATCCCTGAACTGTTTGTCTTTTCTGCATGTCTTATAGGCTTCCTCAAGCTCAATGAGGGCAGGCATCAGGGTTTCCGCGACATAGCGGCCGCCAAATATTCCGAAGTGTCCGTTCTTATCGGGCAGTGATTGTTGCATGTTCTCTCCTTGTAAATATTGTCATAGAGCTTTTGTTTCCAGAAGTATGGATCAGTTCAATCATGCTTTGTACTTTTTTCGGATCCTTCTTCCCTGGCGTTAGTTCAACGCCGCTATTGACATCTACCGCATGCGGTGAAACTTTTCTGATTGCCTGGAGAATATTGCCGGCATTTAATCCTCCGGAGAGGATGAGCAAGCGCATTTCTCTCAGTTTGACGGCCAGGTCCCAGTTGGATATCTTTCC
>Ga0209048_10004521_pt1 | contig 13297 bp, 13 predicted proteins | sample FrelakmetCRP12CR_FD_187146 | JGI IMG/M metagenome (GOLD analysis project Ga0209048, IMG submission 187146) | Freshwater lake sediment microbial communities from the University of Notre Dame, USA, for methane emissions studies - CRP12 CR (SPAdes)... | ecosystem: Environmental > Aquatic >... | reverse complement strand
AACTTGTGTCATGCCGAAGTCAATGAATGTCGATTGTCCTGCCTGCGGGGCCAAGGCCGGAGAACCCTGCAAGACACTTACTGGCAAGGCGATGCCGGAGCCCCACGCTAAGAGGAAGCACAGTATGCTCGCACGCCCTCGCCCAGGAGTTGGCCAGCCCGCCGTGCGGACCGCTACAGAGGCCACCGGAGAGAAATGACGGACTCGCCTGCTGTTTACCAAACGTGACCTCGGGCCATCGAAGGAACACCAGTAGTCACTAATACCCGCTTGGATTAACCCACAATTCACGCCGTATTGACGCGCGCGTCAAGCGATTGCACCACAATAGGGCAGAGTCAGTGATCGGCATAAACGTCACTCGCGCGCAGGTCGGTAGCGATGGCCACGATTCGTACTGAGGTATGGCTTGAATCCATCGGCCTGGGGCCCGCCCAATTCTCATTGGATGAGCTTCCCTTTGGCGCGGGCGACGCGACCGCCGGCAGCGAAGATGAGCTGCAAACCGTGGTGGCCGGCCGCGCGAACGATTGCGACCTTCCCCTCAGTATCCGCGAATCGCGTTTCTTCAGGAACATTGCGCTACGTCGCGCGAGCGGCGAAGCACCACGTCGCGCCTTGCTGGAGTTGGAAGCCTTTCTGAATGACAGCCGCGAGATCTGGGAGAGCAGTTGGATCCGCTTTCCTCAATCGCGACTGAGTACGCACGCCCGGCACATTTTCCAGTCCGATCTCAACCTAATGCGGGAAGGTTCGATACGCGAGCGGTCGGATGCAGCCAGGTTTCGGTTCACGCAGAGCGGCGAGGAGTGGCTGCGCATCCCCATCAGCTACGCCATGAAGCTGTCCCTGGCCGACCTGGCTGGCACGCAACCCCACATGCCCGATACCATGCACGCGGAAGCTTCGCGGCTGATGCGGTACTTCCTGAGCGACAACACATCGCCAGAAACGACTTCGTTCCACGTTGTGACGGCAGATTCGAAAGGCTCGGTCGGCCAGCGAGTGGCGCGCGAAACAGCGCGACGATTTCTGTTTACGTCGCTCCTCATTTCCTGGGCAAACCGCCGTTTCGGGCTGCTGGAAAGTGGGCAGCGCGCGCTGGTCTATCACGCCCCGGTGCCGTCCGTTCACCAGGAAGAGCTGTCCTCGTGCATCTCAGATTCGTTTTACCGCGAGCTGTTCATGAGCCCGTGCCTGTCGGGATGGAGCGACGGCGAAGCGAAATATGAGTACATGCATCTGTGCCACCAGGTGCTGAGCCGCAGCCAGCTCAACGCCGTGGCCAAGCTGCGCGAGGCGGGGATCATCGCGAACGAACTGATCGTGCTGCCCAGTTTGTCGAACGTCAGCCTGGCGAACAATGGGGTCCACGTCAGCATGGGGAGCCGCTCGCTGGGCCGGCGCCTCCAGGGCCAGTCGGGTTTTCTTCCGGAGGACGAGAAACGTTTGGGCGACCTGGCCAGCAAGATCTATGAACATTTCCTGGCGCTGTTTGTGGGCACCTTCAGCGCGGCCCCTTACCGCATCGGATTTGCCCAGTTCCACCCTGAGCGACTGCTCTCGTTCCTGCCCCATGAACTCGACTTCACGCACCTGCGCCTGATGTGGCGGGAATGGAAGGAGAAAGCGAAGCTCAGCGCTTTCGGGCGTCCGCTGACGCCCTATGGGCCCCGCTGGCTCGACGGCATCATCGGAGGTCTGTTCCGGCTGCGCGGCGATTGCGTTCCCGATGCCCGGCTGCTGACCTATCCCGTGGCCTGGCTGGCGACCGAGCACGCGTCTGCTCTGGATGGAACCCAGGGTAATGTGCGGCGCTTGTCGTCGGAGCTGGATGAATTGGGCATCGTCGATCAACGCATGTCGTTCTACATGCCGCTGCGGCTGCGCGAGCAGCAGCGCGATGGCTACTCCGGCTTTGAAGCTCGCTACTACAGCTTGTTTCCCAGTTACGACCGCGACATGGTCCCGGCGCTCGAACTCCAGCAGTTCCTGCTTGCCTTCTCCTACAAACTCGCCTTGCAGGGCGAGGTCGCGCACGAGCTGATTCCCGATGATCCCACGTCGGAAAGCGAGCGGCGCCAGCCCTTCTTCTTCTCCGCCGCTGGACTGCCGGCGTTTTACGTACGGCAGGACTCGCGCAACCAGTTGCTGCGCACGATCCTGCTGAACTGCAAGAAGACGCGACCGAGCCGGCGGCACCCGGGATATGTGCGCATCTCGATTCGCGACTATCGCAAGGCCGCTCTCGCTTTCGTGCAGCAGGCAGGCGCTGACCTCGCTGAATCGATGGACATGCAATCCACACTCGCCGATCTGGCCGCACGCTGCGATGACAAGCAGCAGCAAGCCAGCGAGCGCTTGGTTGACGGAGTGATGGGCGGTTCTACAAAAAGTGCGCTCGACGTCGAAGCCCGCGAGTTCAATCGCATGACGGAAGGCTTCTATCGGGACGCCTTGCGGCGCGAGCATCTGCGCGAGGCGTTTTCCCACCTGCGCGAGGACCTTACGACACTCGAAAAATGTGAGGACGCGAGACGCCAGATTCGCCACGGCGTGCGTGTGCAGGATCCAGCACGGTTCCTGCAAGACGTCGAGCCACGAGTGCCGACTGATGACCTCTCGCTGCAGGAAGTTGGGGCTTTGCTGCTTCTGCTTATGGTCCTTACCGAACGAGACGCGCGCCGAGCGGCGCAGGAGCTGGCATGAATCGTGCGGAGCACCAATACATCGATCGCGCGACCGGAAACCTGGTGCGCGAGCGCCTGGTGGCTGATGCTGTGATTAGTGCGCTCTATTCACCGGCGCTCGAGAAGGCGCCATGGTTGACCCGCCTGGCATCCAGTCGCCGCGTCTCCAAAGTTCTCGGCTATCTGAACTACGACAATTTGTTGTCTTCACGAACCACCGGGATGTTGCGTTTCTTGCGTGAATCGGGAATCCAGATGTCCGAATTCGTCGGGAACCTGTCAGAGTACGACACGCCGCGCAAAATCTTCGAGCGCCAGATTCGCTATTGGAATTGCCGGCCGATGCATCCCCATCCCCGCGCTGTAGCTTGTCCGGCGGACGCGCGCGGGTTGGTGGGTTCCATGGAGCAAACTTCTGGACTTTTCGTGAAGCAGAAGTTCTTCTCGTTCCCCGAGTTACTGGGCGAGAACTCGCCCTGGCAGCATTGTTTCGAGGCTGGAGACTACGCAGCCTTCCGTCTCACGCCGGAAAAATATCACTATACCCACAGCCCGGTCTCAGGCCGCGTGCGCGACATCCATTCGGTAGAAGGCCGATATTACTCTTGCAATCCCGTTGCCGCCGTCCAGTTGCTTACGCCGTTCTCGAAGAACCACCGGACGGTGACGATTCTCGATACAGATTGCACCGGCGGCTCGGCGGTCGGGCTGGTCGCCATGGTCGAGGTGGTGGCGCTCATGGTTGGCCAAATCGAGCAACGCTACAGCGACTATCGCTACGAAAACCCGCGGCCTGTGACAAAGGGCATGTTCCTGCGAGCGGGAGCACCGAAGGCGCTGTTCCGACCCGGCAGCAGCACGGTCATCCTGCTGTTTCAGCCGGATCGGGTACGGTTCGCTGAGGATCTGGTGAAAAATCAATGCCGTCATGGTGTGGCGAACCGATTCTCCACCCTGCTGGGCGAACCCCTGATTGAAACCGACGTAGCGGTACGCTCGCTGCTGGCTTTGCCGGCCGGGAGAAACTCATGACCAACTTCGTTTTTGTGAGCGCTGTGTCAATCGGACTTTTCCTGCTGCTGAGCTGGGGGGTACGCACGCTTCCTGCGGAGCGCTGGCAGATGCTGGCCGCGATCCCGGTCACAAAGGCGCCCGACGGCTTATGGAGAGGCGTGAACCTCACTTTTTACGGCTTCTTCAGTGCGATGGGAAGCGCGCTCGGCCTCACGCTCATGCTGCTCCTGCTGGGCTCGGTTGCCATTCCGTCCGGCATCGCAGTGCTGCTTACGCTAACGCTCATGCTGGTATGTGTTCCGGCATCGCGAGTGATCGCCGGGATTGTAGAGCGCAAGCGGAACACCTTCACCGTGGCAGGTGCAGCCTTCGTCGCCAGCATCGCGCTCCCTTTGCTGGTTCTGGCGCTTCAGCCGCTCATCGCTAGAGTTGTGCACCACGAATTCGCGGTGCTGCCGGTACTGGCTGCGGTTGCGATCTCATACGCGCTGGGGGAATCCATTGGCCGGCTGGCCTGCCTGAGTTTCGGCTGCTGCTATGGCAAGCCTTTGCGCGACGCGCCCCCCGCCCTCGCCCGGCTCTTCCAGCGACACAACCTCGTGATTCACGGTGAGACCAAGAAAGCCTCGTACGCCGCCGGTTTGGCCGGCGAACCTCTCATTCCCGTGCAGGCGATTACGTCTGCCCTGTTCGCGGCCGCGGGACTGGTTGGACTCACGCTGTTTCTTGCGCGCCACTTCCGCCTCGCGGCACTTATTCCGGTCATAACGACCTGGGGATGGCGCGCGTGCTCGGAGTCGTTGCGCGCCGATTATCGCGGGGCCTCCCGCATCTCGCTGTACCAGGTGATGGCGGTGCTTTCGGTTGGCTATCTCACGGTTTTCATTCTGTTGCTGCCCTCAGGTTCCGGAACAACGCCTGACCTCGCAGCCGCATTCGCGCAATTTCTCTCGGCCACGACCATCCTCCCGCTGCAGATCCTGTGGGTTGCGCTGTTTCTTTACTATGGGAGAAGCCGCGTGACTGGTTCGACGCTCTCCTTCCATGTCATTCCCGAGCGCTTATAACCCGCGATAGGGCATTACAAGGTGGCCACGCGCCGCTGTACCAACAAAAAATATAGCGCCATGGCAACCAGTAGCAATCCGTTGACGCTCAGCACGAGGGGCGCCGAAAACACCGGCACCAGCCAGCCCGACAGCAGGTTTCCCATCGGCATGCCGCCGCGGAACGCGCAGTTGTAGACGCTCATGACCCGTCCGCGCATTTCGTTGGTGGTAATCAATTGCACCAGGGAAGTCACGGTGGCGAACACGGCCATCATGGAAGCGCCGACAATCACCAGCACCGCATAACTTAAAGGCAGCGATTTCGAAAGGGAAAAGCCGGCGATTGCGGCGCCCAGGCAAGCCAGTCCGGTGATGGCGAACCGCCCCTTGTGGCGAATGTCGCCCAGCCCCGCGACGATGAGCGATCCGCAGATGGAACCCACGCCCATCAGCGAAAGCAGGTTGCCGTAGGTTTCCGGCCCGCGATGGAAAATGTCTTTCACGAACACCGGGATATACGTGCGCATGGGCATCGCCAGAGCGGTCATGCAGAAGGCCAGGACGATGAGGGCCTCCATCGCGTGCTGTTTGCGAACAAACTTGATGCCCTCCTTGAGGCTGGTAAGCATTGACTCGGTGGTCTTCTCCGGCAGGAAGCGGGTGGTGATCAGCAGGAGCGAAATGATGGGCGCAAGGAACGAGAGAGCATTCAACCCAAAGCACCACTTCTCGCCAAGCCTCCCCAAAGCGATTCCGGCGAGCGCGGGACCAATGGTTACCGCCAGGTTGAACTGAATTGAATTCAGCGCAATCGCGTTCGGCATGTCCTCGCGATTCACCAGGGTCGGTATCAGCGCCGAGTACGCCGGCCCGCCAAAGGCCTGGGCCAGGCCGGAGAGGAAGGAGAGACAGAGAATCGGCCAAACGTGGGTCAGATTATTCGCCACCAGGAACGTGAGCACGGTGGCGCTGCCCATCTGGACATATTGCGAGGCAAGCAGGACCTTGCGCCGCTCGATCCGGTCGGCCACGACGCCGCCAATCAGCGAAAAGAGAAAGATGGGAATGCCGCCGAGGAATTGGTCCAGCGCCAGCAGGAAGGCGGAATGGCTCAGACGGTAGATGAGCCAGCCCTGCGCCACGATTTGCATCCAGGTGCCGATGCTGGAGGCGCAAGCGCCGAACCACATCAGCCGGAAATCGCGATAGTGAAATGCCTTGAATATCCTGCTGAGAGTGGACGTCTGCATTGGCTCCGTGCGTGGCTCTGCCATCCTGGTTCTATCTTCGCACGGACGCGCGTATCCGGGCGTTCCCGGGCGTCAAGCACTTGAGCCATCCTGGCGGCCAGGTTGGGAATTGCATGGCGGAGAAGGCGGATGGGCCGCAATTGAGGACACGTCGGATTAGCTGGGTCCCGTCTCGCTACGCTGGGGTCAAGACCGCTTGCGGCTTTGCCTTGCGTTCGCGCGTCCATTGGGCGATGTCGGCAATGGCTGCAATCGCCGCGTCAACCTCTTCGGCGGTGTTGAAGGCGCCGATGGAGAAGCGTACGCCGCCATCGCGCTTCACTAGGCCAAGTTGGGTGTGGACCAGCGGCGCGCAATGCAGGCCGGTGCGGGTCGCAATGTTGTGCTCCACGTCGAGCATGACGCCCACATCGCTGGGGTCTTCGCCCTCCAGGTTCATGAGGATGGTCGAGAGATGGTGGTCGAGGCTGTCGCAACAATAGAGTTGCACGCCTTCGATCTGCCGGAAGCCATCAATTAAGCGCTGCGCCAATTGCATCTCGCGCGCGTGCACCTGTTCGACTCCGTTCTCCTCAAGCCAATCCTGCCCGGCCCACAAGGACGCGACGCCCACCATGTTCGGCGTTCCGTACTCCAGCCTCCACGGATATTCGTCGAGATGGAATGGATGGATGGAATGCACACCGGTGCCGCCGCTGCGCATGCGCTTCACCTCGACGTGCCTGCGGATGCAGAGACCGCCAATTCCCATGCTGCCCATCAGCGCCTTGTGGCCGGTGAAAGCAACCACGTCAATGTTCATCTCTTTCATGTTGATGGGAATGACACCGGCGGTCTGGGCGGTGTCTACGACGAAGGTGATGCCGCGCTCGCGACAGAGCCTGCCGATCTCCTTCACCGGCTGCACCGTGCCCAGCACGTTTGACCCGTGGTTGACGATCACCAGCCTGGTGTTCGGCCGCATGGCGCGGGCGATATCGTCCGGGTCAATGAATCCGTCGCTGTCGAAGGGCACATACGTCGCTTCCGCGCCATGGTCGCGCACCATGTGGTTTACCGGGCGGATTACGGAATTGTGCTCGAGATTCGTAGTGATGATGTGATCGCCCGAGGAAACCAGGCCGGGGATGATGAGATTGAGCGCGTCGGTCACGTTGTAGCCGAAGACGAGACGGTCGGATGAGCCTTCGTCGCCGCCGAAGAACTTCGTCATGCGTTTACGTAGGCGGTCCAGCAGCGAGCCCGCCTCCATCGCCAGGTCATAGCCGCTGCGGCCGGGATTGACGCCGTGCGAGCGGTAGAACTCGTCCATGAAGCGGTACACCTTTTCCGGCTTGGGCCAGACCGTGGCGGCATTGTCGAAATAAATCACTGGCTTTTCCATGACTAGGCCTCAGTGAAATTCCCATTGGATGAAAGGCCGGGGAATATCGGCCATCGCATTGACGATAAGTTCGGCCAGCCCGCCGTACAGGATCCCCGACTTCTCCCACACTCCGTAGTATTGGAAAAGATCGCGGAACTGGCCTTTGCAGTTCGAGCATGGCGCGCAGACATACTTCTTCACTTCCGGGCCGGGACAATCGGCGAAGGCGTCCAGGATCTGCTTGAGCTTGGTCCGGCCTGCGACCGAGAAGCGCCAGTCGGCGAAGTTCTGGCCCGACATGATGGCCAAGCCGGAGCCGCCACCGCAGCAGTAGTTGTCAACGCCATGCGGCGTCATCTCGCGGAACTGCGGGCAGATGGCGCGCAGGATTTCGCGCTGCGGTTCGACGATCCCCATCATGCGCACCATGTTGCAGGGGTCGTGCAGCGTGACGGGAAAGTCATTGCGCGAAGGGTCGAGCTTCAGCCTGCCGCTCATCACGATGTCGCGCAGCAGAACGAGGGCGCTCTCACGCGGCACGTTAGAGCCGCCGCTGAGCAGGCGGTCGGCGGTGACCATCGACGCTTTGTGCCCGTGGCCGCACTCGCCCAGCACGATCTTCTTCACCTTGAGCTTGCGGGCGGCTTCGGCCTGGCGCACCGCAACGCGGGCAAACTGAGCATCGTCGTACCACAGGCCATAATTCACGCTGTCATAGCCCGCGAGCTCACTCGACATCGTCCAGCTGATCCCCGCAGCTTCCAGGATGATGGCGAAGGCCATCGGGTTCTCCGGCCACGCCAGAACCTCGCCCGCATTGTGAATCAGCAGGACGTCGGCGCCCTCTTTGTCCCACGGCGTCTCAATGGTCCGGCCGGTCTGATCGCGGATTTCGTCGTCGAGAAATGCGATGTTGTCGCGGACGGCGTGGGCATTCATGCCGGTGGAGGAACCGGTACGGAGCTGGAGCATGGAGCCTTTATCATGGATCTCTCTGGGCGCGATACCCATCTCCATGCTGAACAGCTTGCGGACCTCGCGCGCCAGCAGCGCGTTGTCCACGCCCATGGGGCAGGCTTGCGCGCAGCGGCGGCAGAGGGAGCAGCGGTAGGCGGATTCCAGCAGCCGGCCGAGGGTAGCTGCATTCAATTCGACATGTTCGCCCTTGAGCCATGCCAGCGCTTTTCCTCCAGGCTTGGCATACTCGTTCACCAGCCGGCGAAAGACTTCGCTGCGGAAGGTGGGGCGATAGACCTCGTCGCGGCCGCTGGCAGTGTAGATGGGACAGGCCTCAACACAAGTCTGGCAGCGGGCACAGTGGTCCAACGAAAGCTGGAGTTGTTCGAGGAAGGTCCAGTTGTTTTCCGTGTTCAGCAGCTTCTCAAGTCCGGAGAGGAACGCCTTCACGAACTTCTGTTCGTCTTCCGGAGTCTGCGGACGCGACAAGCCCAGCGCGGAGAAGCCGTCGAGCGAAGTGTCGATGCGGTCGAGGACTTCCGGTTTGAGCTGTTTGCGCGCGGGCAGGTCTTCGAGCCGATCGTACGGCGGTGGCAGCGGAACGAGGTTCTGCACCGGCACTTCGGTCAGTTGACCGGCGCGGTTCGCGATGTCGCCAACCTTAAGCACGGCCCGCGCCCCTTCCGTCTGCGTCAGCCGCTACTTCCGACCATGTCGCCTTGCCGCCTGCCACGATGTGCGGCGCCGACCAGGTCACCTCTCGTTGCAGGTTGAGCGCCAGCGTTCTCGCCGCCAGCGGATCGTGTAGGGCGGGAGAATCATTCCAGCGCACGCCATGCCAGGTGAAGTACTTCATGTAGGCATGCGTCATGTGGGTGAAGGGAAAGTAGTTGAGAAAGAAAGCAACCAGTGCCAGATGAGTCTGCGGAACCCTGGCGTAATGGCCAAGAGATGCGGGCGACCGCAGCAGGTCGCGAATCAGGCTGTCCAAACTCGTTCCGCCATAGAACGAAAGCAAGCCCGTGGCGAAGACAGCTCCCAGCAACAGCGCATTGAAAAAGGAGCTGCGAGTGCTGAATCCTCGCAGACGTGGATGGGCACTGCGCGCCAGCAGCAGGCCAATGCTGCCGAGCAGCCCGAGCAAACAAGCCAGCGGATACCCGTACATCACCGCGGAATGAAGAATGCGCGGGCCGGACGGCACCAACACTTCGCCTACAGCAATTAACGTCATCAGCGAATAAAGGTAAAGTCCCCAGTGCAGCAGCCACGACCACAGCCAAAGTCCGCGGAAGTTCTCCCACACCGAGCGCAGCAGGAAAACTTCCTTCGCCATGAATGCCAACTCGCCGGAGCGGCCCGTGTCGGGCGGTTTTGTCCACCAGTCGGACTGCTCGAAGTAGGAGCCTCCGTAGAGCTGGCGGTCGCGAGGGCCTTTGGGAATGGGATAAAGTTCCCAGCGTAGCGGCGTGGGCATGCGGAGGAACTTGACGATGTGGATAGTATTGCCGGCGAAGAAGATCACGACTGCAATCGAAATCAAGATAATAAGCAGCATCGCTCTTCGCTCGACCGGAGCTTCGATGCTCCAGCTACACGCAACCCGTGGGTTTCGGCAGGCCCGCCACTTTGCATGCGCCCTTGGCCGGGCCCGAAGGGAACAGGTCATAGATCTCGCGCAAGGAGAAGCCGGTCTCCTTGCACATCTTGCGAATCATGGGCGCGATCTCGAACTCGTGAAAATAATTGCGAATGTAGTGGATGATCTTCCAGTGCGCGTCGGTCAACTCAGCCACGCCATCGGCGTGCGCCAAGGCCAGCGCCAGTTGGTCGTCCCAAAGCTCCGGCTGCTGAATGAACCCGTCTTCGTCCACTTCTACCTCGTGGTTGTTCCAGGTGAATACTGCCGTCCCGGGAGTCGCCGTTGAGCACGCCATCACGCCTCGCATCAGCGCGAAAATCTCGCGCGTCCTTACCATGCTCATCCTAGGAAGGTCAGGGAAGGAAATACATGGGCAACTTCTGATTATTTTCGGGATTAGGCAGGAAGATGAAAGCAAAATCACGGTCTGGCTTGCGCTTTATTAGGTGCCAGGCGAGATCTTACGACGGTGCCAATATCGTGGGTTGTTTCGTGCCAGGTTTGACGATATTGCCCCACGCCAGGGCGGTGGAAAGCACCATCAGAGTGGTGGTGGCGAAGTACGGCATCAGCGCGTCCAGCAGCCGCTCCAAGTGGGCGACATCTGAGACCGCCACCTTGAGCAGGAACGATTCAGCGCCTGTAACTCGATGGCACTCCAGAACTTCCGGGTGCATGGCCGCCAGTTCCATGAAACGCGCCAGGTTCTCACCCCCGACCTTCACATTGACGAAGGCGAGGATACCCAGCCCGACCTTGGCGGGATCCACCTGCGCCCGGTAGCCAACGATGATGCCGGCCTCTTCCATCTTGTGCACACGCTCGGTCACCGCCGGGGTGGACAAACCTACGATGCGGCCGAGTTCGGCGAAGGAAATGCGCGCGTTCTGCTGCAACTCGCTCAGGATCTTCCAGCCGATGTCGTCCAGCAGGTGGTCGGAGTTGTGATCTTTCATGCCAGTTTCAGCGCCGGCAGCAGCGAGGCTGCCGAAGCGCTGCTCTCATTGAAATGATAGATAGAGCTTGACCGGGCTGGGTGTGTCCGCCGTCACCGTGCCCGGTGATGGCTGCTTGCCTTCGAAGAGCTCCGCGCACCGTCCCCCTGGTTTACCAAGTTCTAACCATCCCGGCGCAGGGCTGCAATCTGCGCGTCGAGATCGCGCAAAGTCTGGCGCAATATTTCGGAGTAGCGCTCACTGCTGCTCAACTGCATCTGCTGCAGCACCCGCTGGCGCGACAGCATCAAATCAGCCTTCCTGCGCTGCAGTTGGATTTCCTGGGCGGAAAGAACGTGGGGTTTGACCGGCTCGGAAGTGGATTCTTCAATCTGGGCTTCTACAGACTTACTCTCCCAACCACGTGCCATATCTCGATTATAGCGCCGGGCATTCTGAACAGAGTTGAAGCCACAACTGAGATCACTTGCCCGAACGGAAGTTCCGTGTCGGAACCGAAGGGCGCTCTCGTCGGCTGTGGAGTTCCATTTTGGGAATCCACGATTACGCAAATTCCCTTGACTCAGCACCTTGCAAGGGACAAGATTGAGGGTAACCGTATCGGTGGTTACCCTGCGGGGAAGACGTGATGCGCGTCCTAGTTGTGGAAGATGATGCTCCTCTGGCCAGCTTCGTCCGCAAAGGACTGGAAGCGGAGCATTACGCGGTCGACGTAGCGCCCGACGGCGAGCAGGCCCTGAACATGGCCCTGGCCAGCGACTACGACCTGCTGATCCTCGATCTGAATCTGCCCAAGCTGGATGGGATCAGCGTGCTGACTTCGGTCCGCACCAAGAAGCCTTCGCTTCCCGTTCTGGTGCTCACCGGACGCAGCCGGGTTGAGGACCGGGTGCAATCGCTCGACACCGGCGCCGATGATTTCATTCGCAAGCCTTTCACGCCTCATCAAATGAAGCACCAAGTCCTTCCCCTGCTGCGGACCTGCCTAGACATCGAAAAGTAGTCTATGTGGTACAAAGCTGCCATGCGTGCTGTCGTACAACGCGTGGGCCGCGCCTCGGTCAAAGTGAAGGACGAACTCACCGGGAGCATCAGCGCCGGACTGCTGGTTCTGCTGGGTGTGTCGCAGGACGACACCGAAGCCGATGCCGATTATGTCGCCGAAAAGATCGCCGGGATGCGCATTTTCGAAGACGGTGCTGGCAAGATGAATCTTGGCGTTTCGGAAATTCAAGGCGCGGTGCTGGCCGTGTCGCAGTTCACTCTCTTCGGCGACATGCGCCGCGGCAGGCGGCCGTCCTTCGATGCCGCCGCTCGTCCGGAGCGGGCGAAAGCCCTCTACGAATATTTTGTCGAACGAATCCGCGCACTGGGCCTGCGCTGCGAGACCGGGCGTTTTCAGGAAATGATGGAGGTCGAGCTTGTGAATAGTGGACCGGTCACGATCCTGTTGGACTCGAAGAAACTATTCTGAGACGTCAGTTTTCAGCCTAGCCGGTAGAAACTGAGTGCCGTATCGCCCTGGTCCAGGCGGCGATAACGCAGCAGCGCGCCGAATCGTTCGCCGGGATCGAAGTTCTTCTCGTGCTCTGCCACGACAATGCTGGAAGGCTGTAGCAGCCGCGCTTGGGACAGGTAGCCGAGCGTGCGTTCGTAGCTTCCGCGCAGGGCGTAGGGCGGATCGAGGAAGCAGAAATCACAGACCGCGCCTGTGCTCTCCAGCAGCGGCAACGATTGCGCAACCTCGCGCTCATGCACCTCGTATCCCTCCAAGATGCCGAGCGACGCCAGGTTCTCTCTTAAGAGGCGGGCGTGCTTCTTCGCCGACTCCACGAAATATACTTGCCGTGCGCCCCGGCTAATAGCCTCGATACCCACCGCGCCTGTGCCGGCGTAGAGATCGATCCACACCGTGTCGCGCAGCCCGCATGCGGCGCCAAGCACGTTGAACAGCGTCTCGCGCAGCCGGTCGCTGGTGGGGCGCAGCTCAAGTCCAGTGGCGGTTCGCAAAGGGCGGCTGCGATATTGTCCGGCGATCACTCGCATGAGTTCAGTTTCAGGTTTCAAGTTTCAAGTTGCAAGCCCGCCGGCCCGCGTCGCTATAGAATGAGAGTAATGAGAAGCTGGTCGGTTTCCGCGGGACGTCTGCTCGGAGTAGACATCCGCATCCATCTTACGTTCGTCTTCCTGCTGGCCTTTGTGTGGTTTACCCAGTCGGTGGCCATGGGTACTGCGGGTGCGGTGCGAGGCATGGCGCTGGTGGCCATCATCTTTGGCTGCGTTGCTTTGCATGAACTCGGACACGCAGTCGTAGCCCGTCGCAACGGCGTGGCCGTGCGTTCCATCATTCTGCTCCCCATCGGCGGCGTGACC
>Ga0209048_10004520_pt1 | contig 13297 bp, 11 predicted proteins | sample FrelakmetCRP12CR_FD_187146 | JGI IMG/M metagenome (GOLD analysis project Ga0209048, IMG submission 187146) | Freshwater lake sediment microbial communities from the University of Notre Dame, USA, for methane emissions studies - CRP12 CR (SPAdes)... | ecosystem: Environmental > Aquatic >... | reverse complement strand
GGCGGTGGCGGGATGGCGCGCGAGCCACGAGGCGAAGTTCTCGACGGTGATGTCCGGCCTCGCGTTCAGGCCATCAAGCACCCGGGCCAGCGCCATCTCGCCGAAGGGGTGGTGGTGCCCCCAGGTTTCGCCGTCGCAGGCCAGGGAGACCAGGCGGCGGCCGGTGACGGTGTCGTCCACCACCAGCCGGTCGAGCCATCGCTGCGCGTCCCGCACCAGCGGGCCGAACGCGACGTCGTGGGCCAGGGCGCCGTCGTAGGGGCACAGCACGATGCGGCGCCCGCCCCTGGTGCGATACACGCCGGGGCTGCCGTCCGCCGGCGCGCCCAGCAGCTGGTGGGGCGCCAGGATCGTGAACCGGATCCCTTCGGCTGCCAGCGCATCGAGGGTGGCATCGTCGACGGCCGTTTCCGGCAGCCACATCCCCTCCGGTTCGCGCCCGAACCGCCGCCGGAAATCCGCCATGCCCCACCGGATCTCGGTGAGCCGGTCGCGCGGGCTGCACAGGGGGAGGATGACGTGGTGGTACGGCATGGCGAGGGCATTGCCGTGTCCGAGGCGCCTGGCGCTGGCGCGATCGGCCCCCAGCAAGGCCTCGTAGGTCGCGGGGGCCCGGCGTTCCATCCATTCGAGCAGCGTGGGGCCCGCGTTGAAGCTGATCCACTCCAGCGTGTTGACGATCCGCGAGATCCGGCCGTCGGTGGCGGGGATCCGGGCGGCCGCCACGGCGCGGTAGCACTCCTGCTCGATGCGCTGGTTCCAGTCGTGGGCCGGCGCCGCGGAGGGTTCGACCTCCACTTCTTCCAGCCAGGGCTCCTCCCGCGGCGGCTGGTAGAAATGTCCGTGGATGACGACGGAGCGTGCTGCGGGCACTGGCTAGAACGCGCGGCTGCCGCGGAGCGCCTGCTCCACCGCCGGGAGGACATCGGGGAAGAGGCTGTCGCGGGCCGCGAGGGTTTCGGCCAGGCGCTGGCCCGCCTCGACGCCTTCGCCGTCCGGGGCCTGCAGGGCGAGCAGCAGCTGGTCGAGCTCCTCGCAGTGGCCGTTGAAGCGGCGCTCGGCGTAGTCGGCTACCACGCCGGTCGAGATGATGAACTGCCAGTCGGAGGACTGGGCCAGGAGCAGGGCGCGGGTGGCCTGGGCCAGGATCGGGCGCCGGGCCGAATCGGCCAGCGCCCGTGGCGCGGCATTCCAGAAGGCTGACTCGAGCGGCCAGAGCCGCCGCCAGGTCCACTCGGTGTCCGGATTGAGCCACATCGACCAGTCGCCGTCGGCGCCCCATGATCCCGCCGCCAGCCGGAGCGCGGAGCGGGGCGGGTGGGCCGCGAGGTGGCACGAGGCGGTGACCGCGCGAACCGTCGGATCTCCCTGTAGCGCCCGGTAGGTCGCGGCCAGGAACTCCGGTCCCTCGAACCACCAGTGCCCGAACAGCTCGGTATCGAACGGTGCGGCGACCACGGCATCGCGCGCTTCGGTTTCGCCGCCGGCCGTATCGCGCAGCACTCCGGCGAAATGGCGGCCATGCTCGGCCGCCCGGGCGCTGGCGCGCACCGGCTCGTAGGGCCGCTTGGCGCCGAGGTCGCTGCCGGGGCCGCTCACCCGCCAGAGCTTGAGCCCCCCCGGCCAGCGGATCTTGTGGAATTCGAGGTACCACTCGTCGCCGGGGTAGCCCTCGCCCCGGCTCCAGACCCGGGCCGAACTGCGCGGGTCGCGCACCAGCGCGGCCAGGTGCTGCCCGCTGCGCCCGGCCAGGATGCGGTAGCCGCGGTAGGGTGAGCGGGTGGGCGCGTCGCTCGGCACCGGGTGCGCATGCCCGTGGTGCCGCACGGCGGGTTCGCCATGCAGCTCCGGGCTGGCGAAGAACGGCTGACCCGCGTGGGCCATGTGCGCATCGGTGAAGAAGTAGCTGAACCCGGCGTCCGCCAGGTGCTCGTCAATGCCGCGGCGGATGCCGCGGACCGGCGCGCCCGGCAGTGGCGCCCACTCGCCGCGCGGCCGGTAGGCGCACTCGGGGAGCCAGCAGCCACGGGGCTGCCGCCCGAACAGCCGCTGGTGCTCGAAGCGGCCCAGCGCGAGCTGCAGCCGGATGCTCTCGTCGCGCCCGAGGAGCGGGAGGAATCCGTGGGTGGCGGCCGAGCCCATGATCTCGAGGCGGCCCTGGTCCTCCAGGCGCCGGAAGGCCGCGACCAGGTCGCTTCCATCCGCACGGTACCGGGCCCGCAGCCGCTCCATGCGCGCGCGCCAGAATCCGACCAGCCGGAGCAATTCGTTCTCGCCCCGTGCCCGCAGGTCGCGCTCGGCCTCGTCACAGCTGGCCAGGCGGTGCGCACAGAACTCCTCCAGCTCGGCGGTGAAGGCCGGCGAGGCCAGCTGGTTGGCCAGGACCGGGGTGAACCCGATCGTGACCGGCGCGGCCACATCCTCGTCCGCCAGGGTTTCCAACTCCTCCAGGAGAGGGAGGTAGGTGTCCATCGCCGCTTCGCAGAGCCAGTCGCTGCCGTGCGGCCAGCGGCCGTGATTCAGGACCCAGGGGAGGTGGCTGTGCAGCGCGAGCACGAAGTCCACGGTCAATTCCTTCGTCCGGCGTGGTGCATGGCCACCGCCCGCCGGTAGAGATCGAGGTAGCGGCCCCCGGAGCGGCCCCAGCTGAAGTCCCGCGCCATCGCCTCGCGCATGAACGCCGACCACCCTTCGCGGTCATGGAATTGGGCGATGGCCCGCCGGCAGGCCACCAGGAGAGCCTCCGCCGAGTAGTCGTCGAACAGGAACCCGGTCACGCCGTCCTCGATGGTGTCGGCCAGCCCGCCGACCCGGCGGGCCACCGGGATGGCGCCGTAGCGCTGGGCCCGCATCTGGGTCAATCCGCACGGCTCATACAGCGAGGGCATCAGGAACAGGTCGGCCCCAGCCATCAACTGGTGTTCGCGGTGCTCGGTGAACTCGAATTCGGCGGCCACCCGGTCGGGCGCTTCCAGCGCCAGGGCGGACAGGGCGTTGGCATAGCCAGCTTCCCCTTCGCCGAGGAAGACGTACTGGGCGTCGGTCGCGTGGGAGAAGTGGCTCTCCAGCAGGATGTCGAGCCCCTTCTGCTTGACCAGCCGTGCGGTCATTCCGAACAGCGGGAGCGCGGGATCCTCGGTGAGGCCGAGGGCCCGCTGCAGCGCGGCCTTGCAGGCGGCCTTGCCCGCCAGGGAATCCCGCGAGTAGCGGGCGGGGATCTCGGGGTCGGTGGAGGGATCCCACTCATGGAGGTTGATGCCGTTCAGGATGCCGACCAGCCGGTCCTTGAGGCCGATGAAGGCGTCGTGCAGGCCGAAGCCCCCGGCGGGAGTCCGCAATTCATGGGCGTGGGTCGGGCTCACGGTGGCCACGGCATCGGAGAACACCAGCCCGCCCTTGAGGATGTTGAGCTGGCCGTACCACTCCATCTTCTGCCAGTGCCAGAGCTCCGCGGGCAGGCCGAGTTCGGCGAGCGTGGCCTGGCTGAAATGGCCCTGGTAGCCGGCGTTGTGCACCGACAGGACGCAGGCGAGGTGCTGGTAGTAGTCGTCGGCCGCCAGCACGGTCCGCAGGTAGACCGGGGCCAGCGCCGTGTGCCAGTCGTGGGCGTGCAGCACCTGGGGGCCCGGCGCGATCGTGGGCAGCGCGGCGAGCGCGCCCCGGCAGTAGATGGCGAACCGGCGTGCGTTGTCCGCGTAGTCCGCGCCTTCGCCGTAGATGCCCGGGCGGTCGAATGAAGCGGGATGGTCGAGGAACCAGACCTGCGGTTCGTCGGTCGGCCCCGGCTTGGGGAGCAGGGTCACCCGCTCGGTGGTCGGCCCGACCGCGATGTCGAAGGTGAGGGCGCCGGGCCCCAGGTCGGGAACCTGCTCCCGGGCCGAGCGATAGAGCGGCAGCAGGACCACCGTGGGGAGGCCGATCGCGGCCTGCCACGCCGTGAGGCTGCGGACGGCATCGGCCAGCCCGCCGGTGCGGGCGTAGGGCAGGTACTCCGCGACGAGATGCACCACGCCGACCGGTGTGCCGGATGGAGTGGTGAGCTGGGAAGCGCCGGGTCCCTTCACGGGGGACGCCATCGTGACGACCTCAGGCGGAAGGCGGCTCGTCGCCCGGCGCCAGACCGGCCGCGGCGGGGACGTAATAGTCTCGAATGTACTCCTGTACCATGCGCCGCGCTGTGAAGCGGCTGCCCGCCACCCGGATCGCCTGCTTCATCCGGCGGATCCAGCCCAGGGGCAGGCCCCGCGCATCGCGATCGTAGAAGAGCGGCACCACCTCCGATTCGAGGAGGCGGTAGAGGCTCGCGGCATCCGCCGCGTCGGTGTCTTCGTCGACCGGGGCCACCGGCAGGGCCCAGCCGTTCTCGCCTTCATAGCCCTCGTCCCACCAGCCGTCCCGCGTGCTCAGCTGGGGCACGCCGTTGAGCGCGGCCTTCATCCCGCTGGTGCCGCTCGCCTCGAGGGGCACCCGCGGGAGGTTGAGCCAGAGGTCCACGCCCTGGACCAGGCGGTGGGCCAGGTGCAGCTCGTAGTCCTCGAGGAAGGCGATGCGCCCCTCGAGCCGCGCATCGCGGGTGAAGCCATACACCCGCTGCAGCAGTTCCTTGCCGGGCTGGTCCTGCGGGTGGGCCTTGCCGGCGAAGATGATCTGGACCGGCCGCCGGGGGTTGACCAGCAGCGCGTGCAGCCGGTCGAAGTCGCGGAAGACGAGGTCGGCCCGCTTGTAGGTGGCGAACCGGCGGGCGAACCCGATGGTGAACACCTCCGGGTCGAGCAGGGTGCCCGCCCCGACGACGTGGGCGGCCTCCTTCCATTCACCCGACCAGCGGCGCCGCGCCTCCTCCCGCACGAAGGCCATCAACTCGTTCCGCATGTGATTGCGGACCGACCAGAGCTGGGGGTCGCTCAGGTCCAGGACGCGGTCCCACAGCGCGGGATCGTCGGCCTGCGCCTCCCACCCCGGGCCGAGGTGCTTGTCCAGCAGCCCCATGAGCTCGTGGTTCATCCAGGTCTGCAGGTGCACGCCGTTGGTCACGTGGCCGATCGGCACTGCGCTGGCCGGGCGGCCCGGCCAGAGGCTCTGCCAGAGTCCGCGGGATACGGCGCCATGCTTGCGGGCCACGCCGTTGACCCGTCGCGAACAGCGCAGGGCGAGGACCGTCATGTGGAACAGCTGGTGGGGATCCTCGGGCTTGGCGCCGAGCCCGAGGAACTGCTCGGGGCTGGCGCCCATCGCCTCCCAGACCGGCCCCGTGCACTCGGTCACCTCCGTCGCGCTGAAGGCGTCGTGCCCGGCGGGCACCGGCGTGTGCGTGGTGAAGACGCTCCGGGCCCGGACCTCGGCGACGGCCTCCGCCCACGACCGCCCCGCCGCCGTGAGTTCCCGGATCCGCTCGACGAACATGAACGCGGCATGCCCTTCGTTGGCATGCCAGACGGCGGGGGCCTTGCCCAGGGCGCGCAGGACCCGGACCCCGCCCACGCCGAGGATCCACTCCTGCCGCAGGCGGTGGATCGGGCCCCCGGCGTACAGCTTCCCGCAGAGCTCGCGGTCCTGGAGGTCGTTGGCCTCCAGGTTGGTGTCGAGCAGGTAGACCGGGACCCGGCCCACGTTCATCCGCCAGGCGCCGACGTGCACCGGCCGGCCGGTGGTCTGCACCACCGTGAGCCACGGCTCTCCGCCCGGGCCGGCCTCCCGCACCAGCGGGGCCGAGGCCGGATCGAAGCGCGCGTCACTGTCCTCCTGCCACCCGTCGAGTCGCAGCGCCTGGTCGAAGTAGCCCTTGGTATAGAACAGGCCGACGCCGACCAGCGGCACGGCCAGGTCAGAGGCGGCCTTGCAGTGATCGCCGGCCAGCACCCCGAGGCCGCCGGAGTAGATCGGCACCGAGTTGTGGAGGCCGAATTCGGCGCAGAAGTAGGCGACCGGTCCGGGCAGCGGGGTCGGGAAGGTGGCCGGGAACCAGGGGGCGTCGCGCCCATCCTCCTCCCGCTCCATCTCGGCGACGGCGGCGTCGTACAGCTGGAGGAACGACTCGTCGACGGACCGGGCCGCCAGGCGGGCGGGCTCGACCCGCCGCAGCAGTTCCACCGGATTGTGGCGGGTGAGGTGCCAGAGCGTCGGGTCCAGCGCACGGAAGGCCGACCGCGCCAGGCGGCTCCAGCTCCAGCGCAGGTTGGTCGCGAGGTGGCTGAGCCCCGCGATCCGGTCGGGCAGGTAGGGGAACCTGATCGGCTCGTCGTTCAACTAGTGCGCCAATGGCTTGTACTTGATCCGGTGGGGCTGGTCCACCGCGGCGCCCTTCCGCTTGTGGTAGTCCGCGGCGTACTCCTGGTAGTTGCCCTCGTACCAGGCCACTTCGCTGTCGCCCTCGAATGCCAGGATGTGGGTCGCGATCCGGTCCAGGAACCAGCGGTCGTGGCTGATGACCACCGCGCAGCCGGCGAAGGAGAGCAGGGCGTCCTCGAGGGCGCGCAGCACGTCCACGTCGAGGTCGTTGGTGGGCTCGTCGAGCAGCAGCAGGTTGCCTCCGGTCTTCAGGAGCTTGGCCATGTGGAGCCGGTTGCGCTCGCCCCCCGAGAGGTCCTTGACCTTCTTCTGCTGGTCGGCGCCCCGGAAGTTGAACCCCGCGCAGTAGGCCCGGGCGTTGACCTTCCGGGTGCCGAAGAGGAGCTCGTCCTCGCCGCCGGAGATCTCCTGGTAGACCGACTTGCTGCCATCGAGCGAGTCCCGGCTCTGGTCCACGTAGGACAGCTTGACCGTCTTGCCCACGATCAGCTCGCCGCCATCCGGCGTTTCCTGCCCGGCGATCATCCGGAACAGGGTGGTCTTGCCGGCGCCGTTGGGCCCGATAATTCCGACGATGCCGCCGCGCGGCAGCGCGAAGTTCAGGTCCTCGAACAGCAGCCGGTCGCCGAAGCCCTTGCGCAGGTTCTTGGCGATGACGACTTCGTCGCCCAGCCGCTCAGGCACCGGGATCAGGATTTCCACCGAGCCCTCGCCCTGGCGTTCGGCCTCGGCGCGGAGCTCCTCGTAGCGCGTGATGCGGGCCTTGCTCTTGGCGTGCCGCGCCTTGGGGCTCATCCGCACCCATTCGAGCTCGCGCTCGAGGGTCTTCTGCCGGGCCGAGGCCTGCTTCTCCTCGGTGGCGAGCCGCCGCTGCTTCTGCTCCAGCCAGCTCGAGTAGTTGCCCTCCCAGGGGATCCCCGCCCCCCGGTCCAGCTCCAGGATCCACTTCGCCACGTTGTCGAGGAAATAGCGGTCGTGGGTGACTGCGACAACGGTGCCCGGGAAGGTCTCGAGGAACTTCTCCAGCCAGGCCACGCTCTCGGCGTCGAGGTGGTTGGTGGGCTCGTCGAGCAGCAGCATGTCCGGCTGCTGGAGCAGCAGGCGGCAGAGCGCCACCCGGCGGCGCTCGCCGCCCGAGATCTTCGTGACGTCCGCCTCGCCCGGCGGAAGGCGCAGGGCGTCCATCGCGATGTCCACCCTGTGGTCGAGTTCCCAGGCGCCGAGGTGGTCGATCCGGTCCTGCAGGCGGCCCTGCTTCTCGAGCAGCTTGTTCATCGCGTCGTCGTCCATCGGCTCGGCGAACTTCATGGAGATCGCGTTGAACTCGTCGAGCAGCTGGCGCACCTCGCGTACCCCCTCCTCGACGTTGCCCCGGACGTCCTTGGCCGGGTCGAGCTGCGGCTCCTGCGGCAGGAACCCGATCCGGGTGCCGGCCAGCGGCTTCGCCTCGCCGATGAAGTCCTTGTCGACCCCCGCCATGATCCGGAGCAGGGTGGACTTGCCGGCCCCGTTCGATCCCAGGACGCCGATCTTGGCGCCGGGGTAGAACGAGAGGTAGATGCCCTTGAGGATTTCCCGTGAGGGAGGCACGACCTTGCGGAGGTCGCGCATCGTGAAGATGTATTCGCCGGCCATAGGGCGGGGATGATAACGCGAAGGGCGCTCCGACGGGAGCGCCCCTGGTCTGGCGAATGACGGCTGGGACTAGCCGAGGTGCTTGCTGACCAGCTTGGTCATCTCGAACATGCTGACCTGGTCCTTCTTGAAGATCGGGCGGAGCTTCGCGTCGGCATTGATCATCCGGCGGTTCTTCTTGTCCTGCAGCCCGTTCTTCTTGATGTACTGCCAGATCTTCTTGGTGACTTCCGTGCGGGGCATCGCCTTGGCGCCGATCACTTCGGCGAGGGTGGCGCTGGGCGTCATGGGCTTCATGAACGCCGCATTCGGCTTCCGCTTGGCAGCCTTCTTCTTCGGGGCGGCCTTCTTCTTGGCTGCCTTCTTCTTGGTGGCCATCGTCTGCCTCCGTTGGGGGTAAGGGGAGCCGCTGGAGAGAGACGCGGCCCCACGCGACAACCAAAGTACGGCATTTTCCTGACGAATCAAGAGGGAAAATGGCGTTTTTCCCTCTGGAAAGGCCACCTTTCCCCTCGGGAGTGCCTCCGTCGCATCCCCATCCTCGAGCGAAACCGGTGCCCGCGGCTGCGCCACGGACGGGACCGGAAGTAGATTCCGGGGTGCTCTTCCCATAGGGGGAATTCGATGCGACCGACCGGCCTCTGCTCCCGGATGGCGGTCCTGGCACTCCTCGCGGCGGGCGGGCTCGCCGCCCAGCAGCCGCCCTGCGACCCCGACAACGGCGGCCTCGCGCTTCCCGAGGGCTTCTGCGCCATCAAGGTGGCCGACCACCTCGGCGCCGTACGACACCTCGTGGTCGCCTCCAACGGCGACATCCTCGCCGCGATCGCCAGCGGCGGCGGCGGGGTGACCGTCCTGCGCGACACCAGTGGCGACGGCCGGGCGGATGTGCAGCGGCATTTCGGGCCCGGTGGCGGCAGCGGCATCGCGCTGGGTGGCGGGTATCTGTACTTCTCGACCTCGAGCCGCATCGTGCGGTGGCCCTGGGCGACCGGGCAGCTCGAGCCGGCCGGCGATGCCGAGGCGATCATCGAGGACCTCCCGACGGCAGGGGACCATTACACCAAGAGCCTCGCCCTGGGCGTCGACGCCCTGCTGTACGTCAACATCGGCTCCGCCACCAACAGCTGCCAGGCGGAGAACCGGGCCGCCCGTTCCCCGGGGCTGGTGCCCTGCACTGAGCTGGAGACCCGGGCGGGGATCTGGCGCTTCGATCCCGCCCGGAAGGGCCAGCACCAGTCTGACGGGACCCACTTCGCCACCGGCATCCGGAACGCGGTGGCGATCGCTTTCCAGCCCGCGACCGGGATCGTCTTCGCGGCGGTGAACGGGCGCGACCAGCTGGGCGACGACTGGGGCTATTCGGACGAGCGGAACGCGGAACTTCCCGCCGAGGAGTTCGCGGAGATCCGTGCAGGGACCGACCTCGGGTGGCCCTATTGCTACTTCGACCAGCTGCTCGGCCACCTGGTGCAGGCCCCGGAGTACGGCGGCGACGGCATCCGGGTCGGCGCCTGCGCCGCCAAGCAGCCGCCGCTGATCGGGTTTCCCGGCCACTGGGCGCCGCTCGGGCTGGTCTTCTACGACGGCGCACAGTTCCCCTCGGCCTACCGGGGCGGCGCCTTCATCGCCTTCCACGGGTCCTGGAACCGCTCACCGCTGCCGCAGGCGGGGTATCGCGTGGTCTTCGTGCCATTTGCGGCCGGACGCCCGACCGGCGAGTATTCCACCTTCGCGACCATGGCCGGCAAGCCCACCGGCCTGCGGCCGACCGGCCTCGCGATCGGACCCGACGGTTCACTCTATCTTGGCTCCGACGCCAGCCAGAGCATCTGGCGCATCATGGTAAGGCACTGAGTCCCTCGTCCCTCAACTGGTGGAGCTGCATGAGACGACCCTCGAGATGGATCGCGGCCGCGCTGCTGCTGGCCCTGCCCGCCGCGCTGGCGGCCCAGGAGCCCTCCCCGCTCGGCGTGGGCGCCCCCGCGCCCGCCTTCACGCTCACCGGCGCCACGCGCTACGGCGTGCTGAAATCGCCGGTGCGGCTCTCTGATTTCGCCGGGCAGACGGTCGTGCTCGCCTTCTTCTACAAGGCGCGGACCAAGGGCTGAACGATCCAAATGGACGCGTACCGTGATCAGTACGCGACGCTGTTCAGGGATGGCCGGGGCGTGGTGCTGCTGGGCGTGAGCGCGGACAGCGCCCCCGCGCTGGCCAGTTGGGCCCACGACCGTGACTACCAGTTCGCCTTCCTGAGCGATCCGGGGGGCGAGGTGGGCAAGGCCTACGGGGCCTTCGAGGCCAAGTACGGGATGGACAACCGCACCCTGTTCGTCATCGGCCCCGATGGGAAGATCTCAGCGGTGATGGCGCCGTTCAACGAGATCGATGCGACGGCCTATACGGCGCTCGGCGACGCCATCGCCAAGGCGGCAGGGCCGGCCCAGTAGGAAGCCGAAGGTCGAGGCTCGACGAGGCCCCGGTCACGCTTAACGGCGCGGCCGGGGCCTCGTCCCTGTAGGCGTCATCAACCGTGAGGATGCGATGCGTCGTGCCACCCTGCTCACCACCCTGGCCATGCTGGCCGTGAGCGCCGTCACCATCCCGGCCATGGCCCAGGCCGGCGCCGCCCCCCGGGCCCGCCATGGCCACGAGATGCACGTCCAGCGTCATGAGCGGCGGGACATCGCCCGGGACCGTGCCGATCTGCGCCGTGACCGACGGGACCTCCGGCAGGACCGCCGGAGCCACCGGATGAGCCGGCGTGCCGCGCGGCGGAGCCGGGCCTACCGGGCCATGTAGGCACGCCAGGGCACCGAATGCCGCGAGGGGCGCCTTCCGGCGCCCCTCGTCGTTTCTCCCCTGCCGTTCCGGATCCGCTCACTCCTTGAGCGGCACGATTCCGATGGCTTGTCCCGTACGGCAGTCGACCCGCAGCAGCTGATTCTCCCGCACTCCATAGCGGCCCGCCGGATTGACCGCGTAGTCGCCCCAGTACTTGGCCGGCGAGCCGCCCCGATCGGTGGAACGCACCAGGGTCAGGTGGCTGCCAAAGGCAGGATCCGCCAGGTGCACGCGACAGCCGGCCATGCCGGCCGCCGAGGTGCCCGGCTTCAGCCCGGCCGTGTCCGGTACGAACACCGTGGGAAGTCCGGAGGCCAGCTGGGGCGTCACGTCCCAGATCCCCCGGGGAGGGCCGCAGCAGACGACCAGGGCCACCAGCGGGGGCAACAGCGAAGCAGCGCGCATCGAAGGATGACCTCTAGCGGGAGAAGGCCTCGACCGCCCGGGCCACGGCGTCGAGGGTCGGTTCGATTTCGACGGGACGATTGGCTCGCGACGGTGGAGGGTCGGTGTCGCGGTGGTATTGCAGCAGGATGCCGGGATCCTTGAGGAGATGGCCGGTGAGCACCGCGACCACGCGCTGTCCGGGCTCGATGATGCCGCGTTCCACCAGCTGGCGCACGCCGGCGACGCTGGCGGCACTGGCCGGCTCGCACCCCACGCCCGAGGCGTCGACCACCGCCTTGGCCTCGAGAATCTCGGCGTCGCTCACCGCGGTGACCACGCCGTTGGTGAGCCGGATGGTCTTGACCGCCCGGTCCCACGAGGCGGGATCGCCGATCTTGATGGCGGTGGCGATCGTCTCCGCCTTGACCGTGATCCTGGCGGTGAAGCCGCCCGGAAACGCCGCGGCGAACGGCGCCGCCCCAGCCGCCTGGACCGCCGCGATCCTCGGCAGGCGGTCGATCAGGCCCGCGTCGCGCGCCTCCTCGAGCGCCTTGCCGAACGCGGCCGTGTTTCCGAGGTTGCCGGCCGGCAGCACGATCCAGTCGGGCGGCTCCCAGGACAGCTGGTCGAGCATCTCGAAGACGATCGACTTCTGCCCCTCGACGCGGAAGGGGTTGATCGAGTTGAGCAGGTACACGCCGAGCTGGTCGCTCGCCTGGGTGACCAGGCGGAGGCAGTCGTCGAAGTCGCCGCGGACCAGCAGGGTCCGGGCGCCGTAGGCCAGCGCCTGCGCCAGCTTGCCCATGGCGACCTGGCCCGCGGGCACGAAGACGAAGGCCGGGATGCCGGCCTGCGCGGCGTAGGCGGCCAGGGCGGCGGAGGTGTTGCCCGTCGACGCGCAGGCGACCGCCTTCGCCCCGATGCGCCGCGCCTGCGTGACTCCCACCGTCATGCCCCGATCCTTGAAGGAACCGGTCGGGTTGTGCCCTTCATGCTTGAGGTGCAGGTCGCGGATCCCGGCCCACCGGGAGACCATCTCCCGCGCCAGCAGCGGCGTGTTGCCCTCCGGGTGCGTCACGACCTCGGTGCCCGCGGAGGGAAGAATGAGCTCGCGATACCGCCAGACCCCCGACAGGTCGGCGTCCGCCCGGCTGGCGCGTCGGGATTCGAACTGGTCGACCAGCGCCTTCCCCTTGAGCGCGGGTGAGAGGTGCCGGACCTCGAGCAGCCCGCCGCAGTGACACTGCACCCGCGCATCGCGCTCGGGGTAGATCGCGCTGCACGCCGTGCAACGCTGAATGGTGATCTGGTCCACCCGCATCGAGTTCACAGGGCGTACTCCACGCGCGCTCCGGTCCGGTCCACCGCGGCCACCCGCGTCGTGCAGGCGAGCCCCGCGGCGCCATAGGCCTCCGACATCGCACGGGCCACGCGGGCGCCGGTCGCCTCGTCCGCCACCAGCGCGAATGCGGTCGGGCCGCTGCCGGAAATCGAGCAACCCAGCGCGCCAGTGGCGAGCGCGGCCGCCTTGGCGGCGACGAATCCGGGGAGCAGCGGCGCCCGGGCCGGCTCGGCGATCCGGTCGTCGATCGCCCGGCCGAGGAGGGCCAGGTCGCCGCTGGCCAGGGCCGCGACCATCGCGCCCACCTGGGCCGCCTGGTGCAGCGCCACCGCGCGGCTCACCTCCAGGGGGAGGACCGCCCGCGCCTCCGCGGTGCGCAGCTGCTGCTCGGGCCGCGCCAGCACCACGCGCAGCGCTGCGGGCACCGGCAGCAGCACGAAGTCGAGCGGCTCCAGGGTGCGGATCAGGACCGCGCTCCCCAGGAGCGAGGGTGCCAGGTTGTCGGCGTGGCGCCCCGCCACCGCCTCTTCGGCCTCGAGTGTCGCGAGCAGAAGCCCGTGCGGACTGAGCGGGCGGCCCAGCAGATGATTCACGGCCACGGCGGCGGCCACCGCCGAGGCCGCGCTGCCGCCCTGGCCGCCCGAGAGCGGCAGCCCCTTTTCCAGCACGAGCTCGAGCCCGAGCCCCGTGGCCCCGGCGCGCGCGAGGACTCCGCGGGCCGCCAGCGATGCGGTGTTGCGGGCGGGGTCGGTGGGAATCCCGGCGCCGTCGGTGGCGACGGTGAGGCCGCTGCTCCCGGTG
>Ga0209048_10004519_pt1 | contig 13297 bp, 12 predicted proteins | sample FrelakmetCRP12CR_FD_187146 | JGI IMG/M metagenome (GOLD analysis project Ga0209048, IMG submission 187146) | Freshwater lake sediment microbial communities from the University of Notre Dame, USA, for methane emissions studies - CRP12 CR (SPAdes)... | ecosystem: Environmental > Aquatic >... | reverse complement strand
AGCTCGGCGTCGCGGACCGCCGGGCGCTGCGCGCCCGGCTCCTCGGCGCCGAGTCCGGCGCGTCCGTGGCGGCGGGCCGGAGCGCCGTCGCCGGCTCAGCGCAGTGGTTTGCCCAGCCCCCGCTGCGAAGTTCGCCAAGAAATCGGCCATAGCCGCGCGCTCCCGGTTCGTCCATACTGAGCCGTACGCAGATGGAGGCCGTGGGGGAGCCCGATCACGTCTCGGGACGATCCCCTCCTTCTCACACGAGGGGAGCGGGGAAGTGGCATGAGCGCAGTTCCGGCCGACTCCGGAGTGAGAAGCCTGCAGCGGACGCAGGTCCGCCTCATCACCGTCTTCTTCATGATCTACATCCTCGCGTCGGGCGGTTCGTTCGGCATCGAGGACATGGTCTCGTCCTCCGGCCCGGGGCTCACGCTCCTCCTCCTCATCCTGCTGCCGGCCTTCTGGAGCCTGCCGATGGCGCTCATCGCCGGCGAGCTCGGGTCGGCGCCGCTCGGCAACCGCGCCCGCTTCCTCGATGCCCTCGTCTCCGGCGCCCGCTCGCTGTTCGCCATCTCGGCGGACGGGCTGTTCCCCAAGTCGATCTCGATCCTCGGCAAACGCTGCGGGACGCCCATCGCTGCTATCCTGCTTATGGCCGTCCTCAACGCGGTCCTCATCGTCGGGCCGTTCCGGAATCTCGTGGTGATCGACGTGATCCTCTTCATCGCGGTCGTTTGTCTGCGCATCAAGGAGCCGCACCTCAAGCGGCCCTTCCGCGTCCCGTTCGGCACCGCGGGCATGGTGGCGATGGTCGTCCCGCCGATCCTCATCGTGCTCTTCACGATCTACGTCAACGCGATCGATTGCAGCGTCGCGCTACTCGGCTTCGACGGGTTCGATCTTCTCGGCGACGCCGCCGCCTGATGCAGGCCCGGGTGCAGATCCTCTCGGAAGCAGAGAAGGCGCAGGTCCACGAGCGCACCCTGAAGGTGCTGGGCACCGTCGGCATGCGCTGCGACACCGCCGGGGGGCGCCGGATCCTGGCCGACGCCGGCGCCCGCGTCGACGAGGCGACGCGCATGGTCCGCTTCCCGCCCGAGCTTGTCGAGCGCTTGCTGGCCCAGGTGAAGAAGGAGTTCACCGTCCACGGCCGCCGGCCGGGCTGGAGCTTTCCCCTCAACGCCGGCGAGTTCACGTTGCTCGCCGACGGCGGCGCCACGGCCGTCTTCGACGCCGCCACCGGCGAGCGCCGTCCCACCTCACGCGCGGATTGGCTCGCTGCTACCCGGCTTCACGACGCGCTCGACGACGTCGGCTTCTACTGGAGCCCCGTCGACTACGCCCTCGACTACGAGCAGCCGGGCGGCTTCGTGCGCTACTACACGGACGTGTTCGCCACCTTCGGCAAGCACGTCCAGGACTCGTTCGGCACGCCCGCGCTGGCGCCGTGGCTCAAGGAGCTCCTCGACATCGTGTTCGGCGGCCGCGAGGCCGTGCGCGCGCAGATGCCGCTGTCGTTCCTGATCACGCCCGCCTCGCCGCTCACTATCGAGCACGACTACACGCAGACGTGGCTCGAGCTGCGCGACTACGGGCTGCCGGTGGCGATCATGCCGATGCCTCTGCAGGGCGCCACCGCGCCCGGCAGCCGGCTCGGCACGCTGCTCGCGGCCAACTGCGAGACCATCGGCACGCTGTGCCTCGTGCAGGCTGCGGCGCCCGGCACCCCGGTGATCTACTCGCCCGTGATCGCCAGCATGGATCCCCGCACCGGGATGTACGCCGCCGGCGCCGTCGAGCACGCTGTGCTGTGCGCCGCCGGCACCGAGATGGCCCGCTACTACGGCCTGCCGGCCGAGTCCTCGGGCCTCTGCACGCAGACCTACGCGCCCGACCTGCAGACCGCCTGGGAGAAGGCCAATGGCGCGCTCCTCGTGACGCTCTCCGACCCGGACGTGCTGGTCGGCCCCGGCCTGCTTGGCGGAGCCACCATCCTTTGCCTGGAGCAGATCGTCATGGACGTCGAGATGATCCGCCTCGCGCGCCAGGCGCGCACCGGCATCCCGGTGCGCGACGACCTGTGGCTCGACGAGCTCCTCGACAGGGTCGGTCCTTGCGGCTCGTTCCTCGGCGAGCGGTCCACGCGGCAGAACGCCCGGAACGGCGAGTGGCGGCTCGGCGACCTCGGCGTGCGGGGCAGCTGGGACGCCTGGCGGGCGGCGGGCTCGCCGAGCACGGTCGCCGCCGCCCGCGAGCGCGTCGAGCAGCTGCTGGCGGGCCAGGTCTCGTTGCCGTTCAGCGACGACCAGGCGGCCGCGCTGGCCGAGCTGCAGCGCCGTGCCGACGCGGCGTCCTAGCCGCGCAGCTTGCCCGGCGACTGGTCGCCGAGCGCGTCGAAGACGAGGCCCGTGAGCAGCTTGGGGTAGAAGTAGGTCGACTTCTGGGGCATCGTCTCGCCGCGGTCGGCGAGCGCCCGCACCTGGCTGACCGGCGTGGCGTTGAGGAACGCGCCGAGCTCGTAGCGGCCGCTCGCCAGCGCCGCGAGTGCGTCGGGTACGCTTGTGGCGTAGTCGATGTGCTTCTCAGCCTGCCCCGGGTCCATGCCGAGAGCCTCGCGGAAGACGAGTTCGTGCAACACCGTCACCGAGAGGCCGGCGGCGCCCGGCGAGAAGGCGGAGGCGACGAGCCGCTGCTGCGCCTCCGGTCCGCGCGATCTCACGACGACGCAGACGTCCTCGCGCGGAAGATACAAGCCGAAGACCCTGCCGGGGTCGGCCTGCGCGCCCAGTCCATCGAGCACACCGCGGCAGGCTTCCAGGCCCTGGACGGGTGCCCCGACGACCTCGAAGAACGGCTGCAGGCGTTCGCGCAGTTCGACGAGGGGCGGCACGACGACGTCGCGTACGAGGCGATGCGTGGGAAACACGGCAAGACCGGGATCGCTCATGCTGCACAGGTACACCATCAGCGTGTCGGCGCTGTGATCCCCGGCGGCGCGCCGCTCGTCGCGGTAGGCGAGCGCCGTCTCGTAGCGGTGGTGGCCGTCGGCGATGTAGAGGGGCCGCTCGCGCAGCAGAGCTACGACGCGCTCCACATCGGGGCCGGCGAGGGGGACGATGCGGTGCAGATTGCCGTCGCCGTCGCGGGCCTCGCGGGCGGCCGCGACGGGGGTTGCGCCCGCCGCCACGACGAGTGCATCGTCGACCTCGCCGCCGTCGTCGGGGAACAGCAGGAAGATCTGGCTGAGGTCGGCGCGCGCGGCGCGGTAGAGACGCAGGCGGTCGAGCTTTGCGCCGGCATGCGTGCGCTCGTGCGGGAGGACGACGCGCTCCGCGAAGTCGGCCAAACGGAGCCGCGCGATGACGCCGCGGCGCGTGCGTTCGCGACCGTCCGGGCCCCGGTAGGTCTGAGCGACGAGGTACAGGCTGGGCGTCGCCTCGCGGACCAGCACGCCGTCGGCCTGCCAGCGCGCGAAGGCGGCGGCGGCGGCGGCGTATGCGGCGTCCCGCGCCGCCTCGCCCGGCGCGATGGGGAGGTCGAGGTGGACGGCGTTGTGCGGGCTGCGACCCCGAAGCTCAGCGGCTTGCGCCGCCGGGATCACGTCGTACGGCGGCGCCACCACCTCATCGAGCGCGATGGACTCGTGGTAGCGGATGCCTCTGAACGGGGTGACCTCTGCCATGTCGCTCCTCGGCGTGACGGTCTACGGGGAGAGGAGCGTGCCTAGTGACGGATGATGACCGGCATCCCGATGACCACTCGCCCGAAAAGGTCGACCGCGTCCCAGTTGTGCATGCGGATGCAGCCGTGGGAGGCGTAGGTGCCGATCGAGCCGTTTTCGCTCGGTGGTACGCCGTGGATGCCGACGCCCGGTGCGCTCGTACCCATCCAGCGGGTGCCGAGAGGGTTCTCGGCGCCGGGCGGGATGGGCTGTGCGTTCTTGGCCCAGTCGGAGTTGGGTGGCAGCCAGGTGGGATCCCTGGTCATCGTGACGATCGAGTAGCTGCCGGTGGGGGTCGGCCAGGCGGGCTGGCCTGTCGCCACTGGGTAGCTCTTCACGAGCCTGCCGTCGCGGTAGAGGTAGAGACGGAGGTCGCCGATGTCGACGACGATCTGGCTGCTGAGAGCGCTGAGCATGCTGACGCCGACGATGCCGTCGACCTCGAGGCCATACTTCGCCTGGAGCGTGCGCACGGCCAGCTCGGTCTTGGCGTCGTAGACGCCCGTCTTGGGGCTGGAGAAGACGCCGGCGTCGGCGAGCTTTCTCTGCAGCTCCTTGACGTCCTTTCCGCGGGCGCCCGGCCACAGGGTGGCGACGCCGAAGTGCTCGGTGCTGTCGATGACGAACGTCTGCTTGTCGGTGACGACGTTGCCGCCCTTGTCGCTGGCCGTGATGACCATCGTGTGCTTGCCCTGGGCGAGGTTCTTGACCGTGAACAGGGCGCGCGAAGGCAGGCCTTCGTACGCGCGCGCCTCGCCGTCGAGCACCACCTTCAGCTTGGGTTGGCCGAGCTGGTCGCGGGCCTTGATGTGGATCCTAAGGCCCGAGTGGCTGACGGTCTTGCCGAGCCGCGTCGCCTTGAGCGTGGGAGGGCTGGCGTCGACGTAGACGTTCAGCTGCCTCGTGGTCGCGTTGCCCGCTCTGTCGGCGGTGGTGATGGTGACGTCCGAGGGCCCGTCGGGAAGGTTGGCGCTCACCATGTACTTGCCCCTTGCGTCGGCCTGGCCACTGGCCTCGACACCGCCTCCCGAGACCGTGACCGTGGAGTACGGTTCGGTGGTGCCGCCGAACGTCGCCGGCGAGGTGTTGATGCGGCCTTCGTCGGCCGAGCCGTTGAGCTGGAGCGTGGGGATGCTGGTGTCGACCGTGAAACGCCAGGCCTTGCGGACGTCGTGACGGAACAGGTTGGAGCTGGTCGCGTCGAACGAGACCGAGTGGGAGCCGTCGGGCAGCTTGCCGGTGATGAAGGTGAGTCTGTCGCCGCTGCGCGTGGCCTTGCCCGTGACGTCGCCGCCGTCGAACATGACGCGCACGCTCTTGAGCTCGGGCAGGCCCTTGACGTTGAGCACGACGGTCAGGGACGGATTCTTCACGAACGCATCCGCACCCGGCGTGACCGCCGAGACGCGCGGGACGGCAAGCACCTGCCAGGCGGCCACCGCCGCCAGCACGCAAACCGCCGCTAAGACGTAGTACGGCCAGCGGCGGTGACGGCTGCGTTCGCGCCCGTAGACTTTGTATGCGGGCTCCGGCACTACTCCTCTTCCAAGACGATATTGCTCCGATTATACCTCGGATATCGGCATTCTCCTCGTCAGACTGCAGTCGCGCTTTGGGACATCCGCCGGGCGGGCGGGACGCGCGCGGCAGGAAAAGCCTGCGCCGCGCCTAATCCCGCCTCATGGACCACTCCCTCGAAGAGCTGCTCGCCGAGGTTGCCGCCGGCCACGTGGCCGCAGCCGACGCGGCCGACCGTCTGCGGCGCTTCGGCTATTCCGCCGTCGGCGACTACGCGCGGCTCGATGTCTCGCGGGCGGCCCGCAAGGGCGTGCCGGAGGTCGTCCTCGCCGAGGGCAAGAGCGCCGAGCAGCTGATCGGCATCGTGGCGCGCTTTCTCGACCACACCCCTCTGGTGCTCTGCAGCCGCGTCAGCGCCGAGCAGGCCGCGGCGCTCGCTGCCAGCGTGCAGGGGAAAGTGGACCACGACGAGCGCAGCCGCGTGGCCGTGGTCCGCCGCGCGGGTGAGACGCCCGTGCCGGAGCGCGGCGCCGTCGGCGTTCTCGCCGCCGGTACGAGCGACCTCGGTGTCGCCGGCGAGGCGGTCGCCATGTGCCGCGCCATGGGCGTCGCCGTGGTGAGCGCCTTCGACGTGGGCGTGGCCGGTCTGCACCGTCTTGCCGCGCCCCTCGACGAGATGCATACCGCCGGCGTGGCGGCGATCGTGGTCGCCGCCGGCATGGAAGGCGCCCTGCCCTCGGTGGTCGCCGGCCTCGTCGAGGTGCCGGTGATCGGCTTGCCGGTCTCTTCTGGCTACGGCCTCGGCGGTCGAGGAGAAGCCGCCCTGCTCGGCATGCTCCAAAGCTGCAGCCCTGGCCTCGTGGTCGTCAACATCGACAACGGCATCGGCGCCGGCGCGACTGCGGCGCTCATCGCCCGGCGCGCTGCCTCGTGAATGTGCTCTCGCTCATCCTCCGCGACCATCGCGAGGAGCTGTGGCGGCGCTGGGTGGACGCGCTCGCGGACGCGGTGGACTCCGACTACCGCGAGCTCGTGGCCAGCCAGCTCGGCGAGCGCATGCTGCGCACCCTGATCGATGATCTCATCGCCTTTTCGGAGGCCGAGCAGTACGAGAGGCCGGCCTTGCTGAGGACTGTCGAGGAGCGCACGACGGCCGACGCGCGGCACAGACTGTCGCTGGGCTTCACGGTGATCGACGTGGTGGTCAGCCTGCACAGCTTGCGTGGCGCCATGAGTGACGTCCTCGTCGACGCGCTCGTGCTCGACGAGATGCCGGCCTTCGCGGACACCCTCGACCAGCTGAAGGTCCTGAACGCCTTTCTCGACCGTCTGGTGTGTGCCACGATGAGCGCCGCGTGAGGCATCGCCGCAGTGCCGTGGCCCATCCGGCGCTCACCGGCGCCGAACTTGCGCCCATCCCGGGCTGCCGCTAGGCTGGCCGCCATGCTGCAGCTGGCTCTGATCTTCGGCGGTCGTTCCGCCGAACACGAGATCTCCCTCGCCTCCGCGCGCTTCGTCGCGGCGATGCTCGACGGCGACAAGTACGACGTGATCCCCGTAGGCATCGCGCGGGACGGGCGCTGGCTGCAGCCCTCCGATCTGGACGCGGCGCTGCGCGACGGGCTGGACGCCACGCCCGCGCAGGCGGTGCACCTCGTGGTCGACCCCGCCCGTCCCGGGCTCCGGCTCGCGGACGGGTCGTTTCGACCCATCGACTTCGCCTTCCCCATCATGCACGGCACCTTCGCCGAGGACGGCACCATCCAGGGTCTGCTCGAGATGGCCGGCCTGGCCTACGCCGGGTCCGGCGTCGCCGCCAGCGCCGTGGGCATGGACAAGGAGATGATGAAGGACGTCTTCGCGGCTCGCGGTCTGCCGCAGGTGGAGTACCTCGTGCTGCGAGATGCGGCCGCCCGCGGCGCAGTCGCCGTGGCGGCCGTCGAGGAGCGTCTTGAGTATCCGGTCTTCGTGAAACCCGTCAACCTCGGCTCGAGCGTGGGCATGACCAAGGCGCACGACCGCGGCGAGCTCGGCCCCGCGCTGGAGCTCGCCGCCTCCTACGACCGCAAGGTCATCGTCGAGGCGTCGTCGGCCGGTCGCGAGATCGAATGCGCAGTGCTCGGCAACGAGGCCGCGCGCGCCTCAGTGGCCGGGGAGGTCATCCCCGCCAACGAGTACTACGACTACGAGGCCAAGTACACGGAGGGCATGATGTCCTTCGTGATCCCCGCCGACATCGGCACCGAAAAGCAGGCGGAGGTCGGGGCGCTGGCCGCCGCCGCCTTCGCGGCTCTCGACTGCAGCGGCTTCGCGCGCTGCGACTTCTTCCTCGAGGATGACGGCACCGTGCTCGTCAACGAGATCAACACCATCCCCGGGATGACGGCCATGAGCGGGTTCCCACGCTTGTGGGCGGCCTCGGGCGTGGACGGCCGCGCGCTGGTCGAGGAGATCGTGCAACTCGGTCTGCGGCGGCAAGCCGCGCGCGGGCCGGTGCGCACCGACCACTGACCGACGCGCTCCGCACGCCTCGCGATGGCGCGCCGGGCGCCTCGCCGATCAGTCTGAGGTGCCCTTGCCGACGGGGTTGGTCATCTGGTTCACCCATTTCTTCAGGCCGACGTAGCGCAGAAGCTTGAACGCGTACGTGTCGACGTGCGCCTGGGCTTTCACCGTGATCACCGTCCCGCCGTCAGCGCCGGTCGCGGAGGAGAAGGCCAACAGCTTCTTGTTCGCCTTGATGAGGTACTGCTGCGCGGCGAGCTTGGCGCCGCCGAGGTCCATTGTCTGCACGTACTCCGTGTGAGCGTCCACGGCCGCCGTTCTGGCGTCTCCCGTGACCGATTGGTGGGCGTTGAAGATGGCGAGCCCGTCGAGCACGACGACGGCGAAGATCGCCAAGCCTATGACGAGCCACAGTATCTCGCGGATGAAGCCGTCCTGCCGGCGCAGACGTGCCGTGTGCATCGCGCTGCCTCCTTGCCTCTGTTCGATCTTCGACGCCGCGCCAGTCGGCCGCCTGCGCTGCCTAGTCCGGCCCGCGACCGCGCCCTTCGGGCTCGCGGGCCGCTCAATAACGGTTCGCCGATCAGTGTACTCCAGGATCCGCCACCAGCCGGATGCAGAGCAGCGCGAGGTCGTCGGCGGGCGGCCGCGCGGAGAAGGCCTCCCCGGCGGCCATGAGGCGCGCCACGACGTCGGCCGTGGGCATGTCGTGGCATGCCGCGAGCACACCGCCCATCTCGTCCTCGAAGAACCGTCCGTTCCCGTTGCGCAACTCGGCGATGCCGTCGGTGAAGAGGGCGACGACATCGCCGCGCCTCAGCTCGATGGTCTCAGTGGGGTAGGGAGCCAGGGCAACGCCGAGCTCCACGCCGATGGCGGGCTCGGTCAGCAGCAGCGGACGCTGGACCCCGGTCTCGTGCACGATGAACGGTGCGGGGTGACCGGCGCTGGCGAGCTGGAGCAGGCCGCGGCGTGTACTGAGCAACCCGAACAGCACCGTGACGAAGCGCTCTGACTCGGGGCCGAAATCGGGCTGCTCGAGCAGGCCCGTGCGCAGCTCCTGGAGCGCCTCGCCGGGGCTCGTGGGCCACGAGAGCTGGCCGCCGTGCACCGCGGCCCGCAGGATGTACTTGGTGACGAACGTCACGGCCATCGCTTCGACGCCCTTGCCGGCGACATCGCCGATGGCGAACGCGAGAGTGCCCGGGGAGCGGCTGTAGTAGTCGACGAAGTCGCCGCCGCTGAGCACGCCGGCGCTGGCCGAGCGGTACGAGAAGGCGATGTCGAGACCCTCCAGCCGCGGCGGCTCCTGAGGCAGCAGGCGGCGCTGCAGACGCTCGGCGATGTCGGCATGCGCGTCGCAGTCCGCGGCCTGGAGGCGGTCGTCGCCGGCCGCCTCTCGCAGGCGCAGCGACACCATCTCGCCGAGCGCGTCGAGCAGCCTTACGTCGCGCTCCGTGAAGTCGTCGGCCCGGTCGCCCACGGCGAGGAAGCCCTGAGGGGTGCCTTCGCCGCCGGGCAACGGCACGCACGTGAAGCGCTCCATCCCGGGGATGCCGGTGATGACGGGGGCGTGCTCTCCAGCGCCGCTGGCCCAGCGACCGGGCGCCTGCGTCCAGCCCGCGCCCACCTCGTACCATTCGTCGCTGGTCGCCGCCTCGCCGTCGAAACGGCCGGCCACCCCTCGCCGAGAGCCCGTGGCGCGGCAGGCCGCCTCAACGGCCGCGCGCAGCACGCCGGTCTCGCTACGGGCGCCCAAAAGGGCCGTCAAGTCGCCGAGCAGCTCGAGAAGCTCGTCGCGGTCGCGCGCACCGGGAGCGTCGCGCCCGTGGTCTCTCGCCGCCGGCACTCTAGCGGCTCCTCGAGGCCAGGAGGAACAGCGTGACCGCCTGGAAGCCGAGGGCGAGCAGCGCGATACCGATGGCGACATCGAGGCGCATGCCGACGACGCCGACGACGAAGACCAGAGCCGCCGCCCACAGGAGGGCGCCGGGGGCGACGCGCACGAAGAAGCGTCGCCGGAAGCCGAGCCAGGCGAGGCGACGGCGCATGCCCGAGCCGCGAGCGTCGTCATCGAGGTAGCTGGACCCTCGGGTATGGAGCACGGTGGTCAGCTCGCTGCCGTCGCTCGCGTACAGCCGGCACTGCAACGGCAGACCGGCCTGCTTCCGCAGCACGGCGTTCTGGGTGCGGGCGAAGTACTCGACCAGCGAGAGGAAGCGGTCGTCGGCCGAGAGCTTGCGGCTCTCGAGCCGCACCTCGAGGTAGAGCCGGTCCTCGGCCGGGTCGAACTTGATCTCCGAGCGCCAGCCGCGGCCGCTGAAGAACGTGCCGAGGAAGCGGTCGAGGTCGGCCGGGATGCTCTCTACGTCTGGTCTCTTCGTCATGCCCATGTTCCGATTGTACCCGTCGCTCCTGTCATCGGCAGCCGGCCGCGGGAGATGAATCGGGCGGCCGCCGCGCAGCCGGGTGCGGAGGCGCGGCCGGGTCCGCTCCGGATACGGTAGAATGCCGTATCCGACGGAGCGGGCATTCTCCGCTCGATCCAGCCGACCACAGGAGTCTCCTTGAAGATCGCCGTCATCGGTCTTGGCTACGTCGGCCTGCCGCTGGCCATGGTGTTCGCCGAGGCCGGCACCGAGGTCGTCGGCGTCGAGGCCGTCGCCGAACGCTGCGACCTGGTCAACGCCGGCCGCAGCTACATCCAGGACGTCACCAGCGAGGCCCTCAAGAAGATGGTGGACAAGGGCCTCATCCGCGCCACCAGTGACTACGCCGCCACCGAGGACTGCGACGCCGACATCATCTGCCTGCCGACGCCGCTGAACGCCAATCGCGAACCCGACCTCACGCTGGTCACGGACGCGACCGAGAGGCTGGCCGGGCACCTGCGGCGCGGCCAGCTCGTCACCCTCGAGAGCACGACGTATCCGGGCACCACGCGCGACGTGCTGGCGCCCATCCTCGAAGCCGGCTCCGGCCTCACCGCCGGCGTCGACTTCCACCTGGCGTTCTCCCCCGAGCGCGTCGACCCCGGACGCACCGACTACACCACGAAGAGCACGCCCAAGGTCATCGGCGGGCTCACGCCGGCCTGTATGGCACGGGCGCTCGAGGTCTATGGCCCCGCGCTCGACAACGTCGTGCCGGTCAGCACCCCTGAGGTCGCCGAGATGACCAAGCTGCTCGAGAACATCTTCCGCAGCGTCAACATCGCCCTCATGAACGAGCTGGCCATGCTCTGCGACCGCATGAAGATCGACGTGTGGGAGGTCATCGAGGCGGCCGCCACCAAGCCGTTCGGCTTCATGAAGTTCCAGCCCGGCCCGGGCCTCGGCGGTCACTGCATCCCCGTCGACCCCTTCTACCTCAGCTGGAAGGCCCGCGAGTTCGACTTCTGGACGGAGTTCATCGAGCTCGCCGGCAAGGTCAACGAGAACATGCCGTATTTCTGCGTCGAGAAGCTCCACCGCGCGCTGAACACGCGCCAGAAGAGCCTGAACGGCGCCCGGCTGCTGGTGCTCGGGGTCGCCTACAAGGCCGACATCGACGACCTCCGCGAGTCGCCGGCGCTCAAGGTCATCCGCCTTCTTCGCGCTCACGGCGCCGATGTGGACTACCACGATCCGTACTGCGCCGAACTGCCCGAGCTCGACCTGAAGTCGGTCGATCTCGAGGAGTACCGGCGCATCGCCGCCTACGATGCCGTGGTCATCGTCACGGCGCACTCGGCGCTCGACTACCGCACCATCGTGCAGGAGGCCGACCTGGTGGTCGACTTCCGCAACGCCACGGCCGGCATCCCCAGCGCCGGCAACGTCTGGAAACTCTGACAGGGAGACGCACCCGTGACTGCTGACAAGGTCCGCGTCGGCGTGGTCGGGCTCGGCTACTGGGGCCCCAACCTCGCGCGCAACTTCGACCGCCTGCCCGACGCCGAGCTGGCGTACTGCTGCGACCTGGACGAGGAGAACCTCGCCAAGGCGCGCAGCCTGTACCCGAACACCGTGGTCACCGACGACTACGCCCGGCTGCTCGCCGACGAGACTCTCGACGCCATCGTCGTCGCCACGTCCGTGCCCACCCACTACGCGCTCGGCAAGAAGTCTCTCGAGGCCGGCAAGCACACGTTCATCGAGAAGCCCATCGCCCTCAAGGCGTCCGACGCCGAGAATCTCCTTGCCACGGCCGCCGCCAAGGGCGTCAAGCTGATGGTCGGTCACCTGCTCGAGTACCATCCGGCGGTGCGCAAGCTCAAGGAGCTCGTGGACGACGGCAGTCTGGGAAAGGTCTACTACGTCTACGCGAACCGCCTCAACCTCGGCAAGGTGCGCACCGACGAGAACGCCCTCTGGAGCTTCGCCCCCCACGACATCTCGGTGCTCAACTTCCTCATCGGCGAGGAGCCGCAGGAGGTCAGCGCCCGCGGCGAGTGCTACCTGCAGGACGGCGTCGAGGACGTGGTCTTCGGCTACATCAAGTACCCCAGCGGGGTCGTGGGCCACCTGCACGTGAGCTGGCTCGACCCGCACAAGAGCCGCAAGATCACCGTGGTCGGCAGCGAGAAGATGGTCGTCTTCGACGACATGGAGGCCGATCGCAAGGTCACCATCTACGACAAGGGCGCCACCACGACGCGCACCAAGTTCGAGACCTACGGCGAGTTCGTCACCCTGCACTTCGGCGATATCCACATCCCCAGGATCAGCAACGAGGAACCGCTGCTCGTCGAGGCCCAGCACTTCGTGGACTGCATCGCCAACGACGCGCCGGTGCTCAGCGACGGCCGCGACGCGCTCAACGTGGTGCGCGTGCTGGACGCTATGGAGCGCAGCCTGCGAGGCGGCGGCCGGCCGGTCAAGACGTCCGACCTGGGCTGAGGGAGGTAGCGATGACGCTCAAGCCGGCCGAGCTGGGTCACAATCTGCTGCTCGGCGAGAACGTGCAGCTCGGCAAGGACGTCGTCTTCGGCGCCAACGTCGTGGTGTACGACGACACGGTGATCGGCGACGGGTGCTTCATCCAGGACAACGTCGTCCTGGGCAAGGTGCCGTCGCTCTCGCCAGCCAGCACCGCCAAGCGCGGCGAGCTGCCCGGGCTGGTGCTCGGCGCCGGCTGCGTCATCAGCACCGGCGCTGTGGTCTACCGCGGCACGAGGCTCGGCCGCGGCTGCATCCTCGGCGACTACGCCGGGGTGCGCGAGCGCTGCACGCTTGGCGAGAAGGTCGTCGTCGGCCGCAGCAGCGTGGTCGAGAACGACACGACCATCGGCGACGGCACCAAGATCCAGACCAACGTGTACATCACCGCGTACATGACGATCGAGGACCGCTGCTTCATCGCCCCGTGCGTGCAGACCACCAACGACAACTTCATGGGTCGCACCGAGAAGCGTCACAAGCTCATCAAAGGCGCGACGATCCGCCGCGGCGCCCGCATCGGCGGCGCCGTGGTGCTCTGCCCGGCCATCGAGATCGGCGAGGAGGCTTTCATCGCCGCCGGCGCCGTCGTGACCAAGGACGCGCCGGCCCGCAAGGTCCTCATGGGCGTGCCGGCGCGCGTCGTGCG
>Ga0209048_10004518_pt1 | contig 13298 bp, 6 predicted proteins | sample FrelakmetCRP12CR_FD_187146 | JGI IMG/M metagenome (GOLD analysis project Ga0209048, IMG submission 187146) | Freshwater lake sediment microbial communities from the University of Notre Dame, USA, for methane emissions studies - CRP12 CR (SPAdes)... | ecosystem: Environmental > Aquatic >... | reverse complement strand
GACGGTCGTGGGGCGCATGTTGCGCAGGTGCGTGCGGGCGTCCTTGGCCTGGACATGGGCCTGCTTGGCCATGTCCCGGGCCTGGGCCGGCAGACGGTCCTCGAAGGGTGCGAAGACGGCCTCGACCCGCTCGATGATCTCCTCGAAGCGGTCCATGAGGTCCTCGACCCTGGCGTCGGCGTTGTGGACTGCGTCGGTCAGGTCGCCACGGACGGAGGAGACCCGCTCGGACATGGTCGAGGGCTCCTGCAGCTTGGTCATGAGCTCACGACGCTGGACCTGGGCCTGCTGGAACCCGAGGACCCCTGCGCCGATGACGACGTAGGTCGCGTCCTTGGCCACGTTGGCGATGTCCCTGGCGGCCTTGGTGATGTCGGTGTTGATGTCGGTCATGTCGTGCTCCTTCGGTTCGGTGGGGTGCTGGCTCGTGCTGTTCGCACGGCGCCGGTGGCCTGCGTCCAGGTCCCATCGCTGTGCTCGAATACAACTGTATCCCCAATGATAAACATTTGCAAGCACTTAGCAGGCATTCGGCACGAAGCAGCCATTCGGCACGCATCCGACAGGCACGAAGCAGCAGGCCTGCGGCGCGGGCCTGCCGCGTGCGATCCGCACGACGGTCGCTCGCCGGTGTCTGCCTCTCCGGGGTCACGTCGGTCGGCGGAGCCCGGGACGGCGCCCGTGCCCGATCCGACCGCACCTGCTCCGACCAGGAGGGGAGGCCGGTCGGGCCGAGCATGCCCCGTGAGTACCCCTCCGGCCCGATAGCCTCTGACCCCTGATGGAAACACTGGCACCGCCGGTGGTCGCCGTCGTCGTCGCCCACGATCCCGGTCCGTGGTTCGAGGAGACGCTGGCCTCGATCGCCTCACAGGACTACGGGGAACTGTCGGTCCTGGTCATGGACACCAGTGTGGCCGAGGACCTCGCCGCCCGGGTGGCGGCTGTCCTCCCCAGCGCGTTTGTGCGCCGCCTCGACGAGAACCCGGGGTTCGGGGCGACCGTCAACCAGGTGCGGACCATGGTGGACGGCGCCGCCTACTACCTGTTCTGCCACGACGACATCGCCCTGGACCCGGACGCCGTCCACCTCATGGTGGAAGAAGCGTTCCGCTCCAATGCCGGCGTCGTCTCGCCCAAGGTGGTCAGCTGGGACGACCCCCAACTGCTCGTCCACGTGGGGATGAGCGTGGACAAGGGGGGATCCGTGGTCGAACGGGTCCAACCCCATGAGATCGACCACGGCCAGCACGACGCGGTGCGGGACGTGTTCGTGGCCCCCGGAGGCTGCACGCTCATCCGGGCCGACCTGTTCGACGAACTCGACGGGTTCGACCCCGCCATCGTGGCCATGGGAGAGGACCTCGACCTGTGCTGGCGCGCCCAGGTGGCCGGGGCCCGGATCATCGTCGCCCCCGACGCCCGGGTCCGGCACCTCGAGGAGTTGGCCTCGGGCGGGCACGCACTCGTCCCGGCGCTGGTGGCCAGAGCTGCGGAACCGCAGGCGGAGACGGTGCCAAAGACGGTGGCGGAGACGGTGCCGGAGACGGTCGGAACCGCCAGGGAACCCGACGGGACGGAAGCCGCCGCATCGGCAGCCGCCGAGGCCACGGCGCCGGAAGGGCCGCGCCACCCGGTGACCCTCCAAGAGCTCCAACGACGCCACGAGCTGCTGGCCGTGCTCAAGTGCTACTCCCGGAGCCACCTCCTGCGGGTCCTGCCCCAGGTGTTCCTCCTCGCCGTCGGCGAGGTCCTGGTGGCCGAGCTGGCCGGCAACCGGGCCCGGGCCCGGGCCGTCGTTCGGGCCTGGCGCTGGAACCTCGGGCGACTGGCCGTGATCCGGGCCCAGCGGGCCGGGCTGCAGGCCAAGCGCCGCGTGGGGGACAAGGAGATCCGGCTCCTCCAGGTGCGGGGGAGCGCCCGGCTGTCGGCCTATCTCCGCCGGGTCTTCCAGCACGGGTTCCACGGTGCGCACGCCGACGAGATGGCTGCCGCGGCGGAGGCGGCCGGCCCGGCCGTGCCGGACCACGAGGTGGCCGAGGTCGAGACCGGCGTGGAGGAGACCGAGGCGGGACGGGTCAGCGGTCGGGCCCGCCTGGCCATCTGGCTCACGGCGGCGTTCCTGGTGGTCATCGGGTCCCGCGGCGTGCTGACCGGGCGGCTCCCGGCACTGGGCCAGTTCACCCCATTCCCCTCCTGGTGGTCGACGGTGTCGCAGTTCTTCACCGGTTGGCAACCGTCGGGTGTCGGGACCACCGCCCCGGCCTCGCCGGCACTCGGCATCGCCGGCGCACTGGGCACGCTGCTGCTCGGTGCCATGGGACTCACCCAGAAGGTCCTGATCTTCGGGTCCCTGCCCCTGGGGGCCTGGGGTGCGGTGCGTCTGCTGCGGCCGTTCGGCTCCCAGCGGGCGTCGTTGGTGGCGGGGCTCGCCTACCTGGCCATGGCCCTGCCGTACAACGCGTTGGCCCTCGGGCGGTGGGGCGCACTCGTCGTCTACGCCGGGGCCCCATGGGTGATGGCCACACTCCTGCGCTCGACCGGACTCGAGCCATTCGTCCGACGGGTGGAGGTCCCACTGCCCCCCGGGGAGTCGGCGGCCGGGATCCCGGCGCCCACCGGTGCGTGGGCGTCCCGTCACGGGCTCCTGGGTGGCGCCCTGGCGCTCGGCGTGCTGGAGGCCGTCCTCATCTCCTTCGTCCCCTCCGCCGCGTTGGTCGTGCTCCTGGTGGCGGTGGCCATGGTCGTGTCATCCCTCCTGTTCCGCGACGCCGGGTCGACCGGTCGCGCCGTGCGGCTCGCCATGGGCTCCACCGCGGTGGCGCTCCTCGTCTGCCTGCCCTGGGTGATCGGGGTCCTCTCCGCCGGCACCGGCGTGCTGGCCGTCTTCGGGGTGCCGATCCCGGCCTCCGGCGCCGCGTCCTGGAGCTCGCTGCTCCGGTTCGCCGTCGGTCCCATCGGGGGGTCCCCACTGGCCTGGGGCTTCATCGTGGCCGCGGCGGCTCCACTGCTCGTGGCCCGGGGTGTCCGCTTCCGGTGGGCCGCCCGTTTCTGGACGATCGCCCTGCTCTTCTGGCTCGCCGCCTGGGTGACCGGTCGGGGATGGACCGGCGGACTGGCCGTCGATCCGCTGGTGCTGCTCGGACCTGCCGCAGCCGCCACCGCCGCCTCGATCGGACTGGGGGTCGCGGCGTTCGAACGTGACCTGCACCGGGCGGAGTTCGGCTGGCGCCAGCTGACCACCGCGGTCGGCGTGATCGCCGTCGCCCTGGCCGCACTCCCGACCCTGGTGTCCGCGGTCCCAGGGCGCTGGGAGCTGCCCGTGAACGACTTCTCGCAGTCGGTCGCCTGGATGCACGGCAAGGTCGCCGACGGCTCCTTCCGGGTCCTGTGGCTGGCCGATCCCCGCAGCCTCAACCAGGGTGGATGGGGCGCGGGGGACGGCCTCGCCTACGCCACGTCGGAGAACGGATCGCCGGACGCCCGGTGGCTCTGGAACGCCACGTCGCCCGGCCCGGCGGGCTCGCTCGGCTCGGCCGTCGACCAGGCCCTGTCGGACCGTACCGACCGGCTCGGCAGCCTGGTCGGGCCAGCCGGGGTCCGCTATGTGGCGGTCCTGTCCTCGGTGGCGCCGGAGATCGCCGGCGAACAGAGTCCGACCGCCTATCCGGTGCCGGGCGACCTCCTGCCGGCACTCGGCCGCCAGCTCGACCTCCAGCCGGTGCTGTCCGGGACCGGGATCACCGTCTACGCCAATGCCGACTGGATCGCCCAGCGTGCCGAGATCCCGGGGCACCCGGGCTCGGCCACACCTGTGACCACGACCGGGGCCACCGTCCCGGGCGCTACGGCCCTGCCGGGTGCGGTGGCCGTCCTCCCCGGCCCGTCCGCCGCCCGGTCGTTCCAGGGGCCGCTGGTGCCCGGCACGGTGTTCGCCTCCGTGGCTCCGGCCGGCAGCTGGCAGCTGGTCGGTCCCTCCGGCGCCGCCCTTCCCCGATCGCCGGCCTTCGGATGGGCCGCCCGCTATGCGGTGCCGACCGCCACCTCCGGCACCCTCCGGTTCGCCGGCGGGCCCCTGCCGCTGCTGATCGGGCTGTTCTCCATCCTGGCCTGGACCCTCGCCCTCGCCGCTCTGGTGGACCGACGGCGGATCCGCAGGGAGTGGGAGCGGGTGGGCCGGCCCCGCAGCTGGTCCACGGTGCGCTCGCCGCGGCCCGACCCGTTGGCGGACGCCTGGTCGAGCGACGAGGAGGTGATCCGATGACCGGGCCCACCGAGGCGAGTCCCGGCCCGGACGACGCAGCGCCGGCGGGCGAGGCGGAACCGATGCGATCGGAGCCGACCCCGGTCCGGTCGCGGGCAGCGCGACGCCGGGCTCAGCGCCCCGTGCCCGGTCGCACCGCGGCCATCGCCGCCGTCGCTGTGGTGGTGCTCGGCGTGGGCCTGGTGGCGGTCGCCGTGCCGACGCCCAGCCCACCATCCGCCACGCCCGTCGGCGACGCGGTCGCCGTCGCCCCGGCGGATGCCCACACCTCGTCGGTCTTCTGCGTCACCGGAGCCGGCGTGGACGCCGGCGCCGGGGCGACCGGCATGGTCGTCCTGACCAACGCCACCCACACGACGGCCAAGGGGTTCGTGAACACGGTCGGGACCACCGGTTCGCCGACATCGGGGAGCGTGACGGTTCCGGCGCTCGGCTCTGCCGTGGTCACCCCGGCCAAGGACCTCCCGACAGGGGCGTACGCCACCACCTTCTCCTTCGCCCAGGGCGGGGTCACCGGGACTGCGGTCGTGGTCGGACCTCAGGGTTGGAGCACGGCGCCCTGCGCCTCGCAGGTATCGTCGCAGTGGGACTTCGCCGGCGCATCGACGGACTCGGGCCTCCTCGACCTCTCCCTGTACAACCCGACTGCGGCCCAGGCCGTCGTCGACGTGACCTTCCTGACATCCAGCGGGACGGTCCTCGACCCGCAGGCCTACCAGGGGATCTCGATCCCCCCGGGGCAGCTGGCCGTGGAGGGCCTCGCCGCCTACGTGCAGAACCAGCCGGTGGTGGCGACGCTGGTCATGGCCACGTCCGGCACCCTGGTGGCCACCGAACTGGACCAGATGACCGTGACGTCGGGGACGGGGCTCGCCCTTCTGGCCGGGTCACCCGGGCCGGCGTCGACCTGGTACTTCGCTCAGACGACGGCCGTCACGGGCGGAACGGTCACACTGGCCGTGGCCAATCCGGGAACGGCACCGGTCACCGTCGACGTCACCGTCGGGCTGCCGGCCGCATCGGTGGTGCCGCACCGGCTCACCGTCCCCGGTCGGACGGTGGCGCCCTTGGCGGTGTCCGCCGTCGCCGGCTGGCCGCTCGGGGCTCCGTATGCGATGACGGTGTCGGCCTCGGCGCCGATCGTGGTCGGACGCACCGTGATCGCCCCCGCCGGAGCGGCGGCGCCCCAGGGCGGCATCGTGACCGCCACGACGACCGTGGCCCCGTCGTGGCTCGTGGTGGCGCCGGGGGCACCGGGCGGACCGCCCGTCGCCGGCGCCGAGCTCCACAGCCTGGCTGTGGCGAATCCCGGAGGGTCCGCCGTGGAGGTCACGGTGACGCCGCTGGCCGGCGGCCAGCCGGTCGCCATGGTCCGGGTCCCGTCCTACGGGGTGGTGGTGCTCGGGCCCACGCAGGTGGGAGGCCTCCAGCCGCTGGTGGTCACGGCCTCGGGACCGGTGGCGGTCGAGACCGACAGCGTCCCGGTGGGTGCACCGGGGATCGTGTCCTCCGCCGGGTTTCCGCTCGGGACCTGACCGGCTCCCGAGCTGACCGGACCCGGGTGCGATCGTCGGACCCGGACGGGTCGCCCGGGAGCAGGGCTGTTCCGGGGCCATTCCCTCAGCCCGCCGACCGGGTCGAGGGAGTCAGCGCAAGGGAGTCAGCGTGAAGCGGGCGAGTCAGCGTGAGGCGGGCGGCGCCGGGGGAGGAGGCCACGGGGACTGCTTGGCCGGCCAGGCGGTCGGGGGCGTCGGCCAGTGGCCTGCCTGGGGCGGGGAGCCGTTGCCGGCGGCGGGAGTCCCGGGAGCGGGTGCCTCACCCGGTGCGGGGGTCCCGCCGTCGGTGGCATTGGACACCGACCCGACGGGCTCGCCGGCGGGCGTGCCGTCCGGTGCGGCGGTGGCGGACTCCCCGGGGGACGAGGGCACCTGCGCCGGGAGGGCCGGAGTGGCGGGCGGTGCCGCACCGTCTGCCGGCGGTCCGTCCACGTTGTCGGAGCCGGTCGGTCCGTACTGGCTGGCCACGAAGATCGGCGGGACCGTCTTGGTGCCGGCGGCGTGGACGGGACGTCCGTATGCGGTGTCGACCAGCCGACCCACGGTCTCGCCGTCGATCGTCTCCTCGTCGAGCAGGGCCCGGGCGACGGCGTCGAGGCCGCCGCGGTGGCGGGCCAGTACCTCGAGGGCCCGCTGCTCCTGCGCACGGAGGATCAACTCGACCTCGTTGTCGATGACCTGCGTGGTGTGCTCGGAGTAGTCCCTGGTGTGCATGAGGTCCTCGCCCAGGAAGACCTGGCCCTGGGAGCCCCACGCCATCGGGCCGATCCTGTCGGACATCCCCCACTCGCGGACCATCTTGCGGGCCAGCTCGGTGTTGCCGACGAGGTCGTTGCTGGCGCCGGTCGACAGGTCGCCGTAGACGAGCAGCTCGGCGGCCCTCCCGCCCATGCGGACGGCGAGGGAGTCCTCGATGTACTGACGGGGGTGGATGTGCTTCTCCTCGAGGGGGAGCTGCATGGTGACACCGAGCGCCATGCCGGTCGGCAGGATGGTCACCTTGTGCACCGGGTCGGCGTCGGGCAGCACGTAGGCGAGGACGGCGTGGCCCCCCTCGTGGAAGGCGACCCGCTCCTTCTCGGCGTTGGACAGCACCAGGCTCTCGCGGCGCTGGCCCATGAGGACCCGGTCGCGTGATGCCTCGAAGTCCTCGTTCTGGATGACCTGGGACCCCCGGCGCACGGCGTGGAGGGCGGCCTCGTTGACCAGGTTGGCCAGGTCGGCACCGCTCATGCCGGGGGTGCCGCGGGCGACCTTGCCGAGGTCGACGGTGGGATCGACCCGCTTGTCCTTGCAGTGGACCTGCAGGATCGGGAGGCGCTCGTCGAGATCCGGGAGCGGGACCACGATCTGACGGTCGAACCGGCCGGGGCGGAGGATGGCGGCGTCGAGGATGTCGGGCCGGTTGGTGGCGGCCATGACCACGATGCCCTCGGTGGGGTCGAAGCCGTCCATCTCCGAGAGCATCTGGTTGAGGGTCTGCTCGCGCTCGTCGTGGCCGCCGCCGAGTCCGGCACCGCGCTTGCGGCCGATGGAGTCGATCTCGTCGATGAAGACGATCGCCGGGGCCTGCTTGCGTGCCGTGGCGAAGAGGTCGCGGACCCGGCTTGCGCCGACGCCGACGAACATCTCCATGAAGTCGGAGCCGCTGACCGACATGAAGGGAACGCCGGCCTCGCCGGCCACGGCCCGGGCCAGCAGGGTCTTGCCGGTCCCCGGAGGGCCGACCAGCAGGATCCCCTTGGGGATCCGGGCACCGATCTCCTTGAACCGCGCCGGCGTCTTCAGGAAGTCCACGACCTCGCTGATCTCGAGCTTCACGCCGTCATAGCCGGCGACGTCGTCGAAGGTGGTCGACGGGCGTTCGGTGGAGTAGAGCTTGGCCTTGGACCGCCCGATGGACATGATGCTGCCCATCTGCCCCTGGGCCCGACGGCTGATGAAGTAGAAGATCCCGAGGATGATGGCGAAGGGGATCAGGTACCAGACCAGGGAGAGGAGCGGGTTCTGGGTGGTGGTGACGAACTTGGCGTTGGCACCCAGCGTCTTGAGCTGGGCCTGCTCGGAGTCGGTCACCGGGCTGGGGCCACTGGCCGAGTAGCTCGTCCCGTCGGTCAGGGTGCCGGCGATGGTGCCGTTGCTCTGGTCGACCGTGGCCGTCTTGACCTGCTTGCCCTCGACCTGGGTCACCCACGAGTTGTAGGTGAGATGGGTGGTGTTCGACTTCTTGACGAGACTCGGCACGAGGAGCACCGCCAGGATGACGACCATGACGACTACGGACAGGATGATGCGGTTCCTGTTCTGGCCGGGTTCGTCCTGGCCGGATCCGCTCGACGAGGCGGGTCCGCTGGGGGTGTTGGGGTTGGGCGGGGTCACCTCTTCATGCTATGCGCCGCCGGGAGGCGTTGACGCATCGCCCCGCGTCCTCTCCGGCCGATGCCCCGCCGGGCCCGGTGCCCCGTCCCGGGGAACGGTCGGTATCGTGGGAGGGTGAACGACCGGCCCGAACAGGCGGTGGCTGCCACGGGTCCCGTCGCACCGCCTCCGCAACCGACCGGCGACGGGTCTGTTGCGACCCCGGCCACCGGGAGGCGGACCGACGTCTCCCTCGGTCGCCAGCTGGACGCCGGCGCCGCCCCCTCCGTCCACCCCGCCGCCTGGATGTGGATGCTCTACGCCGCCCTGGGGTTCCTCGGCGGCCAGGTGCTGGCCGCCCTCACCGTCGGGATCGCCGCTGCACTGGCGGGACAGCTCCACTCGCTGCCCGCCCTGTCCAAGCTCGCCGAGCCGCCCACCTGGTACGTGGCCTCCACGCTCTTCGGGCTCTGGGGCGGATTCGTCGGCGCAGCGGTGCTGGCCAGCAAGCTGAAGGGCACCAAGCGGTTCTGCGCCGACTTCGGGCTCCGCTTCCGCTGGATCGACCTGATCGGCATCCCGATCGGCGTGGCCGGGCAGTACCTGGTCGTCCTGGTCTACCTGCCGATCGCCCCGCACATCCACGACTTCCACCAGCGGTTCGCGGCACCGGCGCAGCGCCTGACCGGGAGCTCCCACGGGATCAGCTACGCGGTGATCGGCGTGGCCACGGTGATCGGGGCGCCGTTCTTCGAGGAGCTGTTCTTCCGTGGGCTGGTGATGCGGGCGCTGGCCCGGATCTTCGGCCACTGGGGCGGCTGGGTGGGCCCGGGCCTCGCCATCGTCGGGAGCGCGCTCCTGTTCGGTCTGGCCCACGCCGAATCCCTGCAACTCCTCGGCCTGGGCATCTTCGGGATCATCCTCGGGGTGGTGTCCTATCGGACGGGCCGCCTCGGCATGAACATGGTCGCCCACGCCTCGTTCAACCTCCTGGCCCTCACTGCCGTCGTCTCCCCGGCGGTGCTGGGCCTGCGGGGCCTGGCCTGAGATGACCCACGGAGCAGGAGGGGAGACCGGGGAGCCGGCGGCGTCCACCGCGCTCGACGACCCACCCCTGCCGGTCGACGGCGGGGGACCGGTCGTCCATGCCGCTGCCCCGGTGCTGGCCGCGACCGGCCTGCGTCTGGGCCGGCCCGCGTGGTTGGCGCGGATCACCCGGCGCACGGCGTGGCCGGCGTGGGCCAACGCCATCGCTGTCCTCGGGGTGGTCACCGTGGTCCTCACCCAGCTCCACCCGAACCTGCTGTTCCTGGACACCACCACCGCCGGCGGGGACACCGGGGCCCATGTCGCCCTCCCGGCCTTCCTCGAGTCGCACCTGCTTACCCACGGGCAGTTGGCCGGGTGGGACCCGGGCTGGTACGACGGCTTCCCCGTCTACACGTTCTACTTCCCGCTGCCCGGGCTGGTCACGGTGTTCTTCAACGCCTTGTTCTCCTACGACGTGGCGTTCAAGCTGGTCACGGTCCTCGGCAGCCTGCTCCTGCCCGTGTGCGCCTGGGCGTTCGGACGGTTGGCCGGCCTGCGCGACCCGGCACCGGCCTGCCTGGCCGCCGCCACACTCCCGTTCCTCTTCGAGCCGAGCTTCTCGATCTACGGCGGCAACCTCCTGTCCACCCTGGCGGGGGAGTTCTCGTTCTCCCTGAGCCTCTCGCTGTCCCTCCTGTTCCTCGGTGTCGTCGCCTCCGGGCTCCGTACCGGCCGGCACCGGGCGCTGGCCGCCGTCCTCTTCGCCGCCACCCTGCTGTGCCACCTGATCCCCGCCATGTTCGCGGCAGCGGGCGCCGTGGTCTGGCTCCTCCTGGACGCCGACCTCCCCCGGATGCTGCACCGCAGCCGCCGGGCCGTAGCCGCCGGGAACCGGTGGGGCGGACGGGTGCTGTGGTCGGTGGTGGCCGGCGTGGTCGGCGTGGGGCTCACCGCCTGGTGGCTGGTCCCGTTCGGGCTGGAGCAGGCGTACACCACCAACATGGGGTACACCAAGGTCTTCGGCTACCCCCACCTGCTCTTCCCCGGATCGTTCCGCTGGGTGCTCGTGGCCGACCTGGTCGGGATGGTGGCCATGGTGGCCCGGCGCAACCGGGTGGCCCTCTTCCTGGTCGTGATGGCGGCCCTTTCCGCAGCCGCCGTCATCCTCGATCCGGCGGGGAAGCTCTACAACGTCCGGTTCCTGCCACTGTGGTTCCTCTGCCTGTACCTGCTGGCCGGCTACGCACTGGCCGAGGTGGTCTCCGCCGCCGCCCGCCTGGCCCGCCGCCGGAGGCTCACCCTGTGGGTCCGCGACGTGCGCCGGAGCCTCGGGTCGGACGAGCACCGCGAGTGGATCCCGGGCCGACGGGTGACCCCCTTCAGGCGACCGGTCCCGGTGGCGGTGGCCGCCGGTGCGGTGGTCGGCCCTCTGGTGGCCCTGGCTGCCGCGTGCCTCGTCGTGGTGCCGCCCCTGGCCGTGCCGGCGACGACCCTGGCCAAGATCGGTGTGCAGGTCGGCCCGGACCAGCCCAGCGCCTGGGCCGAATGGAACTACTCCGGCTACGAGCGCAAGGCGGACTATCCGGAGTTCCAGGCGGTCGTCGGGATGATGCGGTCGGTGGGGGCCGGACAGGGGTGCGGACGGGCGATGTGGGAGTACGACCCGTCACTCAACCGGTTCGGCACCACCGAGTCGCTGATGCTGCTGCCCTACTTCACCGACGGCTGCATCGGCTCGATGGAGGGCCTGCTGTTCGAGTCATCCTCCACCACCCCCTTCCACTTCATCAACCAGAACGAGCTGTCGCCCAGCCCGTCGAACGCAGTGGTCGGCCTGCCCTATCGGGGACTCGACGTGCCGCTCGGGATCCGGCACCTCCAGCAGATGGGGGTGCGCTACCTCCTGACGTCGTCGACCACCGTCCAGAACGCGGCGGCAGCTGACCGGGCGGCGACGCTGGTCGGGTCGAGCGGCCCGTGGAGCACCACGTACAACAGCCAGACCCTCGACACGACGTGGAAGGTGTACAGGATCGCCGACTCGGGACCGGTCGTGGCGTTGGCCGACCGGCCGGTGGTCTGGAAGGGCGTCGGGGCGAGCCAGTCGTCGTGGTTGACCCCGGCTGTCACCTGGTACGACGCTCCCGCCCGGTGGAACGTGGTGCCTGCTGCCGACGGCCCGGCGGACTGGACCCGGGTACCGGTGGGCGATGCCAACCCTCCCGTGGTGGCGGAGCCGGCCACCGCCGTGTCGGACGTGCGCCAGACGGACCAGGGGATCTCCTTCCACGTCGACCGGGTGGGCACCCCGGTGGAGGTCAAGACCTCCTACTTCCCGAACTGGCACGCCTCCGGTGCCGAGGGCCCCTACCGGGTGGCGCCCAATCTCATGGTGGTGGTGCCGACGAGCCACGACGTGCAGCTGTCGTACGGACGGTCGCCGGCGGACGCCATCGGCCAGCTCGTGACCCTGCTGTCGGTGGTCACGGTGGTGGTCCTGGTCGTGGTGGATCGGCGGAGCCGACGGAGGGCCCTGGCGGCGCGGGTCGGACCGGTGGGTCAGGGGCGATGACCTATGCCCTCGGGATGTTCCCCCTGTCCACGGTGCTGTTCCCGGAGGCCGGTCTGCCGCTCCACGTGTTCGAGGAGCGCTACCGCACCCTGATGGGCGACTGCCTGGAGTCCGACGGGGAGTTCGGCGTCGTGCTGATCGCCCGCGGCTCGGAGGTCGGCGGCGGCGACCACCGGGTCGACGTGGGCACCGTGGCCCGGATCGCCAACGTGGCCGAACTCGACGACGGTCGGATGCTGGTGGTGGCCACGGGGGTCCGCCGGGTCCGGGTGGCCGAGTGGCTGCCCGACGGCCCGTACCCCCGTGCCCTGGTGGAGGACCTGCCCGATGTGTCGGAGACCTGTCCCGGCGACGTGCTGACGGCTGCCGAGGGCTCGCTCCGTCGGCTGCGCTCGCTCCTGTCCGAACTGGGCGACGTGCCGGCGCTGCCGCACCGCCTCCGGATCTCGGGGGTCCCGGACCAGATCGCCTGGCAGCTGTGCGACATGGCCCCGCTCGTCTCGCTCGACCTTCAGCGATTGCTGACGGCCGGCGACCTGGAGGCCCGGATGCGGCTTCTGACCGACCTGTGCGACGCCATGAGCGGCGACGTGATCGGCTTGCTCTCCGGGGGTGAGATCGGCGGGGTCGGCGGGGTCGGCGGTTCCGACTAGTCCGAGGGTCCGGTCAGGGGACCAGTCCGGTCAGGGGACCAGTCGCTGCACCAGGAACGCACTGATCCCGTCGGCCAGCCCCTGGGCCGCACGCCGGCGCCATCCGGGGTCCTCCGTCAGCGCCGCATCGGTCGGGTTCTGCATGTTGGCGCACTCGACCAGTACTTTCGGAACGGTGGAGAGATTGAACCCGCCCAGATCGGAGCGCGGGGTGATCCCGTCGCTGCCCGAGTAGTCCGACACCGGTTCCCCGGTGGCGGCCAGGAACCGGTCGCGGACATCGGTCCCGAGGACGCCTGACGCCGGCACGATGTCCCGGTTGTCGCTGGTGGGGCTCACCACGGCGACCGGCACGTCGACGGCGAAGCCCCGACCGGACACCGGGCCGCCGTCACCATGGATGGAGACGGCGGCATCCGAACCGGCTGCGTTCCCGATCGCCGCTCGTACGTCCACGCAGGGGCCGATGCCGGAGTCGGAGTTCCGGGTGAGCACGACGGTGGCCCCGGATGCCTCGAGGATCCCGGCCACGCGGAGGGCCACGTCGAAGTTGAAGGCGTGCTCGGCGTAGCCAGTGGCGGTCTCGGTGCCGGCGGTGTCGCAGGTCTCGGTGAATCCCCCGCCGTCGATCGGGCGGCTGATGAACCCGGGGTCGGCGCCGTTGCCGCCGTTGTGACCCGGGTCGATGGTGACCACCTGGCCGGCCAGGGGCGGGAACTTGTAACGCGAGCCCAAGTCCTGCACGGCATGGACATGGGTCTTACCGCCGCCGGCATCCCGATCGAGCTCGACGTCATCCATGGACCAGACCAGCCCGGCGCGGCGCCAGGTGATCAGTTGCAAGCCGTCGCGCTCCCGGCGTTTTT
>Ga0209048_10004517_pt1 | contig 13299 bp, 8 predicted proteins | sample FrelakmetCRP12CR_FD_187146 | JGI IMG/M metagenome (GOLD analysis project Ga0209048, IMG submission 187146) | Freshwater lake sediment microbial communities from the University of Notre Dame, USA, for methane emissions studies - CRP12 CR (SPAdes)... | ecosystem: Environmental > Aquatic >... | reverse complement strand
CGGGCCGGTGGTGCGCCCGCCGCTGTCGAGGCTTGCCGCGGTGGCGACCACGGTGTTGGTGAGCGAGGCCGCGCCGACGCCTGGGTTGTCGATCGTGGCGTCGTAGCCCGAGGGCGCGGACGCGCCCGGGGCGAGCGGGGCGGCCAGCGTCCACGTGATCGTGCGTGCGCCGCTGTCGTACACACCGCCGTTGGTGATCGTGGCCGGCACCACGGTGAGCCCGGCCGGCACGGTGTCGACCACCACCACGTGGTGCGCCGGCGACACGGAACCCCCGGCCACGTTCGACGGCGTCACCGTGTAGTGGACGGTCTGGCCCGGGATGACCGCGACGCCGCCGGTGTTGTCGGTCTTGGCCACGGCCAGGTTGGGTTCGACGATGGTCGTGTGGGTCGACGCGGTGATCGGGGTGAGCGCAGCGCCGGCGGAGTCGTTGTGGGTGACGGTCGCGGTGTTGTCGAGCGACCTCCCCCGTTCGTTGGCCGGACGCACATCGTCGACCTTCGCGTCGAAGACGACCTCGAAGACGGCGTCGGGGCCGCCGGCGGGCACCGCGTAGGTGCCGGGCAGGGTCAGCGTCACCGTGTTGGTGCCGGTGTCGCCCACGATCGTCGCGCCGACCGGGAGGGCGCCGCCGTTGAGCGTCGCAACCGCGGTACCCGCGAGATACGACTGGTTCGGACCGAGCGGATCGGACATCACGCCTTGGTAGACGGTGGTGCCCGCCGGCACGGTCGCGGTCACGGTGTAGTGCACGGTCTCACCGACGGTCGCCTGATCGGTCGCGTTGTTGCCGGCCTCGGCGTAGGGGGCGGTCCGGGTCTTCGTCAGCACCGTCGCGGGCAACCGGACGGTGGCGGTGTCGTCGGCGCGCGGCGCGTTGGCCTGTGGCTCGAGGCTGGGGTCGATGTTGGCCACGGGCACGTACACGTTCGGCGCGCCGCCGGTGTTCGGCTGACCTTCGTAGGTGCGCACGCCCGCGGTGTTGGTGAGCGTCTCGCTCTCCGCGACACCAGTGGGAACGGTGATCGTGTAGAAGACGCTGACGCCGGTGGTCGCGTCGCCGGGCGCTACGGTGGGCAGACCCGTCCAGTTGATCTGCGCCGGGCTGCCGTTCGTGCAACTGCCGCCGTCGCTGATGGCGCCGACGTCGGCACAGGTGAGCTGGGACGGGAGCAGGTCGCGCGCGCTCGTGTCGTACGCCGGTTGCAGCCCGCGGTTGGACACGTCCACCCGGAAGCGCACCTGATCGCCGTGACGCACGACGACATCGGTGACGTGGCTGCCGAAGGGATTGACGGAGCCGCCGTTGACCGACGCAACGCCCTTGACCAGGCGGAGGTCGGGCGCTCCGATCTGGTAGCGGGCCGAATCCCGGTACGACGTGCCGGTGCCGACCGTGTCGACGGTGCTCATCTTCATCAGGTTGTCGACGAGGTCGAAGGAGTTGCCTGCCGTCGGGTCGGCCGTGGCCACCACACCGAAGGTGACCTCGAAGACCTGGCCCGACGAGGCGTACCTGTCACCGGTCGGCGCGAGCGTGTCGCCCAGGGCCCAGGTGAGTGCGGTCGGCTCGACGGTGAGCGACTGGGTCACGGTGTTCGCCGCGGTCGGCGCGGCCGAACCGGGCACATAGCTGCTGTTCGGCGGCAGGAAGTCGGTCACCACCGGCAGGCGCGTGAAAGCCCCGGCCGGGAAGACGACCCGCAGCCGGAAGCAGATCTCGTCACCCTTCTGGTACAGCGGCGGCGCCACCGGCGGGGTGTGCACGTAGGTCGCGGTGGCGCAGTCGGGTGGGCCCGAGGTCGGCGCCAGCGCCACCTCCTTGGCGATGGTGGGCTTCGTCGCGGTCTGGCTCGCCGACGAGTCGTCGGTGTCGACCCGCGACGGAGGCTCGGTCGTGCTGATCGGGGTGCCACCGCCCGAGCAGGTCGGGTCGCTCGGGCCGCAGGTCACCTTCGTCGTCGCGGCGATGTCGACGTGGTTGGTGAAGCTGTCGCCGGCGACGGTCGGAGGGCCCTGCGTGCCGTCGGGGTGGTACGCGGCCCGGTTGCGGGCCGGGAACGTGATGACCGGTGTGGCGTTGGTCGGCAGCGTGCCGAGGTCCCACACGATGGTGAAGGTGCCGTCGGAGTTCTCGACGACCGACGAGTAGGGCGTGGTCGGCTGGGCGGCGGTCGGCGCGCATTCGGCCGGCGCGCCGATGGCGTAGTTGGCCGGCCCGAGGGGGCACAGACCCGCGGGCAGCGTGTCGGTGATGATCGTGCCGGTCGAGTACCGGTACTCGCTCGTCTCGATGCGGAGGGTGAAGTTGACGATGGCGCCGGCGGAGAAGGTCGACGAGTCGACGGACTTCTGGATGGCGAGGTCCTCGGCGGTCACGCGGTGGGTGCCGACGGCGGTGACGGGGTTGGCGCCCTGGCCGAGCGGGCCGCTGTAGGTTCCGGTCGCCGCGGCGAGGTTGGTGAGCCCCTGTTCGTCGGCCGTGGATGCTCCGGTGTTGTTGGCCAGGTTCGCCGCTTGGTCACCGGTGGTGGGTGGCTGGGGGTCGGGGAAGAGCGCGTTGGCCTGCAGCGGCACGGCCGCCTTGTACTGGATGGTCGCGCTCTCACCCGGGCCGAGGTCGGGTGCGGCCCACACCACGTGGGTGTACACCGCGAACGGCAACGGCCCGGGGCCGTCGGGGTCGACCTGCACGGTCTCGACGAGGGTCGGCGCAGGACACTGTGCCGGCGGGATCGGCCCGCCCACGGCGAGCGACCCCGACCCGGGGTACTCGGGCGTCGGCGCACCGGACGGGGGCGTGTTGTCGACGCCGCCGCAACCGAGGAACTCGAGGCCCGCGGGCACCCAGTCCTGCACGGTCAGGGCGCTGGTGCCGTGCACGGCGTTGTTCGTGACCGTGACGCTGTAGACGGTCTGATGGTCGTGCGCCCCCCGCATCAGCTCACCCTCGGGGCTGGGTTCGGCCTTGGTCACCTTCAGCGCGCTCACCGTCGTGGTGGTGGACGAGGACGCCGAGCCGGTGGAGGACGACGCGACGGGCTTGCCGGTGACCGGGTCGAACGCGGGCACCGTGCGTGGGTCGGTGTTCACGAAGGCGTCGACGGCGAGCGTGTACGACGAGCCGGGCAGGATCGCGTCGGGGCCGGGCTCGAATGCGCCCTGAACCTTGAAGTCGAGCTTGAAGGTTGCCCCCGGCTGCAGGTCGGCCACGTTGGCCCACACCAGGGTGGTCGCACCGGTGACGCCGTCGACGTACTGCCTCGGCTCGCCGGCCATGGCCGGCGAGGCCGATCCCGCCACGTAGGCGACGCCGACGGGCAGAACGGCGCGGAAGGCCAGGTTGTACCCGGCCGGGCCCCCCGACGGGTTCGAGGCGGTCAGGCCCACGTCGGAGGGAGTGCCGTAGAGCACGGTCGCGGGGCTCGACGCCGACACGGTGATGGGGGGCGTCGTGCCTCCGGCCGAAGCGCCGGGGGCGCTCAAGGGCAGCGACAACGCCACGATCGCCGCCACCACGACGGCCCGAACGAGGTGGGCCCCACTCGGCCACGAATGGGTCGCGCGAGTGTCGACGGTTCGTTCCATGGGAACTCCCGTCGGCCGAACCGGCCCCGGCATTGAGCGCCAGACGGGTTGACCGGCGGATTAGGGCCGAATTGCCCGACCGGACCAGGAGGCCCCCGGCGTCGCGATCAGCCGCCCATCGAGAAGAAGGGATTGGCGGGATCGTCGACCGCGGCGAGCACATCGGCGAGGTGCGGGAGTCGCTCGGCACCCGCCACCAGGGCCCCGTGGGTGGCCGCGTCGTTGGTGGCGAAGACGACCTCGGCGTCGACGGCATCGGGGTTGACCCACACCGCGGCGATCAACAGCAGCTCGTCCACCAACTCGGGGCGAATCACGCCCGCAGCCACCGCCCGCGTGACCCCTCGGGCCACCCCCGCCTGGGCCGCTCCCCAAGTGAGACGACCGTGCCCGTCGTGTGCGATCGCCGCCTTGTTCACGAACAGCGTGAACGGCTTCACCGGCAGGCCGGGACGCAACACGGTCACGAACGGGGCGTGACCGGTGCTGGGGCTCGCCAGCGCGGTCGCCCACGCCGTCTCGACCGGCCCGCCGCGGGCGCCGAGCACCGTGTTCACGTGCGCCGCCTCGGCGCCGTCGCCCACGAACGACTCGCCGAGCTGGGTGACGAAGCCGGTCACGGGGACGTCTCCGGCAGTCGACCGTAGCGGACGAGCTTCAACAGGTCCGTGCTGTCGGTGCCCGGCTCGGTGTCGTACGCGAGCAGGGCCACGTGGCGAGCGCAGTCGCCCACGATCGGCGTCACCCGGTGCAACGACCGGCGCCCTTCGAACACCATGAGCGTGCCCGGCACCATCGGGAGGGTCTCGACCCGCTCGGGGGCGGCGCCCGTGAGCACGGCCGCGACGTCATCGTAGCGCTCGTCGTCGGGTGCACGAAGGAGGGCCACGTTCTCGAAGTCGCCACCCTCCTCGCTCGACTGGAGCGCGATCGACACGACGAAGTCGGTTTGGTCGAAGTGCCAACCCAGCTCGTCACCGGAGAACATCGACGCCTGGTTCAGCGCCCCGAACGGGTCGGCATAACGGTAGAGCGGCGCCCGGTCGAGCAATGCGCCAACGAACGCCATCAGCGCGTCCCACTCGTAGAGGGCACGGAGCAGCGATTCGGCGGGGAAGAGGTCGTAGGCGACCGCAGTCAGGGCCGACCGCGAGCCGAATCGCTTCGGGTGACCGACCGGGTAGGACTCATCGGGCAGGCCGAGGTATGGGGAGCCCTCGACGTCCTGGTGGTTGCCGAGCTGGGCGAGCTCATCGGCCTCATCGACCATGACCTCGAGGGCCTCGGACCTTACGAAGCCCGGGAGGATGGCCACCCCGCGCTCGGTGAGCGCCTCCCGCGCGGCGGCAATCACTGGCGCAGCCGCATCGAGATCATTCACCGGGTAACGATCGATGGCGACGAGCGACGCTGGATCTGTGGCGACGGGCACGGGCATGGCGTCTCCCCGGTCGGATTCGGGACGGCGCCGAGCGTAGGCGAGACCGGACGGACCGGGCCGGGCGTTGCGCCGCTACTCTCGGGTCCGAGTCGGCCGTGGGGCCGGCTCCATCGACCCGGAGGCCCTCACCCGTGCGCATCGGCATCTTCACCCAGACCCAGACCGTCGACGAGTTGGTCGCCGATGTGCAGGCGATCGCCGCCGTGGGCTTCCCCGCCGCGTACACCCCTCAGATCTTCGGCTTCGACGCCCTCACCGCCCTCGCCGTCGTCGCCCGCGACGTGCCCGACATCGAGCTCGGTACCTACGTCGTCCCGACCTTCCCCCGGCACCCCATGATGCTCGCGGCGCAGGCCCTCACGGTGGCTCAGGTGAGCGGCGGCCGCCTCACCCTCGGCATCGGTCTGTCGCACCAGATCGTCATCGAGTCGATGCTCGGCTTCTCGTGGGAGAAGCCGGTGCGCCACCTGCGTGAGTACCTGTCGATCCTCATGCCGCTGGTGCACGGCGAGCCGGTCGACGCCGAGGGTGAGACCCTCACCGCGAAGGTGGCGCTCGATATCCCCGGCGGGGCACCGGTGCCGGTCGTGGTCGCCGCGCTCGGTCCCCAGATGCTGAAGGTGGCGGGCGCGCTCGCCGACGGCACGGCCACGTGGATGACCGGCCCGGCCACGGTCGCCTCGCACGTGGCCCCGTCCATCCGGGCCGCCGCCGAGGCCGCGGGCCGCCCCGAGCCGCGGGTCGTGGTCTCCCTGCCCACGGCGGTGACCGACGACGAGGCCGAGGCCCGGGCCAAGGCCGCGGCGAACTTCGAGATGTACGGCTACCTGCCGTCGTACCGGGCGATGCTCGACCGCGAGGGTGCCGCCGGTCCGGCCGACGTGGCCCTGATCGGGACCGAGGCCCAGGTCCGCGCCGGTATCGAGAAGGTGTTCGAGGCCGGCGCCACCGAGTTCGTGGCCGCGCCCTTCACCAACCGTGAGCGCACGATGGAACTGCTCGCCGGACTGCTCTGAGCGTCACAGCCGCAGGACGAGCGCCACCCACTCGTCCTCCCGCGTGGTCTGTTCCAGCGTGAGATCCGGGTAGGCGCCGAGCACCGCGCCGGCCTGCTCGGCGAGCAGGCCCGACAGCACCGCCCGACCACCGGGTGCCACCCGTGCCGCGATCGCCGGCGCCAGCTCGACCAGCACGGGGGCGAGCAGGTTGGCGACCACGAGGTCGAACGAGACACCGATCGCGGCGACGGGAGTCGTGGACACCTCGAGCCCGTCGGTCACCCGGTTGGCGGCGGCGTTTGCTCGGGTGGCCCGCTCCCCCTCGGGATCGATGTCGACGGCCACGACCTCTTTCGCTCCAAGGCGGCGCGCCGCGACGGCCAGCACACCACTGCCACACCCCACGTCGAGCAGGCGCTCCCCGCCCCGGATCCGGGCGTCGAGCTCCGCCAACGCCAGGCGGGTGGTGACGTGGGCCCCGCTGCCGAAGGCCCGACCCGGGTCGATCACGATCTCGATGTCGCCGGGGTCTCTCGGCACGGGAGCCAGCCAGGCGGGGCGGATCACGAGGCGCTCCCCCGCCCGAACGACCGAGGCGTGGGTACGCCAGGAATCGAGCCAGGCGTCGTCCTCGACGGGTTCCGCCGTCGCACCCCAGGGCGCTCCCGCCGCCACCAACGCCTTCGCTCGCTCGGAGGGTGCACCGACGATCAGCTCGACCTGCGCCCCGTCGTCACCGATCGGGCGCTCCTCGATGCCGGCCGCGCCACCGAACCACAGGGCGCCCGATGCCTCGTCGACGTCGCCGGCCCTCACGAGTACCCGAACCTGAACCCAGCCGGAATTCACCGCTACAGGCTAGGGCCCTAAGATCGCGAGCCTTCAAGGGGGAACCGATGACCATGTCTCAGCGGCGCCTCGGCGCTGTCGCTCTCGCCGTCGTGCTGCTCGCGGGCGCCGCCTGCACCAGCTCGAAGGAGTCCAGCAAATCCGCCGCCGAGCAGGGCGCGACCGAGCAGCACCAGGCCGGCGGCTACCAGGCCACCATCCGGCGCACCACCGACGGGGTGCCGCACATCACCGCCACCGACCAGGCCAGCGCTGTGTTCGGGCAGGGATGGGCGAGCGGCGAGGACCATGCCTGCTCCCTGGCCGATCAGGTGGTCAAGGTCAACAGCGAGCGGGCCAAGTGGTTCGGCGCCGGCGACAAGGACGCCAACCTCAACTCCGACCTCGGCTGGCTGGCCCTGGGACTGCGCTCCCGCGCCGAGACCGAGTATCCCCAGCAGCCTGAGGACGCCCGCCAGCAAGTAGCCGCCTTCGTCGCCGGCTGGAACGCCTACCTGGCCAAGACCGGGATCGACAACCTCACCGGCTGGTGCAAGGGCCAGGCGTGGGTGCGGCCCATCAGCGAGGTCGACCTCTACACCTATGCCCGGTCGATCACCCTCAACGCCAGCGGTGCCCGCCTGCTCGACTACATGGCCAAGGCCACGCCCCCCGCCACCGCCGCCACTCCGGCGACGCCCGCCGCCGTGGGCACGAGCACCGAAGCCGCGCTGGCCGACCTCAACCCCGACGTGTCCACCACCGCCTCGAACGGTTGGGCCATCGGCGCCGACCGCTCCGACAACGGCGACGGCATGCTCCTGGCCAACCCGCACTTCCCGTGGGAGGGCGAGTTGCGGTTCTGGGAGTCGCAGCTCACCGTTCCCGGCGAGTCCAACATCTACGGCGTGCAGCTCCTCGGGCTGCCCGGCATCGGCATCGGCTTCAACGACCACGTGGCGTGGACCCACACCGTGTCCGCCGGCACCCGATTCACCGCGTACACCGTCGACCTCGTGCCCGGTGAGCCCACCAAGTACAAGTACGGCAACGAGGTCCGGTCGATGACGCCCAACGACGTCACCGTCGACGTCCGTCAGCCCGACGGCACGACCACCCAGGTCAAGCGCACCCTCTGGTCGACCCACTACGGCCCGGTGCTCGACTTCCCCGGCGTGGGCTGGACCGCCGACAAGGTCATCACCTACCGCGACGCCAACATCGACAACACCGCGCTGTTGAGCCAATACCTGGGCATGGACAACGCCAAGAGCCTCGACGAGTTCAAGCAGGTGCACGCCGACGTCACCGGTGTGCCCCTCTTCAACACCATCGCAGTGAGCCCCGACGGTCGGGCGTGGTACGCCGACACGTCGGCGACCCCCAACCTGTCGAAGGCGGCCATCGCGGCTTACGAGGCCTCGCTGGCGAGCGACCCGATCGCGTCGGCCGCCGCGGCGCAACGGGTGTTCCTGCTCGACGGCTCCGATCCGCTCTACGAGTGGGTCGACGAACCGGGGGCCCGCAGCCCTGGCCTGGTGCCGTACTCGAAGATGCCCCAGACCGAACGCAGCGACTACGTCTTCAACGCCAACGACAGCTTCTGGGTGCCCAACGCCGACCACCTGCTCACCGGCGACTACTCGCCGCTGCACGGCCGGCAGAACACCTCCCGCTCACCCCGCACCCGTGAGAACGCGACCGTGCTCCGCGACACGTCGGCCTCCGGCCCGTCGGGCGCCGACGGCAAGTTCGACCTCGAGGAGCTGCGCAACGCGGCGCTGCTCGACAGGGGCTACACCTCCCGAGTGCTGCGCGAGGCCGTCGTGGGCCGGTGCACCGGCGCCGGCGCGGTAGACGTCCCGGCGCTGACCGACAACGCCGCCGAGGTGCTTCCCGCGGCCACGGTCGACATCACCAGGGCCTGCCAGGTGCTGGCCGGCTGGGACGGCACCTACAACCTCGACAGCGTCGGCGCCGCGGTGTGGCGGGAGTTCATCACCCGCTACGACAGCACCCAGTTGCAGGAGGCCGGGGCCCTGTGGGCCACGCCCTTCGACGCGACCAAGCCGGTCGACTCCCCGAGCGGGCTGGCCCCCGCCGGCGACGGCGGCGAGGACCCGGTGCTCGTGAACCTGGCCCGCGCGGTGCAGATCCTCGACAAGGCCGGCGTCGCCGCCGATGCCAAGCTGGGCGACCTGCAGTTCGCCGACCGCAACGGCACCCGAGTGCCCATCCACGGCGGCGACAACTCCGACGGCACCACCAACGTGGTGGGCTGGGGATCGGGCCAGGGGTCGCTCGAGCCCACGCCGACGCGCGGCCCCCGCTTCGCGCCGCGCTCGTCGCTCACCAAGGACGGCTACCCGATCAACAACGGCACCAGCTTCATCATGACGCTGCAGTACGGCCCCGATGGTCCGCAGGCCTTCGCCATGCTCACCTACGGCGAGACCGGAGACCGCTCGTCGCCGTTGTTCGTCAGCCAGACCGAACGGTTCTCGCAGAAGAACTGGCGCCGTATCGCCTACACCGAACAGGCGATCACCACCGACCCCTCGCTCAGCGAGGAGAAGGTGTCGAGCTGACCGTCCGGCCGCGAGCCGACCGACCGCTCAGCTGGTCGTGCAGCCCGGGTCGTAGACGTCGGGCGGGATCTGCTCCTTGCCGCACACCGCCGCCCGGTCCTGCTCGACCCAGACCGAGCCGTTCGCCCGGAACAGGAGCGTGACCGCGTAGCCGTCGGGCCCGGCAACCTCCCCGCTGGCCCACGCCCAACCCGCATCGCAGCCGAACGCCGTGATCGTGGCCCCACCCGCCTCGGGCACGGCCGCCTGCAGCGCCTCCTTGGTGCACGGCGCCGTGGGCGCCGCGCTCGAGGCGGTGGTGGGTGCGGCCGTGGTGCTCGACGACGGCTCCTCGCTGGTCGTCGAGCTCGGCTTGACCGTGGTCGGCGTGGTCGGTACCGCCGTCGTGCCCTCGATGCCGGTCGTCGTCGACGAAGACGACTCGTCCTTCTTGCCCGAACATCCAGCGGCCAGCGCCAGTACCGCCGTCGCCCCTGCGATCACGATCAATCCGGCGGTCCGACGGGAACGGAGGGCAGTCGCGAGGCGCATGGTGGATCCTTCCGCCGGGGGCGCCTCGGGTGACGACTCCCGACCGGTCGCACGCTACCGAGCGCTACTCCGAGGCGATTGCGTCGAGCACGTTGAGTCGGCCCGCCCGCCACGCGGGCCAGATGGCCGCGATCACGCCGATGACCCCGGCCAGGATCACCAGGAAGATGAGCATTCCCACGGGCACCGAGATCGTGGTGACGACCGTCTTGGGCAACGCCGAGGCGGCACCCAGACCGAACACCAGGCCGAGCGCGACGCCGAGCAGCGCACCGAACACGGCGATGATGACGGCCTCGAGCCGCACCATCTTGCGGACCTGCTTGCGGCTCATGCCCACGGCGCGCAGCAGACCCAACTCGCGGGTCCGCTCGAAGACCGACAGGGCGAGCGTGTTCATGATGCCGATGAAGGCGATCACCACGGCGAAGAACAGGAACACGTTGACCACGAGGAGGAGCTGATTGAGCTGGTCCTCGGTGGACTTGGTGAACTCGGCCCGGTCCTGCACCTTGATCTCGGGGAACGCGGCCGTGACCCGCTCGATCGCGGCCCGCGCGTCGGCCTCGGAGACACCGGGTGCCGTTCGGGCCGCGGCGTAGCCGTCGGTCGTGACCGCGGCGAAGTTCTCGTTGAAGGTCTGCGTGTCGAGCACCCAGCTGCCCAGGATCCGGTTGTCGTCGAAGACAGCGACGACCGGGACCTGCTTCGGCCCGGTGTCGTTGAAGACCACGGTGACCGTGTCACCCGCCTTCAGGCCCAGGTCGGTCGCAGGATCCTTGTAGATCGCCACTCCCCGCGACGACTCGTCGAGCGTGCCCTGCTGCACCTTGAGGTTGAACAGCTCGTTCACCACCCCGAAGTCGGTCGAGGTCACCTGCTTCTTGGAGCCGTTCACTTGGATCTGACCCTGCCGACCGCCACTGACCGCGGTGACCTCGGGCGTGGCCTTCAGCTGTTCGACCACAGTCGGGCTGAAGCCGTAGAACGACCCGGTGGAGATGTACCAGTCGGCCCGGATCGACGAGCCGATCGCGGACTTGAACGAGTCCTTGAACGACTGGCCGATGACCAGCGCGCCCGTGACCAGCGCCAGACCGATCATCAGTGCGGCCGCGGTGGACGCCGTGCGGCGCGGACTGCGCGACGCGTTCTGCTCGGCCAGCAGACCGGGCTCCTTGTAGAGCCGCTTGAACGGGGCACCGATCACGCTGGCCAGCGGTCCGGCGATGACCGAGCTCAGCAGGGCCACGCCGAGGAAGGCCAGCGCGGCGCCCAGGCCCATGCCGACACCGATCAGCATGCCCGCGGGCTTGGCGAACACGGCCCACATGAACAGTCCGATGCCGACCACAGCCATGATCGACGCGAACACCGTGCGGCTGCGGGCCGACGACTCGGAGAACCCGGCGTTCTCGCGCATCGCGGCCAGTGGCGGCACGGTGGTGGCCCGACGCGCGGGAAGGACCGACGACACCACCGTGACACCCACACCGATGACCACCGCGGCGATGAACGCCCGTGGCGCGATGACGAGGGAGGTGCCGCTGGTGCCGAGGCCGCCCGCGTTCAGGATCGCTTCGAGACCCAACGCGAAGAGGATGCCGATCCCGAACCCCACGATCGACGAAAGCACCCCGATCACGACGGCCTCACCCATCACCGCCGCGCCGACCTGGCGCGTCGACGCACCGATGGCCCGCAGCAGCGCGAGCTCACGGACTCGTTGGCTCACGACGATCGAGAACGTGTTGGAGATGAGGAAGGCCGACACGAACAAGGTGATGCCGGCGAACACCAGCAACACGGTGCCGAAGATGTCGACGATCTGGCCGACCGCGTTCTGGCTCTCCTTCACGACGGTGTCGGTCGGAACCACCTCGACGCCGTCGGGCAGCTGAGGCTGGATACGCGCCTGGACCTGGGCCGGATCCTGACCGGGGTCGACCTCGACGGCGATCTGCTGCACCTGACCGGGCAGGTTGAAGATGCGCTGGGCCTCGGGAAGCGTGAACGCCGCGAGCGTCGCCCCGGACAGCGCGTTGCCCTTCCCGAACTCGAACGTGCCGACGAGCGTGAACTCCTCGGAGCCCTGGGGCGTGGACACCTGAACCGTGTCGCCGACCTTCACGTTGCCCTTCTTTGCCGTGTCGATGTCGTACGCGACCTGGCCCGGACCGTCGGGCTGCTTGCCCTCGACGAGGGTCAGCTGTGAGAGCTCGCGCTGGGTGCCCCAGCTCGTGCCGAGCGGGGGACCACCGAGCGGTCGCACCGGCTTGCCGTCGCTCCCGATGAGCAGGGCGGGAAGGCCGCCGACACCACCCTCGGCCGCGGCAACACCGTCGACCCCGGCCACCGTCCCCACCAGGCTCTCGCTGATGGGCGCGCTGGTGCCGAAGGCGCCCTGCTCGAACTCGGACTTGGCCCGCACCTGCAGGTCGATGCCCTGGTTGATCTCGGTGAAGAGGTTGTTGAACTGGGCCCGCACCGAGTCGGTGAGGACGAGGGCCCCCACCACGAAGGCCACGCCGATGACCACGGCGAACGTGGTGAGGACGAAGCGGATCTTGTGCTGCAGCAGGCTCTTGAGCGTGAGACGGAGCATGGGGGGTCCTTCCGCCGCGGGTCAGCGCCGCCACAAGCGTAGGGGATCGGCCGACCCCGCGTGCCGGCCGGGTGTCACAAGAAGACCGCAGTAGCGTCGGGCCCGTGAGCACCGCCGCCGACCCCCGCGACGCCCTGCTCGCCGCGGCCAGTCGCGTACTCGCCGACGAGGGGCCAGACGCCCTCACCGTCCGACACATCGCCTCCGAGGCCGGGTTGTCGACGATGGCCGTCTACAGCCGCTTCGGCGGCAAGGACGGTGTCGTCGATGCGCTGTTCATCGAAGGCTTCGAGAGACTCACCGCCACGCTCGAAGCCGTGCCCGTCACCGACGACCCCCTCGCCGACCTGCGGGTCGGGTGCGACGCCTACCGGGCCATGGCCCGGGCCAACGCCACCCACTACGCGGTGATGTTCCTGCGGGTCGTGCCCGGCTTCGCCCCGTCCGACACGGCCGGAGCGTGTGCCGGCGAAGCGTTCTCGGTGCTGGTGGGCCAGGCCCAGCGCGCCATCGACGCCGGCGCCGTCCACCAACACGAGGCCGCCCAGGTCGCGGCGTCGATCTGGGCGACCTGCCACGGCCTGGTCGCACTCGAACTGCTGGGCATCCGGCCACCGAACCTCACCCACGACCCCTGGGACTCCACCATCGACACGCTGGTGCGGGGCCTGGCGGCGGGCACCGACCCGGCGAGACCAACGTCACAGTGACAGCGTT
>Ga0209048_10004516_pt1 | contig 13300 bp, 15 predicted proteins | sample FrelakmetCRP12CR_FD_187146 | JGI IMG/M metagenome (GOLD analysis project Ga0209048, IMG submission 187146) | Freshwater lake sediment microbial communities from the University of Notre Dame, USA, for methane emissions studies - CRP12 CR (SPAdes)... | ecosystem: Environmental > Aquatic >... | reverse complement strand
CCCCGGCATGCTCGCCGGCGGCCCGGAACCCGGTAACGGCAGGGCCGGCCGGCGGCCGCGCTCGAGTCCGGCGCCTGGGACGCCGAGCACGGCCACCTGCGCGCTCAGGACAGCTTCGACGGCGCCAAGCGCCTCGTGATCTCCGAGCCCGCTATGGCCGGGCCTCCAGGATCATGTTGAACGGCGTCTCGGTGGCGCGCCGCACGCGCGTGAACCCGCCCTCCTCGAGCACCTCGGTCAGGCGCGCCTCGCCGGCCTGCGCTCCGAGCGCGAGGCCGACCTCCTGGGCCAGTGACGCCGGGGTGCAGATGACGGTCGACGCGCCGTAGAACACCCGCCCGACCGGGCTGAGGTTCTCCTCGACCCGGTCGCCCGCGAAGGGCTCGACGATCATCCACGTTCCTTCACCGGCCAACGTCTCCAGCACATGTCGCGACGCCCCGACCGGGTCGCCCATGTCGTGCAGGCAGTCGAACACGCACACGAGGTCGTAGTCGCTGCCCGGGTAGTCCTTCGCCGAGGCCACCGCGAAGGTGATCCGGTCGGCGACCCCCGCCTCGCGAGCCGCCTCTCGAGCCCGCTCGATCGAGGCGCCGTGGTAGTCGAAGCCGAAGAACTCCGAGTTCGGGAACGCCTGCGCCAGGATGATCGTCGAGGCCCCGTGCCCGCAGCCGACGTCGGCTACCCTCGCTCCCGCCTGTAGCTTCTCCCCGACCCCGTCGAGCGCGGGGATCCACTCCGAGACGAGGTTGGCGCGGTAGCCGGGCCGGAAGAACCGCTCGGTGCCGCGGAACAACCGGTGGTCGTGCTCGTGCCAGCCCATCCCTTCGCCGCTTCGGAATGACTCGAGGATCTTGTCCTCGTCGGCATACAACGACGCGATCGAGTCATACAGGCCGAGGATGTAGAAGGGGCTGTCTTCGTCTGCAAGCGCGAGCGCCTGCTCGTCGGGCAGCGTGTAGCGCTCGGTCTCGGGGTCATAGGTGACATAGCCCCCCGCCGCCTGGTTTCCCAGCCACTCCCGGACGTACCGCTCAGATGCGCCCGCGCGCTCGGCCACCTCGGCCGGCGTCAGCGGTCCGGCGTGGGCCATCGCCTTGTACAGGCCGAGTTTCTCGCCGATCATCATGAGCGGCGTGTTCGCGCCTGATGCTCTGGGAAAATGCCCCGCATGACCGTGCTCTTGGTCACACTCGCCGGGGCCGGCGGCGTGCTCCTGCGCTACGGGATCTCCTCGGGCTTTCACGGCGATGCGCTTCCCTGGGTGACCGTCGCCATCAACGTCGCGGGCTCGTTCCTGCTCGGCTTGTTGGTCGTCGCGCACTGGGCCTCGCCCGAGACGCGAACCGCCCTGGGCGTGGGATTCCTCGGCGGCTTCACGACCTTCTCGACGTTCTCCGTGCAGGCGTTCCTGGACGCCGAGGCGGGAGAGCCGCTGCGCGCCGCCACCTATGTCCTCGCGTCGGTCGTCCTCGGATTCGCCGCCGCCGCAGCCGGCTACTACCTCGGTCGCCTGGTCCAGTAGCTCGCGCCTCGCGGGCGCCTCATCGTGCAGCCAGCAGGCCGCGCACAGCCTCCTGGAATGCGCCGGTGGTGAAGCAAGTGGGCTCGGGGAAACCGCTGCTCGTCGTCGCGAGCGCGCGGAAGCCCAGCGACGCGAGCAGCTTCGCCGATCCCGCGTCCCGGGGGTTGGGCAGCAGCCACGGGCTCTCGCCCCGATGCAGCCCGAGAAAGGCGGTCGCCTTTTCGGCCTGCCCGGTCATGGCTGGTCACCTCCCCCGTCCGCTCGCCGTCGTTTCACCGATCTCGCCCCCCGTCATCTCACCGGCTTTGCTTCCCCTCCTCGAGGACCGACTGGGGCGCCTGCCGGCGCCCGCGGGCTCCGAGCCGCGACGCGCCCAGCCGGCGTGCTCGCGGCTCGCCGCGACTTGGCGCGCGCCTATTTGGCTCGCGAGGTTTTGGCTTTGGCGCGGGAGGCTTTTTTGGCCGGCGATTTGGCCCGAGTGGTTTTGGCCCGAGGTTTCGCTTTCGTGGCTTTGGCTCGCGATGCCGTTTTCGCGCGGCCGCGGGCCGGTTTTTTCGGTTTGGAAGCCTTGGCGACGTCCTTCTGGAAACGCTCGAGGTCGCGACGCACGGCCTTGCTCATCTTGCTCACGTCGCGGCTGGCGTCACGCAGCAGCTTCGCCACGTCTTTGCGCACGTCGCTGGCGCCCGTGCCCAGGCTGCCGCCGATCGCTGCGAGGTCCTTCTGAGCGGTCTCCAGCGACTTCGCGACGCGGCCGATCGCACGATCGGCCTGCTCGAAGCGCGCCTTCGCCGTCTGGGTGGCACGCGGCCGGGCAGATCGCCGACCGGTTGACTTGTTGTTGGAGGGCATAGACGCTCCTTGTGTTGTCGCTTGCCTGATGTCTGTCGCTGCGGGGCCTACCCTACTCGGCCGGGGGGTCGGTCGTTCGCCGCGTCTATGGCGACTCGGTGGCCGCGACCGCGAACACGATGTGCCGGCGGGCCAACGTCAGGTAGGGGTGGAGTTCCACGGGTCCGCCCTCGAGCGGCGCGACGGTGACCTCCGTGAGTGTCAGGAAGTCCCGCTCGGAGGCGTTCAGCACGTCGGACACACGACTGCGATAGCCGTCCCGGGCGAGCGTCAGCACGCCCTCGATCCGGTGGCGCTCGGTCTCGATCCGGATCCGCTCGCGACGATGGTCCATCCCGGGCGGGTCCTCTTCGTGAAAGAGCTCCTCGGCGCTCATGGGACCATCATCGGGTCGGCCTCATAGAAGCATTATCGGCTCACCGCGGCAAAAACCGTCACCCGACCACATCCGATCCGACGTATTGACGCCTCGCGGGTCGCGCGGCGAGCCGCCGGGCGGGTCCGCGGCGGCGGCGTCGGCCTGCCCGCCGGCCACGCCGATTCGCGTCCTATCCGACGCGCTCGGGGGCGCGGGCCGCCAGGCCGGCGCGCGCGACGGGGCCAGGTGGGATCTCCCCCTGCGCGGTGGGGCGGTTGCGCTCCTCGCGGACGATGTAGAGCGGGCGGTGCTTGACCTCGTCGTAGATCCGCCCGACGTACTCGCCGATCACGCCGAGCGCGATCAGCTGGATCCCACCGAGCAGGAGGATCGCAATCGTGATCGAGCTGAAGCCGGGCAGGTAGGAGTCGGCGATGCGAAGCCCGATCACCACCGGGATCGCGATGAACGCAACGCCGGCCGAGATGAGTCCCGCGTAGGTGGCGAGCTGAAGGGGCAGGTGCGAGAAGGAGGCGACCGCATCGAGCGAGAAGCGCAGCATCTTGCTCAGCGTGTACTTGGTCTCCCCGGCATGGCGTGCATCGCGCTTGTAGGGCACCGCGGTCTGGGTGAATCCCACCCACACGGTCATGCCGCGCAGGAAGCGCGAGCGCTCTGTCATCGCCAGCAGCGCGTTCAGGGCTCGGCGGTCGAGCAGGCGGAAGTCGCCCGAGTTCGGCTCGAGGTCCACCTGGGCGAGCTTGTCGAACAGCTTGTAGAACCACGATGCCGTGGCCAGCTTGAAGGCGGTCTCGCCCTCCCGGCGCTCGCGCACCGCGTACACCACGTCAGAACCCTGGCTCCACTGGTTGATCATCTCTCCGATCAGCTCCGGCGGGTCCTGCAAGTCGGCGTCGAGCATCGCCACGACGTCGCCGCAGGCGTGCTCGAGGCCGGCGGTGAGCGCGGCCTGGTGGCCGAAGTTCCGCGACAGGTGGATGACGCGCACGCGCGGGTCGGCCGCCGCGATCGCGTCCAGCAGCGCTGGGGTGCCGTCCGAGCTGCCGTCGTTGACGATCACCAGCTCGAACGCCCAGTTGGCGGCCGCCGCGCAGGTGCGCCGGACGAATTCCTCGACGAGCTCCTGCTCGTTGTAGACCGGCGCCACCACGCTGAGCAGGGTGGGCGTACGAAGCGCTTTGTCCGACATGATCGCCTTCTCGAGACCTTCCATCGACATTCCCACCGCCGTCCATACCCGACGGCCCGGTGACCCACCGTCGAATCTATCGTTCATCCTGTCTGTGCATGCCCAATCGCCGCACCGAGACACGGAAGCGCTCCATCAGCCTACCTGGACCGGCGAGCCGGCTCGGCACGCCGGCGTTCGTGCAGTTCGTGAAGTTCGGGATCGTGGGCGTGTCCAACACCCTGATCACGTTTGCCGTGTACACCGTGCTGCTGAAGGTCTTCGGCGTGTGGTACCTGGCCGCGTCGGCGATCGGCTTCATCGCGGGCGCCACCAACGGCTTCCTGCTGAACCGCCGCTGGACCTTTCGCGGGCACATCGGCGACGCCCTGACGCCCGTGCGCTGGATGGTCGTGCAGGGCTGTGGCCTGATCGCGAACCTGGGCCTGATCTACCTGTTCGTGAGCGGCGCCGGGCTCGACAAGCTGCTGGGACAGGCATGCGCGACGGCGATCGTCACCGTGATCACGTTCCTGGTCAACCGCGCGTGGACGTTCCGCATGCACCCGACCCCGCCGGTCGCGCCCCGGCCGTCGGTCGGTGGCGACGGCTGAGCCGCGCCGCTCAGCGAAACAGCGTCAGCAGGGACAGGCCCGCCGGGATGCGCCCGCCCCGTCCGATCACGGCGGCCTCGAGCGCGAGCGGGCGCTCGAGCAGCCAGTTCAGCGGCGCGGGGGGTACCCAGAGGTCGAGGCTCGACTCCGTGGTCCGCGGGCTCAGGCGCTCGAGCAGCCGCAGGACGATGGCCACGGGCAGAAGGAGCGAGTTGAAGTACGTCGTGCGCACCTGCTCCCACCCGGCCGCATGCGCCACGCTCTGCAGCGAGCGGCGCGTGTAGCGGCGAAAGTGGTGGTTGATCTCGTCGTGGCCGCTCCACAGCCACGGGTAGGCCGGCACCGTCACGAGCAGCGCACCGCCGGGCGCCACCACGCGGTGCAGCTCGCGCAGGGCGCCCAGGTCGTCCTCCAGGTGCTCGATCACGTCGAGCGACACGACGAGCTCGAAGCTGTCGCTCTCGAACGGCAGCTCCAGCACCGAGCCTTCGATGACCTCGCCCGAGCTCCGGGCGCGGGCGAGCTCCACGCTCGGCCGGGAGAGCTCCACCCCGGTCACCGACCCATGGCGCGCGAGCTCGATCATGTTCCGCCCGCTGCCGCATCCGGCATCGAGGATGCGCGCGCCCGCCGGAAGCGCGAGGCCGGCGATCACGCGCTCCAGCACGGTTCGCCGGCCCCGGTACCACCAGTGGCGGTCCTCGGCGCCATGCGTCTGCAGCTCGTAGTCGCGGTCCATCAGCGCAGCATCTTCCCAGGAGCGTCGGCCCGGGAGCTTTCAGGCGGTGCGGGCGCCCCTCAGGAGCCGCCGGTGGCTAGCGCGTCGCGCAGGAAGCTCACGGTGCGCTGCCAGGAGCTCTCGGCGGCCGCCGCGTCGTAGGTCCCAAGGCGATCGAGGTCGTTGAAGAACGCGTGGCCCATTCCCTCGTAGTAGTGGAATGTCACGTCCGCGCCGGCGGCCCGCAGCTCTGACTCGAGCGCCTTTGCGTCCTCGACCGCGATGAACGCATCAGCGGTCCCGAAGTGCCCGAGGACCGGGCCCTTCACGCCGCTGAAGTCCGGCCTGCCGTGGGGCATCACGTAGTAGTAGGTGACCACGGCCGTGATCTCCGGACAGGTGGCCGCCGCCCACACCGAGAGGCCGCCGCCCAGGCAGAAGCCGACCGATCCCACGCCGCTGCCCTCGAAGCCCGGCTGGGCGGCGAGGTATTTCGCCGCGCCGCACATGTCCTGCTCCACCTGGCCCATGTTCAGAGCCATCATCTTCTGTTCGGCCTCGCTCGGCTGGGCGGTCGTCTCTCCGCGGTAGAGGTCGGGGGCGAGCGCGAAGAACCCCTCGGCGGCCAGGCGGTCGCAGATCGAGCGGATGTGCTCGTCGACGCCCCACCACTCCTGAAGGACGATCGTCGCCGGACCGTGCTCGCCGGCGGGCACGGCGAGATAGCCGGGCACGGAACCGGAGCTGGTCGGGAACTCGATATCGGGCATGTTTGGCTCCTTGCTGTGGATGGGCACCGGGCCGGCGCGCGCCGGCGGCGCCGGGATCGTTGCACGGTGGGCCCCGCCGCTACCTCGTCATCGAGAGAACGTGTGCCTTCGCCGGGTCGATGTGACCGTCGAGCAGGTCCAGATAGGTGCGCTCCAGCGCCTGCGGTCCGTCGGCGTGGACCACCTCGAGCCAGCCGGTGGTCCACTCCAGGTAGGGGTCCCAGGCCTCGGCGAGCCGGCTTTCGAGGCCCTCGCGCCCCCACTCCCGAGTGCGCTTGGCGACCCGGTCGGGTGCGAAGAAGAACACCGGCCGGGGTCCGGGAAGAGAGGCGGGCAGGATCGCCATGCGGTCGTGGTGGGTGGCCCCGACGACCGAGGAATGTGCGAGTCGTTCGCGGTAGTGCTCGTGAACCGCGTCGCGCACCTGCGCATCGCCGGACATGTCCACGTAGACGGCCGCCGTCTGTCCGAGGGACTGAATGTCCTCGTAGGCCACCACGCGGTCATACACGCCGAGCCCCCTGACGAACTCCGCGCTCCTCGCCGAGGTGAGCCCCACGACGTCGATCCCCTCGCGGTTCGCGAGCAGGAAGGCCAGCCCGTTCGCGGTCTTGCTCGAGGCGCTCGACAGCACGACCGTGCCGGCGCTCAAGAGCCCGCTGTCCGCCAAGAAGTCGTCGATCAGGTAGGAGGTGAAGAAGAGCGGGCGCAGCAGCATCTGGCGGTCCTCCTGCTGCGGGTCGTACACCGGGTCGGCGTCGACCCGCAGATACCCGTTGTAGACCGCCGGAAGGCCCGCTCGGTGGGCGGAGGAGTCGATGAACCCGCGCTCGTCGACCCGCGCCGGGGCCACCACGAGATCGGTCGATGGGGGCAGGTACCCATACACGCGAACGCCCTCCTCGAGCGCCTCGTTGCGGCTCTCGGCGACCTCGGCGAAGCCCCACACCGGCATGCGCCCCCAGCCCTCCTCGGCGGGAAAGAAGCTCCAGTAGGACATCCGCTCGCCGAACTCCGCGTAGGTGATGTTGTTTGAGGTAAGCCCGAAGGCGTCGACCCCGAGGCGCACCTGGCCGTGGGCGAGCTCCTGCGGCTCGGAGTCGAGGAAGCGACAGCGGTGTAGGTCATCCTTGGCGATCAGAAAGTCCACTGCGGGCGCAGCCTACGCCAAAGCGAGGCGCATGGCGGGGCTATGCCGGCTCGTTTCGCAGGGACCGCCACAGATACCTGCACGCGAGCGTCCGGTGGGGGCGCCACGGCTCTCCGATCTGCTCCATCGCGGACGCGTCGGGGAGCCCGTCGAATCCGTAGGCGCGCTCGATCGCCCGGCGGATCCCGAGGTCGCCCACCGGCAGCACGTCCGGGCGCTGAAGGTGGAACATCAGGAACATCTGGGCGCTCCACGTCCCAAGGCCCTTGACGGCGACGAGCTCGGAGATCACCTCCTCGTCCGCGAGATCCTCCATCCGGGCGAGCTCGAGCTCGCCCGAGATCACATGCTCGGCGAGCGAGCGCAGGAATCCCACCTTCGCGCGTGACAGCCCGGCCGCGGCCCGCAGCTCTTCGGGGTCCACAGCGAGTATCTCCTCGGGGGTGGGGGTGCGGTCGCCGAAGCGCGCGGTCAGCCGCCCGTAGATCGCGCGCGCGGCGTGCACGGAGAGCTGCTGGCCGACGATCGCGCGCACGAGCGCTCCGTAGTGGTCATCGCGCTCCGGTCGCCCCTCGCGCGCGTCTCCGAGCGGGCCGGAGGCGTCGATGATCCCGGCGAGCACCGGATCGCGTCGGAGATGCTGCAGCGCGCGCTCAGACAGCGGAGATCGCCTCGAACGCGACCGGCTCGCCGTCGAGTGCGTTCAGCGCGCGCGCGAGCGACATCGCGATGCAGGTGAAGCTGGGCGTGTCGCGCACCGTGAAGCGCGAAGCCTCGGTGGTGCGCAGGCGCTGCACGAGGTCGAGAAACGTGCCGACGTCATCGGTGTCGAAGGCAACCACGAACTCCTGGTCGTCCAAGCCGAAGGAGTACGTCGTGTGGTTGTCCACGCCCGGGTATTCCCGACCGACGGCGATGTGCTGCTGCATGATCCGCCAGCGCTCCTCGCCGGGCAGCGCGTACCACTCGCGGGACTTCACGAAGGGGTAGACGAACACGTACTTCCCCCGGAACCCGCGGGGAACGGTGCGCTCGTCCTCTGAGTACTCCGAGCTCTTGCGCATCCCCAGGAAGGAGTACGGCGTGTCCGCCCAGCGCATCAGCCCGCTCTGCCCCAGCACGACGTGGAACTCGTGGATGCGGTCGAGGTTCTCGGCCTCCGAGACCAGCAGGAGCTCGGCGTCGCCACGCGTGCCGATGAGCGAGAACGACTGCAGCAGGTGCCCGTCGGCGAAGTCCTCGCAAGCCGCCATGCACTCCCGCTTGTCCTGCTCGCGCGTCGCGCTGTCGAGCCTGCGCCAGGCCGGGTCGAGCTTCAGGAACGTGTACTTCACGAAGTGACGCGCGCTCACGCCTCGGATTATCGCAGCGTCGGGGAGGCGCCGCCTCGGACCGCCCTGTCGCGTGACCGCGTTGGGGGATACAGTTCTGAGGTGCGCATCGCGCTGCTGTCCCCGTACTCGTGGACCTATCCGGGCGGCGTCACCCGTCACATCGAGGCGCTCGCCTGCGAGTTGGCCGGCGCTGGGCACGAGCCGCGGATCCTCGCGCCGTTCGACCCCGACGACGCGCTCTCGACCCGCCTCCACCGCGGCGCACGCCCGCAGCCACGAGCCGAGCCCGAGGACTTCGTCTCGCTCGGGCGCACCGTCGGCGTGCCGGCGAACGGGGCGGTCTCGAACATGGCGCTCACCCCGCACGCGGTCCACACCCTGCGGCGCGAGCTGCGCCACGGCGGCTATGACGTCGCGCACATCCACGAGCCGGTGGTCCCGATCGTGGCGTGGGACGCGCTGGGCTGTGCGGGCGATCTCCCGCTCATTGGCACCTTCCACACCTACTCGGAGAACCTTCTGACGAACGGCATCGCCGCGATCCCGCTCGGTGGACGCCGGCGGATGAACCGCCTGCACGTCCGCATCGCGGTCTCCGAGGCCGCCGCCTGGACGGCCCGGCGCTTCTACGGGGGGCGATACCGGGTGATCCCGAACGGCGTGAACCTCGTCGAGGGCGACCCGCCGACAGACGCTCCGCCGCGCGCGGAGCACTGCGGCGCCGACCGCGGGCTGGCGCAGCGCGAGCTGCGGATCCTCTTCATCGGCCAAGCGGTCGAACGCAAGGGGCTGCCGGTCCTGTTGCGGGCGTTCGAGGCGCTCCGCGATCACGTCCCGGCGACGCTCACGCTCGTGGGGGCCTGTACGGAGGAGGTCGCCCACATGATGCTCGACGACCGCGGCGTGCGCGCGCTCGGCAAGGTCTCCGAGGAGCGCAAGCTGGCCGAGCTTTCGCGCGCCCAGGTCCTGTGCGCGCCGTCGCTGCACGGCGAGAGCTTCGGGATGGTCCTCACCGAGGCGTTCGCCGCGGCCACGCCCGTGGTCGCCTCCGACATCCCCGGCTATCGCGACGTCGTGCGCGATGGCCTCGACGGCCTGCTCGTACCCGCGGGCGACGCGCTCGCGCTGGCGGAGGCCCTGCGCCGGATGGCATTGGAGCCGGGGTTCCGCTCGCAGGCCGCCGCCGCGGCCCGCCTGCGCGCCGAGCGCTTCGCCTGGCCCCGCGTGGCCGCGGAGGTCCTCGACTGCTACGAGGAGGCGGTCTCCCTGGGTTCGCCGGCGCGCCGCGCGGCGGACACCCCGACCCGCCGCGCCGCCCTGCGACTTGGCCTCGCGCCCCGGGACCTGCCCCTGCGCACCTCCCCGCAGCCGCCGGCGAGGGCAGAGATCGCGCCTCCCGAGCGACCCGTTCGGGAGCGGTCGAAGGTCGGCAAGCGCCCGTTGCGCCGTTCGCTGCTCGTGTCCTGCGTGGGCGGGCTGGCCCTCGCGCTGCTCGCCCTCACACACACCGGCGTGGACCGGGTGGCCGCGAGCCTCCTGGCCTCGAAACCAGGTCTCGTGGCAGGCGGCTTCGGGCTGATGTGCGCCGCCATGTTCGCCCGCGCGATCGCCTGGCACGCGATCCTCTCGGTCGCCCCCACGTGGCGCAAGGCGAAACGCCGCGACGCCATGCAGGGAACGTTCATCGGAGTGCTGATGTCCGCGACGCTCCCCGCACGCCTCGGCGAGCCCTCGCGCGCGCTGATCGTCGCCCGCCGGCTGGGCCGCGCGCGCGAGACGCTGCCGATCGTGCTCGGCACCATGGTCTCCCAGACGTTCCTGAACCTGCTCGCGCTCGGCCTGCTCGGGCTCGCCATGTGCTCGAGCATCGAAGTCCTCGATGGGCGCCACGCGGTGCTGATCGCCGCGGCGCTGGCCCCGCTGTTGGCGCTCGTGGCACTGGCGCTCGCCCCCGTACTCCTGCCGCGCGCCGCCGTTCCCCGCTCGGTGCGCATGCAGGCGCTGATCCTCGCGCTGCGCCGCTCGCTCGCCCGCGTGCGCGACGGGCTGCAGGTGTTTCGCCACCCTCGCGAGGCCTCTGCAGCGACGGCTCTGCAGCTCCTCGCCTGGGGCTTTCAATGGCTGAGCTGCTGGCTCCTCCTGATGGCACTCGGCCTGGACTCGCGTGCCGGGATCGCGGGAGCTGCGGCTGTGCTGTTCGCCGTCAACGTCACCGCGGTCGTGCCGGCGACCCCCGCAAACGTCGGTGTGTTCCAGGCGGCCTGCGTCGCGGCGCTCGTCGGCGTCTACCGCATACCCACGCCCGACGCCATCGCCTACGGCATCGTCCTCCAGGGGATCGAGCTGGCTGCCGCGCTCATCATGGGGATGCCCGCGCTGGTGAACGAGGGCCTTTCCTGGAAGGACGTCCGCCTGCGCACGATGCATGCCTCGGCCGTGAGCCTCGGGCCGCTTCCCTCGGCGGATCCCGGTGCGGGCGCCGCCGCACCCGGCGGCGAGCGCTGAGCGCGGCAGGCATCTGCGCGTTCGCGGCGTATCGATCGGGCGGATGACCGAAGCCTGGGTCTACATGCTGCGCTGCAGCGACGGATCGCTCTACACCGGCTGGAGCGTCGACGTCGACGCCCGCCTGGCCCGCCACCGGGCCGGGAAGGCGAGCCGATACACGGCGAGCCGACTTCCGGTGGAGCTCGTCCTTGCGATGCCGATGGCCGATCGCACGGCGGCCAGGCGCGAGGAGGCGAGGATCAAGGCACTGGATCGAAGACGCAGGCTCGCGTTGATCGCCGCGAATCCGGCGTGGGTTCCGCACGAAACGCCGGCCCATGGGTCGTGAATCGGGGCTTCGAGGCTGAAATTGTGAGCGCACTGCCGGGTGCGGGCCCCGGTTAGGGCATGATGGGTGGATGGCCAGCAGACCTCCCGCCCGCAGCGTCAAGATCTCCGCCGACGAGCGGACCGGCTGGTCCTCGGACCGGCCGCGCCGCGACGGCGCGCCGATCCGCCCGCCCGACCTGACCGTCCACTGCCGCGTGCTGAAGCCGGCGGACCGCCTGCGCTACTCCCCCGGAAGCCTCTTGATCGTCGTCTCGGCGTCGATCTCCGAGCGCGACCTCTTCCTCGAGCGCCTGATCGAGGACCGAGGGTCGCTGCTGTCGCTCGACAAGGTGCGAGCCCTGCTCGCCGGTCGGGTGGCGCAGGAGGAGATGGAGGCGCGGGCGCAGGAGCTCCTCGAGGCGGCCGTCCTGCGGCGCCTGCAGAACCGGGAGAACGTGGTGCTCGCCGCCGACGGCCTTCAACCAGAGGAGCGCGAGCGCTTCCTGCGGGCGGCCTCGGCGCTGAAGCGCCCGCGCCATCTGATCCTGATCGAGGCGGCGCGCGACCAGGTTGCAGAGGAGGATCTCGCCGCGCTCAACGAGCTGCGCCGGGCCCTGGACGCCGGCGAGCTGGGCGCCGAGGGCCTTCAGACCGTCCTGCGCCTGGGCGGGGGCTCGGCCGGCGAGGTCAAGCAGATCCTGTTCCGCCCGCCGCCGCGCGAGGACTAGCCGCAGAACCGGCGCGCCGCGACTAGGTGGAGGCTTCGCCCGCAAGCGCGGGCTCGTCCTCTGCCTGCAGCGCATCATCGGGCAGGTCGGCGTCGTCCAGCTCGCCGAACATCGACGGGTCGCGGTAGGACCCGCGAATCAGGTCATCGGGCGAGCCACCGGGGAGCAGGCGACCCTGGCGGGTGCCGAAGTAGATCGCCTGCGGGTGGTGGGCCACGAGCGCGAGCGTCGACTGCTCGGGCTCCGGCGCGTAGCCCTCGGTGATCGACATCCCGATCCTGGAGAGCTCGAGGAGCTTCTCCAGCTTCAGGTGCTCACTCTGCTCGGGCACGGCCGGGTAACCCCACGAGTAGCGCCGGCCCTGAGCGGCGTCGATGCCCAGCATCTGGCGCACGCGCCAGTGCAGCCACTCGGCGAGTCCCTCGGCTGTCTGCACGCCGAGGCCGTGCACGAACAGCTGCTCGGCGAATTCTCCTTCGGCCTCCAGCTTGGCCATCAGCTCGGTCACCTGCGCTCCGACGGTCACTGCCTGGACGGCGATCACGTCGAGCTCGGCCGGCGCGCCGCCGTTCAGCGCCGGTCGGAAGAAGTCGGCGAGGCAGATGCGGTCACCCTTGGGCTGGCGCGGGCAGACGAATCGAGTGAGCTCGGACTGACGGTCCTCGGGGTCGAGCACCATGATCTCGTTGCCCAGCGCGTAGCAAGGGAAGAAGCCGAGCAGCGCGCGCGGATGCAGGTAGGTCTGCTCACGCCACATGCGCTCGAGGCGCGGGTGGAAGTCATCGCGCAAAAGCGTCCGCCAGGCTTCGCCTTTCACCCCGCGTCCGCCCCAGTGCAGCTTGAAGAGCACGTGCGTGTCGAGATGCCGGTAGACCTCGTCGAGATCGACCGGGATCTCCTGAACTCCCCAGAACGGCGCCGTCGGCACCGGTACGTCGGTGCGCGCCGGCGAGCGGACCGAGTCATCCGCGAGGTTCACCTCTTCGGCGGGCGCCTCGCCCTTGGCACGGAACTCGCGCGCCCCGCTGTGCAGCTTCTCGACGAGCGCCTCGTGCGCGTCCACGTCGATCAGCTGATCCATCACCGCCAAGCCCTCGAAGGCGTCCTTGCAGTAGAAGACGCCCGGCTCATACACCTCCTCAGAGTCCTTCCCCCCGGGATACAGCGCGCGGTAGCCGAACGCCCGGTTGATGGCGGCGCCGCCGATCAGCACGGGGTATCGAAGGCCCTTCGCGTGAAGCTCCT
>Ga0209048_10004515_pt1 | contig 13302 bp, 11 predicted proteins | sample FrelakmetCRP12CR_FD_187146 | JGI IMG/M metagenome (GOLD analysis project Ga0209048, IMG submission 187146) | Freshwater lake sediment microbial communities from the University of Notre Dame, USA, for methane emissions studies - CRP12 CR (SPAdes)... | ecosystem: Environmental > Aquatic >... | reverse complement strand
CCAGGCCCGTGTACGCGGGCGCCTGGTGTTGTCGGTCGGCGCCGCCAGTGCTGCACATGCCGGCGGCGCCAGCTCCGCCGACGAGGCCTTGCGCGAGGCGCGTCGCCTCTTCGCCGCCGGTCAGCTCTTCGAGAAGTGGGACGGCTGGGACCAGGCCGAGCGGTACCGTCGAGGCATCCTCGCCGTGTTCCGCTTGCGCGAGGCGGTCCTGGGCGCCGCAGCCGCGTTCGTGCCGGCCTGCCGGAGCCGCGCCTCCGAAGCGCACCGGATGCGTGCGCTCTTCGCACGCATGGCCGCCGAGGGGCGCGCGCGTTGACCGTCGGCGCAGGAGGTGCCGACGCTCGCTCGGGCGGCACGGACGCCCCTCGCGTGCTGGCGTTCGCGGATTTCGCAGGCAGCTACGTGGCCGCGTGGCGAGTGCACGGCCCGCTCGCAGCCCTTCAACGCAGCGGGCGGATCGCGGACTACGTGGTGACCGACGCTCGTCTCGGCGGCATCCCTCGGGCAAGCAGTTTCGACGTGATCTGGCTGCAGAGGGGTGTGGACCCCCAGTTGGTGCAGCTCGTCGCCGATCGCTTCGGCGGGCGGTTCCTCCTGGACATCGACGATCATCTGCTCTGCCGTCCCGAGTACCTCGGCGAGCACGAGTTTCCGCCCGCACAGCCGGTCGTCGACGCGCTGAGGGCGTGCAGCGTGCTCGCGACTACGTCACAGCGCCTGTGCCGGCTGCTGGAGGACAGGTCGGGCCTCGCACTGGCGGGCAAGCTCGTGGTCTGCCCCAACGCCACGGGCCTGTCGTCGGTCAGTCCTCGCGAGCCGCGGCCACCGGAGGCCGTCCTGCTCACGCAGGGCCAGCGACTCGCCCTGGTCGATTCGGCCGACGAAGTCCTCGCCGCGATCGGAGACTTCTGTGCCCGGCGCGCGCTGCCGTTGTGCTACTTCGGGCCTCGTCCGGCGCGCTTGTCGCCGCTGGCGGAGCGCCGGCTGCGCAACGTCGTCGAGGCCGGCGAGATACCGCTGACCGCCTATCACGCCGCACTCGACAGACTGCCGGCCATGCTTGCCGTCGCGCCGCTGGAGACCTCAGGCGACCCGCGGACGGTAGAGTTCGTGGCCGGCAAGTCCGACGTCAAGATGGTCGAGTACGGCGGTTTCGGCCACTGCGGCGTCTATAGTGACGCCCCGCCGTACGCGGATAGCGACCTGCGCTGCGGCCGCCTCGCCAGGAACACCTACGACGCGTGGACGGCGGCCCTCGACGAGGCGCTGGCGGGCGGCTGGCGTCTGAGTGCCGCCCAGCAGGCAGACACCGCTCGGCGACGCGATATCGCGCGGGTCGCTGAGGACTGTTGGGCGCCGGCACTCGAGAGGGCTCGCCTACAGCGGCCACGACAGGGCGGCGAGATCATCCGGACGTTGGATCGATGGCGCGCGCGAGTGAGCGGCGCAAAAGCGCGGCTCGTCTGGAATCTCAGCACTCGGTGGGAGCGTGCTATCCCGTCGGGCTCCCCGATGCTCTAGCTCGTGCGCCGGCGCAGGCCGCGCGTCGTGTCCGCGATGCGCCGTAAGGGCGCCGTGACTCGCCACGACGTGCTTCGCTCCACCACGCGCACTACCTCGTTGGCCGCGGCAAGTTGCCTCTGCAGCGCCTCGACAGGCTCGCTCCACGCGCCGACCTCGCCCGCCATGGACTGAAACGTGCGATCGCTGACGCCGTATTCATCGTTGAGGATGTCACGATGAGCATCGCTTCCAAGCAGCCCATGCAGTTTCTCGAGGCCGATCTGGCGGTGAACATGTGACAGTCCGTCGTCCCGCCGGCAGTAGAGGAGGGCCTGCTCGATGTCCATGTGCGGTTCGTCGGGAACGTCGGCGTTGACCAGGAGGTCACCGAAGCCGTCCAGAAACACGTCGCGCGGCATCCCGTCGAAGAACGCTCGGAGGATGAAGTACATCTCGCTCAACGTGCGCTGCGAGTTGTCGGCGGTGACTGCGCTGGCATTCTCCCCGGGCAGCCAGCGGAAGTCGACAAGGTCCGCGTCGGAGACGTGGATGTCGTAGCGCCTCAGGAGACGAACCCACATGTCGAAGTCGGGCAACTGACGGAGCCGGTTGTCGTACATACCGAGGGTTTCGTAACACGACCGGCGTATGAGCATGGTCGGGTGACACAGGCAGTTGCCGAGGTCGAAGAAACGCCTTAGCCACGCACCGCGCGATCGGTTCTCCTGGTCAAAGACGCGACCAAAGGGCAGCGTCGCCTTGTTGATCGCGCGCCCGGCAATGTCTACGAAACGAGCCCGCCCAAAGCAGGCCCCGATGCTGGGGTCTCGCGTCAGGATCGCCAACTGGCTGGCCAGCTTGTCTTCGGCGATCCAGCGGTCATCGGAGTTCATGAGCGCCACGAACTCACCCGTCGCGCGGTCGAGGAGCTCGTTCGTCACCGTGCACGCGCCCCGATTCGTCGCGCTGGGGAAGAAGTGAACGCGCGCGTCGTGGACGGACGCGACGACCTCTCTCGTGCGGTCGGCTGAGCCGTCGTCGGCGACCAGCAGCTCGAAGTCCACTCCTCGTTGCCTGAGGACGCTCTCGATCGCCTCTTGCACGAAGTCGGCGTGGTTGTACGTCGCCATGACGACCGATATGCGCGGGGACGTCATGGCGTGGTGCTCTCGCCGCAGAACATCCTGACGAGAGCGCGTCTTGCCGACTCCGGAATGAGCGCTCGGGCCAGTGCGAGCAGCGACGGTGGCATGTGCGTGATCAGACGGCGTGGCGCCGGTTGCTGCGGCGTCGGAGCTGCCCCTTCGGCGCTACCATTGTGCGACGCCGCGATGGTAGTCCGCAGGCGATTGGCGAGCGTCCCGAACTCTGAGTGATACACGTGGTCGGTCAGGGCATCGTAGGCTGGGATCGCGTCGAGCTGTGCCCTGAGCTGATCCGGGTAGGAGGTCCGCGTCCACACGCCCCCCGCGTGGAGCCGATACACCGACATGGGCTCCTCCAGAAACCCGATCAGACTCGTGCGCGCGATGCAGATGTTCACGATCCAGTCGTACGATGTCGCGTCGAAGAGCCCGGCAGGCAATGCTTCGAGCGCCTCTCTCCGATACATGCACGTCGAGAAGTTCGACGCCAGGTTCTCCGCTATCTGATTGCGAGCGCCGAGGAAGCGGTGCCCGTCTCCTGGGGTGATCCTGGGGGTGAACTCGGCCCGCTCTTCCTCGTAGATGAAGTAGTTGACCGCGCAGAGGTCGCACTCCCAGTGCGCCTCGAGGAAGTCGTACTGGCGCTGGAGCTTACGCGGACTGACCCAGTAGTCGTCCCCCTCGAGCACGGCCACATACTCCCCGGTGCACGCTGCGAACCCGCGCTCGTAGTTCCTGGTGATCCCCAGGTTCGCGGAGTGATCGAGGTACGTGAAGCGAAAGCGCGGATCTCTGCCTTCGTGATCTGCGATGATGTCGAGAGTACGGTCCGACGAGGCATCGTCGGCCACGATCACTTCGACGGGCCCGTCAATGATCTGCCCGAAGAGGGAACGCAGTGCCTGGCCGATGTACCGCTCCTGGTTGTAGGTCACGAGCAGCACGGACAGTCGGCATCTCACTTCTCCTAAGGTCACCAGCTCTCCCTACGCCAGCCCGGCTCCACGATAGGCATTCGTCGCTAGTGGCGGCGGAGCTTGTCGGCGGCAGAGCCCAGGCGCCCGCGCCAGGTAGCGTCTGGCCCCGCCGGTCCTGCTTCGAGCGCGCGGATGCGGGCCGACTGATCTGCAACGGTCTGCTCGAGGTCCCTGATCCTCGCGAGAGCCGCAGTCGAGACCGCGTCCTGCCACGATCCGTCCACTCCCGCCGGAAGGTCCGCATCGTCGGGAGCTGCCACGCGGCTGCGTCGCGACGCCTCGACGATCAGCTCACCATGGAATGGGCGGTCCTCGAGGCCGACCAAGTCGGGGATGGCGCTTTCGCGCCAACGCGCGAATCTGACCTCTCCAAATCCAGCCTGGGCCAGGATGCCCGACAGCTCTTCAGCGTCATACATGAACTGATGGCCCCACGACCGCATGCCCTCGTTCATCATGCGGCACGGAGTCTCGGGCAGCCACAGGCCCTTCCATTCTTCGATGTCGCGGGCAAGGTAGCGAACCGTCAGGAACTCCAGATCGGGTGTCGAGAGACGAAGGACGCCGTCCGCGCGCAGCACGCGGTGGCACTCTTTGAGGAATGCAAGCGCCTCGTCTCTCGTCAGGTGCTCAATGAAGTGCTCGTTCATGATGTACTCGACGGACTCGTCCTCGAACGGGAGGACCTGCCTGAGGTCGAGGTGCATGTCCGCACTCGGCGCGTCCAGGTCCACGTTCAGCCAACCTTCGAATCTGACTGAGCCTGATCCAAGATGTAGCTTCATCTCTCCCTCTCCCACCTGATGGCCGACGAGCGCCTCAGCGAAGCGGCTCACCTCTGTCCGCGATGCTCTGAGCGCTCGGCGACCTGACAAAGCTGGCCGGTGCGAAGCGTATACTAACGCCCGGTTCTCCACTTGGCGACAGCCGCAGGTGCGCCTGTCGTGGCTCCCGGCGGCGACGAACGCACCCAACGCAAGGCGGGACTCTACGATTCCCATGTGCGATCAGACTTCTTACTACTCCAGGGAGGAGCTGCCCAGTCTGGGGTTGGCCTCGTGTGGCGTGGACGTTCTCATCAGCCGCAAGACGTCCTTGTATGCCCCTGAGCGCCTGCACGTCGGGAACCATGTGCGCATAGATGACTTCGTCGTCATCACCTGCGGGCAAGACCAGCACGTGCGTATCGGCGACCATGTCCACGTGGCGGCCCACGCCGCGTTGTTCGGAGACGGCGGCATTGTGCTGGAGGACTTCGTCGGCGTGTCTGGCCGAACGTCGATCTACTCGGCCACCGACGACTACGGTGGAGACGTGCTCACAAACCCGACGGTGCCGCCCCACCTCAAGCGCGTGATCCGGGGACGTGTCCTGCTGTGCCGGCACGTCGTGGTAGGGGCGGGGAGCGTCATCTTACCGGGCGTTACGGTGGGCGAGGGCAGCGCCACGGGAGCGATGACCCTCGTCAATGGCGATCTCGATCCTTGGGGCATCTACGTCGGCGTTCCTGCGCGTCTGCTGCGGCCCCGCTCACGTGGGCTCCTTGCGTGCGAAGCGGAGCTGGATGCGCTTGAGGCGGGGGGCGAGTAGAAGAATCCGTGCTGGTCTTGGGTCCGGCAGTGCAATCGAGACGTCGAGGCGATGGCGGGAGGGGCATGAGCGCGACTCACCTAGCGATTCTGGGCGGCGAACCGGCGTTCCCGGAGCCACTACACGTCGGGCGACCGAACGTTGGTGACGGCGAAAGGTTTCTTGCGCGCGTCAGAGGGATCCTGGATTCAGGCTGGCTCACCAACGACGGTCCCAGCGTCCGGGAGTTCGAGGCACTCATCGCCGATCTGGCCGGCACGCGTCACTGCGTGGCCATGTCGAACGGCACGGTGGCCCTGGAGATCGCCACGCGCGCCTTGGGCCTCGTCGACGAGGTCATCGTCCCGGCGTTCACATTTATCGCCACTGCGCACGCGCTTATGTGGCAGGGCATACGCCCAGTGTTCTGCGACATCGACCCCGCCACTCACCAGATGGACCCGAAGGCCGTGGAGCCGCTCATCAACCATCGCACGAGCGGCATACTTGCTGTGCACCTGTGGGGCCAGCCGTGCGAGGTGGACGCTCTCAGCGATATCGCCAAACGGCACGGCCTGCCTCTGCTGTTCGACGCCTGCCATGCGCTTGGCGTCGAGCGTCATGGGCGCAGGGTCGGGGGCTTCGGCGCCTGCGAGATCTTCAGCTTCCATGCGACGAAGTTCCTGAACACCCTTGAGGGCGGCGCCGTCGTCACCAATGACTCCCAGCTAGCCGAGAAGCTGCGGTTCATGCGGAACTTCGGCTTCTCGGGCGAGGATTGCGTCGCGCATCTCGGCACGAACGGGAAGATGAACGAGATCTCCGCCGCCATGGGATTGACGCTTCTCGAGCAGATGGACTCCATAGTCGCCATCAACGAGGCCAACTACCGCGCGTATGCCCGCGAGATCGCCACCGTGCCCGGTCTCAAGCTCCTCGAGTACCCCGCGGACGGGAGCTTCAACTACCAACACGTCGTCGCGATGGTCGACGAAGACGAGGCCGGGATCGATCGGGATGCTCTTGTCGCGCTGCTGCGCGCCGAGAACGTTCTGGCCAGGCGCTACTTCTATCCCGGCTGTCACCGGATGAAGCCCTACTCTGCAATGCACGAGTACGCGAGCCTTCGCCTGCCTGTGACCGACCATGTCGCCGGTCGCGTCATCGTGTTTCCGACCGGCCCTCAGCTCGAGGCGGACGGCATCGCAAGCATCGGGGCGATCCTGCGGCTCGCGATAGGGTCGAAGGGCCGCATCGGCGCACGCTGACCAAGGGGTGGCGTCCATCGGAGCAGCCGGACGGGAGATTCGGCTGCGGCGCGGCAGCACGTCGCGAGAGCGTTCTCGCACTCAGATGCGGGAGTCAGTCGCCGCCGCGCTTCAGGAGACTGCTGGCACGGCGAAGGGGAGCGGTGAGTCGCCATGAGGTCGATACGGAGACCGATTGGAGCTGCTCCGCGACAAAGACCGCGCGGGCCTCGCTCTCCGCAAGCCGCTGGCGCAGACCGGCGGACTCGGCCTCGCTCCGGTCCAGCCGGTCACGCAGCTCGGCGATCTCGGCCGTCGCTCGATCCTGCGCTTCGGCCAGACGATCTCGGAGAGCTGCGAGGTCTTTGCGCAGCGACCACGACTCCGCCTCGTGGCTTCTGGTGGTGCGCTCCAACACCTCGGCGACGCGTGTCTCCCAGGCGTCGAAACCGAGCGGGAGGTACTGATCGACGATGGCGTCATACTGTTCTCGCAGCGTGTGGTCACTTGGGTTCAAACGGCGGACGAGGCAGAGTCCCGAAGGCGGCGCGTCGATGATGCACACGTCGAGATCAGGTCGGTGGTCGAGTAAGCACAGGACCAGCTTCCACACGTCACCGGTCCAGTAGTCGGTCGTGCGCTCACGGGATGCAGTCAGCGCGTCCCTGGGCAGGCAGTCATGGACGACGATGAGCGATTCCGGGCTCGCCAACGCCTCGGCATTCAGGAAATCTCGCAACGCGTACTCGAAGAGGTGCAGCCCATCGATGAACACGAGGTCCACGGGACTGTCGCCGAAGAGCTCGCCTGGCCTCGGGCCGGCGAAGAACTCGTCGCTGGTCATGATCTCGAGATGGCCGTGCCACTCATCGCCCGCTGCGACGTCGGGTTGGGGGTCTACGCCGACGGACAATGTGGTCTCGGACGCAAGCCGGAGCGCGTCTCCACGAAAGACGCCTACCTCCAGGTACGTCCGAGGCTGCGTCGTCCGGTGCAGTTCGGCGAGCACATCAAGATAGTCGAGCATTCGGGTCAGCCTTCGCAGAGCTCACATTGATCGGGCCGGGATTGGGTCTTTCGCCGCGAGAGTTGGCGATACTCTATATGGGTAGGCCGCGCCGTGCATACGCGTGCGGTTCACCGTCCGTCGTCTCGGCCACGCTCTGGTTCGTAGCGACTATCGTCCCAGCGATATACTGCCGCTTGGCTTGTCCCTCTACCTCAGAATAGGCATTTGAACGCACTCCTCGAGCGCCTGCGACGGCGCTATCGCTATCCCGGCATCCTCCTTCGGGCGATGGTGATCACCGACTTCAGGCTCCGCTACCAGGCCTCCGTCCTTGGCTACCTGTGGACACTTCTGAGGCCTCTGGCCCTCTTCACGATCCTGTACATGGTGTTCGTGCGGCTCCTCAGGATCGGAGCGACGATCCCGTACAGCGCCATCTACCTTCTGTTCGGCATCGTCATATGGGGGTTCTTCGGCGAGACAACGATGGCGGGACTAGGGTCGCTCGTTGCGCGGGCGGATCTCTTGCGCAAGATCAGCTTCCCGCGCTATGTCGTGGTCGTGTCCGTCTGCGTGTCGGCGGTCATCACCCTCGGGCTCAACATGATCGTCGTCGCACTCTTCATGGTTCTTGTGCGCGTCCCCGTGCGTCCGACGATCCTGTGGCTGCCGTTGCTCTTTGTGGAGCTTGCGGCGTTTTCCCTCTCCCTCGCGTTCTTCCTCAGCGCCCTCTTCGTACGCTTCCGCGACATGAGCTACATCTGGGAGGTCGTGGCCCAGGCCGCGTTCTACGCAACGCCGATCCTCTACCCGCCGGACCTTCTCCCGATCAGGTTCGCTCGGCTTCTCATGCTCAACCCCATGGCACAGATCATCCAGGATGCGCGGTACGCTCTGGTCACGGACCAGACCGTGACGATGACTCAACTGTTCGGTACTCCCTGGGCACGTGCCATTCCCGTGGGGATCACGATCGTCATGGTGTTCGCGTCGGTGTCCTTCTTCCGCCGGCAGGCGCCTTCGTTCGCTGAGGAGGTCTAGATGTCGGCGCCCGCCATACAGGTCCGCGGCGTCTGCAAGGACTTCCTGCTCCCTCATCTGCGCCGGAACACGATCAAGAGCCACTTCATCAACATCTTCCGGCGCCGGCGGATCATGGAGGTTCAGCACGCTTTGCGGGACGTCGATTTTGACATCGCCGCCGGCGAGTTCTTCGGGGTGGTAGGCCGCAATGGCTCAGGCAAGAGCACTCTGCTCAAGATCCTCGCGGGCATCTACACGCCGACCGCGGGCAACGTGACAGTGAAGGGCAGACTCGTACCCTTTCTCGAGCTGGGAGTGGGGTTCAACGCAGAGCTCACGGGGCGCGAGAACATCTACCTGAACGGCGCGATGATGGGGTTCTCGAAAGCCGAGGTCGACGAGATCTACGACGACATCGTCGCATTCGCGGAGCTTGAGGAATCCATTGACCAGAAGCTGAAGAACTACTCGTCGGGAATGCAAGTGCGCATCGCCTTTTCTCTGGCTACGCGTGCGAGGGGCGACGTCTTGCTTGTCGATGAGGTGCTCGCCGTGGGGGACGCCGCATTCCAGCGCAAATGCTTTGAGTACTTCCGCAGCCTCAAGAACAGCAATACGACGGTCGTGTTCGTCACGCACAACATGGCCGCGGTGCGCGAATTCTGCGATCGGGCGGTCCTCATCGAAGGGAGCCGCCTGATCGCAGAGGGCCCCGCCGGGGACATCGCCGAGCAGTACACGCGGCTGTTGACGCCGACCGCCCACGACAGCGGAGGCGTGGACGCCGCACGGGATACCGAGAACCGCTGGGGAGTCGGTGACGTGCGGTACACGAGTGTTCGTACCCCGGAACTGGTGAACGATCAGAGCGAGGTAGTCTTCGAGCTCGAGGCGGTGGCCGAACGCGTGGTCGACGAGCCCGTGTATGGCTTCCTCGTCAGCAACTCGAGCGGGGCGCCGATCCTCGGCACCAACTCCGCGGTCAAGAAGCAGCGGTGTGCCCGGCTGGCTGAGGGCGAGCGCGTCCGCCTGCTGTGGACGGTACCGAACGTGTTCAGCGACGGTCGCCATGTCGTCGACCTTTCGATCCACGACACCTCGGGCTTCACCACCTACGACTACTGGAAACACGCCGCGTCTTTCACGGTGGTCAAGGACGAGAAGACGCCGTATCTGGTCACTCCCGATACGTCCTTCAGCTGCTCGCGGCTGGACGACTGACGAGATTGCGGGCGCCTGGGCCCTGCCGACCGCCCGCCGGGGCTCCCTCGCGCGGCCCTCTCGCGAAGTGGAAACCGCCGGTCGAGATCTGCCTGCCGGAGGGCCGGAGTGCGTCTGGCAGGCCGGTCGCGCTCGGCGTCGAATGGGCCTATACTGGCCGACGGCAAAGCCCCGAGCGGGAGGGTCGTAGGTGAGCAGTAGTCACGCAGAGCAGGCAACGGGGTCGAGACTCGGCGACCGCCGGCGGTTCTTCATCGCCCTCACGGCGGCACTGGTCTGCGTGGCCGCGGGCGTGTGGTTCATCTTGTTCACCCAGATGCCCGGGGGCTCGGGTATTGCCGTGGCGGAGTCCAAGAAGGGCATCGTCGACTACCGCCTCGAGGACAACCCGCTGTTGGGGCGCGCGCCGCTGACCGCCGAGACCGCCGCGCTGTACGCGAGCAAGATGGGCTCGGGGCCCGGCAACCTGGGCGCGCGCTGGACGCGCGTCCTCGTGTACTGGAACGCGCTCCAGCCGGATGCGCCGTCGGGCGGCGACCCCAAGTACGTGGCCGGCTACCTCAGCCAGCTGGACATCGCCGTCCACGCGCTCACGCACCCCGCCGACGGCAGCCCCGGCATCAACGTGATCCTGACCCCTACCGGAGTCCCCCAGTGGGCCGGCAACCCGGCGCTCTGGAAGCAGCCGGCGCCCGGGTACCAGAAGGATGCGTACCAGCCCTTCTACGCGATGAACACCGGCAGTCCGCTGGCGATGAACGGGCTCAAGGAGCTCGGCCGGTTCCTCGCCTCGCGCTACAGCGGCTCGGTGAGCAAGTTCGAGGTCTGGAACGAGCCCAACATCTGGCGCGGCATCTATCCGCAGAAGCTCGGCAGCAACCGCACCTTCGCGCAGCAGGTGTACCTCAAGATGCTTGCGGCCTACTCCGCCGGCGTGAAGAGCGGTCAGAGCGGCGCCACGGTGATCGCCGGCGCCACGGCTCCAACCGGCAACGCCAGCAAGGGCGGCACCTCGCCGATCGTGTGGGCGAAGTTCCTCAACAAGAAGCATGCCGGCCGCTACTTCGGCGCCTACTCACATCATCCGTACACGGTGCTCGGTACGCGCAACCCCTCGCCGTCAGCCCTGCCCAACAACCCGTCCAGGACGGTCACCCTCGCCAACATCGGCACGCTGCTCAAGATCTTCCCGGGCAAGCCGTTCTACCTCACGGAGTACGGCTACAGCACCTCGTTCAACCCCGTCTTCGGGTACCCGGTCTCGGAGCAGAAGCAGGCGGACTACCTCAAGACCGCCTACGCCATGGTCGCGAAGCGCAAGCAGATCAAGGCGCTTCTCTGGTTCCTGGTGGAGGACCTGCAGCCGTCGCTGCCGGGGCGGACGGACGGCGTGGCCACCGGGCTTGCCAGTTCGGACGGTCTCCCCAAGCCGAGCTGGACCGCGTTCGCGAACCTGCCTTGAGGACCTGCGGCCGGCGGGCTCAGCTCGCTGCCGGCGTCGCCCGATCCTGAAGCCCGGTGAGGGCGTGGTTCTCGGTGCTGCGCTCGTGGTCCAGGACTCTCCTGAGACCGTCGCGCAGCTCGATCTGCGGCTCCCAGCCGAGCAGATCGATCGCCTTGGCGATGTCGGGGCGGCGGACCTTGGGGTCGTCCAGCGGCAGCGCCTCGTGGACGATAGCGCTGCGCGAGCCGACGACATCGATGATCGTCTCGGCCAGCTGCTGCAGCGAGAGCTCGGTGGGGTTGCCGAGGTTGACGGGCGTGTGCTCGCCGCTGAAGGCGAGGCGCACAAGGCCCTCGACGAGGTCGTCGACGTAGCAGAACGACCGCGTCTGTGAGCCGTCGCCGAACACCGTGAGCGGCTTGTCGGCGATAGCCTGGCGAAGGAACGTGGGCACGGCCCGGCCGTCGTGGGGCCGCATCCGCGGGCCGTACGTGTTGAAGATGCGCGCGATGGCGGTGTCGACGCCCTGCTGGCGGTGGTACGCCATGGTCATCGCCTCACCGTAGCGCTTGGCCTCGTCGTACACGCCCCGCGGCCCGATAGGATTGACGTGGCCCCAGTACGTCTCCGGCTGAGGATGCACGTCCGGATCGCCGTACACCTCGGAGGTCGAGGCGAGCAGGAAGCGGGCGCGCTTGAACTTCGCCAGGCCGAGCGCGTGATGCGTGCCGTAGGAGCCCACCTTGAGCGTGTGCAGCGGCAGCCGCAGGTAGTCGATGGGTGAGGCGGGGCTGGCGAGGTGGAACACGTTGGCGACCTCGCCCGTCACGTCGATGGACTCCGTGACGTCCAGGTTGCGGAACTCGAAGGCCCCGTCGCGGATGTGCTCGATGTTCTGCAGCGAGCCCGTGTCCAGGTTGTCGAGGCAGAGCACGTCGTGCCCCTCGGCGAGCAGCCGCTCGCAGAGGTGCGAGCCGAGGAAGCCGGCCCCGCCGGTGACCACCGAACGAGGCATCAGCAGGCCCCCTTGCCGGTGACGACCACACCGACCGTCCGGAAGAGGATGGCCACGTCGAGCCGGAGCGACCACGACTCGATGTACTCGCGGTCCAGCCTGAGCATGTCGCCGGCCCCTGTCTGGCTGCGGCCGCTGACCTGCCAGAGGCCGGTCATCCCCGGGAGGACGACGTGCCGCAGCTTGTCGGTGTCGTCCATCAGGCGCACGTCACGGAGCGGCAGCGGCCGCGGGCCCACGAGGCTCATCTGCCCCAGCAGGACGTTGATCAGCTGGGGCAGTTCGTCCAGGGAGGTCCGCCGGAGGAACCGGCCGACGCGGGTCACGCGCGGATCGTCGGCGAGCTTGAAGAGACAGCCGTCGGCCTCGTTGACGCTCTCGAGCTCGGCCTGCCGCTTCTCCGCGTCGGCCGCCATCGTGCGGAACTTGAAGCAGGCGAACGGCCGGTCGCCGACGCCCATCCGCCAGCTGACGAACAGCGCCGGCCCCGGAGAGCTCACCCTGATGAGCACGGCGACGGCGAGCAGGAACGGCGAGCACAGCACCAGCAGAGCGGCCGCGATGACGATGTCGAACACGCGCTTGACCACAAAACGCCAGCGGCGCGCGTGAGAGGCGCGCACGGCGAACACCGGCTCATTCACTCCGGGCAGCTGGCAGACGGTCTGGTCGCCGAGCGTCTCCGCCGCGACCAGGACGTTCATCCAGTGGCGGCGGGCGACGTCGAGCACGTCGTCGAGACGCGGGTCCACGGTCTCGAGGCGCGGGACCAGCAGCTCAGTGGCGCCGCTCTCCCGCACCGCCTGCGCGAGGCCGTCAAGGTCGTGGACCGGCACGGTCGCGATCAGGGAGTAGCGGCGGTGGCTCATCCGGACGCCATCGCGGTTAAGGGCGTTGACCAGCGACCCTGCGCTCGCCCTGTCGCCGACGGCGAGCACGCGCTGCGTCCCGGATTGGGAGCCGAGCAGCCGGGTGATCCCCGTCTCGTACGCCCACCGCAGGGTCATCGCGGCGAAGACCGCGACGGCCCAGCCGAGCAGCAAGGCGCCGCCCTGCTCGATCTCGCCGAAGAGCACGAAAACGATCAGAAGCATGGGGAGAGTGAGGACCGCCCAGAGCGTGAGATGGAGATGGTCCCGCCGGCGCCAG
>Ga0209048_10004514_pt1 | contig 13302 bp, 10 predicted proteins | sample FrelakmetCRP12CR_FD_187146 | JGI IMG/M metagenome (GOLD analysis project Ga0209048, IMG submission 187146) | Freshwater lake sediment microbial communities from the University of Notre Dame, USA, for methane emissions studies - CRP12 CR (SPAdes)... | ecosystem: Environmental > Aquatic >... | reverse complement strand
ACCGGCGCGCTCGGGCCGATCGAATCCGTCTATATCCGGGATCCGGACGGCAACCTGATCGAGCTCTCGCGCTACGTCGATCGCTGACACCGGTCCGCCGATCGCCGGCAGGCATTGACACCGCCGGTAACGGCCGCCAGGAACGGCCGCCAGCAACTCCCCGCAGCAACGGCAGCCACCGCAGTCGCGGCACCGGATGCGGTGCGCGCAACATCGCGTGTTCGGCCGCAAGTCTTGCGATGCCTAGCGATCCGGACGGGCGCTCATCCGTCCGGCGGATGGCGGGCGGCGCGCGCTCGCCGCTAGATTGGCGGCATTCGCGCGAGCGTCGCGCTTGTCGCCGTCCCGTCCGGGTGGCCTGCCACGCCGACAAGGCTGACGCTGTGCCGGCAACCCGATGCCCGCTCCGCTGCCCTTGCTGCCGCTCGTGCTCGCCGCGTTCGCCGCCGGCGTCCTGCTGCTGCAGTGGCAGCCGGTGTTGCCGGCCGCGACGCCCTCGCTCGGCGGCGCCGTGCTGGCCGCGGCCGCGGCCCTCGCACTGCGCGCGCCTGCACACCGACGGATGGTTCCGTGCATCGTCGCGGCGGGGTTTCTCGCGCTCGCAGCGGGCGCGCTGGGCTTCGGGTACGCCGCATGGCGGGCCGAGGCTCGCCTTGCCGACTCCCTCCCGCCGGAATGGGAGGGCGAGGACATCGCGCTCGTCGGGGTCGTTGACGACCTGCCGCAGCCTTCCGATCGCGGGACGCGCTTTGCATTCGCCGTCGAGCGGGTCGAGACCGCAGGCGCGGTCGTGCCGGAGAGGCTGTCGCTCGCGTGGTACGCGCAGATGCGGAAGGGCGGCGCGATCGATCCGGCTCCTGACATCGTCGCCGGCGAGCGCTGGCGGCTGGTGGTGCGGCTGAAGCGGCCGCACGGAACGGTCAACCCGCACGGATTCGACGTCGAGGCATGGCTGCTCGAGAACGGGCTGCGGGCGACGGGCTACGTGCGTGCCGGGGAACGCAACGCCCGACTGGCCGCGTTCGCCGGCCGCGCGTCGGATTACGTGCAGCGCGCGCGCGAAAGCGTCCGTGCGCGCATCCTCGCTGCGCTGCCGCAGGCACGCTACGCCGGGGTCATCGTCGCGCTGACGATCGGCGAGCAGCGCGCGATCCCGGAGACGCAATGGCGCGTGTTCAACCGGACCGGCATCGGGCACCTGATCAGCATCTCGGGCCTCCACGTCACGGTGTTCGCCGCGCTCGCCGGCGCGGTCGCCTTCACGCTGGCGCGGCGCAGCGTCGCGCTGACGACGCGCGTTCCGGCGCGCAAGGTCGCGGCCGGCGTCGGCGTCGTGTTCGCGACCGCCTACGTGCTGCTCGCCGGTGCGCAGGTCCCGGCGGTGCGCACGCTGCTGATGCTGATGGTCGCGGCCTGCGGGCTGGTCGCGGCGCGACCCGGCACGGCCAGCGTGATCTGGCTCTGGGCGCTCGTTGCCGTACTGGTCTGGGACCCCTGGGCGGGACTCACGCCGGGCTTCTGGCTGTCGTTCGGCGCCGTCGGCGTCCTGCTCTACGCCGGGGTCGGGCGCCTCACCTCGCCGCCGCCGGTCTCTCGAATCGCGCGCGTTGGCCGGATCCTGCGCGCCGCCGCGCGCACCCAGGCCGTCGTGACCGTGGCGCTGGTGCCGGGAACGCTCGCGCTGTTCCAGCAGGTATCCGTGGTGTCGCCGGCTGCGAATGCGCTGGCGATCCCCGTAGTCACGTTCGCGGTCGTGCCGATCGCGCTCTCCGCCATCGTGTTGCCCATTGACGCGCCCTGGCGGGCCGCGCACGCGGTGTTCGCGGCGTTGATGGTTCCGCTCGAAGCCCTCGCGGCCGCGCCTTCGGCCGCCTGGCAGCAGCACGCGCCGCCGGACTGGGCCGTGGCGGCTTCGCTGATCGGCGTCGCCTGGCTGGTGGCGCCGCGCGGAGTGCCCGGTCGCGTGCTGGGAGTGCTCTGGCTGCTGCCGCTGTTCGTCGTGCCGAGGGCGCCGCCGCCGCCCGGTGGATTCCGCATGACCGTGCTCGACGTCGGTCAGGGGCTCGCCGTCGTCGTCGAGACACACCGGCACGCGCTGCTCTACGACACGGGCCCGCGGTACGGGGACGAGTCCGATGCCGGAGGGCGTATCGTCGCGCCGTTCCTGCGCGCGTCGGGTATCCCGCATCTGGCCGGGATGATCGTCACGCACCAGGATGCCGACCACAGCGGCGGGGCGCTGACGCTGCTGCAGACGGTGCCGGTCGACTGGCTTGCGTCGTCGCTGCCCGCGGACAGCGAGATCCTGGCGCGTCGCGCTGCCGACGGCGGAACTGCGCTGCGCTGCGAGGCGGGGCAGCGGTGGACCTGGGACGGCGTGCACTTCACCATGCTGCAGCCGCCCGCCGCGCATTACGCGATGCTGCGTCTCAAGCCGAACGACCTTTCCTGCGTCGTGCGGATCGATTCGGATCACGGCAGCGTGCTGCTGACGGGCGATCTCGAGGCCCGCGGCGAACTGGATCTCGTCCGGGACGATCCGGCAGTGCTCAAGGCCGACGTGCTGGTCGTGCCGCATCACGGCAGCCGGACATCGTCGACGCCCGCGTTCATCGCGGCGGTTGCGCCGCGCATCGCCGTGTACACGCCCGGCTACCGCAACCGGTTCGGCCATCCGCGACCGGACGTCGTCGCTCGCTACGAGGCCGCCGGGATCCGCGGGTACCGCACCGACTACGACGGCGCGCTGACCTTCGCGTTCGCGGCGGATGCGCCGCGCGAACCGGTCTCCGAACGCCTGGACCACCGGCGCTACTGGCGCGAGGCGCCGGTGCACGGCGACGCCGCGCCGGCCGATTGACACCGACGTTGACCGTCGCGACGGATCGTCCGTAGACTGGGGACGCGATGCTCGCGTTCCTCCCGCACCGGTGGTGGTGGCCGCGCTTGCCCCTGCTCGCGGCGCTCGTCGCCGCCGCATCGTGCGCCTCCGCACAGGACGTCGCCGACAAGCCCAGCGAATGGAAGCTCTCGACCGCCGTGGGTCCGGCGTTCGCGCTGGGCAAGGCGGGCGAGCGCTGGGCGAAGCTGATCGCCGAACGGAGCGGCGGCAGCCTTCCGGTGCGGTTCTATCCCGGCGCGGTGCTCGCGCAGCGCGATCCTGCGCGCGAGTTCCTCGCGCTGCGGGAGGGCGCGGCGGACCTCGCCGTCGGGTCGTCGTTGTTCTGGGCGCCGCAGGTAAGCGAGCTCGGCGTGGTCGGATTGCCGTGGCTCGTGCCCGACGCGAGGAACCTGGACGCGCTCGTCACGGGAGCGATCAAGGCGCGGCTCGACGCCGCGATCGAGCGCGCAGGCGGCGTCCCGCTCGCGTATGCCGCGCTCGGCCATCGCGCGCTCGCGACGACAGCGACCGGCGTGCGCGCGCCCGACGACCTCGCAGGCGTGGAGATTCGCGCCACGGCGATTGCGCCGCTGACAGATCTCTTCGCGGCGCTGGGGGCGCTGCCGCGGGCGATGGCGTTCGCGGACGCCGAGGCGGCGTTTCGCGCCGGTACGCTGAAAGCCCAGGAGGGAACGGCGGCGACGTTCGCCGCCGCCCGCCTCGACGCGCTCGGCGTCCGGCACGTGCTGCTGTGGGGCGCGGTCGCCGAGGTCGCCGTGTTCGCGGCGAACCGGACGGCGTGGGAGCGCTTGACCGACGCGCAGCGCGTCCTGGTGACCGACGCCGCGCTGCAGGCGGCCGGCGAGCTGCCCGCGCTGGTGCGGGCGGAGAACGACGCCGCACTCGCCGAGTTGCGCAAGCGGGGAATCGCGACGACCCGGCTGACCGCCACGGGTCAGGCCGCGTTCGCGGCGGCGACGCGCGCCGTGTACGACAAGTGGGCGGGTGTCGCCGGCGAAGATCTCGTGCGCGCGGCGGAAGCCGCGGTCAAGGCAGGCGCGCCGTGAAGACCGGTGCGGCGCCTGCGCGCCGCTCAGCCGACGAAGCGTCCCAGTCGTACCGCGGTCTCGTCCTTCTTCGGACGCCGTGTCGGCATGACCAGCACGCAGTCGTCGTAGGGCGTGAAGATCTCCGCGACGCCGTCGCGCGCGAGCAGCGTGCCGGCTTTCGGGACCACGGCGAGACCGCCGGCCGGAACGACGAACGCGAAGTCGTCGGTGGCGATCGTCACGACGGCCGTCACCTCGATCACCTTCTGTGCGGGCATCGGCACGGGCTCGACGTGCGCGTCGAGAAATGCCGGCTCCGCCATCCCGAAATGGCGCAGGAAGCGCAGCGTCACCTGCCTCGCCACATCGGGCGCCGCAGCCTCCCAGTGCTGGCCGCATTCGACCAGCAGTGCATTGCGCGGATCCCCGGAGTCGTCGAAGAACGCATAGTCGCGCAGCCGCCTGCCGGCCGCGTGCCCCTCATCGACGACGATGTGCTCCGGCAGGCCGAGCGCCTGCGCCAGCGCGACGCCCTTGCGCTGCCTGCCGGCCATCGCGAGCGGCGGGCAGCGATCCGTCATCGAATGCAGGTCGAGCAGGTATTCGACGCGCTCGTACAGCGGGCGCAGCTCCCGCGCGCGGGTGAGGTCGGCCGACCGCCGCGGGCCGTCGAGCACGTCGACGGTCCACAGCCGGTTGAAGTCCTCGTCGACGCAGCGCGAGGCGAACGGATCGGCCCGGTCGAATGCGAGGTACGCGGCGACGTTGGCAAAGCACACGGTCAGCGTTCCCCGCGCGGGACGGAAGCCGGTGCGGAGGAGCCAGTCGAGCGCGATCGCCCCGCAGACTTCGTTGCCGTGCGTCAGCGCTTGAAGCAGGATGTGCGGACCCGCGCGCTCGGCGGCAAATGTCCACGCATAGGGGATTCCCGCGTTGCCGGCCGCCCAGCGGCCGAGATCGGGGAACGCGACCTCGATCGGCGTCGCCGGCGCGCTCACGCGGTGCAGACGCGGTCGGCGAGCTTGCGCATGAAAGCCTCGCAGCGCGCGAGCTGATCGACGGCCACCCATTCGTTCGGCTGGTGCGCCTGCGCGATGTGGCCGGGGCCGCAGATGATCGCCGGTATCGCCGCCCCGTGCGACTCCAGATAGCCGCGCGTCCAGTCGATGAGCGCGAGATTCGACTCGCGGCTCGTCGTGTCGAAAGCGACCAGCCTGCGGATCAGGTCCCAGGCGAGCAGGGAAGGCGCCGCGCCGGCGGCGGGATCCGGACGCATTGCGGTCAGCGTGGCGGGAGCGTTCATGGCGGGTCTGCGGCGCGGCCTTGCTTCGGGCTCTCGGGGGGCGGATGGGCAGGATAGGAGGCCGCACCAGGGCTGTCAAATGAGCGATGGCTCCCTGCGAGGGTCGGGATCGGGTCCGTGCCGGGCTGTCATGCCCGGGCCCGCCCCTTTGTTGCATCGGTCGCCGGTTGCGCTATTCTTCGCTGGCCGGCACCGCGTTCGTCAATCGAGGGGAGGTCATGCCATTGGGCCGCTTGTCCGCCGTGCGGATCGTCATCGCCCTGGCCGTCGTTGCGTTCGCCGGCGGCGCGCTGCCGGCCGCCGCGGTCGCGCTGACGATCGGTCTCGGCACCGACGTCACCGCGATCGATCCGCACTACCACAACGTCACGCCGAACAACAACGTGGCGGCGCACATCTTCGGCTACCTCGTCGAGCGCAACGAGAAGTCGCAGCTCCAGCCGGGGCTTGCGACCGAATGGAAGACGATCGACCCGCTGACGTGGGAATTCAGGCTGCGGCGCGGCGTCAAGTTCCACGACGGCAGCGACTTCACGGCGGCCGACGTCGTCGCGTCGATCGAACGCGTGCCGACGGTGCCCAACAGCCCGTCGCCGTTCACCGCGTTCACGAAGCAGATCAGGGAGATGGTCGTCGTCGACCCGCTCACGATCCGCGTCCGGACGGCCACGCCCTATCCGCTGATGCCGTCCGACATGACCCAGGTCGCCATCGTCTCGAAGAGCGCCGCGAAGGCCACCACCGACGACTTCAACAGCGGCAAGGCCGCCACCGGCACGGGTCCGTACAAGCTCGTGCGATACGCGAAGGGCGATCGCATCGAGCTCGTGCGCAACGACGCCTGGTGGGGCGGCCGGACGCCGTGGGACAAGGTAACGCTGCGCCTGCTGCCGCAGGACGCGTCGCGGGTCGCGGCGCTGCTGTCGGGCGACGTCCAGGTGATCGAGAACGTGCCGACGTCGGATGCCGCCCAGCTGAAGCGCGACAAGCGGCTGTCGGTGTTCCGGACGGTCGCCGATCGCCTCATCTACCTGCACATGGACAGCGACCGCGACGTCTCGCCGTTCGTCACCGACCGGTCCGGCAAGCCGATGACGAAGAACCCCCTCAAGGATCCCCGCGTGCGCAAGGCGATCTCGAAGGCGGTCAACCGGCAGGCGATGGTCGAGAAGGTGATGGAAGGCGAGGCGATTCCCGCCGGCCAGCTCATTCCGGACTTCCTGTTCGGAGCGACGAAGAGCCTCAAGGTCGAGCCCTACGATCCGGAGGGCGCGAAGAAGCTGCTCGCCGAGGCCGGGTACCCGGAGGGCTTCGGCCTCACGCTGCATGCGCCGAACAACCGCTACGTCAACGACGCCAAGGTCGCGCAGGCCGTCGCGCAGATGCTCGCGCGCGCGGGCATCGACACGAAGGTCGTCGCGATGCCGTCGTCGACGTATTTCACGCAGGCGACGGACCTCAAGTTCAGCTTCATGCTGCTCGGCTGGAGCACCGGCACCGGCGAAGCGTCGTCGTCGCTGAAGGCGCTGCTGATGACGTACAACCGCGACAAGGGTTACGGGACCGCGAACCGCGGCCGCTACTCCAACGGCAAGGTCGATGCGCTGACCGAGGACGCGCTGGCGACCGTCGACGACGCGAAGCGCGAGGCGCTGCTGCAGCGGGCAACCGAGCTCGCGATCGGCGACACCGGCATCGTCCCGCTGCACTTCCAGGTGAACCTGTGGGCGACGCGCGACGGCATCACGTACGCGCCGCGGACCGACGAGAACACGCTGGCGTGGAAATTCCGTCCCGCCGGCGGGAAGTGACGGAAAGCCGCCCGGCCTGAAGGCAATCGACGATGAACGCCCCGCACCCCCTGCCGCCCATCGCGACGCCACCGCAGCATTTCATCGGCAACCGCTGGGTCGCGCCGGCGATCGGCGCGACGCTGCCGATGATCGATCCGTCCGACGGCCGGCCGTTCGCGGCGATCGCCTTCGGCACGGCCGAGGACATCGACCGCGCGGTGCGGGCGGCGGAGCACGCGCGCGACGGTATCTGGGGTCGGCTCGCCCCCGCGGAAAAGGGCCGTCTGCTCGCGAAGCTCGCCCGCGCGATCCTCGATCACGCCGACGAGCTCGCGCTGATCGAGGCGCGCGACTGCGGCAAGCCGATGAAGCAGGCGCGCACCGACGTCGCCGCGTGCGCGCGGTACTTCGAGTTCTACGCCGGCGCGCCGGACAAGCTCCACGGCGAGACGATCCCGTATCCGGCCGGTTACACGGTGCTGACGTGGCGCGAGCCGCACGGCGTCACCGGCCACATCATTCCCTGGAACTACCCGCTGCAGATCTTCGGGCGCTCGGTCGGTGCCGCGCTCGCCGCCGGCAACGCGTGCGTCGTGAAGCCGGCGGAAGACGCGTGCCTGTCGCTGCTGCGCGTCGCGGAGCTCGCCGCCGGCATCGGGCTTCCCGAGGGCGCGCTCAACATCGTCACGGGTCTGGGTGGCGAGGCCGGCGCCGCGCTGGCCACGCATCGCGGTATCGAGCACCTGTCGTTCACCGGGTCGCCGGCGACCGGCGCATGGGTCGCGGGCGAGGCCGCAAAGCGGCACTGCCCGGTGACGCTGGAGCTGGGGGGCAAGGGGGCGCAGGTCGTCTTCGCGGACGCCGATCTCGACGCCGCGCTTCCGGTGATCGTGAACGCGATCGTGCAGAACGCGGGCCAGACCTGCTCGGCCGGCAGCCGCCTGCTCGTCGAGCAATCCCGCTACGAGGAAGTGCTAGAGCGGCTCGGCGTGCGTTTCGCCGCGCTGCGCGTCGGTCCGGCGCTCGCCGATCTCGACTGCGGGCCGCTGATCCGACCCGGGCAGCTCGCGCGGGTCCGCGATTTCCTCGCGGACGCCGAGCGCGACGGGCACGCCACGGTCGCGAAGGGCACGCTCGTCGCCGACGCGCCCGAGGCCGGCTACTACGTCGAGCCGACGCTGCTGCGCGACGTTCCGCCGTCGTGCCGGCTCGCGTGCGAGGAGGTCTTCGGGCCGGTGCTCGCGGCGATGCCGTTCGCCGACGAGAGCGATGCCGTCCGCATCGCCAACGCGACCGATTTCGGGCTCGTGACCGGCGTGTGGACGAACGACGGCGGCCGGCAGCTGCGCATGGCGCGTGCGATCCGCAGCGGGCAGGTGTTCGTCAACAATTACGGTGCGGGCGGCGGGGTGGAGCTGCCGTTCGGCGGCGTCAAGCACTCGGGCTACGGGCGCGAGAAGGGCTTCGAGGCGCTGTACGGACTCACGGTGCTGAAAACGGTGGTGCTGCACCACGGCTGAGCACGCGGCGCGGCGAACCTCGACCACGGCTGGATGGGATTCCGATGAGACTGAAGGACAAGGTTGCCATCGTGACCGGTGCCGGAGCGGTTTTGGTTCCGGCCGCTCCCGGGGCTCGCTTAACCTGTCGCTCGAAACAGCATCGAGCGGCAGGTTAGCCTCCACCGAAACCCGAACCTGAACCAGCGTTGAACGGAACCGCCATGAGACTCCGCGACAAGGTTGCCATCGTGACCGGTGCAGGTTCGGGTTTTGGTGAGGGCATCGCGAAACGTTTTGCCGCGGAAGGCGCCAAGGTCGTGGTCAACGACATCAACGTCGCGAGCGGCGAGCGCGTCGCGCGCGAGATCGTCACTGGGGGCGGCCACGCGCAGTTCTGCCCCGGCGACGTGTCGAGCGACCGCGACGTCGGCGCGCTGGTCCGCTTCGCGCTCGACCGGTTCGGCGACCTCGCCGTCGTCGTCAACAACGCCGGCGTGACGCATCGGAACCAGCCGATGCTCGACGTGAGCGAGGCGGAGTTCGACCGGATCTACGCCGTCAATGTGAAGAGCCTCTTTCTCACGGCGAGGCACGCGGTGCCGCACTTCCGCAGCCGGAAGGGCGGCGTCTTCGTCACCATCGCGTCGACCGCCGGCGTGCGGCCGCGCCCGGGACTCACCTGGTACAACGGCAGCAAGGGCGCGGCGATCGTCACGTCGCGGTCGATGGCGGCCGAGCTCGCCCCGGACAACATCCGCGTCAACGTGATCAACCCGGTCGCCGGCGAGACGGGCATGCTCCCGCGGTTCATGGGCGCCGACACGCCGGAGATGCGCGCGAAGTTCGTCGCCACGATTCCCCTCGGCCGCCTGTCGCAGCCGTCGGACATTGCCACGGCGGCGGTCTTCCTCGCCTCGGACGAGGCGGCGTTCATCACCGGGGCGTGCCTCGAGGTCGACGGCGGGCGCTGCGTCTGATCCGCGGACACCCTGCGCGCCGGCGCCGGAAGGATCAAATGACGCCGCGGCGTCGCAGGTCGGCGATCGCCGCCGCGTCGTAGCCGAGCTCCGCCAGCACCTCGTCGGTGTGCTCGCCCAGCGCCGGCCCGCCGCCGTCGAAGTCGCCGGGGGTCACGGACAGTTTGGGCACGACCCCGGGCACCTTCAGCGTCCCGCCGTCCGCCATCCGGATCTGCCGGATCATCGCGCGCGCCGCGTAATGCGGATCGGCGACGATGTCGGCGATCGAATAGATCTTCGATGCCGGCACCTCGGCTGCCTCGAGCGCGGCCAGGACCTCGGCGGGCGGACGTGACGACGTCCACGCCTCGATCTCGGCGTCGAGCCACGCCTGGCGCGCCGCGCGGCCGTCGTTGTGCGCGAGCGACGCATCGCCCGCGAGGTCGTCGCGGCCCATCGCCGCGCACAACCGCCGGAAGATCGAGTCGGCGTTCGCCCCGATGAGGACATAGCTGCCGTCGCTGCAGCGATACGCGGAGGAGGGTGCGATCCCGGGCAGGATCGAGCCGGTGCGCTCGCGCACCGCGCCGAACGCATCGAACTCGGGCAGCAGCGACTCCATCACCGAGAACACGGATTCGTACAGCGCGACGTCGACCACCTGCCCGCGGCCGTTCTTCCGCCGCGCCTCGAGCGCCATCATCGCGCCGATGACGCCGTAGAGCGCGGCGAGCGTGTCGCCGATCGAGACGCCCGTGCGCGACGGCGGCCGGTCGGGCGTGCCGGTCACGTAGCGCAGCCCGCCCATCGCTTCGCCGATCACGCCGAAGCCCGGCCGCTCGCGGTAGGGGCCCGTCTGGCCATAGCCCGATATGCGGACCATCACGAGCCCCGGATTGAGCGCGGCGAGCGCGTCGTAGCCGAGGCCCCATGCCTCCATCGTGCCCGGGCGGAAGTTCTCGACGACGATGTCGGCCGCCACTGCGAGCTTCCTCGCGATCGCCTGGCCGTCCGGCTGGCGCAGGTCGACCGCGACCGAGCGCTTGCCGCGCGACTGCACGTGCCACCACAGCGACGTGCCATCCTTCAGGTGGCGCCACTTGCGCAGCGGGTCGCCCTGGCCGGGGGGCTCGAGCTTGACGACCCGGGCGCCGAATTCGGCGAGGATCTTCGCGCAGAAGGGACCGGCGATCAGCGCGCCCAGCTCGAGGACTCTGAGGCCTTCGAGCGGGCGCGGATTGCGGGAAGCAGCGGACATTGGAGTACCTTCGCGCTGCGCGCTCCGGAATTCGTCCTCGGGGCGGCCCTTCGGACTCATGCGCGGTCGGCGAAGGGCGCGCCCGGAAACGAGGGCAGGGCACGATCGCGCCGATTATAGCGACGCCGCGGCGGCGCGGCGGGGTTCCATGCGACAATCGCCGGCCGTCCGGACGCCCGCCGCCGCCGATGCTCCCGACCTTCGACCGTGTGCTGATCCGCGTCAACCGCTGGGCCGTCATCGCGATGCTCGCGGCGATGGCGGCGATGGTGTTCGCCAACGTCGCGCTGCGCTTCCTGACCGACCACTCGATCCTCTGGGTCGAGGAGGCGTCGCGCTACCTGATGATCTGGCTCACGTTCCTCGGCGCGGGGCTCGTGCTGCGCTACGGCGGGCACGTCGGCATCGACACGCTGCAGGGCGCGCTGCCGCTTCAAGCGCCGTGGATTCGCGCCGCGATCTTCGCGCTGCTCCTGGCGTTCTTCGCGACGATGCTCTGGCTCGGCGCGCGCTACACGCTGCTCACGTGGGGACAGACGACCCCGGTCCTGGAGATCCCGATCGGCGCCGTCTACCTGGCGATGCCGATCGGCTTCGCGCTGATGATCGTCCACCTGCTGCTGATGGCGGCGGCGTACGTGCGGCACGGGCGGTTCCTGGCCGATGCCGAATTCGACGCGGACGCGGTAAAGCTGTGATCGCCGCGCTCTTCCTCGCCTGCATCGTGCTGCTGGCGCTGGGCGTGCCGGTGGCGTTCGCGCTCGGCGGCGGCACGCTCGCGGCGATCCTCGTCAACGGCAGCCTGCCGCTGGTCGCGTTGCCGAAATACCTGTTCAGCGGGATCGATGTGTTCGCGCTGATGGCGGTGCCGTTCTTCATCCTGACGGCGGAGCTGATGACCGGCGGGGCGCTGTCGGAAGTGCTGCTGCGCTTCGCGTCGCAGTTCGTCGGCCGCTTCCGCGGCGGCCTCGGGCACACGAACATCCTGGCGATCACGTTCTTTTCCGGGATCAGCGGCTCGGCGCTCGCGGATGCCGCGGGTCCCGGCGCCATCATGATCCGGATGATGAAGAGCGACGGCTACCACGCGGAGTACGCGGCTGCGTTGACGGCCGCGGTGTCGATCCTCGGCCCGATCATCCCGCCCTCGATCAGCATGATCATCTATGCGCTCGCCTACCCGGAAGTCAACCTGGTCGGGCTGATGATCGCGGGCGTGCTGCCGGGTGTCGTCATCGCGATCGCGATGGCCGCGATCAACCACGTGATCTCGACCCGGCGCGACTACCGCGGCGTCGTCGAGGACCTGGGCCTCGCCGACTACCTGCGCAACACCTGGCGCGCACTCCCTGCGCTGGTGCTGCCGGTGCTCATCCTGGGGGGAATCGCGTCGGGGGCGTTCACGCCGACGGAGGCGAGCGTGGTCGCCGTGTTCTACGCACTCGCCGCCGGCCGCTGGATCTACCGCTCGCTCGAATGGCGGATGCTGCCGGGAATCCTGTCGCGGTCGGCGCTGATGACGGCGTCGGTGCTGATCATCGTGGCGATGTCGGCGGCGTTCGCGTGGGTGCTGACGATCTCGCGCGTGCCGCAGGAACTCACGGCGTGGATCGTCGGCATGCAGCTCTCGCCGCTCGCGTTCCTGTTCGCCGTCAACGTGCTGCTGCTCGTCTTCGGCATCTTCATCGAGCCGCTGCCCGGCGTCGTCGTGCTCGTCCCGATCCTCGCGCCGATTGCGCACGCGCTGGGGATCAGCGACCTGCAGTTCGGGATCATCGTCATCGTGAACCTCACGATGGGGATGCTCACGCCGCCGGTCGGCGGGCTGCTGTTCGTGACCTCGGTGGTCGCCCGCGTGCCGCTGCCGAAGCTTGTCGGCGAGCTGTGGCCGTTCCTGTGGGCGCAGCTCGCGGTGCTCGCGCTGCTGTCGCTCGTCCCGCAGATCAGCACGCTGCTGCCCGCGGCTTTCGGGTACCGCTGAAGCGGGACGGGGGCCGGGCGGACGCGCGGCACCCGGCGCGTGTCACTTGTAGTTCTTGATCTTGTCGATGTTGTCCTGCCCGAACCGCTTGCCGAAGTCGACGTAGACGGGCGCGAGGGTGGCCTGGAATTTCGCCTTGTCGACGTTCTCGACCACGGCCATGCCCTTGGCGCGCAGGTCGGCCACGGCCTTCCGCTCGTCGTCGTCGATGCGGGCGCGGTTCGCCTTGACCGCCTCCTTCGCCGCGTCGAGGAACGCCTGCCGGTCGGCGGCCGACAGCTTGTCCCACTGCGCCTTGTTCATCAGGATCACCGACGGCGAATAGACGTGGCCCGTCAGCGTCAGGTTCTTCTGGACCTGATCGAGCTTCGCCGAGGTGATCACCGACAGCGGGTTCTCCTGCCCGTCGACCGTGCCCTGCTGCAGCGCGGTGAAGACTTCGGTGAACGCCATCGGCGTGGGCAGGATGCCGAACTGCTTGTACGCCTGGATGTGGATCGGGTTCTCCATCGTCCGCATCTTGAGGCCCTTCAGGTCGTCGGGCACGTTGACCGGCCGCTTGCTGTTCGTCATGTG